>QMCD01000019.1_pt1 | contig 119931 bp, 109 predicted proteins | sample 1821841 | NCBI WGS metagenome assembly QMCD01 (sample SAMN01991225, study PRJNA193472) | Termite gut metagenome, whole genome shotgun sequencing project. | isolation source: worker | host: Macrotermes natalensis
CTGCGCCACAGCATCCGCGGCGGCCTGTTTCTCGCGAATCGTAACTTTCCGCTCCTTTTCCGGCAAGTATGCCGCATAGTTTTTCCGCGTGATACTCGTGCGGGTTTGCCCTAAAATATCCGAAAGCGTGCAAACGAAGGTGTGGCGGAGATCAAGGAATCGGATGTGATGTAGCCCGGATTTACGGAGGATTTTCTCATGCATGAGCCTCACCATGTTGGGCGAATACGGCTTTAGGCTCACCGGATGAATAAACATCCAGGGACTGCTCGGATGCTTTGTATGTTCTGCGTTGAGCAGATTGACGATAAGCGCAGGAAGAGGAATTGTCCGGCTCTCTGGCTCGGGGTCTGTGTTGCCGGTAATGGTTTTGCTATCCGTACTCCTGTGCTTTACAACTGTCAGCGTCTGCTTATCGGCGTCAAGATCGCTCCACAGCAGGGTCAGCAGCTCGCTCTCTCGCAGACCGGTCGCCAATTCCAAGGTGAACATTGGCGGCATATGTAGGCTGTCAGCGGCGGTCAAATATGCCTTAATCTCATCGGCAGTCAGTATATTCTGCGTCTGCGCCGGTTTCATTGAACCGCAGGCAAGACCGCTCGCCGGATTCTCGGCGATCAGGCAGTCTCGAACCGCTTGTGCCAAACATTGATTTAGCAGACAGTCAATATGGCGCATGGTTTCGTCCAATAATCCCGGATAGGCGGCGCTGTTCGGGCGATGACTGCCGGAGGCGCGACAGCGCTCTAAGAATCGGCGTACCTTTGCCGGCGTCAGGTCAGTTAATATGACCTTTCCAAGACCGGGGATGATGTGGTTTTTCAAGAGGTATCGCTGTGCGGCAAGCGTTGAGGCGCGGACGCTTGGCTTGCTGTAGATTTCCGTCCAATATTCAGCCCACTGCTCTACGGTATAATCGGCGTTCATGAAATCCCTCCCTATCAGCAAGCAACAATACCACAGGAAGACCTGAATAGCTACGGTCAAGGAGTTTAGATTTGTTGTCCTGCGTCTTGTTTATATATTTCCCCTCAATCTGGTGGAGTAGGGCGGCGCAAAACTAAGCGGTGAGCTCGCTCTGGTTTTCGTTGTAATTTCGCGCGTTTTGCGCTATAATAATAGCGTGAGGTGAACCATCATGGCCAAAGATTATTCCGTGCAGGGCACGACAAAACTCCAGCGGGAGAAATATATCAGCGACGCCATTGCGCTTTCAACGCTCGACGCGCCGGAGCCGTCCGATACTGCCAAAAAGCTCATGGGAGAGTATATTGACGGGAAGTGCGAGCTTTCTGCCGCCCGCGAACGCATGATAGAGCATTATAAGGCAGAGGCCGCCAATGCGTGATCCATATCTTTATGATGATGTGCCGGTTTTAAAAAACCGGCTGAATATCAAGGACAAAGAACTGCTGGAGCGCGCCGAGGCGGACATTACCGCTTTTGCATTAGCCGATGTAGATAACGCCGTCGCCGATCTGCCATTTGAGTTGCCGCGCCTGCTGGCGATTCATAAGCATATATTCGGTGACATTTTTGAATGGGCTGGAAGCGTGCGCACGATCCCGATTGTCAAGGGCGAGCGTGTCCTCGGCGGCGATACCGTTCGGTATTCTGGTCCGGATGATATTGAACGTGATTGTGTTGCGATTCTTAAAAAACTGAATACGACCGATTGGACTAATCTCGGCGTTCACGAGACTGCCGAGGCTTTTGCAAAGCTGACTGCCGCCCTGTGGCAATGTCATCCGTTCCGCGAGGGCAACACCCGGACGACCATCACTTTTGCCACGCAGTTTGCGGAGGCGCACGGCTTTCGTATGGACAAGTCGCTGCTTAAAGACAGCGCCGCCTATGTGCGCGACGCACTCGTCAAGGCCTCGGACGGCGAGTATTCGGAGTATGAGTACCTTGTCAAAATCTTTGAGGACGCCATCCGCAGAGGGTAAGGACGAGGCTATAATTGTTGTTCTGTGTCTTGTTTATATATTTCCCCACCAGCTGGTGGAGTGGGGTTCTCCATAGAAAATACTATCGAGCGAGCGCTTATAACTTGCGACAGCGTTGCGAGAATTTAAAAAGTGCCAACAGTGTCGGCACTTTTGTAAAAGAGAAAAACGCAACACGTTCTTTTCGCCCCCTGTTCCTGACCCAGATTTCGACCCAGAATAGGATAGCGCGGGGTGGAAAACCCACCGCTAAAGACCGCCGGAGAGAAAAAGGACGCGCTGTAAACAGGGCTATTCAGGGCAAAACACCGCCGTTTGAAAGCTGAGAGATTACTTTGGGAACAAGTGCGGTAAAACTGTTACTAATGGGTGGGAACGGCAAGATCCATAACAGCCTTTGCTTTAAGGGACTCCCTTGAAGTGGCCAGGTCACTGGGAATCATAATAGAAAGTACCAGAATCTGCGGCGGCGGTGCCAAAAGCGCCTTGTGGAAAAAAATGATCGCCAATGTCCTGAACCTGAAAGTGGAAGTGATCGCCAACGAAGAGGGACCGGCCCTTGGCGGAGCCATGCTGGCGGCGGTGTCCTGCGGGGAGTATGCCGACGTGGCGGAAGCCGCCGGGGAAATTGTCAAAGTGGTGGATACCATTGAACCGGAGCCTGAACTGACGGCAAAATATGAAGAGCGGTGCGGAATGTGCCGATATGATTCATGAATTCATTCCGATTGCCCGTGCCATCGTGGGTCTGAAGGATCTGAAAATCATCAGCTTCGGTCCCCGTCCGCTGAATTTCCTGGCCTGCAATGCCCCCATCAAGCAGCTTTATAATCTTGGTGTGGAGATTGAAACACTGCGTCCGCATATCACCCTTCAACGCAACATCTCACGTCGGATGTCATTTGAGACGTGAAAAAAACGATGAATTATAACCAAATGTCGTTTCTCATCTATGCTATAAAACAGTAAATACTCATCTATCACCATTCGCCGGAAAACGGGTCTTCTTCATAGGTTGGACAGATATATGGCATTTTCTCCAAAGTAGCCACTTGTTTTTCCAATCTGAGAAAGAAGTTCCTGACGGTACTGGTATAAAACTGTGACAAATATTCCTCAATTGCGTCTATATCACGATCTGCTGTAGGTAGAAATGCAGTACGATAATTCATAGGCCACGCCCAGCTATCTTCTTTTTAACTCTATCGAACACGTCTGCAGCATCAACCAGCGGGGTATTGGGGTCAGTCACCTCATCCTTGGATTTCTGTAATTCATTATAGATAAAACGATGATGCAGAAACTCCTCATAGGCAGCATAGTCTTCAATATTAATTAAAACTGATTCACCTACGCCATTGTTAGTAATTATGACGTGATCGTGCTGTTCAAGTGACCGCATAATCTCGGCATAGTTATTGCGTAAATCTCTGGCTGGTCTCACTTGGGTTTTCAACATTTACTTATCCTCACCTTCACTTTTACAAGTATTGTATCACGATTTGACTACAAAAACAACTGGAAATTATTATCGTTAAGTGTAATTTCATAAGAGCTATTGACTACGATATGAGGATACAATTAACAAAGATATAATCGCGTAAAAAAATAAATCTATCAGAATCCTGATGGTATATGATGCCAATTTTTCCTGCCAATCAAGTTAGCTAACTTATGGCAAAATTAATGGAGAAGAAAGCGCAAGGACATCCCGTAGACGGTATGAAATGATCCGTTTACGGGATCTGGCATTGTAAGCGTTGTTTGTGCAGAATAGATAAAAAGAAAAGTGGCGAACAAGTAAAAATGCTGAAATAATTAATTCCCATTGACAGAATATTGGAATAAGGATATAATTAAAATAATTTAAACATCCTACGTATTATGTTTACGATTGTGGAATATGGGAATAGTTACAAGCAGCGGATAAAATAAGAGAAGGAGAAAGATGATGGGTGCCAAGATTAAGAAACTTAAGCGATATCTTCCGTTATATCTGATGTTTCTGCCGGGAGCAATCTATTTGCTGATAAATAATTATGTTCCGATGGCTGGGATTGTGGTTGCTTTTAAAAAGTATAACGTGAGAAGCGGGATATGGGGAAGCGATTGGTTCGGCTTGAATAATTTTAAATTTCTGTTTGCTACATCGGACGCCATGCTTATCACCAGAAATACTATTTTATATAATATGGCCTTTATAATCATCAATATGGTGCTGGGGATTACCTTTGCCATTTTTATCAGTGACACGGTTAATAAGCACCTTCGGAAAACATATCAAAGCATCATTTTATTTCCTTACTTAATGTCTGCGGTCATCATTGGCTACATTGTATATGCATTTTTGAGCCAGAGTAATGGGATAATTAACAACAGTATCTTGAAATTGTTTGGCAGGGAAGCAATAAGCTGGTATTCGGAAGCGAAGTATTGGCCATTTATCTTGGTTTTTGTAAACACATGGAAAGGAATCGGTTATGGCTGTCTGATTTATATATCGACGATTAACAGTATCGACCCTTCCCTGTATGAGGCGGCTAAATTGGATGGAGCCGGTAAATGGCAGCAGATCAGATATATTACTTTACCGTCACTGACTGCTACGGTAATTACCCTGACCCTTCTCAGTATCGGAAGAATTTTTTATTCTGATTTCGGATTGTTTTATCAGGTGCCGCGTAATTCCGGCTTGCTGTATTCTACGACTAACGTCATTGATACTTATGTTTACCGGGGCTTAATGGAACAGTCCAATGTGGGTATGGCGGCAGCGGCAGGATTTTATCAGTCAATAGTTGGGTTTTTACTGGTCATTACGGCTAATCTGATTGTTCGTAAAAGAAGCGCCGAGCATGCATTATTTTAAATAATTTAGAAAGAATGGGAGCAAAGATGAAAAAATTCCAGTATTTATCAAATACGGTCATGATCATATGGACAGTGTTGATCATCCTTCCGTTTATCCTGTTATTTATGTCCTCTGTTACGGAGGAGAATGTGCTCGTGGCCAATGGTTATTCCTTTTTTCCGGATCGGTTTTCTCTGGAGGCATATGGCTATATCATTCGGTCAGGGCGAAAGATTTTGCTGGCCTATGGAATCAGTATTCTGGTCACAGTGATCGGAACATTATCCAATGTACTGCTATCGTCATTGATGGCATATCCTCTTACCGTGAAGACACTGCCAGGCAGAAAGATTATGATGTTCTTTGTCTTCTTTACGATGTTGTTTCATGGCGGAATTGTTCCTTCGTATATTATGTGGAGCGGCACTTTTCATATTAAAGATACAATTTTTGCTCAATTGCTGCCTAATCTCTTGTTAAGCGGTTGGAACATTATGATGATCCGTACCTATTTTCAAACCAGTATTCCCGACAGTCTGTATGAGGCGGCCAGAATCGACGGTGCTTCGGAAATGAAGATTTTTACCGGCGTTGTGTTGCCTCTTGGGAAGCCGATTCTGGTAACTATGGGAACTTTTGCGGGTCTGGCTTATTGGAATGATTGGACCAATGGTCTGTATTACATTGCCAGAAATAAAGACTTATACAATGTTCAAAACCTGTTAAATCAGATGATATCCAATATCCAATATCTGGCGACAAGTTCTGACTCTAATGTTGCGGCGGCGGCTTCTAACCTGCCGGCCACCGGAATTCAGATGGCAATTGCTTTTGTGGCTATATTGCCGATTATGTTGATTTTTCCGCAGTTCCAGAGATTCTATTCCAAAGGAATCACACTGGGAGGCGTGAAAGGTTAAGTAGTACACACTATAAATTAAAATATTAAACTAGGAGGAAGTAAAATGAAGAAGAAACTGATTACATTTTTGTTGTCCATCGTGATGACAACCACACTGCTTATGGGATGTGGCAGTAACCAAACCGGAACGGACAGTGCGCAGTCGGAAGATGTCGGTGAGGCGGAAGATTCCGCAGAAGGAAATTCACAAGAAGCCGCGTCAGAAGAGGATGGAGCGGAAGCACTGCTTTCAGGCGACGGGTATAGTGAAGAGAATCCCTATCATCTGACATTTGCTTATATAGAGTTTTACGAGCAGGATGACGCGGCTCGTCAGGCGGTTCAAGATGCCATGAATGAAAAGCTGATTCCGGAACTGCATATTGAGGTAGAATTGCTGCCCTTGGCATATGCCGAATATCAGAACACCATTCAACTGATGTTATCCGGTGGCGATGCCCTGGATGTGATGCCTGTTTTCAACAACTTTGCATCAAGCTGGATCAATATGGGCGGAGTGTATGATATGAATGAATTTATGGACTCAGCCGAAGGACAGGCTGTAGTTGACGCATTGGGGGACAATCTTGCTTATGCCGGAAATATGAATGGTGTCCTCTATGGTTTCCCGGCCAATAAAGAATATGTGGCCTTAGGCGGTTTGTGTTTGAGGGCAGATATTTGTGATGAATTGGGTATCACCGAGGAGTACGGCCTTGCCAAAAACAAGGATGAATACGATGGGACTATCTATGACTGGTCGGTTGCGGGTGATATTTTTGCCAAGGTGAAAGAAGCTTATCCGGACATGACACCTTTTTACCTCAATACTTCCAGCCAGATTAACCGCTTTTCAAACTTTGATATCTTAAGTGACAGCTTTGGTGTTTTGGATTGGGAAGAGGACAATAACTCCACGCAGGTGGTGAATAAATTTGAAACCGATACTTACCGCAATACAGTGACCATGTTGGCTGACTGGTATGATAAAGGGTATATATTTAAGGATGCCCAGACCGATACCCAAGGGTCGGCGGCGATGATGAGAGCTGGTAATACATTTAGCTATACGACGGCAATAAAGCCCGGTTTTCTGGTGGAAGCGGAAGCGGCCAATGGTTTTGAATGCTATGCGATGTATTTCGGCAATGGCAATGAAACGGCAGAGGGGACCAGAAGTGTGCTGTTCACTGGAAACGCCAATTTATATAATACTGGTATCGCCACCAACAGCGAGAACCCGGCGATGGCGTTTAAATTTATATCGGCGCTTTATACCGATTCGGAACTGATGAATCTTTTCCAATATGGAATCGAAGGTGTTCATTATCAGGTACTGGAAGATCAGACCGCGTATTTTGTTGACGGAGAAGACGGCAGTAATTATAAATACCACCAGAATACCGGTTGGGCAACGGGTAATCAGTTTGTCTCTTATGTTTGGAATGACGGATCCAAAACAGCGGACTATTGGAATAAGCTGAATGATCATAATGCCTGGGGAGATCCCAACAATGCATTTGGTTTCATGTGGGACAGCACCAATCATTCCACGGAAATCACTGCCTTGAACAATGCTTTGAATACATACCGTGCCGCGCTGGAAACAGGAAGTGTCGGAACAGCCAACGTGGAAGCAACACTGGATAGTTTGAATCAAGCCCTGTATGATGCCGGCCTGCAAAATGTAATAGACGCCAAACAGGAGCAGCTGGATGCCTGGCTGGCTGCAAATTAAAAGAAGTAACTTAAAAGATGTAACATAGAAGAAACAAAATAAATAGAAGGGATATAGCAAATGGGGACGGTTTTATCAATCAAAGACACCAGTTTTTTCATAAACGATGTCATCACTTACCACGAGATACCGGAATGTCCGCCAGCCTGTCAGGGCCTTATGATGAATGCCCGTTTTATTCAGGGTGTCTTTGATGACAGTGAGAATCGAAACCGGTTTCAGCGTTTCGACAGAACCTTTGATGCGGAAGAAAATACCTTGGAATTGATTGCGGCACTCCCGGAATGGTATGCACATGGCCTAAGAGCAATTACAGTGGGATTTCAGGGAGGTGGCCCATGCTTTACCATCAACAGCAACAGCATAGATAATAATCCCTTCAGTGCCGATGGACGGCACATTGATCCGGCCTATCAGACACGTATGCAGCGAATTATTGAGGCCGCGGACAGACTGGGGATGGTGGTGATTGTCAGTTATTTCTATGGACCGCAATCCCGGTTTCTGCAAGACGATAATGCGGTCATTGAGGCGGTCAAAACGGTAAGTAACTGGCTGCGGGAACATCGTTTTACGAATGTAATCATTGAGATTGCCAATGAACATGATATTGAAGCATATAAAATCCATCCGATTTTGTATATGGACAGAGGGATCAGTGAACTGATCGAAATCGCCAGAAGAGAATCGGGTGGGATGCCGGTGGGATGCAGCAGTACCGGTGCGTATTTTTCGGATATTATTCCCAAAGCATCGGATGTGATTTTAATTCATGGAAACAATATGTCCCGTCAAATTTTTTACAATCAAATCCAGAAGATAAAAAACCTTGGGTTAAACCGACCGATTCTTTGTAATGAAGATTCTCAGGCGCTCAGTAATATGCAGGTAGCACTGGATGCCGGAGTGTCCTGGGGGTATTATAACAATATGACAAAACAGGAGCCGCCTGTTATCTGGGGCATAACAAAAGGTGAAGACACCTATTTTGCGGTTCGTATGGCGGAAAGTCTGGGCATTCGGGCAAATACCATGAAACCGGAGGAACAGTTTTATCTGCAGGGTCTGGAAGCGGATGCCTATTGGGAAGGTAAGCGATTTATCCGACTGGCCAGCCTTTACGCAGAGAGAATCGACAGGGTTACATTTTACCGTAATAACAAAATGTTTTGCATGGCCTATGACGATCCCTTTAGTATTAATTATGCTTTTAATTGGCTGCAGTTCCCTGTGGAAGATATTGAAAAAGGTGAAAAATGGAAAGCGGTCATTACCATGACCGACGGAACGGAAGTTATCAAAGAAACAATTGCAGGATAAGGAACGAGGATGTGATGAAAAGATTATATACAATCAATACGGTTAATAATTTTATGGATATTATTTATACCCCATTTGTGAAGCCTTTTGAGAAAGCCAATCCTGATATCAAAGTCTATAATATCATGGATGACAGTCTGCTCTCAGATACACGGGCATATGGCGGGATGAATCCTGTGATTGCCACCAGAATGATGCACTATGCCAGGGCGGCAGCCGAATCCGGAGCAGACGGTATTTTGGTTACTTGTACTTCGGTCAATCAGGCGACCAAGTGTATCCGTCCTTTTCTGCAAATACCGATTTTGAATATTGAGGAGCCAGTTGCCGAATCTGCGGCGGCAGCCGGCCGACGGATCGGAATTTTAGCAACTTTACCCACCAGCCCCGCAGCTATCGGTCAAGTGATTCGGGAAAAAGCGTTTGAGCAGGGACGGGAGATCGAAATAGTGACATCAGTGGCAGAAGGTGCTTTTGATATGTTATGTAATGGTGACCGACAAAAACATGATGAAATGGTATGTGAAGCATTATACAAATTATCCGGGAATGTGGATGTGATTGTTTTTGCCCAGATATCTATGAGCCTGATCCGCTTTGAGCCGGTGAAAGCTCCGGTGCTGATGATCGGGGAATCGGGTCTTGCCCAAATCAAAACTATGATGCAGTAGTCAGTATCGGGAAGATATGGTATAATGTCGTCAGGCAGTTTAAAACAATCAAAAAGCAGGCATATTATGAACGAACATCAGAATAAATCATTTGCGCCGATCCGGCAGGGAACGATAGTGGAACAGATCATACAGAGCATCGTTGATGCTATTATCAGTGGGAGATATAAAGCCGGTATGAAGCTTCCCAATGAATATGAACTGATCGAAGAATTTAAAATCAGCCGTAATTCACTGCGGGAGGCAATGAAGATATTATCAGCAATGGGAATTGTTGATATAAGGCGGGGAGACGGTACATACGTATGTTCCCAGGTTAATCCTTCTATATTTGATTCGGTTGTTTACAGTATGATTTATAATCTGAGCACGAATGATGAATTACTGGAACTGCGGCAGATTGTTGACGAGACGATTGTCCGGTTGGCTATGGAGAAGATTACATATGAAGAACTGCGGGAGTTGTACGAAAACGTGGAGGCCATGGAGAAAGCCATTCAAAATTCCGACATTCTGCTATCTCAGCATTATGATGTGATTTTTCACACTCGCTTGATAGAATGCTGCAAAAATACCTTTTTTGTAAACATTATGAAAGGGGTATACAGTGTTTTTGAAAAATCCATATCCGCCAATGTGGAACTAGAAAAAAAGGATTCATTGGCGGCTTACTATCATAAAAACATCTTATTGTGTATTGAAAAAAAGGACTATGCCAATGTCAGTAAGATTATATCCGATTCCCTGATTACATGGATAGAGCGGGCTAAGGAGAGTAAAAAGTCTTAAGAATTGAATGGACTAGAGAAAAGTTTTAGTCTAAAACATACTACGTAGTACAAAAGGTGAGTTAAAATGGAAAAAACAAGGGAAATCAAAGAACTTGAGGAAAAAGCCCGTCAACTAAGACAAATGGTGTTGACAATGATTTACCGGGCTCAGTCAGGGCATCCGGGGGGTTCACTGTCGGCGGCAGATATTATTACCGTCCTTTATTTTCATACTATGCGTGTGAATCCAATGAGTCCACAGTGGGAAGACCGGGATCGTTTCGTACTGTCGAAGGGGCATGTCTGTCCGGTGCTATATTCGGCTTTGATTATGAGGGGTTTTTTAGAAGAAAAGGAGATCAATACGTTACGGAAACAAGGCTCACGGCTTCAGGGGCATCCTGACATGAAACGCTGTCCGGGGATCGATATATCCACCGGATCATTGGGGCAGGGAGTTTCCTGTGCGGTAGGCATGGCCATTGCCGGCAAGCGGGATCGCAAGGATTATCGTGTCTATACCTTGCTGGGAGATGGGGAGTGCAATGAGGGTCAGGTGTGGGAAGCCGCACAGGCAGCCAATAAATATCAGTTGGATAATTTATTGGTCATCATAGACCATAACGGCCTGCAAAATGATGGTTATGCCGCCGAAATCATGCCGTCCGAAGATCTGCGGCTTAAATTTGCCGCTTTTGGTTTTCAGGCAGTGGAAATTGACGGACATGATCTGGCCGGGATTGTGGCGGCTATTGATTTTCTGATGACTCAGAAAAATGGATGCCCGAAATGTCTGGTCTGTAAAACGGTGAAAGGCAAAGGGGTATCATTTATGGAAAATGTTCCGGCCTGGCATGGCAAAGCTCCTGATGATGCGGAATATGCCCAAGCTATAAAAGACATTGCTCAGGGACGGACAAGACTGATAATATAAAGGAGGGTTTACAGTGAAAGCCATACCTACCAGAGACGCTTTGGGGGATGAAATATTAAGATTGGGCAGGGAGCATCAGGATATCTATGTGATTGACTGTGATGTGGCAAAATCCTGTAAAACCTTGGATTTTGCCGCAAGCCTGCCAAAGCAGCATATAAATGTGGGGATATCCGAGCAAAATGCAATCGGCATTGCCGCCGGTCTCGCTACCACCGGCAAGGTTCCGTTTGTGGTGACTTATGCTATTTTTGGCAGCATGCGTGCCTGTGAACAAATCCGTCAAGAGGTTTGTTATCCGAAGCTCAATGTCAAAATCCTTTGTTCGCATGGCGGGTTGACGCCGGCAAATGACGGCGCTTCCCATCAATGTATTGAAGATATGGGAGTTTTGCGTACCATTCCTAACATGACGGTCATTATGCCGGCTGATTACAGCTCGGCCCGCAAATTGATTGCCGCTGCCTATCACTGGCCGGGGCCGGTGTACTTACGCTTTACCAGAGATGCGGTTCCCTGTGTGTATGGTGAAGACGATGAATTTGCCATAGGCCGTGCCGGGCAGTTGAAGGATGGCAGTGATCTGACTATTTTTGCCAACGGTGACACGGTTGCCATTGCCTTGACAGCAGCGGACACTCTTAGCAGGGAGGGAATAGAAGCCGCCGTTTTTGACATGCATACCGTGAAACCGTTGGATGTAGCCTGCGTAAAGGAGCAGCTGGCCGCAACCGGTAGAATTATTACCGTAGAGGATCATAACATTATCAACGGTTTAGGTTCCGCTGTGTGCGAAGTGGCCGCCGAATCCGGAAAGGGCCGGGTGATTCGGATCGGTGTCAGGGATCGCTTCGGTGAGTCGGCACCGTATGAAGAACTGTTAAAAATAAATGGTATAACGTCAGAACATATTTGTGAAAAGGCCAGAGAATTGGTAACGGGGTGATGCCGTGGAACATTTAAAGGTGGTAATTGCAGTTGATTCCTTTAAAGGAAGCATGAACTCAATAATAGCCGGACAGGCAGCGGCTGCCGGGATACGCCGGGTTTTTCCACAGGCTGGTTTAACTGTCCGGCCCCTGGCCGACGGCGGGGAAGGAACTGCCGCTGTGCTGACGGCCGGTCTGGGCGGCAGGATGCGGCAGATTACGGTAACCGGTCCGTCCGGTCGGCCGGTGGTATGTGAATATGGGATCGTCATGCCAGCTGCGGTTGCTATGATTGAGATGGCCAGTGCCGCCGGTCTTACTTTGCTCTCGGAAGAAGAACGCGACCCTAGGTTGACTACGACCTATGGGGTGGGAGAAGTTATCCGAGATGCCATCGGTCAGGGCTGCCGGAAGTTCATTATCGGTCTTGGCGGCAGCGGGACCAATGACGGCGGAATAGGGATGCTTCAGGCATTGGGGTTTGGATTGTTTAATACCGCCGGAGCTCCGGTTCCCCGCGGTGCTATCGGCTTGGCCGAGTTGGCAGTCATTGATAGCTCAAAGGTTTTGCCTGAACTGGCCGAATGCCAATTCAGGGTAGCCTGTGATGTACACAATCCGCTTTGCGGGGAAACTGGCTGCAGTGTGGTTTTTGGTCCGCAGAAAGGAGCTGCTTCCGGACTGATCGCTCAAATGGATCAATGGTTATCGGCATATGCGGCTTTGGTTCAAAAACAATATCGCTGGGCCGATCCCGATCATCCCGGCGCTGGCGCCGCCGGTGGAATGGGCTTTGCCCTTATGGCATTTTTACAGGCCCGGCTGGAACCGGGAGTGAAGATTATCATCGAGGAAACCGGACTTGAGGAAGCGATTAAGAATGCCGATTATGTAATCACCGGTGAGGGGCGTCTGGATGGTCAGACAGTCATGGGAAAGGGACCGGCTGGGGTGGCGGCACTGGCTCAAAAATATCAGCGTCCTGTTATTGCGCTGGCTGGCAGTCTTGCCGACGATGCGGCAGTTTGTAATCAATACGGTATTACGGCCTTTTTTTCCATTATTCCCAAGATCATGACCCTTCGAGAGGCTATGGATCAGGAACGGGCAAAGCAGAATATGTCCGATGTCTGTGAACAAATTTTTCGTCTTCTGGCAATTAATAATATTTAATGATAAACAACACGAAATCATTTAAACAGGTAGATAGGAGTAATTATGAAAATTGTAATTTTAGACGGTTATACGGAAAATCCCGGCGATTTAAGCTGGGAAGGATTTGAAGCGCTGGGGGAAGTGACGGTATATGATCGGACATCACCGGATGATATTGCCGAACGTATCAGTGGTGCCGAAGCGGTCATTACAAATAAAACCGCGATTACCAAAGCGCATATTGCCGCTTGTCCTTCTCTTTGTTATATAGGGGTACTGGCAACCGGTTACAATGTGGTTGATGTCGTGGCTGCCGCAGAGAAAAATATCCCCGTGTGCAATATTCCGACTTACGGAACGGCCGCAGTGGCACAGATGACTATGGCGCTGTTGCTGGAAATCTGTCATCATGCCGGGGCACATTCTGATGCGGTAAAGGCAGGTGAGTGGACCAATAATGCTGACTGGACATTCTGGAAGTATCCTCTGATTGAACTGGCCGGGAAGACCATGGGGATCATTGGCTTCGGCCGTATCGGACAGACGGTGGGAAAGCTGGCCGCTGCTTTCGGAATGAAGGTTCTTGCTTATGATGGGCTTCCGACGGCAGAAGGCCGGGAAATTGCCGAATATGTTTCCTTTGAACAATTACTGGCACAAGCAGATGTGATTTCCCTGCATTGTCCATTGCTGGCGAATAATGCCGGAATGATAAATCAGGATGCCATTGCGCAGATGAAAGATGGAGTAATTATCATCAACACCAGCCGCGGTCCCCTCATCAATGAAGAAGATCTTGCCGTAGCCCTGCGAAGCAAAAAGGTCTATGCAGCCGCCTGTGATGTGGTTTCTACTGAACCCATCCGGGAAGATAACCCGCTTCTGGGTTGCTATAGTACCATTTTGACGCCTCATATTGCCTGGGCACCCAAAGAAAGCCGGCAAAGATTAATGAATATTGCCGTTGATAATTTGAAAAATTTTATTGAAAATAAAGTCAGTAATCGCGTAAATTAAGCTGGTATTATTTAAAACGGTTTGGACTGATATAACCAGGAGTACGTAAAGGAGGTAACACGCGATGGCAAAAATATTTGCATCAAAGAGTCCGCAAATCAGCGAACGCGAAAAACGCAACACCGGCCGCTCCCGCAATATCGCGGCACAGGGAATGGTCTTACTGGAAAACGACGGCATACTGCCGTTGTCTCCCACAATAAAAAATATTGCGCTTTACGGCAGCGGTGCCCGTCGAACCATCAAGGGAGGAACCGGTTCGGGGGATGTCAACAGCAGGCAGGTCATCACGGTGGAACAGGGGTTGGAGGAAGCCGGTTATACGATTACGACCAAACAGTGGCTGGATCGATACGACCAGAAGGCGGAAAGAACCAGACAGAACTATGATGACAAATTGCGGCAGGCATTCGCGGAACAGGGAAGTAGTGCTGTTTTTTTGTTGTTAACCGATCCTTATCAGGAACCGGAAGTCATACCGGTGATGGATGAAGACCTAACTGTGAACGAAACCGACACAGCTGTTTATGTTCTGGCTCGCAGCTCCGGTGAGGGCAGTGACCGCAAGCCAGTGCCGGGAGACTATGAACTTTTTGAGAACGAAAAGTCGGCAATCAAGAAACTAGCCGCGGTATACCGCCGCTTTATTATTGTTCTCAATATCGGGGGTATTATTGATACCAAATTCTTTAGAGAAATAACAGGCATCGGTGCAATCCTGCTGATGAGCCAGGCCGGTCATGCCGGAGGGAGTGCTTTGGCCGACGTATTATCCGGACAGGCATTTCCCGGCGGGCGTCTGACAGACACCTGGGCCGAACATTATCAGGATTATCCCAGTGCGGACACGTTCAGCCATATGAATGGCGATCTGGACGATGAATATTATCGGGAAGGTATTTTTGTTGGCTACCGCTATTTTGACAGTTTCAACATTACGCCAGCCTATCCCTTCGGCTATGGATGTTCTTATACCACATTTGATATAGAACCACAGACAGTAGCTGTTGACGGACAAGCGGTGAAGGTCTCTGTTAAGGTGACAAATACCGGAGCGCAGTATTCCGGCAGGGAAGTGGTGCAGATCTACTGTTCTGCCCCCGATGGCATTCTGGAAAAACCTTATCAGGAATTAGTAGCATATGCCAGGACCAGACTTTTAGAGCCCGGTAAAAGTGAACGATTGACGATAGCCTTTCCAACCAGACAGTTGGCTTCCTACAATCCGTCCGATGCCGCCTACATAATGGAGAAGGGCTTGTACTATATTCGGGTGGGAAAACATTCCAGACAGACCCGAATTGCGGCTGCTATTCATTTGACAGAGACAGTGACGGTGGAAACATTAACCAATCGCTGTATCGGTATCGATCATGATGCCGGTATGACAGGGCAGGATGTCAACGGGAAAGAGGGTATGTTAAGGGAAATAACCGCCAAGGGGATTGTGCCTTTTGGTTATGAGGGCGAGCAAGAGCAGAAGGATAGCGCCTCGGTTATCAGACTAACGGCAGCTGATCTGAGTAACTGCGAGGCAGTTTATTCATGCCATAATAAAATTATCCCGTCTCCGGCCATATCAGACAAAATCAAGCTTACAGAAGTTATAGCGGGCCGTGCCACGTTGGATGAACTGGTAGGGCAATTGACTGTGGCTGAAATGGCCGAGCTATGTGTCGGGACATCACGCGGAGGTTTTGGCAGTGAGTCAATCATCGGTGCCGCCTCTGCGGCCTGTCCGGGTGCGGCCGGTGATACCACATCGTTGCTGCTGGAGGACAGGGATATTCGAAATATGATTCTGGCAGACGGTCCGGCCGGGTTACGTCTGTCAGCTCACTTCATGGCCGATCGGGACGATCAGATCATCCCCGGCACAAGCATGGCGCCGCTTCCGGGGATGGAGCAGATGGCAGATGCCAAACCGGTTATTCCTGAGGGAGCTTCCCATTATTATCAATATTGCACGGCAATTCCCATTGCCACCTTACTGGCACAGACTTGGGACCCGGATTTGATTCGGGAAGCGGGGGATATTGTCGGGGAAGAGATGGAAGAATTGGGCGTACAGTTATGGCTAGCTCCAGGAATGAATATTCACCGGAATCCGCTGTGCGGTCGGAATTTTGAATATTATTCGGAGGATCCGCTGATTTCCGGCATCAGTGCCGCCGCCATAACTTTAGGGGTGCAGAACCATCCGGGGGTGGGAACGACCATAAAGCATTTTGCCTTTAATAATCAAGAAGATAACCGGATGCATAACAATGCTCATCTCGGTGAACGTGCCATTCGGGAGATTTATCTGCGTGGCTTCGAAATAGCCGTAAAAGCGGCGGCACCGATGGCTATTATGACCTCTTATAATCTGTGCAATGGTGTCCATACAGCCAATAGCTATAATTTGCTGACAGCAGTTGCGCGCGATGAATGGGGGTTTAAGGGATTAATTATGACCGATTGGGGTACCACCGGCAGTATAGAAATGAATCCGGATACTGTCTTTAAATATGGTTGTTCGGATCCGGCTGTCTGTATGAAAGCCGGCAATGATTTAATCATGCCGGGTTGTGACGAGGATGTTCAGGGAATCATCCAGGCGGTGGAGCATGACGATTCGGAATCGGCGGACAGCTTGACATTGGGTGATTTGCAAGGATGTGCGCGGAGAATATTGCGTATAGTCATGAAGTCCTCGGCCTATCCTAATGCTGAGCCTTACAGTAGCGACAGGATGGATAATCATGGCGGTATTGAAGGTTATATAGAAGTCAGAAAAGAAGAAGTTAAGGAGGATAATGTCAATGGTTAAACACATAGTAATGTGGAAGCTGCTTGAACAGGCAGAAGGCAATTGCAAACAGGAAAATATTAATATTATTAAGGAAAGGCTTGAAGGGTTAAAAGTAAAAATTCCTCAAATCCGCTATCTTGAGGTAGGAGTCAACAAGAACCCCGATGGCTATGACGCAGTCTTATATACAGAGTTTGACTCCTTCGATGATCTGAATATCTATCAAAATCATCCCGATCATAAGGCAGTCTCAGCGTTTGTCAGTAAGATCCGCTCGGACAGGGTGGTCTGTGATTATATTGCATAAGCATTTGTGCAGTATAATGAGTGAACAAGAAAGCCCATATAGGCGTAAATTATCAGTGCATAATGATCAAAAAAATGACCGCCGCGGAATTGGAAGCCGGATGCCGCACCTATGTCTCGCTAAAGACACAGGAAATGAACAGGGCAAAGATGCTGCTTTCCGGTAAGTACTCCCGTGTGTAAGAAAGCGAGAACGGGCCTTTACGTATCTATGACGCAAAAATCGCTGAGGAGATTGTTACTTATCTTTATGAAAACGATATTCTGATCAGCGAAATTAGAACCGATAAGATTGGACGTGAGGAATACTATATTGATCTATTTCCAAAGGATAGATAGAGGATAGAGAAAAAGAAACCCTAGCAAAGGTAAAGCCGGGGTTTTTTGCGGTTTTGGATGGAGAGTAAGATCTACCATCAAACTAATAAATTTAGAAACATAAATCAAACAAAATGCTAACAGTAAATGGTTAGAATACAATCATCAACAAAAGCATGAAAAAGATGAAATATGGTCAGAAACTTTGGCGTAGAACAAGTGATCGACTATGCCACGGAAGATTTCACAAAGAACGCAAAGACATACGATTGCATTTTTGGCGTCAATGGCTACCGCTCATTAGAAGAATACAAAGCAGCACTGAATCCGGGCGGAATATATGTGCTTGTTGGAAATATGCGGTAAGGTGCGGAGTTTCATCAGCGGGGATTAGCTGTATTTCAGGATAGCGGTAAGCGGCTAGGTGCTGTTGCATCACAAATGACGAATAGTGAACCTGATTATACCAGTTCATTGGTTGCCGGAGGCAAATTGAAGCCAATCGTGGATTCCGTTTATTCCATCCAAAATGTATCTAATGCGGTAAGAGACATTGTCAAGAATCACGCAAGAGGAAAAATCGCAATTAAAATGGATTTTTAGGGAGGTGAATTGATGAAACCGATTATTATTTTATATTCCAACGGCGGTACAACGAGAAAAGTTGCGGAAAGAATCAACGAAACCTTAGAATGTGAAGTGGCAGAGATTAAACCAAAAGTACCCTACGGTCCGTACCTAAAGGCACTTAAACGAGCCGTTCCTGAAATAGACAACGGTATCGTTGCTGAGTATGATGCACCGGATATTGATTTGAGCGACATAGATACAGTCTTGATTGGCTATCCGATTTGGCATAATGATGCCCCACCATTCGTGCTTGACTATCTTAAAAAGCAGGATTTTACAGGCAAGACCATTATTCCATTTTCAACTGCCGGCGGAAGCAACATCAAGGGTTCTCTCAAAAAGTTGCAGGATGCAGTTGGCTCTGCAAAAATAAAGCTTCCATATAGCAGCAGTATGTTTAAGAAGGATAATTTTGATAAGTGGAAAGAAGAAGTTTCAAAATTATTAATGCTTACTGAATAAGTAAATAGGCTTTGTATGGGCGGAGGGCGCAAGCCCTCCGCAGTTTTTCGTCTACAGCACGACGCGGTCTGCACTGGGTACCAGTCGGGACTTCACGGTACATAGCAATCACGATGGAGACCTACAACCACATAACAGGGAAGCAGAGAGTGGAAAAGAGATAAAGAAGATGGATGCCCTGATGGCCGTATAGCAACATAATCAACATCTCCACAACAAATCGCATACCCGACACCACCCAGCAACCCCATAGCCCGCAGTGCAAAGGCGGAGGAGCGCGGCAGCGTACCGGCACTCAATAATTGGGCAAAAATCCTGCGGGATATTTCCGAGAGCCCAGATATCGCGAAGATTTGGGACAGTTACACGAGGCGCTATCCCTACGCAAAAGGGATCGCCCTGCCGGACATCCTTGCCTTGATCTACTGGGTGTTTGAGGGAAATTGACCGTATACTTTTGTTAACCGACTTTTTCTTGACACACTATCGGAGTACCGATACAATAGTATGTAAGGAACGAACGAGAGGTAAGCATGATGAGATTCGAACAACTTTTGAATGAGAAAGGACTGTCCAGGTATCAGTTATCCAAAATCAGCGGCGTTCCCTGGGCGACGATTGCAGACATATATTCCGGCAAAACACGATGGGAACGGTGTAACGCCGGCACACTCCTTAAGCTGTCAAAAGCGTTAGAGTTATCACCTGAAGAATTGATGCTGATTGATAACAGCGAAAGTCCGGGAATAGCGAAGGGAGAGCCTGCTGACAAATCCTATTTGGAAGCAAACCTCCCCGCCAGTATTCAGCATGATATCGCCGCTTTGCTAGAAGGTGAAAAGGACCGGCCGCTCCATCTGGACTGCCTCTACAACGAGCTGTACGGTTCCATCAACGCTAACCTCTGGGGCGGTAAAATAACAGAACAGCAAGCGACATATTTGCGAAAAAAATATTTATACGGAACGGAGGCGGTGAATGATGATTGATTTTACGGATTGCCCGGTAAATAAATTTATCGCCTACGGCGGCGCCAATGGTAACAAGATTAACATCAGTTTCCAAGGGAAAAGCTATATGCTGAAATTCCCGTCCGTGCCTTCGCGCAACAAGGCGATGAGCTATACGAACGGCTGCATCAGCGAATATTTGGCATGTCATATGTTTGAAGCATTAGGTTTTAACACGCAGGAAACACTGTTGGGTAAATATACCGACAGCCGAGGAAAAGAAAAAGTAGTGGTGGCTTGCGGCGATTTCACGGAGGGCGGCAAAAAACTGATCGAATTCGCCCATCTGAAGAACACTTGCATAAACAGCGAGCAAAACGGTTATGGTACAGAATTGTCATCCATTATGCAGGCCATCGAGGAGCAAACGCTGCTGCCTTCCGGTAAGCTGCGCGAGTTCTTTTGGGATATGTTCATCGCTGATGCGCTGCTCGGGAACTTTGACCGGCACAACGGCAACTGGGGCATTCTTGTAGACGAAAGGCTCCAAACGGCGGAAGTGGCTCCGGTGTATGACTGCGGCTCTTGCCTGTATCCGCAGATGGCGGTAGAGGATATGCCCAGACTGCTCAACAGCGAGGAAGAAATTCAAGCAAGAATTTATACGTTTCCCTTGTCTATTATTGAGGAAGACGGAAAAAAGATACCGTATTTCAAATTTATATCGTCTCTGAAGAACAGCGATTGCAATGAAGCACTGAAGCGTGTCCACAAACGAATAGATATGGATAGGCTGAATGAAATCATTGCGGATGCGCCACAGCTTCCGCCAATTCAAAGGGAGTTCTATCAGATTATGTTGCGGGAACGCAAGGAGAAAATCCTTGATTACAGCATGGAACTGCTGATGACTATGGAGCAGATATATCCATGAAAGAAAATAGAACAATATGAATGCATGATGCCTCAGTTCAATAAAGTAATTCTCCATTATTATTGCAAAATTAGCTATAATAGTGGAGAATTTATAGTATTGGCAAATAACATTATTGGTATTATAATACAAGGAGCAAAACAACTGTATAATGCTAATTAAAGTAACATGACTGGTGTTTTAGGAATAAAGGATAATTTAGTATTATCTCAGATTGGAGGAATTGCATTGATACAATCTTCATACTGTAAATATTTGAGGAATATTTTCCGGAATATTTAAACCACTATTATGATCGTAAAATTTCTCACAACTATGTAGTAAACGAGTTTTCTTCATATAATGAAGAAGAGTATAAAAATCAAATACTAATTAAAGATAAAATATCTCAGGCTTTTTTAGCAAATTATATTGCAAATATTAGTATGAATCAACCTATCTCACTATTCAACAAAATTGAAATCGAAACGATTAATAAGTGTAATATGATCCGCTGAAAACACCGGCAGGATCGGAAAGCTATCCGCAGACCACTGAAGAGAGTGAAACAGAAACAGTAGTAGATTTTATTCCCCGGCAGAGCAAAACGTAGCAGAACCGCCGGATCAGCCGGAAGCCCCGGGTGACAATACCGATCCGGATGCTGTGCCTTCTTACGCACCGGAAGATCTGGAATCGGATCAGGGAGAGCAGGGACAGTCAACAGGAGAGGGAAATGACAATACACCGGAAGCAGGCGATGTCAATGAAAATGGCGAATATTATGTTCCCGGTTTTGGCTGGGTGCTTCCAAGTACCTCAGAGCAGATAGAAATGGATAACGACGGCGATCCTAATAAGATGGTCGGTGATATGTAGAGTTAATCTCTAAAAACCGTAGTAATTTACTGCGATTTGATTTATAATAACTGTATAACTTGAGAAAGGGGTGTCCAGTATGTTAGAGGTCCAGGGATACTATGATGGCAATACGGTACAGTTATTGGAGCCGGCACCGAAGACAAAACAAAACGTGATCGTTACCTTTATAGATGATGACAGTGAATTTGATGATCTGCCGGTCGGAATATTATCAAAATATGCTGATCCCGCAAAACGGGAACTGGAGGAAGGGGCATTTGAACGTGCCATGGTGGATAAACATGGTAATGGCTGATGCAAATACGATGATACGGTGCATTATCGGGGATGATGAAAACAAGATAGCTGAGTTACAGGAAGCCAGGAAAACACAGAAGATATTGTATACTATTGAAGTTATTGCCGAGACAGTCTATGTTCTGACCAAGGTTTACCATATTTCAAGGAAAGAATGCAGTGAGGCTATTCAGACATTTTTAAAGGCCCGGAATATAGTGTCAAGAGAGGCAGAGATAACGGCAAGGGCTCTTAAGCTCTTCGGCAGCAACAATCTTGATTTCGTCGATAACATCCTTTTGGCCTATCATCAGTTAAAAGGCATTACCATCTATACTTACGACCGCAAACTAATGAATGCGATCAGCCGCAGCGATTCCGGCGAGCAACAATAAAATTAAATAAGAATTAGGCAGACAGCCGTCGCTTGGATAAGTGGCGGCTTTTTGATGCCTTAACAAAGAAGGAGTGTGATTCCTATTGAAAAGTCATTGGGTTTATTTATGGATTGCCGCGCATTTCCCTGATCCTGATAGCCGCTTCTTTGGTGGCGGCCATTGCGGCCGGTATCATCCGGATGAGCGGCATCAAAAGACCGCTTACCCTGCCGTTTGTCCCGTTTCTGGCTTTTGGCAGTGTACTGGCAACGGCTATTAATGAAAGCTTCACGCCCCTTATTTAAGCAGTTTCGCAGACATGGTCGGCAAAATGAATGGGGATTAATATAGATTTCCCGGGAAGCGCATTAACTACCGTTTCCCGCGCCGGATTCACGGCACAAATATAATCAAAGAGGAGAAACAAAACCTATGAAACTGAATAATCGTTTTATTTTTGGGCTGCTCAGTATCCTGCTGGCAGCCATTATTGCCTTTGTCGCTCTGCCTACCGTCAGTCGTCAGACTAACGGTAAAACCGAGATTGTCAGGATTATCAACCCCGTTTTAAAGGGAGCAGCGATTACGGCCAGAGATGTCGAGGCCGTGGAAGTAGGAAGCTATAACCTTCCGAACAATATTGCCAGGACCGTAGAGGATGTAGTGGGCTACTATGCGACCGCCGATCTGGATACAGGAGATTATATCCTGTCATCCAAGGTCAGCATGATCCCGGTAACATCGGATGTAGCCCTCAATGAGATTCCTTCCGGCAAGGTGGCTATTTCCTTGACCGTAAAGACACTGGCAAGCGGGCTTTCCGATAAGCTGCAGCCGGGCGATATCATCCGGATCTATCATTTTCTGGATGCAGCCCAGGAAATACCGGAACTTAGCTTTGTAAAGGTTCTCTCGGTGACGGATGAAGAGGGCATCAACGTTGATAATACCAAAGAAATGGCGGAAGAGGAAGAAAAGCAGCAGTCGGCAACGATAACCGTACTGGCCAGTACCGAGCAGGCCAGGATCATCACCGGTCTGGAAAATGACGGGATGGCTCATGTAGCCCTGATCTCCCGCAATAATGAAAAACTGGCAACAGAGCTGCTGTCACAGCAGGATGACGTCCTGACGGAAATCTATTATCCGGAACTGCTGGAAGGAGACGATCCAGATGAAATGACCATAGACGAAAATATCAAACCGGGCGACGCGGAAGCGGAGACAGCGGTGTCCACGGATGTGGACAAAAGTACCGACAGCAAGGAGGGAGAGTAATCATATGGCAAAGATCATAACCGTCTGGGGCAGCCAGGGCAGCGGCAAAACCATGTTCTGCTGTATCCTGGCCAAAGTCCTGACAAGCGCCGACAAAATAGCGCAGGATAGAAACAAGGTCTTGATAATCAATGCAGATGCCGGCGTTCCCATGCTGCCGGTCTGGCTTCCCGAGCAGATGACCGAGACCGATGCTTCCATCGGTCAGGTATTGTCTTCGGTAGAGATTGACAGCACTTTGGTAGCAAGCCGGGTAACCGTCATGAAAAATTACCCTTATATCGGACTGATGGGTTACTGCGCCGGAGAAAACCCTTTAAGCTATCCGGAAGTAAAATACGAAAAAGTCCGGCAGATGATAGAAGCAGCGGAACGCCTGGTGGATTTTATCATCCTGGACTGCAGCGCCAACATGACCCATGTATTTACACCGGCCGCCATCGAAGTCGGGGATGTGATTGTCAGGATATTGACGCCCGATTTAAAAGGCATCAACTATCTGAAAGCCCATCAGCCGCTCTTGGTGGACAGCCGCTTCCGCTACGATGAACATCTAACCTTGGCCGGCATGGCTAGGCCCTTTCACGCACTGGAAGAGATGGGCTATATCATCGGAGGTTTCGACGGGCTGCTTCCCTATAGCAAAGAAATTGACCGCTGTGCCACAGAAGGCGGCATGTTCCGGGCCGTCAATTACTGCAACCCCAAATATACGGCAGCGTTAAATAAAGTATTGGACGCGCTGGAGGATACGGATGAATATGAAGATCCGGAAGAACTTGAAGGTACGGACGAATTCAGCTATCCGGAAGAATATGAAGATTCGGAAGAATTTGAAAATCTGGATGAATATGCAGATCTGGAAGAACGGGAGGTGACTTGATGGCAAATCTAAATGATATTTTCTTTGCTGCCGCCGCAGAGGAAGAACTGACTTATGAACAGATCTTGGAAGACGTCCAGAGATACTTTGCGGAGAATTATGCTTCGACCATTGCCGGCGCCGGAGACGGCGGTACGGAAAAGGCAGAAGAGTTATTAAAGGAACTGATGGTGCAGTACTGTGTCAAACGTAAATATGCCGTAGACGATATCACTTCCGAAGAACTCTGCGACAAGCTGTACGAGGATATGGCCGGATATTCTTTTCTAAAGAAATGGATCTATAAGCCAGGCATCGAAGAGGTGAATCTGAATGCCTACAATGACATCGAAGTCATCATGAGCAGCGGGCGCAGCTTAAAGATACCCGACAAATTCTCTTCGCCCCGGCACGCGGTGGATGTGGTTCGGCGGATGCTAAATACCTGCGGGATGGTCATAGACGATACCATGCCCAGCGTCATCGGTTATCTGGATAAAAACATCCGCATCTCGGTAGATAAAACCCCTATCGTAGATCAGGATGTGGGGGTCAATGCCTCGATCCGGATCGTCAACCAGCAGACCGTGTCGGAAGAAAAACTGCTGGCAACGGGAAGCGCCACTGCCGAGATGCTTCATTTCCTGAAAGCATGCATCCGCTACGGGGTGAGCGTCTGCATAGCCGGTTCCACCGGCAGCGGCAAGACGACAGTTATGGCATGGCTATTGTCCAACGTCCCGGATAACCGGAGGCTCATTACCATCGAAGAGGGCTCCCGCGAATTTGACCTGGTCAAACGGGATGAACAGGGAAATATCCTGAATTCGGTCGTCCATCTGCTGACAAGGCCCCACGAGAACCCTTCCATGAATATTGACCAGGACTTCCTGCTGGAACGGGTGCTGCGGAAACATCCGGACGTGATCGGAGTAGGGGAAATGCGCTCAGCGGCAGAAAGCCTGTCGGCAGCCGAAAGCTCCCGAACCGGCCATACCGTCTGTACCACCATCCATTCCAATTCCTGTACTTCGACCTACCGCCGGATGATGACGCTGGCAAAACGCCGCTACAGCATGGATGATGCCGTATTGATGCAGATCATGGTAGAAGCCTACCCAGTCGTGGTTTTCACCAAGCAGCTGGAAGACCGGTCCCGCAAGATCATGGAAATCATCGAAGGCGAGGATTATGAAGACGGCCGGCTGCGTTACCGCTCCCTCTATAAATATGAGGTAACGGACAATACCACGGATATCAGCGGCAAACCCGTCGTAGTAGGCCGCCATAAAAAGATGGAGATGATATCCGACGATCTGAAAAAGCGGCTTCTGGATAACGGAATATCCCACAAGGAGCTGCAAGAATTCCGAAAGGAGGTGCTATAGGTGCAATGGATTTATATAGTCTGCTTTATCCTGCTTTGTGCCGGCTTGTTTGCGCTGTTCGGGGTGAAACCCGGAGAGATCATGGAACTGCTTTTTCGGTCCGGCCAGAAGCAGGCGACCTTGGCGGATGAACTCAATGTACTCATGGGTACGCCGGCAAAAGGCTTTTTTAATCAGGAATATGAAATCAAGCAGATACTAAGAGATACAGGCCGTACAGAGCGCTACGAGGCGGTGAAACGGATCTCGCTTATTTTATTCGCCGTGGGGGCCGTGCTGGCCCTGCTGATCGGCAATGTCTACATGGTGCCGATCTTGGGCATCGGCTTTTCCCTGATACCGATGTGGTATCTCCGCAGTACGGCGGCCAGCTACAAAAAGCATCTGAATGAGGAGCTGGAAACAGCGATTTCGATTATCACCACGTCATATCTGCGGACGGAAGACCTGCTCCGCTCGGTTAAGGAAAACCTGCCCTATATCAATGAGCCGGTCAAAGCCAACTTTGAAAGCTTCGTATATGAAGCGGAGATGATCAATGCCAACACGGCCAGTGCCATCAACAGCCTAAAAATGAAAGTGCCCAACCAAGTATTCCATGAATGGGCCAATATCCTGATCCAGTGCCAATCGGACCGCAGTATGAAGAACACCCTGCCGACCGTCGCCCAGAAGTTCTCGGATATCAGGGTAGTGCAGTCGGAACTGGAGGCCATGATGCAGGGACCCAGACGGGAAGCAGTTACCATGATGTTCCTCGTCATTGCCAATGTGCCGCTGCTTTATTTCTTAAATAAAGACTGGTTCTTTACCCTGATCTTTACCACACCGGGCAAGATCGTGCTGGCGATCTGCGGAGCCATCATCCTGTATGCCCTGACCCGGATCATGCAGCTATCCAGACCAATCGAATACGGAGGTGACAGAGCGTGACCATACTGACCATGATAGCGATAGTCTTCTTTGGCATCGCTGTTTATAACCTAAGCTGTGCCTTTGTGGATGTCCCCACTGCCCGCACTTCAAAAATGATGCTGCTGGCAAGAAAGCAGCAGGGAATCAGGCGGGAAAAACTGACCGATGTATACATCACGAAAATAGCGGAGCTGTTTTCCCCTTATATGAAGATAGACCGACTGAAACGCAACAAGCTCAGTTCGGTACTGGCCATAGCGGGAGTCAGCCTGAGCCCGGAGCTTTACACCGCCAAGGCATGGGTAACGGCAGGAATAACCGGCCTGTGCGCTGTTCCGATGGCCTTCCTGATGCCGCTGTTCGTGCCGGTCATGATCGGATTGGCGGTGGCACTATGGTTTTCCGCCTATTATGCGGCCTTTGATTTCGTGAAGAAACGAAGGAAAAGGATTGAGCTGGAAGTCCCCCGTTTTGCCTTGACCATCGGGCAGAATCTGGAGAATGACAGAGATGTCCTGAAGATGCTGACTTCCTACCGCCGCGTGGCCGGCAAAGAATTCGGAGCAGAGCTGGATCAGACCGTCGCCGATATGAAGACCGGTAATTACGAAAATGCTCTAATTCATTTTGAAAACCGGGTCAGCAGCCCGATGCTGTCGGATGTCATCCGGGGACTGATCGGGGTTCTGCGGGGTGATGACCAGCGGATGTATTTTAAAATGATCTGCTTCGACATGCGGCAGATTGAGCAGCATAATTTGAAAAAAGAGGCAGCTAAACGGCCCAAGAAGATCCAGCGCTACTCCATGATGATGCTGTTCTGTATCATTATCATCTATCTGGTGGTACTGTGTACCGAAGTACTCAGCTCCATGGGGGCCTTTTTTGGATAACTGCCGTAGTTTCCGAGGATTTGAGGTGATAATTTGCCATGGTTCTCAGGGAGACTTGGGGATAACGGCCAGGTAAAGTGCGGTGAGTTGTCGGATAAGCGAGCATTCGTTTATGAGTTAAACAGAACTATAAAATCAAATACATAGTAATGAAATATAGTAACGAAAATAAAAACAAAAAATACTAAATAAAATGCAAATCAAATAATAAAAATCGGAGGTAATCAAAACTTATATGAAAAAATCATTAGTTACGTTTGCAGGGAATTCAATAAACCACATTTCTAGCAGGATCAAAAGACTGTCTTGCGGGGCAAGGGCGGCTCTTGCCAACCAAAGAGGGGATTTTTACATATCCGATGCGGTCAAGATTATCATAGCCGTAGTCCTGGGTGCCCTTCTTCTGGCGGCGCTTACCCTTATTTTTGACGACACGGTGATCCCGAGGATTACGTCAGAGATAGAAGGGCTGTTCGGTTAAATATTAAATTACTATGAAAAACAATTTATTTGTAATTCCAGCAGAAAAAAAGAAGGTAATAGAGGTAAGAGATGAAAAAAGATAAATGTACTGTTTATCCATTTATGGAAGCTGTCAAAGGAAACTGGCGTAATGCGCTTTTTGTGGAATGCTCGTTCTGTCCTTACGGCAAGACAGAAAAATGCGAGGGGCATATGGTGACGGCAGATGCTGAAGGAAAACTGATCGTCATGGCGGTATCTGAATTTCAGAGCAAAACAGGGCAGCAGGTGGAAAAAGCGGAATGTAAAGGAAGTATCGAACGAAGAGCATTTTTAGCCGCTTTTCCCCTCTATCTGGAATGGCATACGGAAACGGTCAAGACCTGTGCCATTCTGCAGATATCAGTTCCAGATATTGGAGGACCTTGCGATGGCTGATTGTCTCTCGCCTTGACCTTTAGGGCATCGGATTGCTTGGTATCGGATTGCTAGGGTGTCGGATTGCTGGGGCATCGGATTGCTGGGGCATCGGATTGCTGGGGCGTCGAATTGCCGGGGCGTCGAATTACCGGGGCGTCGAATTGCCGGGGCGTTAGGTTACCAGTGTACGGATTGCTGAGGTGTCGGAGTTAGTGCCGCATATCAGTGGCATGTTGAGTAGGATGAAACACAAATATGTAAGAAAGGAAGGACAAAGATGATGAGCAGAATAACAAATAAAGGCCGGGGCAGTCCTGCTAATAAAATAATCCCATTAGATCCAAGCCAGAAAAAGCTGGTAGAAGAGCATTTGCAAGTGGTTCACTGGGTTATTAAAACCAGCATACATGTCAACGAATCAATCTACGGCTTCAGCTATGAAGATCTGTTTCAGGAAGGATGTATCTGGCTATGTCGGGCAGCCATATCCTTTGATGAAAAGATCGCCAGCTTTCCGACCTACGCCAAGAAAGTGGTGCGCAACGGCTTAATTTCTTACTGCCGTAATTTGTGTTTCAGGCAGAAGCGGCTGCAGTATCTGGAAGCAAGAGAGCATGGCGAACTGATGGCCGACGGTAAGGTGCTGCCGGCATATCCGGCAGAAGTGTACGATTATCTGGCAGAAAAAGAAATCCTAGAGTTGCTGGAAAGCTTAAGCCAGGAATATGCCGGAGTGACGAGGTTAGGCATCGAAGCCATTGCATGGAAGGTAAAAGGACTGGAATTAAAGGAAATAGCAGCGATTTATCAAGTACCGTCAACTTATGTGGGAGCATGGATATCACGCTCAGCGAAAAGGCTAAGAGGCAATGAAAGATTTCTGCAGGGCATGTGTTCATAAGTAGAGGAGGAAGAAAATGAATAAGAATAAATTTTATACCGCCGTCGGACGTTTCGAGCGCCGCGATACATGCAGATCATCCTGCCCGGTCATTGTGATCGGTGGACAGGATCATATGGTAGACATGCAGGAACTAATGCTGTGGCTAACCCTGAACTGGCGGTTTCTAAGGCCACATGAACTGGAAGCGGCCTTTGAGGAGTCATCCTTGAAAAACGGCGGTATTTTCGGACGGACCTGTCAGGAATGTACCGACCGGCTGATGATGCGCGGACTGATTGTTTCGGGCAGCGGTGATACGGAATATGATGCCCTGTATGACCTGCTGGGAAGCCTTTTCATCATACCGGCTGACGGCAGCTTTTACCTGCGGATGACGACTTTCATAAAGATGATGCTGTCTAAAAAAATCGCGGTAACATCAGCCAAGAAACTGTTCCAAAGCGATGCCCGGTCAGATAAGGAAAAACAGGTAATGAAACTGGCGAGACAGGCGATGCTATCAACGGCAGAAATCATCAAGTGCGTGGAAAATAATATCAAGTGGCTGCCGAATCAAGAGAGCATTCTCGATCATCTCTACAGCGACAACGAGACCACCAGCGATAATATCAGCTTTACTGCCCGCCTCAGCACAGTAAGTAAGCCAGTCACCCTGGCGGTGGCCAACCTTTATCTCCGCCAACAGATCATTTTCAGCAGGGTATGACAGGATGAAAAGATGGAAAGAATATCCGCTTCTGCTGATTCGCCGCTGCTTTCTTCTGTTTCTTGCCGGAACCGCCTGTATCCTCGTCGGGGCAGCAGGCTTTCTGGCATCAGAGGATCGGATTCTGTTGGGCCTTAGTATAGTACTGTGCATCGGTTCCGTTTGGAAGGGCATATTGCTCTGGAAACTGATCAAAGAAAACCGATACGATACAGTGACAGGTGTCTGTGTGGGAATTTCGCTGCTGCCGCTCAGAAGATATAAGAAAGTAAGAGTGATGGATGCAAACGGTATCGAGGGTACATTGATGCTGAATAAGAAGGAAAGCATCCAGATCGGCTTTTGTTATTGCTTTTTCTTCAGAAGAGGATCAGACGATATCTTAACAGGTGCTGGTTTTGCTGATTGGCATCCGATCATTACTTGGGGTTTGAAATGTTAGGAGAATATGGAGTATATCCGGAGACAGGAGCAGTAGCTGAACCAGGCCGACAATAGGGTCTTTTGCAATATTTATAATCAGGCACTTAAAGCAGGAGTCACTTACAGCTTAAGTGCCTTTTTCGTGTAGAAAATGGACATGACCAGCTTGCTGGTCTATACCGCTCAAGGTAGGGATGCATGGCCATCAGTTTCTTGGAAGCGGAGCTTACATAGTATTATTCTGCTATTTACCATGCAACGCAGTTTGGCTGTGCATGTGCTATTACATAATATCCATCAGGAAGGAGTGTACACGGTTATGGCAGTATTCAGAGTAGAAAAGAATAACGGTTACACGGTTATATCCAATCATCATTTACGAAACAAAGAGCTTAGCTTAAAGGCCAAGGGTCTGCTTTCACAGATGCTGTCGCTTCCGGAAGACTGGGATTATACCTTAAGAGGCTTATCTTATATCAACCGGGAAAGCATCGATGCCATCCGGACGGCAGTATGGGAACTGGAAAAAGCCGGATATATCGTCCGCAGGCAAGGCCGCGACGAAAAGGGGAAAATGATAGCAATAGAATACGTCATTTTTGAACAGCCACAGTTGCCGGGGCCGGGGAGTCCGGCTCGGGATGAACCGGTGTTGGAAAATCCGACACCGGATAAGCCGACACCGGATAAGCCGACACCGGAAAACCCGACACCGGAAAATCCGACACCGGATAACCCGATACCGGATATTCCGACAACGGCAAGTCCGACAACGGAAAACCCGGTGCCGGATAATCCAATGCAAATAAATAAAGAGATACAAAATAAAGAGATACGAACTAAAGACGTATCAACCAAAGAAGTATTTGTAAATGATGATACAGGCATCTATTCCCTTCCTATCCCTTCTTCGGAAGAAACAGATGGGTCGGAATATCGGTCTGAAAGGATCAGTTTTAGGAACCATTTTAACTGACTTAAAAGCGGATATTGTAGGTGCAAGAAAAAAATTGGAAGGATCCGGCAAGGATATCATGGATTTTCTACAAGAAATGGATGAACAGAACAAAGTAGACAGGGAAGACGACATCCTGTTTATTGATCAGATTCTCCAAGAAATTGCAATGCTTATTACAGAAGACATGCGGCAACTGCTGTCCGCATTGGAAGCTGACAGCAGTGAAATCCAGTTGTTAATAGAGAATAAGACATTGGATCTTTCCAGCCAGGTGTCAGAACTTCAAGACCAGATCTATTCCGTGCAGGAAGAGATTAATCTGCTGTTAGATGATATGGCTACAGATTCGGCAGCAAGACAGGAAGAAATCAGGGAATCTTTTGGAATATTGCAGGAAGCCCTTGTCAATATACAGGATAATTATACGCATATGCACGAAGAAGTGAAAAGTCTCTTTCATGAAGCGCGGGAATTGTCTTCCAAAAACCATTCGGAACTGGTTTCGGTTCTTGGTCAGATGGAAGCGCAGATGAGTGAAAACAGCCAGGTCAGTTTATCATTAATGACGGAATCTATGGAACAGCTGCAGCAGTCAAGCGCGGAAGCATTTGCTTCCCTGTCAGAAGAGATGTCAGATGCCTTTCAAGGCATTGATTCGGAGTTAAATAGCCAATTCGACAGTTTCGATTAAAAATTCAGCAGTCAGTTCAGTGATCTTCACGTCACAGTTGATAGCCAGCTAGGTGAACTGACTTCTGTGATGGAAAATAAATTTGTGGATATGACTAATATCGTAAATAGCGGCGATGAAGGGTTGCGGAGTTTTATTTCAGACAGTCTGACCGAAACAAACAATAATATGACAAATGCTATGAATGATATAAACCGTCAGATGGAATCGGTTTTTCAATCTGTGAATAGCGGTAAGCGGCTATTGGCATCCGCGCTATTCACGAAAGGAATTAGCACTAGAGAGGATGCCACTTTTCAGGAAATATATGAAGCAATCTTAAATATCCCGCAGGATCTGTTCATCGGAGTCCAGGAAGTGCCGGGAACGATAACCTATGATTTCCATTATCATGTTGATGCCGAAGGGAATAATACACATTCGGATAGCAGTGATTCAAGCGGTGGCTGCTTTACCGTATCGGTATATCACCTGCATTCGGGAAGCAGTCTGACTGGAGGAGGATGTTATACACAAGCAATCTATCATACTCATAGCAGTTCCTGCTACACAACTTCAAGATGTAACCGTCATTCTGATAAGGTAGTAGGCGGCAAGTGGGTTGACCATTACATGCATGGTCGTGTCTATGTATATGAGCTGCAATGCCCTGCCGGCCATACCTTTAGCTCTTGGGGTGAAAGTAGCGGCAATTGTGATGTTTCTTACAAGTCTTACGTGTACAAAGGAAGGGCAGATTGTCGGGTATGGGCTGGGATGCGGAAAGGATGAAAGTACGATCGAATGCTATGGTGTGGGATGCGGATTGTCAGATGGGCAGATTATTGGGGCGCATATTGCGTATAGCACGGATTTTTAAAGGTAATATTTGATAATTATCATGTCAGGATATAACCGGGATGAAGTATATTTAATAAAATATGAATATAAGGTGATTTGGATAATATATATTAATATAATAAATTTGTTCGAAATAATACTATATTACTTAAGAATAATTAACATACATATTCGACCTAAATAATCCCTTGAAAGGAGGTGAAATTATGACATACCAAAAACCTGTTATAGTTGCAGAAAATAAAGCAGATAAAACATTTGCGGCAGGGTGCCCTGAAAAAAATAGTGGTGTATGGTGCAATCCTTGTAAGACGGCTAATTAGTTGTGGGTAATAAAAACTTGTCTGTCTGTATTTGCAGACAGACAAGAAACAAAGAATATATTATCATGAAAATAATAACACTTATGAAAACAATTATTAGGAGATATATAATAATGCTTTATCGTCAGAAATTTGATACATTTATTAGAATATATGATGGCAATGTTGGTTACATTGTCAATAAAAGTGATTTTAGTGATCGTGTAACTGAAGACTCTGGTGCCATATTTCTTTCTGCTTTGTCGCGTATTCCTAAGTGTATAGATACAATTACAGATGAAATTTCAGAAATATTTAAAAATGTTAATAAAGATATATTGAAAAGAGACATTATTGAATTTTACAGTATTCTGGAAAATGATGGGTTTATTGTATCAGGAAATACACGGGAGGAACTTGACAATAAAGATAAACGTTTTTCTTATTCAAGTCTTATTCCCAAGACTATAACGACAGAAATTTATCCAGCTAGAAAAAGCACTCAAGATTATATGGAAGAGCATTTTAAAGAGAAACCACATCTTGTAAATCTTCAAATAGAGTTGACTAGTCGCTGTAATGAGCGTTGTGTCCATTGCTATATTCCTCATGAAGATAAAATAAACGATATTGAGCCAGATTTATTTTATGAAGTTCTTGAGCAATGTCGGAGCATGGGTGTTCTCAGTTTAACACTCTCTGGAGGAGAACCAATGCTACATAGAAACTTTTGTGATTTTCTCCGTAAAGCGAAAGAATTAGATTTATCCGTAATTGTATTAAGTAATTTAACTTTATTAAATGATGAAATTATCAATGAAATGAAATATAACAGACTTTCAAGTGTACAAGTTTCACTTTACAGTCTTAATCCCCAAATTCATGATTCGATAACAAATCTAAAGGGATCTTTCTTTAAAACATATAATAATATTTTAAAATTAATTAAAAATAATGTTCCTCTACAGATAAGTTGTCCCACTATGAAACAAAATAAAAATTGTTACTCAAAGGTACTAAAATGGGCTAATGACCATAAATGTCGTGCTAGAACTGATTATATAATGATGGCGCGATATGACCGAACATCTGACAATTTAGATAATAGGCTTTCACTTAATGAGGTTGGCGAGATAATTAGTGACATAATTTCATCAGATAAAAATTATCAAAAAGCATTGTTATCTGATAAATACGATAAGCAATATGCTCGAGATCATAGTAATGATCTTGTATGTGGCGTTTGTGTTTCTTCGCTTTGTATGGTGGCCAATGGCGATATTTTTCCTTGCTCTGGATGGCAAGATTATGTATGCGGAAATATAAATGATGAATCTCTATATGATATTTGGAATAACTCATCAAGGGTTAAGCAGCTTAGAGAAGTAAGAAAGCGAGATTTTGTGAAATGTAAAGATTGTGAAGATCAAGATTTTTGTTCAATTTGTATGGTTCGCAATGCTAATGAAAATCCAGAAGGTGATCCGATGAAAATTAATGAACATTTTTGTAAAGTTGCTAATCTTAATCGTAGAATTGTTATGGAATGGAAAGGTAAATTTATTGATTGATTCACATATTCATATAGGACAATTTTATAATGATTACTATGATTTTAATAGAATATTTGATATAGTACTTAACGCAGAGGTAGACAAAATAATATATTCATCCACTACTAGCTGTATAAAAAATATCAAATATGATCAGATATACAAAGAAATAGAATCGGCATTAGCACTTTTTTCAAACAATATTGCAATCCCCTTACTTTGGTATGTTCCTGGATATATAAATCAAGGTATAAAAATAGATATTGAGATGAAGGAGTTGAAATACGGTGGCTTCAAACTGCACCCTTTGGCAAATTTCTGGGATTTTGAAAATAATATAAAACACATGCAAATATTACACGAGATTTTTGATTATGCCAACAATCGTAATATGTTGATTAAAATACATACCGGAGAAAGTGGAGTGGATAGACCTAATAGATTTGACAAGTTTATTAGCGAGTATAGAAATGTTAAAATTATATTAGCTCATTGCCGCCCCGTTGATGAGACAGTAAGAATGATGAGAAAATATCCCAATGTTTTTGGTGATACTGCTTTTGCTACAAGTGAAAGAATTGCATATGTTAAAAATGCTGGTTTTGGCGAAAGATTAGTATTTGGAACTGATTTTCCAATAACATATTATTATTATAAAAAAAATGGATTAGGATTAAAAAATCAATATTATAAGGATTTAGAGGCAATTAAATTAATAAGACCTGCAAGTACTTTTGAGGGTATTTAGCTGTCAAACTTCCTTCCTCTTACAAAAATGCAATTTCTTTCATATATAATATTTATCGGAAATTTCATAAAAAATACCAAGATGATTTTAATATATATTCAGGCTGAAATAATGCGGCTTACTTTATAATTGATTTTTATTTTAACATATTATCAAATAAATGCAATGATTTGGCTCTTAACAGAATAAATGTCCACATTCTTTATAATAATTATATAAAGCATGGATTGATAGAAACCCTCAAGGTTTCAGAACAAAGCCTTCAGGACACCCTGAAAAATGCGTCAAAGATGCAGCCGCTGATTGATGTGGAAAATGCCGTCAATCAGATCGTTTTCTCATTTATCCATTACGAACAAAATAAGGAGCTGCTGAAAAATGCCGTCCATCGGAAATGGCATGATCTGGCCATTGTTTACAACTGGTTTATTGATAAGGAGGCCGGTTATTATACCCAGATCATCGATGACTCCGCAGAAAAATTGGGATTAAGTGAGGAGGATCTTTTCCTGGCAGCAGCGCGTAATACAATGCGCCTGTTCCCGCCAAAGGTAGAAAACTTGAGTAATTATATTGTCTCACACAATATTTCTGACGAGCCGGATGTATTCGACCAATCAGATTTAAATCCCATGTACATCATTACAAATGAGGAATGCTCTAATGGTGCCATAGTGGTACTGTATGAAAATCTTCTCCATGAACTGGCAGAAAAACTGGAAAGTGACCTGTATCTTCTTCCTTCGTCAGTGAATGAAATGAATTTGGCCAAAAATACAGAAGATATTATAATGAAGAATGTATTTGACCTTCTTAAAGGTGATGCCCTGAAGTTTTTCGGGATAGACAAGAAAATAGTGGCCCGGGCGCGGACAGAAGTCAACTTCGTGGAACTAAAGACCAATTTTGATGATAATGTATACCTATTGGAAGACGGGACATTGATTCATTTTGAATTTCAGACCACCAATAAGAAAGACGACATATACCGCTTCATGGTGTCGGATGCCTTCCTAGCATTCAAGGAACGGAAATCGGTGCGAACCATCGTCATCTACTCATCAGACATAGTGAATGCTCCTTCTAATCTCGACCTGGGATCGATCACATACAAAATAGACACATTTTACATGGTTGCCTTTGATGGGGATGTGATATATAATAATATTGTAGAGAAGGTCAGCAGACATGAAAAGCTGACAAAGCAGGATTTAATGTCGATTGTATTGCTCCCTATTATGAGGAGCAAGGATGATAAAGTTACCCGGATCAAGAATTGTATTGAACTATCAAAACGAATTGAAGATACCTCGGATTTGTCACAGATTCAGGCCATGCTGTACTTAATGGCAGAAAAGTTTGTCAATGAAACCGAACGGGAAAAAGTAAAGGAGATGATTACTATGATGCCGATAATGGAAATGATTAGAAATGATGACAGGATTGCTCTTGCCAAACGAATGATGAAATATAATGAGCCATTGTTTAAGATTATCGAATATACACAGCTGGACGAATCCGTTGTCAAACAACTGCAACAGGAATTTGAAAGTGAATAACTTGGGAAAGTTGAAATATCAGTGAATAAACAGGATGATAGTGTAAAACCGGCAGAAACGAAACAGTGTTTCTGCCGGTTTTTATATGGGCGCATATTGCAGTTTGAGGTGTTTAGCATTCTACATCAGATTAACCGTGATTTGCTGGCTCCTCTTGATCAATTAAAACTTGCCTATACATTCAAATATTGAACTTCCGGACACAGTTGAGCATTGTCAGGCACAATTCTTGATACAGATCTTCATCAAAAAGCCCATCGGTCATAGATTCTTTTATAAGCAAGGGCTTATAAAGGTCAAACAGCTCAGCCGTAGCCTTTCTGTTTCCAGATTTTGACTGGATCAGCAGTTCTTTAAAATTCATAATCGTCCTCCTTCAATTTCTTCTTGATTTTCTTGATAACGCGGTAATATGCGGCAGCAACCCCTTTATAGCTCATACCGAGTAAAGCGGCCAGTTCCTCGAAGTTTTTATCGCCCAGGATTCGGGCCAGGAATATGTAGCGGTCTCGGGATTTTAACCGCTTAATGGCGAATTCAAGGACAACGTTTTCTAGTTGCATATAAAGTGGTAAAGTTTCCGTCATATCCGTCAGATCCTGCATATTCAGTAATGCCTAGAGACGGTCGGGGCAGTCATCAGGAGTTTCATAAAAAAGCTGCTTGTTCGCATAGCAGTAGTATAGATTCTTTTTCCTGTGGAGTGCAGTGATCAGATATGCGGTGAACCTATTCCGGATGATATTATCGGAGCCTTGTCCGTTATTTTTATTATTTTTACCTTTCATATTTATTCCCATCTGCGGCTCTGCCGCACTCAAAATCAATAGTTGAAAGCGCTTTTCTTTCAACATTTCCTCCAATGGTTTTGATTTTCCTGAATCGTAGGAAACCAAAGGAGGGGAACGGCAGCCGGGAAAGGAGCATGTACTTATGAAGGCCACAAAAAAACAGCCAAGGCTACACGTAGTGTAACTGGCTGTATGGCACATATAGCTTCCATCATGATATAGATTGCATAAATTGAGAAGTCCACAAGAATCAATACTGACATTGTACAGCAGCTGTTTATGCTGATGAACAGCGGATTCAAATAACAGCTGAAACAAATGCAGGGTAAATTCTATTGTCTTAAAAGCTGTATGCCAAAGTGCAATCAGACGGGGAGACTTCCTCTTAGACATGCGACCAATGGTCATGCTAGGGAGCATTCCTTTCTTAACTGCATTTCAATACATCCCATTCATAGAAATGGAAATGGGACTGCCAATTACAATATTCTCTTATTTATGTTGATTCACAGATGAAAAGGCGGGCTCATTCCGTTCTGGAATAAGACCGCCTATGTTTAATGGATAGATAAGAAAAATTTTAGATAAACATTTCATTTGTAGGGTGTCTGTGTGAAGTGAAATGGTGTCAAAAATGGTGTAAAATGGGTGGGAGGGGGTTTGAGATGGAATGTGGGGATGAATTGATTAGGTAGATGTAAGATGATTTTATGTAGATTATAACAGACCGGAACATTTGCGCAGGCAGCAGTTCTAGTCTGTTTTTTGTTATTTTATATTATGAGATGTTCAGGAGGAAAACAAGTGAAGACTAAGAATGAAATGATAAATAATGAAAACAACCCTTTATACCACGATACATGGCGGCTCCTGAAGAATTACCGGGATGTGGTGTGGAGCCTGGAGACGTCCGTTCAGCAGGTGCGGCACGGATTTGAGATTGAATACGGTACAGGCTTACTACTTGACTAACCGTTGTGTTAAAGCCAATGGCTATTTACTGTATAGAGCAGATCAGCAATCTTAAAATCTTACACCAAATCTATAATTTATCAAATTGCTTTAAGATTATTAAAGTGATATCATAAGAAAATAAAAATAATACGTAATAATTGACTATTGATAAGACCGACTCCGGAGCACTTTATAATAGCGAGAATAAGTAAACAGTATTGAAGGGATTAACGGATGATAAAAAGACTTTGTATTTATGTTGCTGGCATTTTTTTTGTATCGCTGGGTATCGTTTTGTGTGTAAAATGCCAGCTGGGTGTATCCCCGATCAGCAGTCTTCCCTATGTACTTGAAATAATTTTACCGCTCACATTTGGACAGTTAACGATGCTATATCATCTGCTCAACATTGGATTACAGCTCTATTTACGAAAGAAAATATGGGATGCCAAGATATGGCTTCAAATACCGGTTGCAATTATATTCGGTCAGTTGATTGACTTTCTAAAAGATTTCATAAAATTCAGCAGCACTGATTTGCAATACCAGCTTATTGTACTTGCATTAAGTATTATTTTTACGGCGTTTGGGATGGTGTGTATGCTGGAGGCAGATTTAATACAGAATCCGCCTGATGGAACTGTGAAAATGCTCAGTGCTAACAGTGGCAAAGAATTAGGCAAAGTAAAAATAGTTTATGATATTACCATAGCTGTGATTTCATGTTTCATTGGATTCCTGTGGCTGGGAAAACCGGAAGGGTTAGGTATAGGGACAATAGCCTCGGCTATTTTTGTGGGTAGATTTATCATAGTGATAAAAAAGTTTTGGTCAAGAACTCATTTTTCCTATATAGATGTCAGTTAATTAGCGGATTAGACTATTATTTATAAAGACAACAAGATTTGTGATACAAATATTGCTGTCTTTTTTTAATGTGTAAATTAATATGTAAAAAACGTAAAAAACATCAAAGAATAAGTCAACCTATAAGCAGATAAACGAACTGTGTCATATTAAAATAATAAAGACAAGTCTGATTTACAATTACTGAGGAAAGGAGTGGATATATGTCCCCGGAATTGCAGTTTACGATCACCGATGAAAGTGAAAATTTATTGGAAATTATTAAAGTTTTGAGACCGACTTCGGCTGTCAATCTAAAGAAAAAATCGGTTCGGACGGCTCTCCGTTATATTGATCAACACTATCAAGAAGTCCTTACTTTAGACATGGTTGCTCAAGTGGTCAACCTTAATCCGGTCTATTTTTCTAATATGTTTAAAAAGGAAACTAGTGAAAATTTTTTGGACTGTGTGCATAAACGCCGGATCAAGGCGGCTAAAGATATCTTGCGGACGCAGAACGATTCCATTGGTAAGATTGCAATGGACGTAGGTTATTTTGACGCCAAGTATTTTAGTAAAATATTTAAGAAGTATGTGGGAATCAGGCCGTCGGAATATCGCAATATGTATGGATGAAATAAGAATCGGCTTAGTAAACAGTAAAAAGATAAGTTAATAAAAAGATAAGTATCAGGAGGAAAAAATGTTTGACAATTTTTTAATCAGAAAAGACAGTCTGAAAAACAATGTCGATGAAAATGGGAAAATCACCGGCTTTCAATTTGCAGCCAGAAATGCCAACTATCGAGGTGTCTATCTATCGTTACATAATGGATATTATCTCAGGGTTGACGGTGTGGAATATGAGCGTGATTTACAGACGTTTGAAATCAATGGCATGGCTCCCAGGACATTCGAAGAGGTCAAAACAGCTGTCTGGGAGCATTGGGATTATGATGACGAAGGGATTATCCATGTTAAAAAAGAAGGTGGGCTGACACCGGGCAGTCATGTGATTGAGTTCCAGCAGTCGATTCTTGCGGCATATGGCTATCTGCCCACGGATGAAGAATGGGTGAAAAACCCGCCGAAACCAGGTACCGGAGCCGGCTCAGATAAAACCAAGCATATTGTAAAATATGAACTTGAATTACAGCAGGGAAAGGAAGAAATTTAAGTTATGGGAAAAATAAAAAGAGGAGTTTCGCTATACAGTTATCAACAATCACAGTTTTTCAAAGAGTTGGATCTGGAAGGACAGATCCGTGAAGTGGGAAGCAACCTCTATGGTGCCGATGGAATTGAGATTCTGGATGAAATGGCCCTTCGGAAATATCCCAATCCTCCGGAAGAGTTTTTTTATCAGTGGTTTACATGGATGGAAAAATACCATACGACACCAGTGACTATGGATGTGTTTTGTGACGTGCTGCAGTTCCGCGACCATGTCATGAGCTATTCTGAGTGTGCTGACCGCCTGAAAAGCGATATCCGGCTGGCTAAAAGGATGGGCTTTAAAAATGTCCGGACATTGGCAACCACACCAGTGGAAGTAATGATTGAAGCGTTGCCGGTGGCAGAGGAATGCGATATCCGGCTTGGCAAGGAAATCCACGCGCCGATTCCGATTAACGGTCAGTATGTGAATGAAATCGTGGAGTACTGCATCAAATCCGGAAGTAAATATCTGGGAGTGGTTCCGGACTGGGGTATTTTTGGTTTCCGTCCGTCAGAAGTTACCCTTGACTGGTATGTCAGACAGGGGGCGAAAAGAGAAAGCTGTGATCTGGTAACAGAGCTTTGCATGGACAATTATCTGGGAAAGAGCAGTGAATTGAATGATATTGATATGTCACTCTATACGGCGGGAAATGTGGAATCCATGTTTCATCGCTATCTGAAGCATGGCGATGCGCCCCAGGATCTGGTCTGTGCATTCGATAAAATGCAGAAACTGATTATAGAAAACGTCAAAGGTTATACAGATATTGATTTTGAAGTAATGGGTCAGGCACTGCTGTTATCCCGGACTCAGGCTTCGGACCTAAAATCGATTATGCCTTACATAATCAGCATTCATGGGAAGTTTTACAATATGTCGGAGATTCCGGGCAGACCCGGCACTTATCAGGATATTGCTCTGGATTATGAAGGCCCGGTTCAGTTCCTGAAGGAGAACGGATATGAAGGTTATATAAATTCTGAATATGAAGGGCAGCGGCGTTTCCAGGATCGCACCGAGAAAGAACTGATCAGTGAAGTGGATCAGGTGCGAAAGCACCAGGAGATGCTGAAACGATTGATTGGAGACTAAGCTAAGTCTTTGCGGCAGACAGGGAATAATATAAAATGGAGGAAAGATAAAATGAGCAAAACGACAAAATTAAAACTGGGAATTATCGGAACCGGCGGTATCTGTAATAATAAGCACCTCCCGTCACTGGCCAAAGTAGCGGATATGGTGGAAGTGGTTGCGCTTTGTGATATTGAAAGGGAAAAAGCCGTGGCAACAGCGGCAAGGCATGGGCTTACCGATGCAGCCATCTATTCCGATTATAAAGAACTGCTTGCAGATCAGTCTATTGACGTGGTACATGTATGTACTCCTAATATGGCCCATTGTCAAATAACTGTGGATGCCTTTGCCGCCGGCAAGCATGTTCTTTGCGAAAAACCGATGGCTGCGACAACCGAAGATGCCCAGAAAATGATGGACGCCTGGAAAAAATCCGGCAAAAAATTCACCGTAGGCTATCAGAACCGTTTCCGCCACGACGTGCAGGTGCTGAAAAAAGCTTGTGTGGCAGGTGAACTGGGGGATATTTATTATGGCGAAGCCAATGCGATCAGAAGAAAAGCAGTTCCTACTTGGGGCGTATTTCCAGATAAGTCCAAACAGGGCGGCGGGCCGTTGATTGATATTGGGACTCATGCACTGGATATTACTTTGTGGTGTATGGACAATTATGAGATAGACAGCATCAGCGGTCAGGTGTTTTACAAGTTGGGTAATCTTCCCGAAGCGGCTCAGGGCAACACATACGGTCCTTGGGATACGGATGCCTTCGAAGTGGAAGATTCAGCTATGGGCTTTATTAAGATGAAGAATGGGGCACTGGTTAATTTAAGAGCATCCTGGGCACTGAATGTGTTGGATGCCAGAGAGGCTTCCACAACCTTATGCGGAACCTTGGAAGGAGCGGAAATCAAGCATGGGGGCAGCTATCCGGTTTCAGAGCTGTGGTTTAATCATGTGCGCCACGGTAAAATGACCCATGAGACACTGTCTGGAGAAGCGCTTGTAGACTACTTTGAAGGTGTCAACGAACCTCAGGGGGTCGTAGAAGCAAGGCAATGGATCAACGCGATATTGAATAATACTGACCCATGCGTAAAACCGGAAGAAGCTTTCCGGGTAACACAGATATTAGATGCTATTTATAAGGCGTCAGAGACCAATACGACGATTAAGTTTGATTAGGTGAGAGGGTAATAAACCAGGGGGTATAATATGAAGTTAAAATATGCAGTGATTGGCTATGGATTTATTGGCAGAAGACATGTAAATACACTGAAATCATCCGATGAAGCGGATTGTATCGCGGTATGTGACATTGATCCGCACAGGCTTCAGGAGGTCAGAACATACTATCCCGATATGCCGGTTTACGAGGATCCAGACAAATTATTTGCCAATTCGGAGATAGATGGTGTTATAATAGCAACAAATAACACTAGTCACAAGGAACTGGTAATCAAAGCGGCCAGAGCGAAGATGCATATTATCTGTGAGAAGCCGGCGGCTCTGACCGTTGCAGATCTGGATGAGATGACCGCTGAGGTAGAAAAAGCTGGCATTACATTTACGGTGCATCAGCAAAGAAGATTTGACAAAGACTTTCGCTGCGTGAAGGAATGCTATGACCAAAGGCTTGTAGGGGATATTTATCTGATCAAAAGTTCGCTTTACGGGTATAATGGCAATATGCATGACTGGCATGTGTACAAAGCCGAAGGCGGTGGAATGCTCTATGACTGGGGTGTGCATCTGATTGACCAGATCCTCTGGATGGTAGACAGTCGGCTGGTATCCGTCTATGCGGATGTCAGGAACGTCATTAATAAAGAAGTGGATGATTATTTCAAGATCTTATTAAGGTTTGAAAATAAAGTGACAGCCGAACTGGAACTGGGAACTTATTATCTTTCCGACCGTACAGACTGGTTTGAACGCCATTGGTATGTAGGCGGCAATCAAGGAAGTATGTATGCGGATAAGTTTGAGCCGGAAGGTAAGATTGTCCGTACTACGCGGCTTTTGGAAAATGTAGCCGGAGAACAGGATAAATCGGCCAAGTCCTATGGGCCGACCCGTTCCTTTGGAATACCGGAGCCGGGGCTGATTATTACCGAAGAAATACCGCAGGTGGATTGTGAACAGATGGATTTCTTTAAAAATTATTTTAAGGCCATGAAAGGCGAAGAAGAACTGCTGGTGAAAACCTCAGAAGTGCGAAGAGTGCTGGCAGTCATGGAAGCTTGTCGGAAAAGCTCGGAAAGCATGAAAAGCGTGGATTTTGAAGACGGAGGAAAAGTGAATGGTAATTGACGCCCATGTGCATATCGCAACATCGGAAACAGAAAATCACCGGGCCAGAGTGGAAAATGTAATCAATAAAATGAACGAAAACGAGATTGACAAAGCGGTCTGTTTTACTTTTGGATCAGGACTGGAAAAACAAAAAAAACTGGCCGAATTGCTGGGTCCTTACCGGCAACGCTTTATTCCGCTGGCATTTATAAACCCGAATGACCATGATGCCCGGAAACAGCTTTTATATTGCCTGGATGAACTGGGGTTCAAGGGAATCAAGCTTCATCCCTGGTTCGGGAATTTCAGTCTGGCCAATATCGGTTTGTTACGCCCGCTTTTTGATGTTCTGGAAGAACGTCGGCTTTATGCGGTGATACACTGTACCTCGGAAGATTACCGCGTACATCCGGTGATGTTTGAACGGCTGGGCAATGAGTTTCCACATGTGATCATCCAGATGGCCCATATGGGAGAGGTTATGGCCGGAGAATATGCCATTGATGTAGCAAAACGGATTCCCAATGTTTATCTGGATACGGCTATCACCTCTTACATGGCGGTGGTGCATGTGTTGGAACAATGCCCGGATAAGGTATTCATGGGATGTGACTATCCCTTTTATCAGTTTGAAATGGAGATCCAGAAGCAAAGACTTGCCGCCGATGATGTAAATTCCCCGGACGGACTTAAGAAGTTGATGGGGGGAAATTTTGCGCGAGTGTTCCAAATAAAAGAGTGATAAATAACGGAGAACAGTAAACATGAAATTTACAAATGGATATTGGGTTACGAAGAAGGAATACCAGCCGCTCTATGCAGTAGAGTATACGGACTGTCGGATTGACGGAAAGGAGCTTATTGTATATGCGGCGACCAAACATATTGAGACACGGGGGGATATCCTGAACCAGGGATTGCTGACAATCAGGCTGACCAGTCCGATGCTCAATGTCATACAGATTTCAGTGACTCATTTTGAAGGGATGGATCATCCCGGGCCTTACTGTAAGGTCAGGAATGAGAATCCGCCGGTAGAAATCATTGAAAACGAGACAGCTGTTGTTTATAAAACAGGGAAAACCGCGGCGGTTATTAATAAAAGGCCATCCGCTTGGGGAATAAGATTTTTTGACGGCGATCGGGAACTGACCAATACCTCGTTCCGTAACATGGCTCATATGACCGATATTTTTACCGGGCAGACCTATATGATTGAACAACTGGCACTGGATATCGGAGAAAATATATATGGTTTAGGTGAACGTTTCACACCGTTTGTTAAAAACGGTCAAACAGTGGAAATGTGGAATGAAGATGGCGGAACAGCTAGTGAGATTGCCTATAAGAATATCCCTTTTTATATTTCTAACAAAGGTTACGGCATTTTATTAGATCATGAGGAAGATGCTGCCTATGAAATCGCCAGCGAGAAGGTAGAGCGGGTACAGTTTTCTGTGGCCGGAGAGAGGCTGAGCTATTTTCTGATCAATGGCAGCAACCCGAAAGAAACAATCCAGAGATATACTGAACTGACGGGTAAACCGGCTTTGCCTCCGGCTTGGTCTTTTGGTTTGTGGCTGACTACTTCTTTTACTACCGAATATGATGAGACATCGGTCACCGGACTGATTCAGGGGATGGCAGACCGGGATATTCCGCTGCGTGTCTTCCACTTTGACTGCTATTGGATGGAAGCTTTTGAATGGTGTAATTTTACATGGGATGCGAGAACCTTTCCGGAACCGGAACAGATGCTGAGCCGTTATCGGGAGCGGGGTTTAAAAATCAGCGTCTGGATTAATCCTTATATCGGGCAAAAGTCCCCCTTATTCCATGAGGCCATGAAGCAGGGCTATTTGTTGAAAAAGAGCAACGGGGCAGTATGGCAGAGTGATTTATGGCAGGCCGGCATGGGTATGGTTGACTTTACCAATCCGGAGGCGGTGACCTGGTACCAGGCCAAACTGAAAATTTTGCTGGATATGGGTGTGGATTGTTTTAAGACGGATTTCGGAGAGCGGATACCGGTAAGAGACATCGTTTACTTTGACGGCTCGGATCCGGTTAAGATGCATAATTATTATACACAGTTATATAATCAGGCAGTCTTTGAATTGATAGAGAGGGAGCGCGGGGTCGGCGAGGCGGTATTATTTGCCCGTTCGGCCACGGTGGGCGGTCAGCAGTATCCTGTCCATTGGGGAGGTGACTGCTTTGCCACATACCCGTCCATGGCTGAGACCTTGCGTGGCGGTCTGTCGCTGGCTTGTGCCGGCTTTGGATACTGGAGCCATGATATCGGTGGCTTTGAAAGTACTGCTTCGGCGGATATCTACAAGCGCTGGTGCCAGTTCGGTATGCTCAGTTCCCATAGCCGGCTGCACGGTTCGACTTCTTACCGGGTACCATGGCTTTTCGATGATGAGGCCTGTGAAGTCCTGAAGCGGTTTGTTAAATTGAAATACAGTCTGATGCCGTATCTTTATCATCAGGCGGTAATCAGCCATCAGGACGGAATACCCATAATGCGTCCGATGTTTGTAGAATTTCCTGATGAACGTAACTGCGAACCGCTGGACAGACAATATATGTGGGGCGACAGCCTGATGGTAGCACCGATCTTTAAAGAATCCGGAGAAGCAGAATATTATCTTCCGGAAGGGGATTGGATTAACCTGTTGGACGGAAGAATGATTGCCGGAGGGAAATGGCAGAAAGAATTATTTGATTATTTTTCATTACCGCTGATGGTTCGTCCGAATAGCATTTTGGCAATCGGAAATAATGATACAAGGCCGGATTATGATTTTTATGACGGTGTGACCTTATGTCTTTCGGTTTTTACCGAAGGCGGTGAGGCTGAAACAGTGGTTACAGACAGGCAGGGGAAAGCCGTAATGTCGGTCAGTGCAAAGCGTAACGGTGATGTACTAAAGCTCTCAGTAGAGGGTGGAAACGGCAATTGGGATTATCAGGTTCTGGGGGAGCAGAATATCAGAGTAGAATGTTTATAAAGTCCGGCAAGATGAAGGGCACGGCGAATTATGCTTAAGAAACCAATAAGATTCAAGCTAAAAACACAAATTATTCTAATCATTTTAATTGTATATGTGTTTATTATCGGAGCTTTTTATCTGTTTGTTCAGGCAGCAATCAAACAGACGAAAGAGCAGGCGGCAGCAGTCCTGATGGACAGCCTGGATATTTACTTGAGCAGTATCCGCTTAGAATTTAACGCATGCGACTCGTTTCTGTTCAGTGAGGAGTGGGAGTTGTATGCCGATCAGCCAATAGAACGGATGGAACCGGCCGGCAATGATTTCTTACAGTCTGCTCCACATATCAGCCAATTGATATTTTATGATAGCAGCCGGGATTACTTCCGGTGCTTACAAGCGGGCGGAAGCGGCGTTTCCGCTTCCGCCCAAGATGAAAGAACTGCGGCAGAGTCATATCATAATCAGATCAAGGATTTACTACGGGATAATCCTAATATTAATCTTGGCTGGGACAGCTATCAGATCGGCAGTGAATGGAAGTTAATCAGAATCAGGCAGCAAGGGGTTCAATATTGCCTGGCAGTGGTTGATCTGGCGGCATTGGGCCGTAGTGCCCAAGCCGACTTTGGCATGAAGACCACGGTTGTTATCAGTGAAGACGGGGTGCCGTATAATGAAGCCATATGGTTAAAAGGATATGGATTTCATTACAGTGATATCAGCAAAGAAACAGTCTTATGGCGGAGCGGCAATCAGCAGTATATGGCGGTATCCCGTCCTTTCTTAAATATGCGCACAACTTATGCGATTCCCTATGAATCGATTTTCTGGTTCAGGCAAACCCTGGTTATCATTACAATATTAATATTTTTAAGTGTTTTTGCGGCAGCATTGGCCTTTAGGCGGAGTATATTTATGCCAATGAAGGAGATGCAAAGTGTTATCCTGAAAATAACAGATGGGGAAATGCCGGATAGCATGGAGCCTTATTCCAGTCCGGAATTTGCCCGGATAAATCAGACATTCGATCACATGGTCAGGACGATTAATACCATGAAAATAGAACAATATGAACATGAAATACGTAATCGGGAACTGGAGATGGATACTTTAAGAATGCAGATCCAGCCCCATTTTTATTTAAACTGCCTGAAAAGCCTTTACGGGCTTTCTAAACAAAATAAAAATCAAGAAGCGCAGGCGGCTATTATAGGACTCTCTGACCATCTGCGATATTGTTTTACCACCACGGATGTGCAGGTGGAATTGCGTAAAGAACTCAAAATGTGCGAAAACTATCTGATCGTCAGTGGCCTTGGCCGGGAATATCCGCCCCAGTTGAAGATGTCGGTCCCATCTTCACTGATGCAGTTAGCCGTGCCCCCCGTCAGCATTCTGACCTTGGTCGAAAATTGCCTAAAGCATACTGACCAGGTCAACAAACCGATCATAGTTCACCTGAGTGCTTCTCGGTATGAACGCAAAAAAGAAACCTTGGTTAGTCTGTCGGTCAGTGACAACGGAAGAGGATTTTCTGATGAACTGCTAGAAAAACTGAACCGGGAGGACTTTACCTCGCTGGGTCAGGAGAGTACCGGACTCCGGAATGTAATCAGAAGATTTGACCTGATGTACGATAAATCATTTTCCTATGCTTTTTACAACCAGAGCGGTGCTGTGGTAGAAATTATATTATCATTTCCCCAAGAAGGGTAAGGAGGCCGAAATGAGACTTTTGATAGTGGATGATCAATTGGACGTAGCTCACGGGATAGCCCGGGAAATTAACTGGGGCGGAATCGGAATTGATCAGGTCGTTGTGGCGGGGAATGCAATTGAAGCTAGGCTTTCCGTCAAAGATTCTGTACCGGATGTTATTCTGCTGGATATTGAAATGCCCATGGAAAGCGGGATGGAATTTCTGGAATGGCTCAAAAGAGAACATTATCAAAGCAAAGTTATCTTCTTGACATGCCATCAAGAATTTGCTTATGCTGCGGAAGCGCTACGTCTTGGAGCCATCAACTATATTTTGCAGCCGGCACCCTATCATAAGATCAAAGAAGCGGTACTGGTGGCTATCGCTGACTTGCTTGTTGAAACGGATCAAAAGAGAAAAGCACAATTATTTGATGAAAACATATACAATCTGCAGTCGGATCAATGGAGCCGCTATCTGCGGGGAGATCGGGAAATCATGAATACGTTGGTTGGCGGCGAGCTTTCCTGGGGTAATGTTGAAACCTGTCTTGTTTTGGTGGAGATCGAATACTGGAAATCAATCCGTGACGATTTACAAGGTAAGAATATGTGTCATGCAATCAGGAATATAATGGCTGATATTTTTGACCTGCAAAGGTTTTCAGGGGTTGTTTCCTATATCCAACGGGATATTTACAGTATTGTTATCCAAGAGCGGGCAGGGGCGTCCGGTTCTTTGAAAGAATCAGCCTCTAAGCGTGTTGAATATCTGGAAATGTCCCTGCAGGAGAATCTGCCGTGCCAATTCAGATGCTTTTGGACTGCCGCATCAGATACGCTAAAGTTACCGGATCAATGGGAGGCAATCGTTAAATCACGGACAAGACCGGCGGCATCCGACATTATTCCGACGGAGCAAAAGGGTGAAACCGGAGCGGCGATGGTTTTAGAGCAAATAAAAGATTATATCAAAAAACATGTGGAAGAAGAACTGATGGTTGAGGAATTGGCGGCTCAGATGCATTTTAATCCGGACTATTTGAACAAACTGTTTAAGAAAGATACTGGCATTAATTTGAAGAGTTATATGATTCAGGAAAAAATGCGGCACGCGCAGACGCTTTTGCGCAATACGTCGTTGCCGGTAGGGGTTGTTGCCGCCAGAGTCGGTTATTCTAATTTCAGCCATTTTTCTAATACCTATAAAAAAGAAACCGGCCGTTCTCCTAGTGAAGAGCGGAAATAAATTTAAAAATATTATTTTTCCGACATTTATGTGTCGGTTTTTTTATATAATTATTTTTTGTCGGAAAATTGCAAAATAATAAATCGTTTTGTCGGTAGAGAATGGATTCATAAATTGTTATGCTAAATACATTAATACCTGTCATTATTAAAAAATAGAGGAAAGGAGAAGAAAGGCATGTCCGAAAAAGATGAAGCACTGGTGGTATTAAAAGATCTCTGCAAAAATTATGGAGTTACCGTTGCTCTCAATCATGTAGATATGCAGATTTTCCGTGGTGAGATACGCGGTTTAATAGGCGAAAACGGCTCGGGAAAATCAACGGTCACTACTATTCTGGCAGGCATTCAGAAACCCACATCCGGTGCGATGTATTTTCAAGGGAAACCATGGAAACCAGCCAGCAACTTAGAAAGCGTCCGTGCGGGTATCGGGATAATTGTTCAGGAGGCCGGATTAATCCCCAGTATCACGGTGGCCGAAAATATGTTCTTGGGAGATTACAGCCGTTTTCGTTCCGGACCGTTTATTTTTCGTAGCCGCATGATTGGAGCGGCGCGAAAGGCTTTGGAGAAAATCGGTATTACTCATATTGACCCGGCGCTGCCGACCTACTTCTACAATATGGAAGAACGAAAGTTAATTGAAATAGCCAAGACACTGGCATCCGAACCGGAAGTCTTTATTGTGGATGAAACTTCCACTGCGTTATCGGAGCAAGGGCGCAAGATTTTGTATCGTGCCATGCATGAAGCGGCCGATCAAGGCAAGGCCGTGATTTTTATTAGTCATGATCTGGAAGAACTGATGGCGCATTGCGATTCGTTGACCATTTTACGCGACGGTAATTTAATTGACAACCTAGATCGGACTGACTTTGACGAAAATGACATTAAGCGAAAAATGATCGGACGGGAGATAAACAGCGATTATTATCGTCTGGATCAGGAAGGTTATATGCCGGAAGTGGTCTTAAAGGCCACCAATCTTACCACCATGACCGACTTACTTTGCTTCAACATGGAGTTACATAAAGGTGAAATTCTTGGTATCGGCGGTCTTAGTGAGTGCGGCATGCATTCTCTGGGTAAGGCATTATATGGCTTGGAATCACTGGTAGATGGAGAAGTGAGGCTAGTTGCGGCAAACCGCCAAGTGACAGCTCCGGATGTGGCATTTGCAAATAAGATGGGCTATTTGTCCAAAAATCGCGATGCCGAGTCGCTGGAAATCAATGCTTCGGTAGGTGCTAATATTCAGAGTACCGGTTACCGCATTAACCGTATCTGGGGGCCGTTTATCTCCCCTAAAAAAGAAAAAGAATATGCGGCAATGATGGTTGATAAGCTGGCGATTAAATGTGTAGATATGTTTCAAAGCGTAAAAGCTCTGTCGGGCGGAAATAAGCAAAAAGTGGTCTTTGGGAAATGGGTGGCGGTGGACGCGGATATCCTGATTCTTGACTGCCCTACCAGAGGGGTCGATATCGGTGTTAAAGCGGCCATGTATCAATTAATCAGCGAGATGAAAAAGGCAGGCAAATCAATCGTTATGATCTCCGAAGAACTTCCGGAGTTATGTGGGATGAGTGACCGGATATTAATTTTAAAGGATAGTCAGATCACCGGTGAGTTTTATCGTAAAGACGGTTTTAATACGCAGAAAATGATTGAATGCATGATCTGAGGAGGGAAGTATGAACGCAAAAACAAAAAATAAAAGAATATTTTCCTTGCTGTTTCCGGTTGTGATCTTTTTATTGATTGTCGCCGCCTTTTCACTGATGACCAACGGAAGATTCCTTGGCAATACCGTCATCACCGGTATTTTTAACCAGAGCCTTATCGTGGGGACAATTGCTATAGGCGTGTCACATATATATTCGATCGGTGAACTGGATTTTTCAGTGGGTGCCGCAATGGGGCTGGCGGCTACATTAGGGGCTTTGGTTTATCAGGCGACAGGAAGTATCATACTGATGATCGTGGTTGATATCGGCTGTGCGATACTGCTGCTGTTGTTTAACTGTGCACTGAGTGTTACGTTCAAACTGATGTCAGCGATGGTTGCGGTTGTGGCGATGTCCTTATACAGTGCCGTCACGCAAGGGCTGATCGGGTCTACGCCGATTAAAATAGACTATGCAATCTGTAAAACGTTAGAAGGCGGTTATCGGTATGTGATTTTTGCCGCGTATTTTATCCTATGTCTGGCTCTCTACCATGGCACGGCAATCGGGCGGACATTACGTTTTATCGGCGGAAATGCCGTATGCGCGAAACAGACGGGAATTAATGTAGCCAAGAACCGTTATGTTGCTTTTCTGATGGCCGGTATCGGTGTGGGGATAGCGGCGACATTTAGCACCATCCGCTCGGCATCCCTTGATTTTACGGTGGGACAGGGCCTGGGAATGGATGTCATGCTGGCTACGGTACTGGGCGGAATGTCCATCTTCGGTGGCTCCCGCTCGAATGCTTATGCTGGTCTGATTGGGGCTATGACGGTAACGGCGCTCAATAAGGGGCTGTTAATGATGAGCGTGCCGACGACGATGGTTCAGGGAATCCGCGGACTGATTTTTCTGATCCTGGTTTTTGTCAATACCGAAAGGATCCTGACTTTGCCAAGCAGGCAGCAATTTTAAAGCAGCCCCAATTTAACAATACTATTTTAAGAATGGAGAGGAATTATGAAAAGAAGTAAAACAACAAAATTATTTACTATTATTTTATCACTGATCCTGCTGATTAATCTCGCGGCCTGTGGCAATCAGGCCAATAACGGCGGCAGTGCGGAATCAGCCGATAATTCAGAAGAACAGACGGCCACGGCACCATCGGAAGAAGGGGCAGCAGATGAAGCGGCAACTGAGGAAACTGATCCGGATGCAGCAGAAGCTGCGATCGGCGATCATGAGACATTCAAAATCGGGGTTATGCTTCTGAAAATTGATGATGAGAGCGCAACGATTTCCAAGTATTTTCAGGATTATATCGGACCGCGGTACAATTGTGAATTTGTCTTTTCGGAGGCGGTTACCACCGACGAAGCAGCAATCACGGTAATTGAAAATTTTGCCGACGCTGGATGTGATGCGGTTATGGCATACTATAGCAGCTCATCGCCGGAAAACACCTGTCTTTTGGCTCAGGAATATGGCATGGTATATAACATCAACGGCAATAGAAATCCTCAGACAGAAGCACTTTATGCGATGAATCCAGATAATTTTGCCGGAACTTATGGAGCCAATCAGCCGGAGGTAGGTAAACTTTTCTCCGAGTGGATGAATTCCTCGCTTACGCTGACCGATGAAGATGGCTTTTTGGTGTGTACCGGCAGCGCTTCTACTGGTAACGTGCAGCACATTGAAATATCAACGAATATTATGGATTTTATCCAGAATGCTTATGGATTGACCTTTGACAAGCCTGTTTCGGAATTGCTGACAAGTTCATCACCGATTTTGGCACCCAATGATCAGGGTATTGAAATATATATTTATCCCGGTTCGACCCAGGACGGTTATTTACAGGGATTATCTGCCGCCCTTCAGACAGGAAATTATAATTATCTGCTTTCATCGGTACCAATGGTTTACACACAGGCAGCAGTCGTTGTGGACGAAGTTGAAGCCTCGTTCGAGAAAGACATTACCGTGGCCTCTTTTGGTATACTTGGTGATGCCCTGAAGACTTCCTTTGAGACGCAGGATCGGTTTGGCAACTCATCAATTAATATGGCTACGATCAAATCGCCCACGCTGGTTGCTTCCATTGCTTTTATAGAGATTTATAACGTGTTGACCGGATATCGGAACGTCATGGAAGATGAAAATGGCGAAATGAGTGGACTGCAATTTAAGATGTGGAGCGTATCGTCACTGGAAGAGTATAATACCGTCGCCGGCTGGGATAAAGATGAAACGAACTATATCGTTGATTATGACGTGATTGACAGCATGCTTGGCGTCTGCAATCCAGACCTGACCGGAGAAAAGATTCAGGATGTATTGGATTCGGTAACCTTTGATTATGTGTCACAGCGTTTAAATCAGTAGACTGTTAAAATCATATTAAGCCGCCGCACAGGCGGACAGGAGACCAGAATGAATATAACTATGGCTAATAATAAAGGGCTGCACAAGTATTTGCTCCCGATGCTTAAAACAATCATATTGCCGATCATTGTCTGGGCCATAATGGAATATCTGGACATGAAAATTGCGGGTCAGCATGTGTTGGGCTCCACGGCGGATATTAAGACCTTATTGCGAAACTGGGTTGCTTCATTTGCTTTTGCCTTGGCAATCAGTTCCAATCTGTTTTGCGGCCGAATGGATCTTTCATTGGGAGCACAAATGTATGCGGGAGTTATTATTGGCGGAAACCTGGCTCTTAAGCTGAACCTTGGCGGGGTAGGAATACTATTTATGGCAATGATCGTAGGCGGGATTTGCGGAGGAGTAATTGGGACAATGTTTATCCATATGCGAATCCTGCCCATGGTCTTGGGCCTCGGAATGACGCTGGTATTTGAATGTATATGTTTTCCGGTTAATAACCAGCAGGGTATTACCATTTACGGGAAGCCTAATGTCAGTATTTTGTCTGATGCCGGTTTTATTATTGCCGTCTTGATGGGGATGTTGCTCATAACGACGTTTATTTTTCAGTATCTGACCTTTGGCTATCATTTGCGGGCAGTCCAAGGAAATCAGAAACTGGCCGGTGATGCCGGCATCAATATTTTCAAGAATTGCGTGATCTGCTATGTGCTGGCCGGAGTTCTGGCGGCTTGTGCCGGAGTGTTTGAAGCGGCTTTTAGCGGTTCGATGTCACCAGTTATGGGAATGACCAGTAATGGAACGGTTTTTATCAATATGTTTCCGATGATGCTGGGAATGTGGATTGGAAGTTTTTCTCAGAATCGTCAGTTAGGGTTTTTAATGGGTTCTCTCAGTGTAAGAATGCTGGTGCTGGGATTGTCAAAACTGTCGCTGGATATCAATGTGCAAAATATGATTATTTATACGTTATTTCTTCTTTTTAGTATCTATAGTGCCAATAAAGATAAGATATCGCAGGCTAGAATAAGGGCAAAACGGCTTAGTTTGGCACGAGAAACCATTGCCATGGCACATCAGAAGGGTTAACCAGAAAGAAACCACTGTAAACCGATATTGTAAACTCTTAATACCTAAGGAAACACTGATGCATCAGTGTTCCCTTAGACGCATAATTAACTAATAAAATAGGATGGGTATATTATGAAAGCAATTATGGTGATGTTTGATTCTCTGCGGTTAGATTTGCTGCCTAGCTATGGAGGCAGGCAGATTTCGTTACCTAACTTTGACCGTTTAGCGCAGAGAACGGTACAATTTCAAAATTCATATGCATGCAGCCTTCCCTGTATGCCGGCGCGGCGCGAACTGCATACGGGACGACCTAATTTTCTGCACCGGAGCTGGGGGCCGATTGAGCCGTTTGACGATTCAATGCCTGAGTTGCTGAAGCAAAACGGGGTCTATTCTCATTTGGTTACGGATCATTATCATTATTTCGAAGACGGGGGCTGTACTTATCACAATCGCTATTCCAGCTGGGACATGAACCGGGGACAGGAAGGGGATTTCTGGCAGGGCAGCGCAGAGCCAAGAGAGACAATGTCGCCACATTTATTCCCTGATATGGCCTCGAGAGTTCCTCCCGATTTCGCCAAAAACCTAACCAAAATCAGCTGCCAGGATGTTATCAACCGCCGGGAGATTAAGGGGATGGAAGATTTTCCGATGTGGCGGACATTTGACGGCGGCCTTAAATTCATTGAGAGAAATAAAGACTTTGATAACTGGTATCTGCAGCTGGAAACCTTTGATCCCCATGAACCTTTTAATGCACCGATAGAATATGCCCGACTTTTGCTTGATCCGGATAGCATGTCTCTGGTCGATTGGCCGCCTTATGCCCCGGTACATGAGAGTGAGGAGCAGATTAAGGAGATGAGAAGTAAATATCTGGCTTTATTGGCTTTCTGTGATTATCAGCTTGGCAGATTGCTGGATGCTATGGATCACTTTGATCTGTGGTCGGATACCATGCTTATCGTCAATACAGATCATGGATATATGTTGAGTGAGCATCAATGGTGGGGCAAAATGGTCATGCCGGATTATAATGAAGTGGTTCATACACCGCTTTTTATTTGGGATCCCGGAGCCGGTATGAAAGGAAAGACACGGGAAAGTCTGGTACAGACGATTGATCTGGCTCCGACTTTACTTGATTATTTTAATATACCCATCCCCGTTGATATGCTGGGAAAGAGTTTGCGGGCAACCATCAGGGACGACCGTCCGGTGCGTGAATATGGAATCTTTGGATGTCACGGAAGTACAGTTAATATAACCGACGGTACTTATGTATATATGAAGGCGCCGGTTGATTATTCGCTGGATCTGAATGAATACACCCTGATGCCGACTCATATGATGGAGTGTTTTTCCACAGAAGAACTGAGCCGGGCCGAGATTTCCGAAGGCTTTAAGTTTACTAAGAACTGTCCGGTTTTAAAGATTCCGGCAAAAGGCGGAGCAAGAAAGCTGGCGGAGGGAGAAAGTCTGTTATTTGATGTGAAGAGCGATCCTGGTCAAAATCATCCGCTTACCGATGAGGTGATAGAAAAGCGGATGAGGCAGGCGCTGATGGAGCAGTTTAAGGAAAACGAAGCGCCAGAGGAGCTTTACCGCCGGTTTGGATTATAGATTATAGATTTTAATAGTATAACAACCAAATAATTTTTAAAGGGTGTCTCAGAAGTCAATAAAAGATTTCTGAGACACCCTTTGCTTTTGTTAATTTTTAAATAATTCTTGATGCCGCTGCCGGAAACGCTCAGCACCTGCAGAGCGGCCGGTTTCTTTTAGACGTTCAGCATATTTGGGGCCGTCACATTTTAAAGTATGATAGGGTCCGCCTTCTCTTATCACCGTCCATAATGGATCTACATCGCAGTGGCTCTTCAGCATCTGCTGCTGCTCCCAGTCTGTTAGATAGCGGCAAGCTTCAGCACATATCTCAGGTTTTTCCGGAGCCAGATTTTCTTGCTCAAAAAAGTCATTTTGTAAATCAAATAGCATCTCGACAGGAAATTCATGCATCCCGTCATGATAGGTCCGAAGATAATAATATTGCCCGAATCTTACGCCACGCTGACATACATGGGCACACTGAGTTAATACCAGATAGTTATGTCCGTCACAGTTTTGGCCATTTAGCAAATCCGCATAACTCTTGCCGTCCCATAGATCTGACTGTGGCTGTCCCAGCAGTTCCGCCACCGTTGGTAATAAGTCCACGTTGTACCGCAACGAATCATCATGACCTGTAATCATGCCCGGCCACTTTACAATCATAGGGATTCGGCAAGTCAGGTTATCGGCGGTTCCATGTTCAGAATATATACCCAGTTCTCCTAGGTTTTCTCCGTGATCTGAGGTTACTATAATAATCACATCATCATAAATATTATACTGTTTTAGCTTTGAGACAATTTTACTGATATTATAATCGGCATAGCGGATACCGCAGTCATAGAGATCAATGAGGTTTTTGGCCTGGCTATAGGATGTGGCACTGCCAGGTTGCTTTTTGTATTGTCGCCAATGGGGCGGCGCCTCAGATTCAAAACCATACAGCTCGTTTAGACTGTGGGGGCCGATATGCTTCAGATGTTCTCCGAATACTTCCGGTGTTATCCAGCTTGGCATGGGGTTGTTTTGAAATGGATTGCCCATATCGTCAGGTGTCCGGTACGGCGTATGGGGATCCCAAAGATGCACATGCAAGAACCAGTCATCTTGTGCTGCATGTTCGTCCATCCAATGTAATACTCCCGGTATTATGTCCGCTGCTGTCTCATTGCCTGATTTTCCGACATTATGCATTTCGTTTAAACCGGCAGTAAACCAATAGGCTGAGTGCCTTTCGCTGAATGAAGAAAATGAAGCGGTATGCATGCCGGCACGGCGAAACTGCCAGAATAGGTTTTGCATCATATTTTGATCCATCATGCCTCGCGATGGTCCGGTTAAACGGATATCAGCCGCAGTACCGCCATGACCCGCGATGCCATTATGAATACCAAACCGGCCCGTCAGCAAGGCAGCGCGGCTTGGCAGACAAGGAGAATCGGAGCAATAATAGTTATTGAACCGCAAGCCGTCTTTCGCTATTTCATCAATGCAGGGGGAAGTTTCCCGCTCATATCCATAACAGCCTAAATGATCTGGACGAAGTGTATCTATATCTATCATTAATACGCGCATTTACTTTTACCTCTTCCTATATTTATAATATTTACCATCTCTATTAGTTATCCCAATTCATGTGTGCGGCAACAGCTCACAAAATGTTTGGAAGATATCTCCTGCAGCTGCTGCTCTTGCTGGCATGCCTCCGATGAAAAGCGGCAGCGAGGAAGGAAGCGACATCCCGGCTTGGGGTCGATCGGCGAAATAATCTCACCATGTAATATTTCCCGTTTTTGCGTATGATGGATGTCAACAGAAGGGATAGCCGAGAGCAGCGCTCGTGTGTATGGGTGCATCGGGTGCTGAAACAGCTCCTTAGCAGAACATTTTTCCACTACTTGTCCCAAGTACATCACGCAGATATCATCAGAAATATGACGAACAACAGACATATCGTGAGTAACAAACATATATGTTAATTCTTTCTGCTGCTGCAGTTTTTTTAACAAATTGAGAACCTGGGCCTGGATTGAAACGTCCAAGGCAGAGACTGGTTCATCGCAGACTACAAAACGGGGATTCAGTGCCAGTGCCCGGGCGATTCCTACGCGCTGACGGCGTCCGCCATCCAGTTCATGGGGATATGACATACGTAAACGACTATCGATGCCGACAGATTCCATCAATTCCTGAGTAGCATCGTCAATGGAATTCTTCCGGTATCGCTTTGATATAACTAACGGTTCACGGATCGTGGCATCCACAGTTTTACGGGGATCAAGAGAAGAGTAAGGATCTTGAAAGATAATCTGCATCCGCTCCCGTGCCTCACGAAGTGTTTTCCCTTTTACAGAAGTAATATTTTGGCCTTCCAGTAAAATTTGACCGGAGGTGCTTTCGTGCAGGTGAATGATAGTTCTGCCCAATGTAGATTTTCCACAACCGGATTCTCCTACTACGCCGAGAGTTTTACCCTTTTCAATTATAAATGAAACGTTATCAACAGCGTGCAGCACTCCCCGCGGTGTGGTAAAATACTTGCACAAATTCTTAACTTCAATAACTGGTACCATGTTTATCCTCCTGCAACTTGACCTCATTGATATGACAGCAGCGGCACTGATGGCCATCGGTGGTGGTATACATCGTGATGGGATCCTGGCAGCATTCCGGCGTTGCATAAGAACAGCGGGGATGGAAAGCACATCCTCTTGGCAAATCAGTGGGATCAGGCGGCAAGCCATCAATGGAATGTAACCATTCTTCGTCCTCATTCATATTAGGGATAGCCCTGAATAAACCGATAGTATATGGATGGGACGGGTGATCAAATATCTGCTCTTTAGAACCATATTCAATAATATTTCCCGCATATATAACAGCCACATAATTGCAAGTGGTGGCGACTACCCCCATATCATGAGAGATCAATAACATGGCGGTATTATATTTGGCACGTAATTCGGCGATCAGATCCAGTACCTGGGCTTGGATGGTCACATCCAGTGCCGTAGTGGGCTCGTCAGCAAGCAGCAAGTCAGGATTGCAGGCTAAAGCAATAGCGATGACTACGCGCTGTTTCATGCCACCAGAGAACTGGTGTGGGTACTCATAATATCGATCCTCTGGAATACCTACCATGGTTAGCATCTCTTTGGCCTGCTTATCAAAATCCTCATTGGATCCTTGCCGGTGCAGACGTATCACCTCAGCAATCTGATCACCAACACGCTGGACTGGGTTCAATGCGGTCATCGGATCCTGAAATATCATGGAAATTTTACTGCCGCGAATCTTACGCATATCCGATGCAGACTGCTCAAATAGATTAAGGCCGTTGAGGCATACGGTTCCATCAGCAATTCTGGCACCTACGTCAGGAAGAATCCGCAGGATAGATTTTGCAATGGTCGTCTTGCCGGCTCCGGTTTCTCCGACGAGGCCCAATGTTTTGCCTCTATCCAATCGGAAAGATACACCATTCACTGCATGAACCGTTTTCCCATCAGAAAAATACTCAACAGCTAAATTATTTACTTCTAGAAAAGGGATAAGCGGGTTCTTTTCATGTTCAGCCATTACAGAAGTCTCCTTTTATTATCTTTTCAATTTTGGATCAAGTGCATCTCGTAGCCCATCACCCATCAAATTCAGGGAAAGGATGGTTATGGTTATTGCTAAGCCGGGAAAAATCACCATGTGCGGGCATTGCCGAATAAACTGCCGTGCACCGGCCAGCATGGCTCCCCATTCTGGAATAGGAGGCTGTACACCTAAGCCAATGAAACTCAGGCTGGCGCCCATGGCAATCATATAAGCAACACCCATAGTAGCTTGTACAATATTAGGAGAACAAGCATTGGGAATCATATGATTTACTACAATACGGAGTTTACTGCAATTGACCGACTTGGCGGCTTCTATATATTCATTATCGCGAATACCCATCATTTGGGCGCGCAACATACGGGCGGCAGGCGGTATGCTGTTTACGGATAAAGCTAAAATAGTGTTGCCATAGCCAGGGCCTAAGACAGTAGAGATGACAATAGTCAGCAGCATAGCGGGCAATGACTGAACAATATCCAGAGTACGCATAATAATATTATCGGTCTGTCCGCCAAAATATCCTGCCACGGCACCAATCATCATACCGGTCAGAGTACCGATTGTTATTGAAAAAAGACCCATGGTAACGGAGTAGCGGCCACCATATAAAACACGGCTTAAGATATCCCGTCCCAATTCATCAGTGCCAAACCAATGTTGAGCTGACGGTCCTTGTTGAGCCACCTCCATATTAATAGCTGAATAGTCATATGGGATGATCCAGGAGGAAAAGAGCAATAATAATAATTCCGCCGCAAATATAATCAGGCCTAGCATAGCCAGCTTATTTTTACGCATTTGCTTTAGGACACGTAATAACTCAGACTGCTTTTTCGGTACTTTTGCTTTCTCCGTAACAGAAATTGTTTTAAGCATGGATGGTCACCTTCCTTTTTTTGCCTTTTGATGCGTACTGCGCCCTTATGCGCGGGTCTACTGCCGCATAAAGAAGATCGACCCCCAGCATGCAGAAACTAAACATTATCGCCAAAAAAATGGAGCCTACTTGTACTACGGGATAATCACGGCCATTAACGGCACTAATGATTAATTGTCCCATGCCTGGGATACCGAATATTGTTTCAATGATTATCGTTCCTCCAAGCATTTTGCCAAAATGCGAGCCTATTATAGTAATAATCGGGATCAGCCCATTTTTCAGTGCATGTTTCATGACAACTTGCCATTCAGACATGCCTTTGGCCCGTGCTGTTGTGATGTAATCAGCACGAATCACGTCTAACATACTGGAGCGCGTCTGGCGGGCCAAGGCGGCAATACCGCCCGTACAGCCTGCCAGTGCAGGAAGAATATAGTATTCAATGCCTCCAATACCCATGGCAGGTAACCAGCCAAGGTTTACCGAAAACAGGAGAACCAGCAGCAAGGATAGCCAGAAGTCGGGAATCGCAAGACCCAGTAATGCCATAACCATGCTAAGGTTGTCTTGCCATTTATTCTGTTTTATGGCAGCAATGATACCCAGTGGAATCCCTACTGTAACCGAAATAAGCATCATCGTGATGGAAAGTGCAAAGGTACGGGGGAGGCGTTCGGCAATACTGGCACTGATGCTGGCACCGGTTGTCCAAGACTTGCCCAAGTCCAGGTCAATAAATGTATCGCTTAAGAAAGTACCGAGGCGAATCAGGAAAGGGTCATTAAGACCCAATTCCTGACGCTTGGTTTCTAAGCTTTCACTGGTTGCCGTACTGCCTAAAATAATTTCTTCCGGGTTGCCTGGGCTAAAAGTCATCAGTGTGAATACAAGAACGGCTACACCCAGTGTTATAGGTATCATCCATAGTATTCTTTTTATCACATATATCGCCATATAACTAATTCTCCTTACCCTAATTTATTTGAACACGGTTCACTCATTATAGAGGCTGGCTACAAAATCAATCCCGGCTCGGAAAGTGGAGACTTGATCTGTTAGTCCGATATCTTTACGCCAGATGGTAACTATTTCTGCCTGTACCAGGCCATATGCATACATATTATCTTTTATGTACGTATGTACCTCATCAATATTTTCCGGAGTATAGCCATCAACACTCCAGGTTCTATACAGCATCTCGGCTAGGACTTCATCATGCCGCGATGTTGCATCACCGGTTCGATAGGCATTCATGTCATAGCGGACAGCCCAGTGGTCTGCCAGATTATCCCCGCCGACTGTATTAAGCACCAGATCGTATTGAGTACCATCAAGGCGGGTAGAGGTAAATAGAGCCTGATCAACAAGGTTCAGTTTCACATTTATACCTATCTGTAAAAGGTATGCCTGGATCATCTGACTGTTACGCTGCATAGTGCTATTAGATAAAGAGAGCAATACCAGCTCCTCATTGTTATAATTAGACTCAGCCAGCAACTCTTTTGCCTTATCCACATCATATGGGTAATATTCTTCGCTTTTCCATTTCTCCAGATAACCGACACTGGTATCGGCTATCGGATCGTGCATGACTTTACCAAAGCCAGCGTACACCCCTGAAACTAGGGCTTCAGAATCGATTGCATAGGCAATCGCCTGACGTAATGCCAGATCTTCGGCGACTACGCTATTGGGAGCACCGGAAAAAAATACTTGGGTGCCGTTGGTATGAGGACGGGAAGCCACTTCATAATCCGGATGGTTCATAAACTGTTCAACCGTGTTTGAATCCAGATTCACAAATGCATCAATTGTTTTGGTTTCTAGGGCAATGCCGGCCTGGGAGGCCTCTGTTATGACGTGGAAAGAAATTTTACTTACATTTGCTGCGTTGGCAGGATTGATCAGTTCTTGTGACTGCCAGTAATTGTCCCGTTTTTCAAAGGAGAATACGGAGTTGGCCACAAACTGGGTCAACACATAAGGAGAGGTGGAGACAACCTCAGTGGCAAATTGATCTTTACTGGATTCATAAGCTGATTTTGATATTACGTAGGTATGTATCAGGATTGATTCCAAGGCACCGGTAAAATCTTGAGTTAACTTTATCTTAAACGTATAGTCACCGGTTTGCTCCACGTTTTCCACTTTGGCAAAAACCGTCTTAAGACCGGCTTCTTTAGATGCCTCGATCATCCATACGATGTCTGCGGCAGTAATTTTATTTCCGGCAGAATCGGTGACATAATCATAGATTTCCACATTGAATGTAAGCCCATCTTCTTCTGCACTCCATTCTTTAGCAACCCAAGGAATATATTCCGCATCGGAGGTCAACTTAGCAAGTGACTCATATACCAGACCTAGATACGGAGCATCGCCGCCAACAAGGCCACGGAACGGAGTAAGGGACTCCCAACTGACGGTGGTCCCGATATCAAGCACGCCGTCCTCCAGATTATGCAGGCCGGCATCGGCATCGATTGGCTCAGATGTTTCATCCGATTCTTCCACCGCGGCACCTTCTTCGGTAATACTCGATTGAGAAGAAGTGTCCACATTTTCCTCGCCACTGCCGGAATTCACACCGGCACTACTGCAGGCAGTCAAAAACATCCAACAGGCAAGGGCAAATATTGTAGCTTTTCGTAAAACTTTCATCTTATTTCCTCCTATTTAAAAATTAGTCCCCGCAGTAGAATACGGGGCAGCAGTTTTCTTATATAGGAGTTTACTAAATAAATACTAAAGTTTCCTGCTTATATTAGTCCGTTTCAGCATTGTTCCATGTCTGGTTTTGGTTTATATCGAAGAAGAAAAAAATATATGTGCTAAATCTGTATAGCAAATCTGGTCCCACCTTGAAATAATCGGGCTTTTTCGGCAAATTTTTACTTATCAAAAGTAATCTGTACATATTGTATTTCATTCGGCTCCATTGTTAAGGTGATTTCAAGGACGTTATTGCTTACCGTTAATTGCTTTGAGGAAAGCTTAGGGGTGCTGATTCTTTCCAAATAATATTGTTCTCTCATGCTCAGACCTGACTCCATATTCAACTGTACCCATTCATCCTGTATGCTGCCATGCTGCTGATTGATCTGGCTGTATTTGATTGAATAACTCCCATTTTTGACATTGAACAGTTTTATATGAAACGTGAGCATCTCGTGGTCATCAAACATATAAGAGATATCAGTAATCAAGATTTCATTGTCTTTTGCAGTAAAATAATTACTGTTAAGATTTTTGAAATTATGAAAGACCATTCTAAAGTCGCCAACACCGTTTCCCGTAATACAGTAGCTGTTTCCGTTACTATATATTATATTGTATAGATGATGAATAAACTCAAAGGCATAGAAAGCCGGCTTTGGTATTCCTGATTTACTTAAAAGTCCACAACCTCCGAACAATATATTCTGAGAATCATAAAAGTCACCATATAAATCAGTAGCCAGCCAATGCCCAAACATAATAGCTTCCCCTATGCAAGAAAGGGCATTTTGCATAAGAAATGCCCCTCTGGCACAATGGTCGTTAATCATATTGCGATTAGACAGGGTAAATCCGTATTCAGATACAAGCAGTTCGGTTTGTGGGAATTGTACTGCTGCCATTACTTCTTTTGCCAATTCTAGGTTGTGTTTTACGAAAAACATGTCGGCTGATTTTCTTTCGACAAAAAGTTCGCCTTCTTTTTGCAGCTGATAGGGAAAGCAGTTGAGAGAAATAAAATAAGGGAGATGCCGGTACTGCTGCCAGGTTTCAAGAATATGCTGAAATCCGGATTTTTGATAATGCTGGAGCGCAAATCCTCCGCCGCCTATCTTCACATCAGGAAGATGTTTGCGGAATGCTTCCGCCAGTATGTCGAATTTCTTAAAGTATTCCTGTTGGCTTTCCATGCTCATTGAGGTGTAGGTGTGGGACAGATTGATAAAATGAATGTTTTCTTGCTTCCAGTATTCAAAGTACCATTTCAGCACTTCATCCTTCCCGTAACGTTTGATTAGATGATTCATCAATTCCTCATAAAAATATGCCATTTCCTGTTCACTGGCGAAATCATTTTCGGCCGGAATCACCATTAAAGCATCTTGAATAGATTTCAGTATTCTAACCTGTTTAAAACCAAGTTCAATATAAGGTCTAAGTTCATGTTTTACCAGAAAATCCAGCACTTCGTCAAAACGGCTGTAGTTCTGCGAGGCATGAGAGTGGATGTCAAGATATAGTTCAGGGGCATAAATGTCCCAGATCCGTACATATTCTATCCCTAAATGTTCTTTCATATATAATATTTGCTCACGGACCAATGACTTTATCAAATCCAATGCCCTGCCGGCATTGATCAGACGATTGAAATTATTTAGCCAGCCCCTTCCATCCTGGATAATATCGAAAGCAATATGCTGAATATCGTCGTTTTTCACAGTCATATCCGGAATGCGATTCTGGCTGATATAAAGATCAATTTTGTGGTCAATCAGTTCCTGATGCTTTGCTGATGTTTTTACATCACGAGACAGACCGCTGCTTCGTTTATTCCTGCGAAATTCAGCAGGCGGCATTTTGTAGGCTTTAAGAAATACTTTATTAAAAGCCCCCAGACTGGCAAACCCGTTATCCATGGCAATTTTGATAATAGAAGAATCGGTATACAACAAATCCGCAGAGGCATGTCCTAACCGAACGGAATGAAGCAGCTCCAAAAAGCTTATGTCACATTTCTTTTTTATGTATTTGGATATATATGCAGGAGATAGATATAAATGTTCAGAAAGATCCTGTAAGGTAATATTATTGCGGAAATTTAAACGTATGTATTGAAAGATCTGTTCAATTCGATCATCTGTTATATTGTATTGCTTTTGATAGCGGTTATCATTGGGCGTTAATAGAAAATTATTCGTCAAGATATAAAGCATTTGGTAATAAAGCCCTTGGATATAGATGTCTCGGCCGGACTCTTTTCCTCGGATGCGGATAAAAATCTGATTGATAACCGACCTAAGTTCACGATAAGCTTCATTATTGTCTACGGCAGAGTTGCACCAGAACAACACGAGATTTCGCTTAAGCAGTTTAACCGTCATGCTATATGAAATGGAAAATCGGCCGATAAAAGTATTTTTGTCTCCTATATAGCTGTGTTTCTGATTATTGTTTATAAGTATCATGTCACCTGGCTTGAGATCATAATGTTCGCTGTCAGCCATGACGGAAAGATTGCCGTTCATAAGATAAAGCAGCTCAAAATTCTCATGATAATGCGTCAAGGTTTCCATATTAATTAAGAATTCCAATTCAATAAGGGTATCCGAATTCATATAATTAATTTCCATCATAAAAGCAATCCTTCCGAAGTCGGCATTTTAATACATGAGGGAACCGATCATATGCTTCAAGCATTACCAAATCGGTTTATATTATTCAATTATCATTGAAGCAACCAGTCACATCTTAGATAATTCTGTCGTTTTATCCGTCAGCTTCTGTTTGTAGAATTCAATTCTGTCATAATAAGAGTTATCTTTGTTTGTATACGATAGGGGGTCATTTGTTCTTATCATGTTGTCACGTAGCATGTTTCTGAACTGCTCTGCCAGTTCGGCATATTCCGGGATGTCAATCAGGTTATTCAGTGCATCCGGATCCCTGGAAAAATCATAGAACTCCTCTCGGCATCGATATGTGAAATAGTCGGTACGTTTTGCGATCTCAGGATCCAGGATACCGGCCTCTTTCATCGCATTAAAAGTAAGGCCGCTCTGTGATTCGTTCTTATATTGTTTAGCACCGTTTGACCATGTATTGAGAATGTACCCATATTGTTTTGTCTGTACACACCTCATCGGCAATAAGTTGAATGCCGAGGTTAGGTTGAACTGGGTAAATGCTACATCCATCCCTTCTTGTTGTTCGCCGAGTAGCAGCGGGAGGTAACTCTTACCGTCACATTCAGTCTTAATGTCAAGGCCGACAGCTTCTAGGATGGTCGGCATAAAGTCTATCCCATTTATGAGATTTTCGGTATTGCAGGTATTCGGTTTGATCTTACCTGGCCAACGGGCAATAAACGGTGTTTTAGTACTGTTTAGGTAACAGTTTGCCTTGGCAAAGGGAAAAGCCATTCCATTATCACTCATACAGACTACCAAAGTATTGGTCTTTTCTCCTGCGTTGTCAATGGATCTTAACACTTCACCGACCATTTCATCAAACCGGTGACAGCTTGAATAATATTGCGCCAGTTCTTTTCTGATTTCCGGAAGGTCTGGCAGGAAACCCGGAACTACAATTTCTTCTGGCATGTAGTTCCGTGAAGCATAAGTATGATATCCAAAGAATTTTGTCAGCTCGTCATCGCTTCCGGCAAACGGCCGATGGGGATCATGGGAATTGGCCATTAGGAAAAAGGGTTTTCCCTCTTTCTGTGCCTTCTCAATAAATTGTGCTGTCAATTTCCCATAGATATACGGGCTGCGTCCTCTGCCATTTTCTGCTTCGTAAGTATCAATGATAAAATCCCAGTTATATTTATCTATGGGAGTACAATGATCGACCTTTCCCAATATTCCGTTGTAATATCCTGAAGAACTTAGTGCCTCGGTAAGTGTCAATAGTTTATCATCAATCGGCATAAATCCAGGTGCGCCATTATTATGAGGATATAAACCGGTCAACAGCGATTCACGTGATGGCTGGCACACAGCAATTGTCACATGAGCATTTTCAAATTTAATACCTTCAGATGCCAGCCGGTCTATGTTTGGGGTAATCTCGTCTATCGGGCAACCAAAACACCCGACGGAATTATAATTTAAATCATCAGCTAAAATCATTACGATATTTGGTCTGAGCATTCTGCGTAACCTCTCTGAAAAAGTAGTGTTTGATAATAACAGTCATTCATCATCAGAATATATATTTTGAAATTAAAAGTCATTGCATTATTTAAGCATTTTTGAGTAGAATCCTGATAATCATCTGTGTTAATTTGAAAAATAAAATAAAAGGATAAAATTTGACATATAAATTTTATCCTTTGCGTCGGCATTGCCAATTCAATTACAGTTAGCGGCGCAGTATGTTTAAATATTGCATTTCATTTGCCAGTAAGTAAATGTCAAACTCCAATACATTTCGGTCAACAATTAATTTTTGTGTTGCAAGCCGTGGTACACATATCCTCTTCAGATAATCCAGCTCTTCCATATTTAACTCGGTTTCCATATTTAAGCCTACCCATTCATCCTGGACACTGCCGTATTTTTGATTGATCTGATGATGTTTGATGAGGTATTCGCCATTATCTATCTGATCCAGCCGAACATGGATAATCAAGTCATCTTTATTATCAAGCATCAAAGGAATATCTTGTACCTTTATTTTATTCTCCGCAGTTATATAATAATTATAGTTCATATCCTTATAGTTGTGGCATACCATCCGGAAAGAACCACGGTTATTGCTGGTCAGGATATAGTTTTTATCTTTTTTTAGCAAGTTTTTATATAGATGATTCAAAAACTCAAAAGAATAGAATCCCGGTTTTGCCACCCCGTCCTTCGATAACAAGCCGCACCCGCCAAAAACAAAACCTTGTGTGTCCTGATATTCCGCATAAATATCCGTCGCCAGCCAATAACCTAAAATATCAACTTCTTCCATACAGGCAATCGCATTTTGCATCAGGAAAGCCCCTTTGCTGCAACTGTCATTGACAATATTTCGGTTGGATAAGGTCATGCTGTATTCTGAAACATGCAGTTCTACTTGGGGGAAATCGGTTTTCTTCAAAAGTTCCTTTGCTATTTCTATGTCATGTTTAACAAAATAGATATCGGTGGATTTTTTCTCAAAAAAATAATTTCCTTCCTTTTGTATCTGATAGGGATAGCAGTTTAAGGAAATAAAATCCGGCATTTCCCGATGCGCTTTCCAACGGTTCAATATATATAAGAATCCCTGCTGTCCATAATGCTGCACAGAAAAACCACCGCCGCCAATCCGTATTTCCGGGAGATGTTTTCGGAAGGCCGCTGCCAGAATGTCAAACTTTTTGAAATATTCCTGCTGTATTTCCTCAGGCATGGGGGTGTAATTATAGGCCAGATCTAAAAATGTCAGGTCCTCCTTTTTCCAATACTCAAAATACCATGTCTGGACTTCCTCGGCACTGTAACGTTTGATAAAGTGGGTAATAAGTTCCTCAAAAAATTCCCCCATCCGATCATCCGATTTAAATTCTTGTTCGCGAGGAATTTCCATCAAAGCGTTTTGAGTAGTTTCAAGCAGTCTAAGAGGCTTAAAGCTTAGTTCCATATATGGTTTCAACTGATTTTTTACAAGGAAATCTGTCACTTGATCTAATTTAGTAAAATGTATGCGGCCCTTTTCGGCATTAATATCGATATAGAAATCAGGGGCATAAATATCCCAGAACCTGACATATTTAATCCCGATCTGGTTCTTTATGAAGAGGATTTGTTCCTGATAAGCTGATTTAGTCAGATCTAATGCGGTTCCTGCATTTATCATGCGGCCACAGGCATTGCTCCAGATTCTGCTTTTTGATTCCCGCTGGGATATATCTAAGGATAGCCGGTTTTTTCTTTTGTTTTCAAGAGAAATAAACTGACTGCCATCAAGATATGCTGCTACTTTTTGCTGAATTAAGGAATCCTTAGCCGACAATTTGTCCAAGACTTTACCATCGTTTTTCCTCTTGGCATTTTTACGGAATTCGGATGGGGTGGTCTGATAAGTTTCTTTAAAGGTTTTATTAAAGGCCGCCACGCTAGCAAAACCATTATCCATGGCAATTTTTATGATCGAGGAGTCGCTGTACAAAATATCTCCCATAGCATGTCCGAGTCTCACCGAATTGATCAGATTAACCAAGCTGACATGGAATTTTGTTTTGATATATTTTGATAAGTAAGTGGGAGATAGGAAGAGCTGACCGGCAATATCCTGCAGACTGATATTCTGGCGGTAATTAAGTCTGATATATTGCAATATTTCCTGCATTCGATCGTCAGAGCGGTTCTTATCTTCCTTGTAACGGATATCCTTTGCTGCCAGCAAAAAATTGCTGGTCAGTATCGAAAGCATCTGATAGTATAAGCTGTTTAAAAATATTTTTCCGCGCTGGGGATTTTTTAAGTTGTGGTTAAATACCTGCATAATGATTTCACGAAGTTCCTCATATGCTTCATTTTTATCAGCTACGGAGTTGCACCAGAAGAGAATCATATTCTGTTCTAAAAGATCCTGCATTTTGGGATAAGAAATGAGAAAGCGTGCCAAAAGCATTTCCTCAGTCCCTTTATAGCGGTGTTTTCTGTTGGCATTCACAATCAGTAAATCCCGCGATTTGAGTAAAAAGCTCTCTTCCTCCACCGTGATAGCCAAGCTGCCGTTTAATAAGTAAAGCAATTCGAAATCTTCGTGAGAATGCAGATCGGTTTCAGAATCTGTTAGAAATTCCAATTCTACCAATGAATCGGAACGCATAAAATTATTTTCCATGCTCCTCCCCCGTCATGAGTGATGATAGCGGTTGATGTATAAATAACCGATTTATCCCTTATTATAAATTAAGTGGAAGCAAATTACTATGTATTTATTTTTACATTTTGTAATTTTTTTATGTATTGATTATTATTTACACAAATGATTGTAATTTACAATATAATTGTTTATAATATTTCCGATGTTCCTGTTTATGAAAGACAAAACACCCAAGGAGACCCCTATGCCGCCCATCAGCGTTTTATTGAAACCTTCATCCAGCAATTGCAATATGTCCTGCGACTACTGTTTTTACTGTGACGAAGCCATGAAAAGAACGCACCGCTCTTACGGTTTTATGAGCGATCAGACCTTGAAAAATGTCATTCGGCGCACCATGTTACGGGCAGACCGGATGATCAGCTATGCCTTTCAGGGCGGGGAGCCGACGCTGAGCGGTCTTGATTTCTTCCAAAAGGTCATTGCCTATCAGCAGCAGTATAATAAAAACCATATTCAGATAAAAAATGCGTTTCAGACCAATGGTTATCATCTGGACGAGCAATGGTGCCGCTTTTTTAAAGAGAACGATTTTCTGGTCGGCATCTCTGTTGACGGTACTGAAGCTATCCATAATTCCATGCGCCATGCCCGGAACGGGGGCGATACCTATTCCCAGATTATGCACTCAGTCGGTTTATTGGATGAATATGCCGTGGATTACAATATTCTTACCGTCGTCACATCTGCCATTGCCGACAGCATCAGACCGGTTTATGAACATTATAAAGCCCGGGGCTGGAATTATCAGCAGTACATCGTCTGTCTGGAACCTCTCGGTGAAGAGCACGGCGGAAAGAGCTATGCCATATCACCGGAACAATACGGTCGTTTTATGATCGAGCTGTTTCATCTCTGGTATCAGGATCTTAAGTCCGGCACCCAGCCTTTTATCCGGCAGCTGGAAAATATCATCGGGCTTTCTTTGGGATATCAGGCAGAAGCTTGTGACCAGCGCGGTAATTGCGGGATTCAGTATGTTGTCGAGGCAGATGGCAGTGTGTATCCTTGCGACTTTTATGTGCTGGATGATTACTGTCTGGGCAATTTTAACACGGACAGCCTGACTGCTATTGATAAGCGCCGGGAGGAATCGGGTTTTATCAAGCGATCTTATCAATTGGATCGTAAATGTTCCGAGTGCCGCTACTATCGTCTGTGCCGCGGCGGCTGTCAGCGCAACCGGGACTATGATCCGGAGACCGGTCGGTATTCCAACTATTACTGCTTAAGTTATCAGATATTTTTTGAGGCCTGCTATGACGAGATCATGGATATTGGCAGACGGCTGCGTCCTCCAAAAACTCCTTAAAGCATTTCATGCTTTTGGTAAAGAACTTGCTTTTGTGATAGACCAGATAATAGGTTCGCATATAGGAAAAATCTTTGATTATTACTTCCCTCATCTCTTTTGATTGTAAATATGGTTCTGCCAGTGACTGTGGCAGGAACAGCATTCCTAATCCCGCCAGACACAAGTCAATCAGGCACCGGGTGCTGATGCTTTCGGCCCGGATATTGATATGAATATGATAAGCGGCGGCAAGATGCTCAATCACATTCCGCAGGCCGCTGCCGTATTCACGGGTCAGAACGGGTATCTGTTCCATGTCGTCGGCACTGATATTGGCAGGAATCATGCTATGTGAGGCACATACGGCAACCAGCCGGTCTTCTGTAATCCGATCGCCGGTCAATAGTTTATTTGAAATCGGTCCGTCGATAATGCCAAAATCAAGTTCGTTGTTCAGTAGCTGTTCTTCTATCTGCCGGGAATTGTTGATCAGTGTATATACCGGAATCTGAGGATATCGTTCGGTAAACCCAGACAATAATTGCGGCGCTAATTTCATGCCATAAGTCACATTTATTCCAAGCCGGACTGGACTGACAGTGTTGATGTCCTTTAGGATGGTTTTGGCTTCCTTAAGTTGCTCCAGAACGGAATCGGCATAAAGTAAAAGTTGTTTTCCGGCCTCGGTAATATAAAGGCGGCGGTTCATTCGCTCGAACATCCTTACCTCATAGAAACTTTCCAGTTCCCCGATTGCCATACTGACTGCCGGCTGAGCCATATTCAGTACCTCTGCTGCCCGCGTAATGCTTTCCCGCCGGCAGACTTCTACGAAGATTTCTAAATGTTTCAATGTCATCCTGCACCTCGATTTCTACTACTTATATTTATACATATTATTTTTATTATATATTATATAATAACATAATAATTTATTTATGCAAAGTAAATCATTATAATGATTATAAACTACAACGGGAGGTGTACTGATGTCCATCTTTTTTTTATTTCTTATATCCTTTTTGGCGTCGATCATCGGTGCATTTTGCGGTGTCGGCGGTGGAATTATGATTAAGCCGCTGCTTGATGCGTTTGGCGGCATGGACATAGTGACTGTCAATTTTCTTTCCGGTTGCACGGTTCTTGCTATGTCGGCTTATTCGGTCGTCAGGAACCGACTTTCGGCAGATTCCTGCGTGGAAAATAAAATCAGCCTGCCATTGGCTGTCGGCGCTGCTGTCGGCGGACTGTGTGGTAAAACGCTTTTTGCCGGTTTAACATCCTTCGCCGCAGACGATAAGGTGAAAACAATTCAGGCGGTCTGCCTGTTGATTGTAGTCTTAGGTACCATATTTTATACGCTATGTAAAGAGCGCATCCCTACCATGCATATCTGTCATCCGCTCGCCTGCCTGCTGATCGGTTTGCTTCTGGGGACACTGGCGGCCTTTTTAGGAATCGGCGGCGGTCCGATTAATATGATTTTTCTATTTTTCTTTTTCTCACTTTCTATAAAGGCCGCAGCGGAATACTCCCTATTTATTATCTTCATCTCTCAGATGACCAAATTGATTGCATCAATTCTGACTAGGAGTATTCCTGATTTCCCTGCCGGATTTCTAGTTATAATGATGATCGGCGGCATCAGCGGCGGAATAATAGGGCAGGCGTTAAATAAAAAAATGCCAGAAAAAGCCGTTGGGTCGGCTTTTCTGTTGGTAATGTCAATTATTGTCGGTATCTGTCTTTATAATATCTGAAATGATTAACTTAAGTGTTTCCTTAGATATTATTCACGCTTTTTTGTTCCGAAATTCGCTGGGCTGTATGCCGGTATGGTTTTTAAAGACCCGGCTGAAATAGAAATTATCTTTATATCCTACCAGTTCCCCGACTTTCTGAATCTCGATTTCCGGATTGCAGAGCAGGAGTCGTTTCGCTTCATTCATCCGCAGTCTGGTCTGGTATTTGGAGGGGGTTAACGAGGTATATTTTTTGAATATCTTGCCGATGTATTCTGGGGTAAAGCCAAATTTATCGGCCAGATCCTGGAATGAAATATCAGATTGATAATTCTCACGGAGATATTTTTCCAGCAGCGTAAAGATAGATTGCTGATCAAGATGGCTGGTATCCGCCCGGTAGGTATTCAATTCTTTGGATTCTGTGTTAAGGAGAATGAGCAGCTTATGCAAGGTCTCGGATAGATCCTCCAGTTTGACGGGCTTTAACAGATAATCCTTTACCTCATAACGGATGGCATTTTGAGCATAGGCAAAATCATAGAAGCCGCTCAGAATCACTGATTTGGTGCCAGGATGATTTTGGTGGAGATAGCGGATCAGTTCCAAACCGTCGCATTGTGGCATTCGGATATCTGTGATCAGCAGTGCCGGACAGTGCTGTTCGATCAGCTTGATCGCATCCAGTCCATTTGCAGCTTCGCCCGCCAGTATAAGCGGAAGCTTTAGTGACTCGATTTTCTTAATCAGATTTTTGCGGATCATTTTTTCATCTTCAGCAACAATATAGGTGTAGCTTGATTTATTCATCTTAGCCCTCCTCGAGTTTAGATTCATAAGTATTTGCCAGTATGCCTGTCGACATCGTTGCTCCCCCTAGGACAAAAGTAGTTGCTCTGCCAAAGTCTGTTTCAATCCGGAAGACAGCCTGTTCCCCATATAACAGTTTCAAACGCAGATAAACATTTTTTAGTCCCATGCCGCCAATCTGTAAAGAATGCAGTTCCTGATTCAGATTCAGTTTCTCCAATATCTCCAACAGTTCTTCTTTCTTTTCTTCACTCAGTTGACCTCCGTTATCGGTTACTTTCAACAGCCAGTGTTCATTCGATCCTTCGGCAGTGATGGTCAGCTTCCATGGCGGCTTGATATTAAAGGCATATTTGAAAGCATTTTCTACCAGAGGTTGAATAATAAGCTTGGGAATAGCGAGATGCTTGGCATTCTCGTCAATCTTCAGCTGGTAGGAAAGTTCTTCTGAAAACCTCAGCTGCATACATTCCAGATAACGATGCGTATTAAAGATTTCATCTTCTAACGGCACCATCATCTGCGGAGAGGATGAAATATAGCGGAAATAGTCACACAAGGCCTGGCACATGCTGACAATGGTGTCGTTGCTTCCTTCTTCAGCCATTATACTGATGCTGGTCAGGCAATTATACAAAAAATGAGGATTGACAAGAGACTGCGTCGCCTGTAATTTGGCACGGGTTTCCTCCGACTTGGACAATAGGACATCCTGCGAAGCAGTACGCAGCTTTTCATACATGGAACGAATCGATTCACACAGTTGCGACAGTTCCGTAATATTGCTGTCGGCAGAAGTCAGATTTACTTTTTTCTCATCAAGTACTCGGTCGAGAGTGATTTTGCCGGTTGCTTCCGTGAGCTTCCGCAGCGGCTTGGTCAAGCGCTCTGAGATATAAAAGCAGATGCCCATGGTAAACAGGATTGAACCTAAACTGATCAGGGAAAAGAACATACGGAAGTTACCCAGTGACGCGTAGACAGCTGTCTGCGGCTTCATCAGAAATACTGTCCATTCATATTCGGGCACGGTTAGTCTGGTCGCAAGAAAAGAATCGCCGTTGCTTGACTGGATAAAATCACAGTTCCCGTCATACAAGACCGGCTGGTCTAGCTCAGAATACTGGTAACTGGGATACTGGTCTGGGAGGTAAGGGTAGACCAGTTCGTATCTTTCGTTGTAGATATAGACCAGGCTGTCCCGATTCTGCTGCTCCAGCTGGGCAGCCAGCGAAAAAATAATATCACAGTCCTGAACGACTTCTACGATCCCTTCCGGATTACCGTCTGCATCCAGAAACATCCGGACAAGGGAGATAAACTGGCTTTTTGCCGGCAGATCCTTTTGCGTGGCCGGGGCGGCGATGAATTTATAGCCCTTCCGCTCCATAACCTCTTCGTACCAAGGCATTTCTGCCAGATTGACAGTGCCGGAGCGCTGCCAGTAACCAGATTCGACATAAGCGCCGTCCATGGTATAAATATTAATCTTGGCAGCCGTTTGATAGGCGCCGATCATCGCGGTGATAATATCATGGATGGCCCGCACGTGCTGCCGTGTGGCAACGAGTTGTTCTGAACTGTCGTAGTCATCGGGACCATAAACGGAAAACTCTTTAAAATTTGTTTTCAAGGCATTGGAATACACAATGTTCATGGAGATAGTTGAGAGGATATCAAGTTGGGCCGAAAGAGAGTTTTCTACGGAAGCACACATGTTTTTAAGATCGCCGGCCGACTCTTTGAGGGTATTGCTTTGATAATGGGAATAAGTGAAGATAAAAAATATAGCCAATAGGATCAGCATGAAAGTGCCGTAAATTACAAAAAGATACACTTTTTGGGAGTAACTTTTCAACGATGTGCGCATAATACATCTGCCTCCTCTCCATGCAAATTATATATTACTGTTCAAAAAAATGCAATTCACAGTTTGTGTTTGTCTATTTTGTACAGCGAGCAGATATGCTATGATAAATTTGCGCATAAATATGATTTTATCGATAAAATATATAAAACAAAGAATTGAGACAAAAAGGAGATGCAAAATGAAAAAAAGTATAACCAAGCTAATCAGTTTAATAATGCTCCTTACGCTGACAGTCGTAGGAATATACGGATGTAGTTCTCAGACCGATACCGCTGTTGAGAACGCTGCTGAAAGCAATACCGAAAATGCAGCCGGTACGGAACAGAGCAGTCAAGCGGAAACAACCAAAAATGTCACCCTGACGTTTGGCTCCCATCAGAGCGGCCTTCCGACTTCAGGGGTGATGCAGGAGCTGGCCAAGGACTTTGAGGCAGAGACTGGCATAAAGATAGATTTTCAGATTTCACCCGATGCCCAATGGCGGGATTTGATCAAAGTAAAAATGGATTCAGGGGAAGCGCCGGATATCATTTGTGTGGATACTCCGATCGGTCTGGTATCCAGTCTGCCGATGGATCAGTACTGTGTTGATTTAACCGATCAGGAATGGGTCAGCCGCATTGAAGAGACTGCTCTTTCAGCCGTCAGCGCTGACGGCAAAGTTTACGGCATCACCTTCGCCGGTGCCAAGATGTACCTTTACCTTTACAATAAAGGGATCTTTGCCGATTTAAGCTTGGAACCGCCGACCACGTATGCGGAGTTCCAAGATGTATGCCAGACGATTCTGGATGCCGGGATTACACCAATTTATGAAGCCACCACCAACGGCTGGCATCAGGTGCTGCCGCTTTTTGAAACCGGCGGGCTTTGGGTAGATCAGGATTCGGATATTTATGCCAAACTGAACAATAATGAAATCGATCTTGATGAGATCCCGGCATTGCTGACTGTAATCCAACAGTTGGACGAGAGTGCCAGAGCCGGTTATTTTGGTACCGATTATCTGAGCAATACCTGGGAAAACGGCAAGGAAGCGATGGCAACCGAACAATGTGCGATGACGATGTCTGATTTTGGATATAGAAGGGAAATAGAGGCGGCTTTTCCGGAGTTTAAGGCGACCGAGGAGCTGGGTGCGTTTGTAATGCCCTGGGGCGACAACCAGATTATCGGGGTAAATCCGGCGGCCAATGGACTGTTCATCTCAAAAGACAGCAAATATATTGAAGAAGTAAAATTATTCTTTGACTTTCTGGCTCGCCCGGAAAACTTGATAAAATATCGGGACGGTTATCCGCAGGTTAGTGCTCTCTGCTGGACGGGGATTGACAGCAAATATTCCGAAGAGGATCAGGCTTTTCTGGATTCCTATCCGAAAGCCAATGTCGTCCAGACATCTGTAAATTATATTGACAGCCAGTGGATGGATGTCGGAAAAGATCTGGAGGCGATGTATGCCGGCGCCATGACTCCGGAGGATGTGCTGGCCTCAATTATGAAGCGCCGCCATGATCAGGCAGAGCTTCAGAAAGACCCGGCTTTTGTCGAGTAACCGGTTTCATATGTAAAGAGCATGAATAAAAAGTAACTCGTGTGATGTTGGCGAAAGGATGATGAAAATATGAACAGAAAGAAATTATACCCTTGGTATTTTTCCTGTGGGGCAGCGGTGCTGTATTTTTTGCTCTTCTTTCTGCCGGGAATACTGGGAATCGCGTATTCCTTCACGGATTGGAATTTGTACAGTAATGAGATTGAATTTGTCGGACTGGCAAATTACCGACGGATTTTTACCGGCAATTCCGAGTATCTGAAATATATCGGTAATACCGTTATTTTTACCATTGTCACGACGTTAATGAAAACAGTGGCGGGGCTTTCGCTGGCGCTGTTGCTGACACAAAAATTTATCAAGCTTAAGAACTTTCACCGGATGATTATTTTCTCGCCGCAGGTCATGTCCTATCTGGTGGTCGGTCTGGTTTTTAAGAGCATGCTTCATCCGACCACCGGGTTTTTCAATAATTTTCTTCGCAGTCTTGGGCTTGATGGGATGACCAGGAACTGGCTGACAGATCTGGACTTGGTCTTTCCTACGGTTATGACGGTAGATACCTGGAAGGGAATGGGATATATCATGGTAGTGGTAATCGCCGGCCTGATGTCGATCTCAACGGAGTATTATGAAGCCGCCAGTATTGACGGGGCCTCATTCTTTCAGAAGCTGCGGTGCATTACGATTCCGCTGTTAAAGCCGGTACTGGTCAATGTGACGGTGCTGAATGTTACATATGGACTGCGGGTTTTTGATATGATATACTCACTTACCAACGGCGGCCCGGGTAATGCTACCGGGGTTATCAATACCGCTGTATACAAAGAATTTTCCAGAGGTGATTTGGCAATGGGAACTACGCTTTCCAGTGTTCTGTATTTTGGAATCCTGATACTTTTATATGGGATCGTCAAATCGATGGAGAGCAAGGAGGTGGAGAGTTGATGAACAGAGTAGGTATGAAAAAGACGATCAGCCATGTGCTGGGCAATCTGATCGCAATCGTAATCAGCACAGCCGTAATAATTCCACTGGTTGTATTGTTGCTCAATTCATTTAAATCATCCGGAGAAGCCAATCGGATGACCCTGTCCTTGCCGAAGCAATGGGTGTTTGAAAACTATGCCGTAGTTATTGAGAAGGGTAAATTACTTTCTTCATTTCTTAATGGGCTGCTCTATGCAGTCAGCAGTGTGGTATTGATTGTCATCTTAGTTTCGGCGGCGGCTTTCGTAATCTCCAGGAATCATCAAGGAACAAATAAATTTCTATATTATTTCATTATCTCAGGCATCGCCATGCCGATTAATAATGTGGCGCTGATGAAGGTGATGCAGACCTTTCATCTGGTCAACACAAGAATAGGGATTATTCTCCTGTATACGGCTATCAGTATTCCGCTTAGTCTGTTCCTGACATATGGATTCGTGTCAACGATTCCCAGGGAAATTGATGAAGCGGCGGTGATTGACGGATGTAAGCCATATCAGTTATTCTTAAAGATTATCGCGCCGTTGATGAAGCCGATTTGCTCGACCTTGTTTGTGCTGAATTTTATGTCGATCTGGAACGATTTTACGATGCCGCTTTACTACCTGAACAATTCGCGGCAGTGGCCAATGACACTAGCGGTGTATAACTTTTTTGGGGCATTTGAGAATTCATGGAATCTGGTTGCGGCCGATATCATCCTGACTTTAGTGCCGGTGCTGCTGGTGTTTGTGCTGGGACAAAAATATATTGTTGGCGGGGTGTCGTCAGGGGCAGTGAAAGGATGATGTGTTAACCGGCAGGAACGAAACATGTTCCTGCTGGTTTTCTATACATAGCAATTCATAAGAATTGATCTTGAAATCTTACACCTAATCTATAATTTGTCAAATTGCTTAAAGGTTTTGAAAGTGTTATTATTTAGTAAAACAAATCAAATTGTCCTAATAATGAATGGATTGAGGTAACAGTTCAATGAATCAAGTTAATGAAAATAATCAAAAAAAATATGGTTTTGGTATAGATATCGGCGGTACCACATGTAAAATCGGTTTATTTAAATTGGATGGAACGTTGATTGAAAAATGGCAAATTAAAACTAATTTAGAGGATAATGGCTCGTATATTTTGGAAGACATAGCCGTCGCCATTGAAAATAAGCTTGATGAAAAGGGTATTAGTATAGATGAAATACATGGGGCAGGAGTAGGAGTTCCGGGTCCGGTTATGGAAGATGGAACCGTTATAAAGTGTGTAAACTTGAATTGGGATATTGTTCCGGTGACGAGGATAATGAGTGATAGATTATCCATCCCAGTTAAAGCGGAAAATGATGCTAACGTAGCAGCACTGGGTGAAATGTGGCAGGGTGGTGGCGAAGGATATCGAAATGTGGTTATGGTGACACTAGGAACAGGCATTGGCGGCGGCATCATTCATAATGGCAAAATCATATCGGGTGCTTTTGGAGCAAGTGGTGAAATAGGACATATTCAGATGCAGAAATGTGAGCAGGAGATTTGTGGATGTGGAAAAAAGGGATGTTTGGAGCAATATGCTTCCGCTACTGGGATTGTCAGAAAAGCAAAGTCAATGCTGATGACAAACAACAAAGAAACATCTTTGAGGAATTATAAAGAACTATCGGCGAAGAATATTTTTGACGAAGCCAAAGCAGGAGATAGACTTGCATTAGAATTAATAGAGTCGTTGGGTGAAATGCTTGGTATAGCATTATCTTACATTTCTTGCGTTGTGGACCCGGATATTTACGTAATAGGAGGTGGTGTATCCAAGGCCGGCAAGATTTTAATAGAAGTAATACAAAAGTACTTTCAGAAGACAGCATTTCATGCTTCTCGAAAAGCACGATTTACGTTGGCGACGCTGGGAAATGATGCTGGGATATATGGTGCATTAAAGTTGTTATTATAAGTTGTATAAAGATTAATTATTATTATTGGAGGGACAATTATGAAGTTGGGATTTGTAAGTGCGATTCTTGATCAAAGCAGTTATGAGGAAATGATGGACACCGCATATGAAATTGGTTTTGATTGCGTGGAGATTGCTTGTTGGCCGAAGGGAAAGGCTGAGAGAAGGTATGCGGGGGTCAGTCATATTGATGCGGACTTGGTTCTTGAAGACGAAGCCTACGGTAAACATCTTCTGGAATACAGTGCGGAAAGAAATATCCAGATATCTTCATTAGCGTATTACCCCAATACGATGGATCATGACCCAGAGAAAAGAGGTGTTGCGGTCAATCATCTGATTAAACTAATTAAAGTAAGTGCCAAGTTGGGGATTGGTATGATTACGACATTTATTGGGAGAGATCAGACCAAAACCGTAGAGGCAAATCTGGATTTGGTAAAGGAAATATGGCCCCCGATTATAAAGGTGGCCGAAGATTACGGGGTAAAAATAGGGATTGAAAATTGCCCGATGTTGTTCGGTGCCGACCAGTGGCCCGGAGGTCAAAATCTTATGACAACACCGGATATCTGGAAACGGGTATTTGAAATCCTGCCAAGCAGTAACCTCGGACTCAACTATGATCCATCACATTTTGTCTGGCAAATGATTGATTATATTAAGCCGATATATGAATTTAAAGATAAGATATTTCACGTTCACTATAAAGACATTAAAATTTATCAAGACAAACTGAATCAAGTTGGCATCATGGCTTACCCTCTTGATTTTATGGCACCTAAACTGCCGGGTCTTGGTGATGTGGATTGGGGGAAATATGTAAGTGCTCTAACCGATATCGGATATGATGGATATACCTGTATTGAAGTGGAAGATAAAGCATTTGAAGGCAGTAAGGAGAAAATTGTGGACAGCTTAAAACTGAGCAGGCAATATATGAAACAGTTTGTTATTTAAAAGCAGTCTTCCATTTGGCACTTTAGGAGATAGAATTATGCTATATATCGGCATTGACTTGGGAACAAGTGCGGTAAAACTGTTACTAATGGGTGGGAATGGCAAGATTCATAACATTGTCACAAAAGAATATCCTCTATCTTTTCCGCATCCCGGCTGGTCGGAACAGCATCCGGAAGACTGGTATGAACAGACTTTAGCAGGTATAGAGGAGCTGCTGTCAGCAGTTGACCGGTCACAGGTAGCCGGGATCAGTTTCGGCGGGCAGATGCACGGGCTGGTGATCTTAGATGAACAGGATCAGGTCATCCGTCCGGCGATATTATGGAATGACGGACGGAGCCAGGAAGAATGTGATTATCTGAACCAAGTGATCGGCAAAGAGAGCTTGTCCGAATATACGGCCAATATTGCCTTTGCCGGATTTACCGCCCCGAAGCTATTATGGGTCAAGAATAAAGAGCCGGAACACTTCGCCCGGATCAAGAAGATCATGCTGCCCAAGGATTATCTGGCCTATCGGCTGACCGGCATCCATTGTAGCGATGTGTCGGATGCATCCGGCATGCTGCTGATGGATGTCAAGAACCGCCGCTGGTCGAAGGAAATGTGCGATATCTGCGGGATAACGGAAGCGATGCTGCCCCGGCTTTATGAAAGTGATGAAACGGTGGGAACCGTCATCCCGGCGCTTGCGGCCAAGCTGGACATCCCGGCTTCGGTCAGGGTGGCCGCCGGCGCCGGAGACAATGCCGCCGCAGCGGTCGGAACCGGAACGGTAGGAGAAGGGCGATGCAATATTTCCCTGGGCACCAGCGGCACCGTTTTTATTTCTTCCCGCCAGTTCGGAGTGGATGAGAACAATGCCCTTCATGCTTTTGCCCATGCGGACGGGAACTATCATCTGATGGGTTGTATGTTAAGTGCGGCTTCCTGCAACAAATGGTGGATGGAAGACATACTGGGCACCAAAGAATACGAGAGGGAAGAAAAAGCCATTACCGGTCTGGGTGAGAATCACGTTTATTTTCTGCCTTATCTGATGGGCGAACGCTCCCCTCATAATAATCCCGATGCCAGGGGAGTTTTTATCGGAATGTCGCTGGACACAAAAAGGCCGGAGATGCACTTGGCCGTCCTGGAAGGTGTTGCCTTTGCTTTAAGGGACTCCCTTGAAGTGGCCCGGTCACTCGGAATCGTAATTGAAAGTACCAGAATCTGCGGCGGCGGTGCCAAAAGCGCCTTGTGGAAAAAAATAATCGCCAATATCCTGAACCTGAAAGTGGAAGTGATCGCCAATGAAGAGGGTCCGGCCCTTGGCGGTGCCATGCTGGCGGCGGTGGCCTGCGGAGAATATGACGATGTGTCAGAAGCAGCCGAGAAAATTGTCAAAGTGGTGGACACAATTGAACCGGAGTCCGAATTGACGGCCAAATATGAAGAGCGGTACCGAAAGTTCAAAGAAATTTATCCGCTCTGTAGGTTATTATTCGATAAATTGAAGGAAAAATAGTATGTAAGATAAAAAGAAAACTAAGGGGTAATATATATGAATAACTTACCAGAAATAAAAATCGGAATCGTGGCGGTGAGCCGTGACTGTTTTCCGGAGTCTTTATCGGTCAACCGAAGAAAAGCATTGATAAAGGCTTATGAAGAAAAGTATGGGAAAGAAAATATCTATGAATGTCCGGTCTGTATCGTAGAAAGCGAGATCCATATGGTACAGGCACTGGAAGATGTCCGGAAAGCAGGCTGTAATGCCCTTTGCGTTTATCTGGGCAACTTCGGGCCGGAGATCTCGGAGACTTTACTGGCGAAGCATTTTGACGGTCCGGCCATGTTCGTGGCCGCCGCCGAGGAATCTCAGGATGACCTGATCGGCGGACGCGGCGATGCCTACTGCGGGATGCTGAATGCCAGCTATAACCTAAAGCTCCGTAATGTCAGGGCCTATATTCCGGAATATCCCGTAGGAACGGCGGCGGAATGTGCCGATATGATTCATGAATTCATACCGATTGCCCGTGCCATCGTGGGCCTGAAGGACTTAAAAATCATCAGCTTCGGCCCCCGTCCGCTGAATTTCCTGGCCTGCAATGCCCCCATCAAGCAGCTTTATAATCTTGGCGTGGAGATTGAGGAAAACTCTGAGCTTGATTTGTTCGAGGCTTATCAGCAGCATGACAATGACCCCAGGATCGCCGATAAAATAAAGGAAATGGAGGCAGAGCTGGGAACCGGCAACCTGAAGCCGGAGGTGCTGCCGAAGCTGGCCCAATATGAGCTGACTTTGCTGGACTGGATTGAGACACATAAGGGATATCGCCAATATGTGGCGATCGCCGGGAAGTGCTGGCCGGCCTTTCAGACCCAGTTCGGCTTCGTGCCCTGCTATGTCAACAGCCGTCTTACCGGCATGGGGATACCGGTATCCTGTGAAGTGGATATCTACGGCTGCCTGAGTGAGTTTATCGGGGCAGCAGTCAGCGAGGACGTAGTCACCCTGCTGGATATCAACAATACGGTACCGGCAGATATGTATGTAGAAGCCATCAAGGATCATTATGCTTATGCCCATCAGGATACCTTTATGGGCTTTCACTGCGGCAATACCAGTTCCCGGAAACTCTCGGCCTGCAGCATGAAATACCAGATGATCATGGCCCGGAACCTGCCGGAAGAGGTGACCCAGGGAACCCTGGAGGGCGATATCCTCCCCGGCGACATCACCTTTTTCCGCCTGCAGTCCACCGCCGATAATATCCTGCGGGCCTATATTGCCCAAGGAGAAGTACTGCCGGTGGCCACCAGATCGTTCGGCGGCATCGGAATTTTCGCCATTCCGGAGATGGGCCGGTTTTACCGCCATGTCCTGATTGAAGGCAATTATCCCCATCATGGGGCAGTAGCGTTCGGACATTTTGGCAAGGCGCTTTATGAAGTGTTCAAGTATATCGGAGTTCCTGTCGATGAAATAGGATATAATCGGCCAAGAGGAGTGTTATATAAGACAGAAAATCCTTTTCACTAGAATTTGCTGTCGATCATAAGATAATGCTTCCAGAGAGATATCTCATTTCGTATTCCGATATTCAAGGGGGGTCATTTTTACGTGCTTTTTGAATATGGTCTGAAAATAATGCTGCGAGGAAAAATTAAGCTGCTGTGCAATTTGAGCAATTGAATATTTGGACGTTTTCAAAAGTCTTTTTGATTCCTCAATTTTGCACATCTGAATATAAGCGGTAATAGTATGCCCGGAGTTTCTTCTAAACTCACGAGATAAATGTTCAGGACTAAGTGCTAAGAATGCAGCAAGATCAGGCAGCCCTATTTTTTCATTCAAATGAGCCTGTACATATTTGCATACCTTTGCCACCAGAATAGAATCAGAGTCAATGATGCGGCATTGATAAGTACGATTGGTAAAATCTAAAAGCATGGTTTCCCAAAGTTTTGCAATTTCGTCATAACTAGTAAGCGTTTGAATAATAGTTAGGTATTTCTCAATTAAGACAGCGGTCAGGTCATTGCTGACGCCCCCCTCTTCTGCCAGGAGAGCAGCAAGAGTGGTACTATATATAAACGTTGATTTAAAGGCACGTACCGCATCTGTGGAAAAGTGTGCCATTCCCATATTTGTTGATCCCAAACCGGCTAATAATTCTTTTAATTCTTCAACCATTCCATACTTAATAGAGTCTCGTAGCTTCTCCGTAAAAACTTTTCCTGAAGTTTCGTTAAGTGAAACATCTAATCGTTCGGGTTCGCCCAGAAGCGGCTCTTTTATTTTGATTAAGGAGACAGCGCTTTTATCAACAGACGGATAGCGGACTTCCGTTATGTTTTCTAGAGGCGGATCATTTAACAGGTAATCCAAAAAAAGTATATTACTTTTGAAACGATATGCATGTAATGTTGGAAGCATTTGCAGCCAATTCTGCAGATGATAAACCTGTTTATGGGATTTCCCCAGTCGGGTCAAAATATTTTTGACTTGTGAAATGGTATATTCTCCGATCGGAACCGGGCCGATCAGAAGCCATTGATTGTTGGAAGATGATAAAGGGAGAATTCCACATGAAAGATAATCGGGAGAAGTTAGATAGCATGCTTTTGGCACTGGTGTAATAAATGGTTTCATTATCTGAAAAGCAGGATTGGGCGTGAAACCTTCGGTATCAAATCTGTGTAAAAGATTTTCACCTTCATAGAGTGACAAGGGTATTCCATTTGTCAGATGAAATTTTTCTATAAGAGTTCTGCTTTGCATATTCAAATGTCCTTTCCAATTATTAATGTATCATAAAAATCACAAAGTAAATATTTAAGGAAAACATTATTTATATCATATCATAAAAACACAATATTTATCATTAAATTGATATCCATAAAAACGTTATTGTGCTAAATTAATAATACATATTAGAAAAAGATATAAAAAATATAAGAATTGCACATGGGAAAACGGAGGAAAAGAATGAGTATTTGTTCAAAAGAAATCTATGAGCCCAAGAGTGACCCAATATTTGCAGAACCATATGTTGATGTGGATGAGCAGCGCATCAGAAAGGATCTAGAAGGCAAGGAGGTAGTTTTTCGCTACATACATGGAGGGTTTAGGGGAACAAACGTTAAGTTCTCATATAGCTTTCCGAAAAAAGAGTTTTATCAGGAAAGATTTTATCACTACATGTCACCGGCTCCTGGGCCGGATGAAGAAATCATTTCCCAGATGCGGGAAAGTGTGGGGGATCAGATTGTATTTGCATTAACACACGGAGCATATTTCGTCGAGTCGAATATGGGAGTTGGAACAACGGCAAGCCAGCATAACGATCCGACGATGTTTTATCGTTCTTCGGCAGCGGTTGCCGAGTATTCACGTGAAATAGCGAAACAGATATACGGAGAGCATCGTCCCTATGGCTATATCTACGGCGGGAGCGGCGGCGGTTATAAAACAATGAGCTGTATTGAAAATGCAACGGCCTGGGATGGTGCCCTTCCTTATGTAATCGGTTCAACAGCGGCGCTTCCCAATAGTATGACGATATATTCCCATGCAAGAAGAGTATTAAGAAATGCTTACCCGAAGATTGTCACAGCTCTGGATTCCGGGAGAAGCAGTGACATATACGAAGGACTTAACGAGGAAGAAGCAGAAGCATTAAGAGAAATGATTCAAATGGGAATATCGCCGGAGATTTGTTATTCGTTCGGTGATAACAATGATGGTGCCCTGGTAATTCTGGCACCGGTTATTAGAATGATGGATCCTGAATATTTTACTGATTACTGGACAAAGCCAGGATATTTGGGAACAGCAGAAAAAAGTAGTGCGGTAAGAGACCGGATTCTGCTGAAAGCGAAAGTGGTAAGCGTGGGTATCCCAGCCGGTACCATAAATACAGCAGAAAATGAGAGTAGAAACGGTGCGGATGATTCATGGCATAAGATATTGACGGATCGTAACCAGGCTTATCTTGAGCTGGAGCAGGTACCGACAGGTAATGATCGATACTTATGCGGCACAGATATCATTGTTAACAGTGGTGAAGCCAAAGATGCTAGGCTGTGTCTTGAAGCAGTTGAGGGAAATAGAATCATCATCGGCAGGAGTTTTGCGGAAGAAAATCCGGGCATGATCATACGGAAGATTAAACCGGGAGACGAGGTGACGTTAGATAACTCAGACTATTTAGCGGCTCAGACCTATCACCGGCATCAGGTGACGGAAGACAATAGTTTTATTTGCTTTAATCAATTTCTTGATGAAAGTGGGGAACCAATCTATCCCCAGCGTCCCCAGGTAATCAGCTATAATTTTGCTTATGGCGGCTGCGGTTCCATACAGGACGGACAGATACAGGGAAAGGTAATTGTTATGTGCAGCCTGATTGACGCTGCTTTTCCCTGGCAGGGTGACTGGTATCGGCGAAGAGTTGAAGCGTTTAAAGGTGAAGAAGCGGATCAATATTTCCGTTTATGGTTTAATGAAAACTGCCCTCATGGTGATTATGTAGTGATGGATGATGAATTAAGGGTAACCGGATATTTAGGCGCTTTATATCAGGGACTGCTGGACCTGAGTAACTGGGTCGAAAAAGACATTCAACCGCCGGCAAATACAAATTACAAAATAGAAGACAGTCAGGTCATTTTGGCTGATAATGCCAAAGAACGTAAAGGCATCCAGCCGGTCATTTCTTTGCAGGCCAATGGTAAGAGGTGTGCAAAAGTAAAAGTCGGTGAAACAGTTGAATTTGAGGCATTTATCGCGGTTCCTGAAAATGCAGGCCAATGCACAAGGGTAGAGTGGAGTTTTCAGGGTGAACAGGACTATCCGGTCAAAAGCAATAACATAACTGTGGAAGAAATTATGGGAATTAGTCATAGTGTTATGAAACAGAGTCATATTTATACCGAGCCCGGCACGTATTTGACAGTGGTACGGGTAAAGTCAAACCGGAAAGAGCATTTGAAAGATAAATTTACAGAGGTAGGAAATATATGCCGCGCAAGGATAATAGTAGAGTAAGCATAGATAAGGGAATGTCTTAATTAAATAAAGGAGGAGCAGGGATAATGAAAGGAAAGAAACAGAAACAAGGGTTGGAAAAGTCGCAGAAGATAAAAGTCGGGGCAGGGAAAACCTTACTATGGCAAAGCAGGGCAGTATCTTTATCCTGCAATCTCATGATGCTGGGCTTTGTCAGTATTTATTGTACCGATACATTGGGTATACCGGCGGGGATTATCGGGACTTTATTAATGTTTAGTAAAATGTTTGATGCGGTAACAGATGTTCTGGCAGGCTATATTGTTGATAAAACCAACACGAAATGGGGACGTGGCCGTCCTTATGAATGGTGCATCCTAGGGGTCTGGTTGTGTACATTTATAATGTTTAGCTGTCCGGAAGAGTTTTCGCTTTATGCCAAGTGTGCTTGGGTACTTGCTAATTATGTGTTAGTGAATGCGATTTTCACAACATTTTTAAATGCCGGCAACAATGTTTATATGTTAAGAGCTTTTAAGCACCAGGAACAATATGTTGCCCTGTCAAGTTATGGAGCTATTATTGTTATGATTGCAGCGATTGTTGTGAATGTAACATTCCCGCAGTTAGTAGAAAATTATGCAAAGGATGCAGCCGGCTGGCAATTTATTATTGCGGTGTTTGCCATACCGTTGACCTTGATCGGACTGCTGCGTTTCTTTACCATTAAGGAAACCAATGATGTTTTTGTTTCAGCAGGTGAAAAGCTTCGATTGAGGGACGTATGGATGGCTTTACGTAAAAATCCATATTTTTTACTTATTTTGATTGTGATGCTGATATACAATCTGGTTACCAATATGGGAGTAAATGTCTATTACTTTACGTATATTGTGGGAGATGTTGGTCAGATGGGAATCGTTGCTTTCATGCAGATGATTGCCATGCCGCTTGTAATCGTTTTTCCCAGACTTCTCAAGAAGATTTCGTTGCGCACCTTAATGACCGTTGGACTGGCGGTATCGGCCACCGGATACTTAATTAACTTCTTTGCTGTCAGCAACATAGCATTTTTAAGTGTAGGATCCATACTGGTAGGGGCAGGAGCGATGCCAATTAATATGTTAGCGGTAATTTTGATACTGGATTGCTGCGAATATAATGAGTGGAAGAAAATGCCGAGGCTGGAAGGAACCCTAAGCAGTGTTAAGGGATTTGCGGATAAGGTCGGTGGAGCATTAGGAGTGGGACTGCTAGGAGTGCTTTTGGGAGTTGCCGGCTATACCGGTGATATTGCAACTATGCCAGGAGGGGCTTTAACGATGATACGTTTCTTATATACATTAGTTCCGGCTGTTTTGTATATTGTACTGATTGCCCTGTTCCGTTTTTATAAGCTGGATGCGATGATGCCGAAAATCCGGGAAGAAAATGAAGTGGCACGTGCTTTGGTCAGAGAAAAGGAGAATATTTGATTCATGGAACGATATAAGGATAAAAGTGTATCGGCAGAGGAAAGAGCTGAAGATTTACTGGACAGAATGAGTTTTGAAGAAAAGGCGGCGCAACTTACCGGATATAATCCAGCCTTTTGGTCGAAAGATGATTTGGAAATCGATTATCCCTATGGGGTTGGCCAGGTTTCCAGTTTTGCAGGGGTGGAGAAAGAGAGTATTGATGAATGGATCTCTTATCAAAAAGAGATACAGGATAAAATTATGACGCTGTCTCCTCATAGGATACCGGCCCTCTTTCATGTAGAGACACTATGTGGGGTTATGCTGCTAGGTGCAATGAGTTTTCCATCTGGAATCGGGCAAGCATCGTCATTTGATCCGTCACATCAGAAGGAAGCCGGGGAACTCATTGGCAAGCAGGCGAGAGCATTTGGAACGACTCAGGCTTTTGCGCCGGTTTTAGATATATCCAGAGACCCAAGATTTGGCAGGCAGGGCGAAACATATGGTGAAGATCCGTGTCTGGCGGCGGCTTTAGGAAGTGCTTATGCAGAAGGGCTGCAAAGAGGCGGCGTAATTGCCACAGCAAAGCATTTTGTGGGTTATCATGATTCGCAGGGCGGAATTCATGCAGCAGCCTGTGATATACCAGAGCGGCTCCTGAGAGAAGTCTACGCAAAGCCTTTTCAGGCAGCGATTTCAGAAGCCGGTATGCAGGGAATTATGCCCTGCTACAGTTCAATAAACGCTGAGCCGGTTTCCGGTTCTAAAAAAATATTAACGACATTGCTGCGGGAAGAAATGGGATTTGAAGGTATTGTTGTATCTGATTATAGCTCTATTCAGGAGATGCATGAACGTCAGTATGTCGGTAATTCTTATGCAGAGGCTGGGCTGCGGGCAATTAAAGCCGGTATGGATCAAGAACTCCCTTCTCCAAAATGTTATACTCTTGAAGCTTTAAACCAATGGAAGGATGATCCCGAATTTATGAGGTGCCTAAATCAGTCAGTGCGCCGAGTGTTATTAATGAAGTTTAAAATAGGATTATTTGAATCGCCTTATGCGGCAGAGGGTGAACTGATAAAGCAAACCTTGGCGGATCAGGAAATCAGGAATGCCAGTTTGAAGTCCGCCCGTGAGTCATTGGTTCTGGTGAAAAATGGCGGGATTCTGCCATTAACAAAAAAGAAACAAAAAATAGCCGTTATTGGGTATCATGGAAATGCTTTACGGGCGATGTTTGGCGGATATACGTATATGTCTATGACCGAAAGTCATCTGGGTGCAGTAAATACAATGGCCGGATTTGAGATGGATATGAAGACATACATGCAGCAAAAAAGGGAAAAATACTTGGGAACAGTAGTAGAAAAAGAGCATCCGGAAGCCGAAAATTATGCAAAATTGAAGGTTCCGGGCATTCATAACCTGTTGGAGCAGCTCAGGGTACATGTGCCGGATGCAGAGTTCTCTTATGCCTATGGCTATCCCTTTGCCGGAAATGATTGCAGTAATCACGAGGAAGCTCTTACGACAGCTAAAGAAGCGGATATTATCCTGATGACAGTAGGCGGAAAATATGGAACCGGTTCAACAGCATCCATCGGTGAAGGAATCGACGCAGTGGATATCAACCTGCCATATTGTCAGGAAACATTTATTGAGAAAGCAGCAAAGCTGGGGAAACCACTGGTTTTAGTGCATTTTGGCGGGAGGCCGATATCAAGTGACGGGGCGGATCAATATGCAGATGCCATTCTGGAGGCATGGAATCCCGGTGAATGGGGGAGCAGGGCTATATGTGAGGTGATATTCGGAGACTACAACCCCGGTGGTAAAATGCCGGTAACCACACCATATTGTGCCGGTCAGATTCCAATATATTATAACCATCCGAATGGTTCAAGCTACCACCAGAACACCATAAGTGCTTTTACCCGATATATGGATTGTCCTCACGAACCAAGATACTATTTCGGGCATGGTCTGTCTTATACATCATTTGAGTACCATGATTTTCAATGTGAAAGCAAAGTGTTGAAAAGAGAAGAAAAACTTAGGGTAACATTGGAGATTGAAAATAGTGGTATGCGCGATGGTGATGAGGTTGTACAGATATATGTAAGGGACTGCTATGCCAGCATGGTTCGCCCGGTTGTGGAGCTGGCAGGATTTTACCGGGTTCATCTGAAAGCAGGACAGAAGAAAAAATTAAATTTCACAATGGAACAATCACAATTTGCTTTTATGGATGAAAATATGGAATGGAAAGTGGAAGCCGGTGAAATGGAGTTAATGGCAGGATCATCCGTGAATGATATTCGTTTGAAGGAAAAGGTGAATTTTACAGAAACCTATACTGTAGAGGGAAAATCAAGAGGATTTTACGCTCAGGTGGAAGAACAGTAGCAGAAGCAATAATTAGTGATATCGAGAAAGTGAGGTTTAATCTATGGGTCATTATTGTAATCCGGTCAATATTAATTACCGCTATCAATTTCACAAAGAGAGAGACAAAGATAAAGTGGCAGTAGCAAGAGAAGCTGCTGATCCATCAATGATTTTGTTTAAAGGGAAGTACTATATTTTTGCTTCTATGACATTAGGGGTATGGGTGTCAGACGATATATTAGTGTGGGAAAGCCACCGGTTACCAGATAATCTGCCGCTATATGACTATGCACCGGATGTGCGTGTCATGGGAGAGTATGTATACTTTTCGGCGTCAAAAAAAGGAGAAATATGCGATTACTATCGTACCAAAGATATTTTGAACGGTCCATATGAAAGAATAGAAGGAACTTTTGATTTCTGGGATCCAAATTTATTCTTGGATGAGGATGGCAGAGTATATTTTTACTGGGGCTGTAGTAATATGACACCAATATGGGGAGTTGAGTTAGACCCTATAACGATGAAACCGCTTGGTGAAAAAAGCGTACTTATTGTGGGGAAGCCAGAAGAAAATGGATATGAGCGCATTGGGGAAGATCATGATGTGGCCGCTCAGCAGGAAGGAAAAAAAGCAATTCTGAATCAATACATAAAACAGTTCGACCCAAATGCTAGCAGTGTTGAGCAGCTTCCGGAGGAGATTCAAGGTATGCTTCGGTCTAATTTTGGAACAGATCCATTTATTGAAGGAGCCTGGATGGATAAATATCAGGGGAAGTATTACCTGCAATATTCTTGCCCCGGAACAGAATATAATGTGTATGCGGATGGGGTCTATATATCAGATTCACCATTAGGTCCGTTTAAATTAGCAAAGAACAATCCTTACTCTTATAAACCGGGCGGGTATATTCCCGGGGCGGGTCATGGCTCTAGCATGAAAGATAAATTTGATAATCTGTGGCATGCATCAACCATGCGAATCAGTATGAATCATATATTTGAACGACGGGTAGGTATTTGGCCGGCAGGTTTTGATACTGATGGAGAGCTGTTTTGTAATCAACGTTATGGAGATTGGCCGATACATGTAGAACAATCAGCAATGGATCCATGGAGAAATCCGGACTGGTATTTATTAAGTTATAACAAAAAAACCATAGCATCTTCAGCAGAGGAAGGAAAAGGCCCGGAATTTATAGTAGATGAAAATATACAAACATGGTGGCGGGCAGAATCGGAAGAAGCCGGTCAGTGGCTTGAAATAGATTTAGCTAAAAGTTGTGATGTGCATGCGATTCAGATCAATTTTGCAGATGATATCATAAATGTTCCCGTTCCGGGAGAGATTCGGGGCACTCTTCAACCACGTTATATTGAGGAGGCTGAGCAGGTAACACAATGGGTATTAGAAGGGTCTGAGGATGGGGAGAGTTATCAAATATTAGAAGATAAATCGGAGATTAAAAGCTGCCTGCCACATGATTTGGTAGTGATAGAAGAAGGGATAAGATTAAGATATATAAGACTTGTAATTAAGCAGATTCCTTATAATCAAAAGCCTTGTATCTCCGGACTGCGAGTGTTTGGAATTTGTGAAGGTAAGAAGCCGGATAAGCTGGAATTTGATTTGGAAAAAGTTGGAGATTTGGATATGGATGTCATAGTTCATACGGATAAATCGAATATTCCGGTAACAGGGTATAATATCCTATGGGGACATTCACCAGAAAAACTTTATCACAGTTACATGGTATTCGGAAAGTGTAAACAGCGTATTGGTGCATTAGTGAAAGGCGAGACGTATTATGTTCGTGTAGATGCGTTTAACGGTTCGGGAATCACAGAAGGAAATGTGCGAAAGCTTTAAGTGAGCGGCTGCCTGCCTAATGGAGGAAGCAAATGAAGGAATTTAAGGATTGTCGAAACCCGGTGCTGCCCCCGGAATATCATATTGCTGATCCGGAGGGGCATGTAATGCCTGACGGCCGTGTCTACATATACGGAAGCTGGGATCAATCAGCAGAGTCTTACTGCAGCAAGAAATATCGGGTGATTTCATCAGCTAATATGATTGACTGGATGGATCATGACATTTCGTTTGATTCGTCTTTAGTGCCTTGGGCAGGTAATCCGGAAGCACCAAGGTATCCAATTGTGGACTGGAATTTTCTTGATCCAACGCCCGGTCTTTTAGAGGTAATCAAAGAGATCCCGATTATTGGGAAAATGCCGAGTAAATTACTAAAGATGATATTAAAAAAGATGGGTAAAAATATTGATATTGGCAAATCAGTAAAGGAGCCGAATAATTTATATGCCCCGGATGCGATTCATCGGAATGGTAAATATTATCTATATTTCTGTCTAAGTGACTTTAGTGAAGGAGTCGCTGTATCTGAAAATCCCGAAGGGCCTTTTGAAGAGGTATATCATTTGCGTTGCGGAGGAATTGATCCGGCAGTATTTATTGATGACGACGGGCAGGCCTATTATTTTTGGGGACAGTTTCGGGCAAGTGGCGCGAGGCTGAAGAATAACATGACCGAGTTAGAGGAGCACTCTATTGTCAGGAATATTGTTACAGAGGAAACCCATGGATTTCATGAAGGAAGTTCCATACGCAAACGTAACGGGATTTATTATTTTGTATATCCTTGTATCTGGCGTGACAAACCGACGGCTATGGCTTATGCCACAAGCAGGCACCCGCTTGGTCCATATGAGTATCGGGGGATTATTATTGATAACGCTGCCTGTGATCCTGCATCATGGAACATTCATGGATCTATTGAAGAAGTTAATGGACAATGGTATATCTTCTACCACCGTTCAACCGGCAAATCCCGCTATATGAGGCGGTTTTGTGTAGAACCAATTTACTTTAATGATGATGGAACTATTAACGAAGTAAAAATGACATCCCAAGGTGCCGGCAGACCTTTTGAACTTGATGAGTTGCTGGAGGGTTACCGGGCTTGTCAATTATCTGGTGGTGTTTATGTTGATCATAGCCGGCTGGTTAATATTCAGCATGGGGACAAAGTATGTTTCCGTTATGTGGATTGGAAGGAAGAGCCACGGCAAGTACAGATCAAGGCAAGCGGAAACGGAAAAATCAGGTTACTTTGTGATGGATATGATATCGGCACGGTTTTCATTCAGGATGGAGATATGATTGCTTCAGAAATAAAAGGACCAGCTGGTACCCATGAAATAGAACTGGAGTTTACCGATACAAGGGGACTCGCGTTGGAAGGGATCGTGTTCCATAGTTAGGCAAACGCAAGGATGATTATGTGTTCATAGCTATCGGATCATAACATGTATGAAAAGCAAGAAATGGAGAATGCAATGCTTAAAATAGTAAAATGTAAATGTGATTCACAAAAAAGCCCATTGGGAATCGATAATCCAAGACCTGATTTCAGTTGGCAAATGCAGTCGGAAGAGCGGAATGTCATGCAGATTGGATATCGGATTCTGGTGATCAAAAAAGAAACAGAAGAAGTGACAGTATGGGATAGCGGCTGGGTGGACAGCGACGCAGGCATTGCTGTGGCCTACTAGGGACAAGGGCTGAATAGCCGCACTGAATATTTATGGAAGGTAGAAATTAAGGATAATCATGGAAGAGAGGCACAATCAGAATGGAACTGTTTTGAAACAGCTTTCTTAGAGACAGGTGATTGGAAAGCCAAATGGATTACGCCAAATTTGCCGGGTATACCGACGGAAAAGGAATTAAGCCTGCTTAGAGCATCATTGTTCCCCCCTAAAAAGATACCGCCAATGATTCCTTGTACTTTATTACATAAAGTATTCCGGCTGGGAAAAGGTATAAAGCGTGCCAGAGTTTACGCAACTGCTCATGGTGTTTATCAGCTTGTTATTAATGGAAAACGGTTAGGGGATGAATATCGTAGGCGGAAATAAGCATCAAAAGGATGTATATATTAAGGTGATGATATAGAAGAATATGAGCCGCAATTTACATTTCATGGATTTCGGTATGTCAGGGTGAAAGGGTATCCGGGAAAGGTTGATGTTGATAATTTTACCGCGCGGCAAGGGACAAGGATTTCCAGACCATCGCGCTTCCGGATATGGAAGCGGTGCTGAGAAGCGAAAAAACCCACCTGTATTCCTGCCGGAGGACGGAGGAAATGCGGAAACGGACAGAAACAGATGCCGTGACCGGGGAGACTACAGTAATCACCGAGAAATGGATGGTCTATACCGTGATCTACAACGGGGAAGCGCGCTATTGAAATTTATAACCCAATGGAGGTGGTCGATGATGAAAACAGCTAACTCAATCGAGCAGGAAATCAATCGGATTCGTTTGCATATTTATGAAGAAACTAAAGATATGAACCCACAACAACGCGCCGAGCGTGTAAACCGGATCGGTGAAGAAGCTACGAAAAAGTATGGATTTAAGCGTGTTGCCAGAGCTGACTGATCTTATTAATAGTCAATATAAATAACCATAATTTAACTAGCTCATCTGCCATGTGTAGAAGGAGTTCCTGAAAACGTCTTGTCCTACAGGGCGTTTTTTGCTGTCTAGTTATATATTTAGGGCGTCGAGTAATCTTAAAAATTTGTTTGATTTTTATATTATAGAGGATTATCAATGCCTTAAAGCTTACGGAAAACAGCAGAATTTCTCTTGACTGGAATGTCCCTAACAAATCACATACCCTCCACCACCCAGCAACCCCGTGGCCCACTCAACCATCAACAAGTCGTTATGTTACACAAAAAACCCATAATCCATACCATTTACCCCCGAAAAAAATTTAAAATGGTGTAAAAATGGTGTAAAACCCCCTAAAATTACATTTTTAGTAAATATGCACAACGTGAAATTGTCAACTTTGCGCCAAGGCGCAAAGTTTGTTTACAACAGTTTCACAAAATTTTAATAAAAATATTAGCACTCACCCGTTGACTCTGCTGACAACAAGCGCTATATTCATATTATAGGGCAGTGCACCATGCATAACCGTCCCTTTACCAAAACCAACCAGCCACACCCAACAAGGAGGTAACACCATGACCGTTATACCAATTCACAATATAATCGTAATGCCCCACGCCAGGATATTTTTCCAAAGCGATAATTTCCGCCAGCTTACCGGCAGCGAGCCGAAGCCGGATGAAAAGATAGTATTCCTCATCCTCAAGAAGAGCCAGTCTTGGCAGGACTTGACCGAGGACAGCTTCTACCCGATCGGGGTTTCCGGCAAAATCATCGAAGTAAACGACGAAGGCTATCTGGTCATCGAAACGTCCGACCGCGTCAACCTTGACTCCGTCATCGTATCTGGCCGCCACAATGTCGAACTGAATCTGTCGCGAAGAAATGACACCGACCACATCGACCCAAAGGATGAGGAGGAACGCCTCAACAAAATAAAAAAAGAACTGATGGATATGGTTGCCGAGTATCAGTGGGGATTGATGGCTCGCTCCTTTATCATGCGCTTTAAATCAATCTCCGAACTCGTATCAGCCGTTTCCATCTGGATGCAGCTGCCCGGCCCGGAAAAATACGCGATATTGGCCGAAGACAGTGCAGTGAAACGGACCGCCATGCTGGAAAACAGCGTATATGAATTCATGGAAATGATGAAACTGACCAGTGAAGCGGAGGACGTCCAGGAAAAAGATAACAAGAAACTTTACCGTAAAGTCGCCATTCAGAAGCAGATGCAGTATCTGCAAAAAGAATTGGATGAGCTGAATCCGGAAAACGTCTCCGACATCCGCAAGCTGGAAATAAAGATCGAAGAATCCGGCATGAACGAGACCGCCCGCAAAGAGGCCGATAAAATCTTAAACCGCCTGAAACAGGAGGGCCAGAACAGCACCGAATCAGGTATGCTCTACAATTACCTTGATTTCCTGACCGGCCTTTCTTGGAAGAAAGAGAAGGCTTCGGCAATCAACCTGGACAAAGCAGAGGCGATCCTCGAAGAAGACCATTTCGGTCTTATGAAAGTCAAAAAGAGAATCATCCAACAGATTGCCGTTATGAACCTCCGAAAGAAGCAGTCCGGCTCCATCCTGCTGTTCGTAGGAGCCCCAGGAACCGGCAAGACCAGTATCGGCAAAAGCATAGCCCGGGCTTTAAACCGCGAATATGTCCGCATCAGCCTCGGCGGCGTCCGTGATGAAGCCGATATCCGCGGCCATCGTCGGACCTATATCGGCGCCATGCCGGGCCGGATCATGGACGGCATCCAGAAGAGCGGCGTGTCCAACCCGGTCATGGTGCTGGATGAAGTAGATAAACTCTCGTCCTCTTACCACGGCGACCCGGCCAGCGCCCTTCTGGAAGTACTGGACCCGGAACAGAACAATACCTTTACCGACCACTATATGAATGTACCCTATGACCTCTCCGACGTACTGTTCGTCTGTACGGCCAACAGCGTGGACACCATCCCGGAGCCGCTGCTTAACCGGATGGAAGTCATCCAGTTCTCCGGCTACACCAAGACCGATAAGATGCAGATTGCCAAGAACTACCTGATCCCCAAGTCAATGTCTTCCATGGGGATAAGGGAAGGCGACTTACAGATTCCGGACGATATCTTGGCCGCCATCATCTGGGACTATACCATGGAGGCCGGCGTCAGGACACTGAAGAAACGCATAGATACCCTCTGCCGCATCGCGGCAGTAGAGCTGGTCAGAAATAAGACCAAGCTGCTCGAGATACGCAAAGACCAGCTACGCGAATATCTAGATACTCGGCCAGTAAACCACGAGCAGATCCTTAAAGAAAAGAAACCGGGTATTGTCACCGGCCTTGCCTGGACACAGAACGGCGGCGACATCCTATTCACAGAAACCGTGTTCACCAAAGGCGACGGCAAAATCATTATCACCGGCCAGCTCGGTGACGTGATGAAAGAATCGGTACAGATTGCCGTCAGCCTAGTCAAAGCACTGTTTCCGCAGAAAGCCGAAGTTTTCCAGAAGAACGACCTTCATATCCATGTCCCGGCCGGTGCCGTACCCAAGGACGGTCCATCGGCAGGCATCACCCTGACAACCGCCATCGCCTCTTTGGTCATGGATCAGGCTGTCAGTCCCGAATATGCCATGACCGGTGAAGTCTCGCTACGGGGTGTAATATCGGCGATCGGCGGGCTTCCGGAAAAACTGATGGCAGCGCAGCGGGCCGGAGTAAAGCAGGTATTTATTCCGGAAGAAAATATAGATGATCTCCGGGAAGTAGCGGATGAGGTAAAAACGAACCTGACCATTATCCCGGTCAAGGAGGTGGCGGAAGTGCTGGCACAGACCGGTATTATTGCCGCCTCGGGTCTGAAGGAAGTATCGTAACAGATGTGAGAAGGGACCGGAACATCCCGGCAAGCGTCACCAGAAAGTATCAGAAGGAGGAGCCATGAACATTTCCAGATTTACGCAAAAGTCAATCGAAGCGGTCAACCGCTGTGAAAGCCTTGCCTATGAATACGGGAACCAGGAAATAGAGCAGGAGCACTTGCTTTACAGCCTCCTCACGATTGAAGACAGTCTTATTCTTAAACTTGTTGAGAAAATGGATATCCATAGAGAGCATTTTGTAAACCGTGCCGAGGCTGCGCTGACCGAGCGGGTCAAAGTACAGGGCGGCCAGCTGCATATCGGCAAGGATCTGAATAAGGTGCTGATTTCCGCCGAAGAAGAAGCAAGGGGTCTAGGGGACGAATATGTTTCCGTCGAGCATCTCTTCCTTGCGATGCTGGCGCACCCCAATAAGGCTCTGAAAGAGATATGGAAAGAGTACACGATTACCCGGGAGCGCTTTCTGCAGGCTCTCCAGGCCGTCAGGGGAAACCAGCGGGTAACCGGCGACAACCCCGAAGCAACCTACGATACCCTGGAAAAATACGGCCAGGAGCTGGTGGAGCGCGCCCGGAACCAGAAACTGGATCCAGTCATCGGCCGGGATCAGGAGATCCGTAACATCATCCGTATCCTTTCCCGCAAAAGCAAGAACAATCCCGTCCTGATCGGCGAGCCCGGCGTGGGTAAAACTGCCGTCGTGGAAGGCTTGGCTCAGCGGATCGTCCAAGGCGATGTCCCCCAAGGTCTGAAAGACAAGAAGGTTTTTGCCCTTGATATGGGCGCCTTGGTCGCGGGTGCCAAGTACCGCGGGGAATTTGAAGAGAGACTGAAAGCCGTACTGGAGGACGTCCGGCAGAGCGACGGCCAGATCATCCTCTTTATTGACGAGCTCCATACCATCGTCGGAGCCGGTAAGACCGACGGCGCCCTTGATGCCGGCAATATGCTGAAGCCGATGCTGGCGCGCGGGGAGCTTCACTGTATCGGAGCCACTACCTTGGATGAGTACCGCCGCTATATTGAGAAGGATGCCGCCCTCGAAAGAAGGTTCCAGCCCGTCATGGTATCGGAGCCCACCGTCGAAGATACCGTTTCCATACTCCGCGGCCTTAAGGAGCGTTATGAGGTCTACCACGGCGTGAAGATCATGGACAATGCCCTGGTCAGTGCCGCGACCCTGTCTGCCCGTTATATCTCTGACCGTTTCCTGCCGGATAAAGCCATTGACTTGGTGGACGAAGCCTGTGCCCTGATCAAGACCGAGCTGGATTCCATGCCGGCTGAGCTGGATGAGCTGCGCCGCCGGATGATGCAGATGGAAATCGAGGAGACAGCCCTGAAAAGAGAAAATGACCGACTTAGTCAAGACAGGCTGGCCTCATTGCAGAAGGAGCTGGCTGAGTTGAAAGCAGAATATAACAACCGAAAGGCTCAGTGGGATAATGAAAAAGCTTCAGTAGAACGGCTGTCCGCTCTGCGGGAAGAAATTGAAAAACTCCACAATGCCATCCAGGTCGCCGAACGCGAAGGCAATCTGGAACGCGCTGCCGAATTAAGCTACGGCCAGTTGCCGGCCAGCAAGAAAAAGCTGGCGATTGAAGAAGAGAGGCTTAAGCATCAGGATCTTGCCTTGGTCCGCGAAAATGTCTCCGAGGAAGAAATAGCCAAGATCATTTCCCGCTGGACCGGGATACCGGTCGCCCGGCTGACCGAAAGCGAGCGCCATAAAGTCCTGCATCTGGAAGACGAGCTGCACAAAAGGGTAATCGGCCAGGAGGAGGCCGTTACTAAGGTAACCGAAGCCATCCTCCGTTCTAAGGCCGGCATCAAGGACCCGAAAAGACCCATCGGCTCCTTCCTTTTCCTAGGTCCGACCGGCGTGGGCAAAACCGAGCTGGCGAAGGCACTGGCAGAAGCCTTGTTTGATGACGAAACCAATATCGTCCGCTTGGACATGAGCGAATATATGGAAAAATTCTCGGTCTCCCGGCTGATCGGTGCTCCGCCCGGCTATGTCGGATATGAAGAAGGCGGGCAATTGACCGAAGCGGTCAGACAACATCCTTATGCCGTAATCTTATTAGATGAGATTGAAAAAGCGCATCCGGAAGTGTTCAATGTCTTGCTGCAGGTGCTGGATGACGGCCGCATTACCGATTCACAAGGGCGGACGGTTGATTTCAAAAACACCGTCCTGATCATGACCTCCAATATCGGTGCTGCTTATCTGCTGGAAGGGATCGGTTCTGACGGCAGTGTCAGCGAAGAAGCCATGCGGTTGGTTCAGGCTGACCTACGCGGCTATTTCCGTCCGGAATTCCTCAACCGCCTTGACGAGACCATCCTCTTCAGCCCGCTGACCAAAGACAATATCGCCGCCATCATCCATCTGATTGTTGCCGACATCAATAAACGGCTGGCCGATCGGGAACTGTCGATAGCAATAACCCCGGAGGCCGAACAGTTTATCGTGGGGAATGCTTATGATCCCTTGTACGGAGCCCGGCCGCTGAAGCGCTTTGTCCAAAAGAATGTCGAGACATTAGCCGCAAAGCTGATCCTGTCGGGCGATCTTTCCGCGGGCGATGTGATAGAGGTGGGTCTGAACGGCGGTGAGCTTACCGCCGCTACTATAAATTATAATTAATATGTTATACCGAACTTAAAGTGCCGCCTTAATTTCAAGGAAAACAGCTTACAGCGAGAATAATTCTGACCTCGTATCTCTTGACACAACACGCAATTTGGCGTAAACTATTCAATAGGGTAACAAAACAACAGAAAAGACAGGAACAATACCAAGGAAATGAAAATGAGCAATAAAAAAAAGCGGATATTGTTTATTATAAATACCTGTTTCTTGACTGTAATAATTGTTGCCATTATTTTTTATATTGCTATAAGAGAAGCGGGGAAAAGGAATTTACTAAACAAATGGGAAGACGTAGTTCCTGATCTGGCCGGCAGTGTCCGGGAGGAGGATAGGTCGGGAGCCGAACAGGAATACTGGGAGGCTGGATGGATCCAATATGACGACGTGATCTATAGCTACAATCAAGAAATCATGACCTTCCTGCTGATGGGGATCGACAAGGATGATGAAATGACGGAGGTTCCCGAAGGTACCGATGGCGGCCAGGCTGACGCGATGTTCTTACTGGTCATCAACCCGCTGGATAGATCATTACAGATGATCAGCATTAATCGTAACACGATGACCGATGTGGATATCTATGACCAGGATGGCAGGCTTACCGATACCGTCAAAGCCCCACTGGCCGTTCAGCATGGCTTCGGCAACGGGGTTGAGCAAAGCTGTGAGTATCAGGTTGATGCTGTGCGGAAGCTCTTTTATAACATTCCACTTCATGGATATTGTGCCATTAATATGACGACTGTGGTTACACTCACTGATCTGATCGGCGGGGTCGAAGTTGTCGCCTTAGAAGATGTTACATTGGGTGAGAGCGGCAGAACGGTAAAAATGGGTGATACTGTTTTGTTAAATGGCAGTGATGCTTATTATTATGTGCAAAAGCGGGATATTACGGTAGCCGGATCATCTGACGCGAGACTCTTAAGGCAGCAACAGTTTTTGGATCAGTTTATGACTGCCGTTAAGGAAGCCTTTAAAAAGGATGTCAGCTTGCCGCTAAAGCTTTATGAGGCAGTGAAGGAGCAGATTGTTACGGATGTTACGGTGGAAGAGATTGTTTTTCTGGCATCCGATGCTGGAAGGTACGATTTCCGCTCCGGCCAGTTCCGTTCCCTGCAGGGTGAAACCATCCAGGGCGAACAGTTTGAAGAGTTCTATGTGGATGAAGATGCGCTCTATCATATGATTATCGAGGTGTTTTACCAGCCGGTTGAAAAGCCATGAAGTAAATAGGTATTTATATGGAGAATATAGCCTTGTGAATCGAAACATGAAATACGACAGGAAGAGGATCGTAATATTTGCCATACTGGCTTGCTGTGGGCTGGGAGCCTGTAGAATCAGTGGAGGCAGCTCACCCGATGAAACGCTGTCCTCCGAAGCGGCGGAAGCGGCGGGGGAACGGTCAGATGTAGGCCTTTCACAGCAAGAAGAGGCACCGGCAGCTTGGCAGAGCGAATCGGCTCAGGATGGAACAATTGATTTTGAGATACTGCAGTCTCTGAATCCGGATATTTTTGCATGGCTGTACGTGCCGGGAACCGATATTGACCTGCCGATTCTACAGAGCGGCATTGCCGATGATTACTATGCCACGCATACCCCGGACGGTGAAACAGGAGGAGGTGGAGCATATACTGAGATGGCCAACCTGATGAATATGTGTGACTTTAATACGGTTATTCATGGCGAAGACCATGGGGAAGGAGATATCTTCTTTCAGCTCCATCAGTTTGAGAATCCGGATTTCTTTAACAGTCACGATGTTTTCTACATCTATCTGCCGGATAATCTTCTGACTTATACGATATTTACCGCCTACTATGATGAAGGCAGCGATATCTTAAGAAGATATGACTATACCACGTATGCCGGATGTAGCGATTACTTGGAGCATATGTATGGAACCAGGGACATCGGCAGACATTTCCGCGATGGCTGGGATGAGCTGACACCCTATCATTTTTTGGTGACGCTGAACGGCACTACGGACAGTGAAACCGGGACACAGTATGTCGTCATTGGTGCTTTGACGGGCGATGAGGCGGGAACTATCGACAGGAAGATTTTCGACTAATATGAATATATTTATTAAATAACTATAAATAGCAACTATAAACTAGCAACTATGAATAACATGTAATATGAAAGGAGAGTCGCACGTGAGAAAATTAATAGCATTTATATGTGTAGCATCCCTGCTTATTTCAGTACCGGTATTGGCGGCCGACAGCCCTTCGGCGAAAGCGGTGGTTTCTTCCGCAGCCGAGCCTGATCCTTATGTAGAAGCCGGTTTCAGCAGTGTAAGTGATTCTGAACAGGCGGCATCGCGAGGTCTATCGGCAGGTGAATATTATAACAATGCCGTTTCATCGGTATCTGGGCTAGAAAATGTATTGCCCGTCGGACAGGGCGGAAAAATCCTGATTAACGGCGTGACCACCAACCTAGTGGCAACCTTGGCTAAAGTTAATAATAATACCGTTACGGATGCCAAGTCACAAGCAGAAACACTTGGCGGAACCCTGTTCAATGTAATGAATGTAAGTCTCCCGAGAGCCAATTTCATAACTGCCACCATCAATTTTTATGTAAACGGCTTAGTGGGCGACGAAAAAGTCGTGGTTAAACAGTTGATAGACGGCGTTTGGGTTGACGTAGAGATCGTCGAAGTCAGGCAGGATCATGTAGTTCTTAACCTGACACAGTCAGGCCCCATCGCCTTTATTCAATTGCCTTAGGTAAATGCTCAAAATCTATATAAAAGATACTGTCGGCTGCCGTCGATTGGCGGCCGACATTTTCTAAGAAAGCGGACATGAATAAGGACATTTAGTAGATTATATGATTGACATACACAACCATATCCTATATGGGACAGATGACGGCGCGGCGGATCTGCAAGAAGCGGTTGAGATGGCACAGATTGCCTGCCGGGAGGGAATAACCGCCATCGTGGCAACGCCGCATTTTCGGATTGACCGGCATAATGACAGTCCGGAAACCTTACGTACACGTCTAGAAGAAATCCGTCAGGCGGTGAAGAAACTCGGCATCCCGCTCACCCTTTATCTGGGGCATGAACTTTATTACGGCGATGGGGCGGAAGAAGCCTTAGAAGAACACAGAGTCTGCACTATGCACGGCAGTGCATTTATTTTAGTTGAATTCTCGCCTGATGAAGAGTACACTTATATTCGGAATGCCGTGGATCATCTGATGGGCTTGGGTTATCTCCCCATAATCGCCCATGCGGAGCGGTACCGCTGCATGGTGAATAATCCGGGGTATCTATGGGAGCTGCGCAATATGGGGAGCAAGATCCAGATCAATGCCGCTTCTGTCATAAGCGGGCCGTTCCGGAGATTTACGCGCCGGCTGTTAGACGAAGAACTGGTTGATTATCTGGCCACTGATGCCCATGGCAGCAGGGAAAGAAAACCGGAAATGAAACGCTGCCGCGCTTATTTATACCGAAAATACCGACGGCCTTATGTGGATGCCATTTTAGTAAAAAATGCCGGACACATTGTTAAAGACAAAAGCCTATAATACAAGGACGCGATAACCCAGACGCGATAACCCAGAGGCGATAATCCAGAAGCTATAATGCGAGTACGCTATAATACGAGGATGCAGAAATATGCAGGGAACAGGAAAAGACGATATCATTGAGATAGACTTGAAAGAGATTATGAGGCTGGTTATCCGCTGGCTGTGGCTGATCATCTTATGTGGTCTGGTGGCCGGGGTCATCGGCTTTGCCGTCAGCGCTTATGTGATCGCCCCCACATATGAATCAACGACGAAGGTGTATATCCTGAACAAACAAGATAGCAGCACGATCACTTACAGTGATACCCAGCTGGCGACGCAGTTGACTAAGGATTACAACGAACTGATTATCAGCCGTTATGTATTGGAAAAGGTCATTGCCGAATGTGGCCTAGCGGACTCATACGGCGAACTGCAGGATCGGATCCTCATTGAAAACAAGGCGGACACCCGCATTATCGGTATTACCGTCAAGGATGAAGACCCTAGCATGGCTCAATATATTGCCGATACGATACGCGATGTGGCTTCTGAACACATTACTGTAGTGATGGATATTGAAGCGGTCAATATCGTAGAGCCGGCCAACCTCCCGGACACGCCTTCTGAACCGTCCGTTCCCCGATGGAGCGTTATCGGTACGCTGCTTGGCGTTTTGGGCAGCTTGGCGGTCATTATCATCCGTTATCTGCTGGATGACACGATCCGCTCGCCGGAAGATATCGAAAACTATCTGGGGCTCAGCACCCTTGCCTTGATTCCGGACACCGGTATAGAAGGCAAAAGGGGTAAAAGAAAAAGCGGCAGAAGAAAAAGCAGCAAAAGAAAAAAGGCGCAAAGCAGCCAGGAGTATACCAACTACATGAATGTCAGCTATAAAAGGGCGGCGGTATCAGGAAACAGTAAAGAAAACATCGATGATAGCCTTACTATAATTGACATAAAGGAAATAATCGAATCAACGGATATCTGAAAGGAGACTTCATGCAGGAAATCGTACTCAACCGGGAAGTGCTTGATTTCAGGACAAAGGAAGCGTACAAAACACTGCGTACTAATATAGAGTTCAGCGGTGTCGGGATTCACACTATCTGTTTGACAAGCTGTATTCCCGGGGAAGGGAAAAGCAGTATATCGTTTGAGCTGGCACATTCTTTTGCCCAGAATGGCAAAAGGACCTTGCTGATTGATGCAGACCTTAGAAAATCTGTAATGAGGGCACGCCACAAAAAAGGCAAGATACGTTACGGCCTGACCAATTACCTCGCCGGCCAGACATCTTTTGAAGAAATATTGTGCGTGTCGGACATCAGTGATTTCTATCTGATCTATGCCGGGCCGGTTCCGCCCAATCCCAGTGAGCTGCTTGGCAGCGCCAAGTTCCAGAAGCTGCTGGAATCCGGACGCAAAGTCTTTGACATCATCATTGTAGACACCCCGCCCCTGGGCAGTGTCATTGACGCCGCCGTAGTCTCCAAGAACTGTGACGGGGCGGTGATCATCCTAGAAAGCGGTGCAATCAGCTACCGCTATGTCAGAAAGGTTAAGGAACAGCTGGATATGGCCGGATGCAAGATCTTAGGCTGTGTGCTTAACAAGGTGAACCTTCCTTCTAAAGGCTACTACGGAAAGTATTATGGCAAGTATGGGGAACTGTGAAACAGGAAAAGGATCGAAGGGAATGGGAAAACGATTAAATAATCGTTTACGATCAGATAAGCGCTTACTAATCTATGCGCATTACTACTATCCCGATGTGGCGGCAACCGGGCAGCTGCTGATGGAACTGGCGGAAGGATTGTCAGACCGGTTTGCGGTACGGGTAATCTGTGCCGTGCCGTCTTATTCCGGTAAAGTAGCGCAAAGTTATCAGGAGAAGTGGATTTATAAGGAAAACATCCATGGCATCAAGGTATTGCGGGTCAGGGTGCCGGCTTTTTCCAAGCGGATCAAGAGCAGCCGGGTGAAAAACATCGTGGCTTACGCCGTCCGTGCCATGCTGGCGACTTTTCTGGTTGGTGGTCAGGACTATGTCCTGTCTATTTCCCAGCCGCCGGTGCTGGGGGGCCTGCTTGGTGTATGGGGCAGTTTCTGGAAAAGAGCCCGTTTTATTTATAGCATCCAGGATTTTAATCCGGAGCAGATCCAAGTCGTCGGCTATACAAAGAAACAGTGGCTATTGAACCTGATGATGAAAGCCGACGTTTTTTCCTGCCGTCACGCTCATAAGATTATCTTACCGGGACATGATATGGAAGCGACCCTGCAGGCCAGATTCCGGGCAGAGACCTTACCGGCCAGTTTCCGGGCAGAGACAAATTCGGCCAGCTTACGTGACAGAACCCTGCCAGATTATACGGTTATCCATAACTGGGTTGATGAAAAAGAAATCCGTCCGTTGCCGGCCGGTCACGAGAAGGTCAGGGCATTTAAGCAGAAATATGGCCTTGATGACCGGTTCGTGATCATGTATTCCGGGAATATCGGACTGTACTATGACCTTGAAAATCTGATCAAGGTTCTGAAGCGCTACCGCAAGGCGAAAGTTGCCTTTGTCTTTGTCGGGGCCGGCAGTGTTCTGTCCCAGTTGATTCTGTATAAAGAAAAAGATCAGCTTGACAATATCTTCTTTGTTCCCTATCAGGACAAGGAGGAGTTGGTCTATAGCTTAAACGCGGCCGATGTCCACTGGTGTGTCAATGCTATGGGGATGAAAGGCGTGAGCTTTCCTTCCAAATGCTTTGGGATCATGGCGGCCGGGAAGCCGGTGCTCGGCGTGCTGGAACCGGGTTCCGGGGCTAGGGAGCTGATTGAACTAAGCGGCTGCGGTATCTGCTGTACACCAGGGGATTATAAGCGGGTTGCTGAGCTGATCGACTGGTTTATGGCTCATGCCGGCAGCTCTATTTTAACAGATATGGGCATGAGCGGCAGAAGCTATCTGGTCAGCCATTTTGCCAGAGACAAAGCTTTTCGGCTGTATGCGGAAGCGATAGCAGAGACCGACCAAAATAATAGACAGACTACAGGATGATGATTATGGTAGACCTGACAGTGATCATACTGACTAAAAACGAAACAGTAAATCTACGTAAATGCATCGAATCCTTTCACGGATGTGCGAGACGCTTCGTCGTAGTAGACAGTTACAGCACAGACGCGACAGAGGCTCTTTGCCGGGAGCTTGCCGCCGAGCTTCAAGCTGCCGGCATGTCCTTGGATTTTTACCAGCATAGCTTTGTGGATTATTCTACTCAGCTTAATTGGGGGCTTAACAATACATCAATCCAGACCGAATGGACAATGCGTATGGATGCCGATGAAGAACTGACTGACGAATTGGCACAGGAGATTGACCTTTGCCTGTCATCCGTCTGTCCGCCGGTCAACGGTATTATCCTGCGCAGAAGGATGTATTTCATGGGCAGATGGATTAAGCACGGCGGACGTTATCCGGAATTACTGCTTAGGGTCTTCCGTACCGGGAAAGCTTTATGTGAAATGAAAATAATGGATGAGCACATGATTTTAACCGAAGGCACCACGATGACCTTTCGATCTGACCTGATTGACAATAACCAGAAAGCTATTGACTGGTGGATCAATAAACATAATTGGTATAGCAGCAGAGAGGTTTTGGATTATCAGCGGCTAAGAGCCGAGCGGAGAGAGGATACCGCCGTAGCGTTAAGCATGTCGTCAAAGCAGGCAAGGACAAAACGGATCATAAAGGAAAAAGGCTATTATCGGCTGCCGAGGTTCTTCCGGTCACATGTTTATTTTCTTTATAGATATTATGTGAGACTGGGTTTTCTTGACGGAACGGAGGGCAGAATCTATCACTTCCTGCAAGCTTACTGGTATCGTTTTCTGGTAGATACCAAAATGTATGAGTGTGATAAAAAAGGCATTGAGATGGGACAGCAAGGTGATCTGAAATAAAATGAAAAGGCCGGTATGTTACGAATGATCAGAGTTTTAATTCTCCTAAACGAGATTGGTCTTGACGGGGTAACCGATTCAGTTTTTTCGTATATTAAACATATGAAAACTCTCGGAACATCAGACGGCCAGACATCAGACGGCCAGACATCAAACGGCCAGACATCAAGCAGCCAGGCATCAAGCAGCCAGATATCAAGCAGCCAGGCAGCGACTAAAGAAATGCTGGTAATTACCTTCGGATATGCCAAGTGCCATAATAAAAAAGTCTTTATGCGGATGAAAGAACTTGGCGTAAACATCAGTAGATTCCCGGACAGGAAAAATAACCCCCTGAGGTATTTTTATGAATTGATCCGCTATGTCCGTAAGCAAAAAATCAACATAGTCCATGCCCATGGCAACAGTGCGACCCTTGCGGTCGAAATGACGGCGGCCAGGCTGGCCGGCTGCGAGATAAGGATCGCCCATTGCCACAGTACTTCCTGTACGCATCCCCAAGCAGACAGGCTGCTGCGGCCCTTATTATACAGGAATTGCACACAGGGACTGGCCTGTGGCAAGGAAGCCGGAAACTGGCTGTTTCGCGGAAGGCCGTTCATAACGATGCCCAACGGCCAGGATACAAGCCGTTTCTTATTTCAACAGGACGCGCGGTCAAGGATCCGTAAGAAATTAGGCTTGCGTGAAGATGAATTGGCCATCGGTCACGTCGGTAATTTTACCAAAGTAAAGAACCATGGTTTTATCATTGATATCTTTAAGGAAATACAACGGCGGAGCGGCAGCTGCAAACTGTTTTTATTTGGGGATGGCGGCAGTGAAAAGCCGGAAGTAATTAAGCAAATCAAAGACAACGGCCTCAGCCGCTGGATATCCATGGAAGGTTATAAATCGGATATCGAACATTATTTATGGGCAATGGATATCATGATATTGCCTTCGCTATATGAAGGCCTGCCCAATGTCGCCATTCAGTTTCAGATATCCGGGCTGCCGGTGCTGCTGTCAGACAGTATTACCAAGGAGTGCCGGATAGCCGAGGGAGTTGAATTCCTTCCCTTGGCGGCCGGAGCGGCCGAATGGGCAGCAAGGATCCTGGCGATTGGGAGAAGAAGCCGGAACACGGAGCCGGAAAGCATTAAAAACATCGTGTCACGTTCCGGCTTTGACATAGTACAAAATGCCGAAGATTTAAGGGGATTATACCGAAAACTATACCGTAAGCCTAAGAAGATTTTTTTTGTCATCGGTGCGATGGGCGGCGGCGGGGCAGAAAGAGTGGCTCTTTTACTGGCGAATCATTTCAGTCAGGATAACTATGATGTGAGCATAGTGACGTTTACGACAGGGAAAAGGCAATATGAGAATCGTTGTAGGATCCTGCCGCTTAATGAGACGAAAACAATAACGCAGATCATTCAGTTATCAAGGCTGTTTAGAAGAAACCGGCCTGACATCATAGTGGCGTTTGAATATCATGTTGCTATGAAAACAATAATGGCTACACGGGGCGTAAAGGCCAAAGTCATTGTTTCGGAAAGAAATGATCCTAACCGGCTAAACAGTTTATTAAAGAGAAAGGCCAGAAATATATTGTTTCGGGCGGCTGATTCCCTGGTATGCCAGACGAAAGAAGCGGCCTCTTGTTTTCCGAAAGCGGTTCAGAAGCAAGCAAGGATAATAGCAAACCCCGTTAAGAGTGGGCTGCCGGTCTGGGACAGTGAAAACTGCCGCAAGGTGATTGTCAATTTCTGCCGGCTGAATAAACAGAAAAATCTTCCCCTGCTGATCCGGGCATATCGGCTGGTCCATAAGGAATATCCGGATTTCAAGCTGTTAATTATCGGCGACGGGGAAGAGAAGGATCACTTGCAGGCATTGGTTTCCCGGCATGGTATGGCAGAAAACATAACCATCATGCCGTTTATGGACGATGTCCATTCTTTGGTATCCAGCTGCATGATCTATGTATCCACCTCCGATTTCGAAGGCCTGTCCAATTCCATGCTGGAAGCCATGGCCATGGGAATGCCGGTCATAAGCACCGATTGTCCGGCCGGGGGAGCCAGGGAATGGATCCGTCACTATGATAACGGGATGCTGATACCGGTAAATGACCCCGCGGCGGCAGCAAGGTCAATCATTGAAGTCATCAGGAACAGGGATTTAAGAATAAAGATCGGGAGAAATGCCTATATGATCAGGGAAAGGCTTGCTGTTTATCGGATTGCGCAGCAATGGCAGGAATTATTTTGAAGGTACGAGGTAGGATCCGGTGAAACTAAATTTAAGATTCAGCTTACGGAATATCGTAACAGTCATTTATATGTTTGGCCTCATTGTTCTTGAAAACGGCACGCCGGCCATGGTCGGTATTAAGTTTTTATTGCTTCTGTTTACGGCGGTTTACGTGATCAGTAAATCCAAGCTGCGTCTGGATCTTTATAGCAGGTGGATACTGCTGTTCTGCGCATATTGTATCGTTTCGATTTTCTGGGCGGAAAATAAAGAATGGGCCTTTTATATTGCCAGGACGATACTGCTTAATACCGCATGCCTACTATCATTTTTTCAACTGTGTTCATATGATAAGGAATGGATGCAAAGAGTCATAGTATGCCTGTCGCTGTTTCCGTTACTAAAGTTTTCGCTGTTATTTACTGAATACGGAAGCGATGTATTGTTTGCCATCCGCAATTATGATGTCAGTGTTAACACGATCGGCATGTTTTCCGGACTTGCATTTACGTTTTCCCTCAGTTGCTTAAGTGATGAAAAACTGTGGCGATATAAATGGCTGTGGCGCATTTCGATGCTTCTTAATGCTTTTATCGCCGTCATCTCCAGTTCCAGAAAAGCGATCGTTCTCCTAGTGCTGCCGGTCTGTATTTACTATGTCCTTTCGTCTCACGGGCAAATAAAAAGAATCCGGCATGTTTTGCTAGTCTTGGCCGGTTTGTCAGCGGGTTATTATCTGATGCTGAACGTTCCGCTTATATACCGGATCATCGGCGAAAGATTCCAAAACATGCTGATCAGCATCGGCGGTTTTATTATCGACGCCAGCACATCGGGACGTGTTGACCGCATATTATACGGTTTTACTTGGTTTGCAGGCCGTCCGCTGTTTGGCTACGGCATCGGCAATTATAACTACTTACTGTCCTTGATTTTCAGAAATACGGAAATGCTGGTGGCCGACAATAACTATATCGACTTGATCGTTAACGGAGGTATCGCCGGACTCATTATTTACTATAGCCTGCACTTTAAGTTACTCAGGAGGGTCATCAGATTTTACCGGGATTATAATAAGCTGGAGCAGCTTTTAGTTGCTGTTTTCGCAGTTCTGTTCATATGCGATATCGGTATAAGTGCTTACCAGAGCGCCAGCTCACAGTTTTATCTGGCCATATGCTGGTATATCATCCGTAAACCGGATAGCCGGGAACACGGGCATGAACAGCTTTCCGGCCCGCAGGTTATGAAGGCGGAGGCGACCTGACATGAAGAGGCGACCTGACATGAAGAGGCGACCTGATATGAAGAGGACTTTGATTCACAGAGGAATCAGTTATCTGGCATCTATTGGCTTGTTCAGGCTGCTTGCCGATAAGCCTTACTTAAAGCTATACTATTGGGCCAGGCTGGGAAAGCGCTTGCCTATCAGCCGGCCACAGTCATTCAGTGCTAAAACGCAGTGGCTGAAGCTTTATGGCCGCCGCCATGAGTATATTAAGATGGTAGATAAATATGCGGCTAAAGAATATATTGCGGAAAAAATCGGCGCAGAGTACGTAGTTCCGCTGCTGGGTGCCTGGGACGATTTTGCCGGCATTGATTTTTGCCAGCTGCCGGATCAGTTTGTCCTTAAAACAACGCATGACAGCGGCGGCGTCATAATCTGCCGGAACAAACAAGCTTTTGATGTTAGATCGGCAAGGAAGAAACTGAATAAACACCTGAAAAGAAAATATTATTTCCTAGGCCGGGAATGGCCGTATAAATATGTTAAACCGCGGATAATAGCTGAGAAATATCTAACCGATGAATCGGGCAAGGAACTAAAGGATTATAAGGTCCATGTCTTTAATGGGGTACCCCGGCTGATCCATGTGGATTACGGCCGCTTTGTAGAGCATAAAAGGAATTTTTATACCCCGGAATGGCAGTATTGCCACATCGGTATGACATATCCAAATGATGCATCGGTGCAGATTGAGCGGCCGGAAAGACTTGACTTAATGCTGGAATTATCAAGAATCATAGCGAAGGACATCCCCTATCTGAGAGTTGATTTTTATTCGGTCGGACAGACCATATATTTGGGGGAAATGACCTTATATAGCAATTCCGGCTATGAAGTATTGCAGCCGGAAGAGTATGATATGGTATTGGGCGGCTGGCTGGATTTACCTTCTGATTCATTATGAGGGTTACCGCGCTTGGCGACGGAATGGAGATTAGTATATATGAAAGAAATAAGGATTTACTCCCTTCATCCAAAAGTATATGATGTAAAAAGCCTGCTGTCATGCTATCGGTTAGAGGCCATCGCGGATGGGTTTGCTTTTATCTGGGAAGAAGAAGACCCGGATTATTTAATCGTCGGTGAGCATATCTATACCGATGCAAAGCTTAAGAAAAGATTTAACCAGCTATGGTCGGAACGCCGCGTCTTAATCTTTTACACCCAGGAGGCCATGAAGCCGGACCTGAATATATTTGACTACGGCGTAGCATTTGACACGGGTTTTCAATGTGACGGCAGAATTATCCGGCTGCCGCCGCCCAAAGACATGTACCATAACTTTTATCTGCCGGAGAGAGCCTGCCCACAGAACATGGCGGAGGCCAAAGCAATACTGGCTGGCAAGACGGGGTTCTGTAATTTCATGTATTCGCATCCTGCCGCCAAGCGGGACGAAATATTCCACGCCATCGGCACATATAAAAAGGTGGATTCGTTAGGCAAGCATTTACATAATACCCATCATCAGGCAACCGGGTTTGTGGGGCATTATAAGGAAACTACGCTGCTGCGCCTGCCGTATAAGTTTACGATTGCCGCGGAAAATGCCCAATATAACGGCTATACGAGTGAGAAGCTGATGACGGCCTTGCAGGCCAATACCGTCCCTGTTTATTGGGGCAATCCCTTGATTTTTCAGGACTATAATGAAAGCGCCTTCATCAATGCCAATGCTTTCGGAAGCCTCGGCGCTTTGGTGCAGAAAATAAGGCAGCTGGACGAATCGGACGAGCTGTGGTGCGAGATGGTCTGCCGGCCTTGGCAGACGAAAGAGCAGCTTTTATCGGAAGAAAAAAGAATAAATGATTACCGGGATTTTTTTATCAGGTTGTTCAGCATGGATGTCTCGGCCGCAAAACGTACGGAAAAAGGCCTTTATATCAGTTTTTACGGTAAGTGGTTTGAACATTCAAGGCCAAAACCGTTATATAAACGTGCCATCCGAAAAATAAAAACGATCGTCCACGAGAGGAAAAAAACGTGAAGCGACTGGCAAGAAATACGGCAGCTTCTTTAATCCAGCAGCTTACCGGCATAGCCTGCGGAATGATCCTGCCCCGGTTATATCTTGAATATTATGGTTCGGCAGTCAATGGCCTGGTATCTTCCATTGCCAATTTCTTAGGATTTATTTTATTTCTGGATCTGGGGATGACAGCAGTTATTTCCAGCGCTTTGTATAAGCCGCTGGCGGACCGGGACCATCCGGCAATAAGCCGGATCATGCGGAGTGCGCGGAAGTTTTTTCGGGGGCTGGCGGCGGTGCTCGTCGTATACTGTATCGTGCTGCTTTTTATTTATCCCCATGTCGTGGCTTCGGAGTTCGGTATATCTTTTATTGTCCTGTTAATCATAATATCAGCTATTAATTCGTTCTGCGAATATTACTTTGGTCTTGTTGACCGTATCCTGCTCAATGCCGACCAGCGGGCATACATACCGCTAATCATTGATACCGTTACTTCATTGCTTAACCTGGTGGGAAGCACGGTCTTAATCAGACTGGGCTATGGTATGCATGTGGTAATGCTGGCAACGGCTCTAATCTTTTTGCTGCGTCCGGCCTTGATGGGATATGTTATCCGTCGGGATTATGCGATAGACTGGAAGGTCACCGTGACCGGTAACCCGATTCCCCAGAAATGGAACGGGGCGGCGCAGCATGTAGCCTATGTCGTGCTGCAAAATACCGACATCGTCGTCTTATCGGTTTTTTCCACCTTGGAGAATGTATCGGTTTATGTGGCATACAATCTGGTACAGCGCGCCGTCAAACAGTTCGTCGGATTGATGAATCTAGGACTCACACCGCTTATGGGCAATCTGCTGGCGCGTAAGGAAGATGAGAAAATGGCGGCTTTGTTTGACAAAGTCGAATGGCTCTATCACACCGTGACGACTTTTGCCTTTACCGTCACGGGGATTCTGATTCTTCCTTTTATCCAAGTATATACCAAAGGAATCGTGGATGCCGACTACCATGCGCCGTTGTTTGCGATATTGCTGACCTTAGCCGGCGCGGCTTATTGTTACCGCATACCTTACCATGCCGTGACCTTGGCAGCTGGGCATTACCGGTCGACCCAGCTGTCCTGCGTCATCGAAGCGGCAGCCAATATCATTTTGTCGGTTGCCTTAGTTTTTCGGCTGGGGCTTGCAGGGGTAGCGATCGGAACCTTGGCGGCCGTCACTTACAGAACCGTTTATCTGGTGTATTATCTGTCCCGCCACATCCTGAGGCGCCCCGTGAAGCATTTCCTGTTTCACATGATGGCCAACGGACTTGCGGCCATGCTGATGATGTTGGTTTCAGCCGGCATCAGGCTTGGCACGGTCAGCCTCTATTCCTGGCTGATAATGGCCGTTAAGGTGTCAGGTTTATGCATGCTGGTTATTTTTCTAGTAAATATCATACTATATAATAAACAGGTCAAAGGTCTTGTGGCGGCAATTAAATCAACTGACAATCCTAAGTAGATATGATATAATATCAAAAGCATATAATTTTCCGGCAAGATACCAACGGAAACATATGATTCATTGCAGGGTACGGAATAATACGGGAGAAATAATTTAAGGAGAGAGCCAGAGAAATGGGAAAAGAAAAGATTCTACACAGCAATGAAAAGGAATACGACGAGCAGTTTTTTAAGGAAAGCGGCAATATGAAGGCCAGAAGCGCTTGGCTGACCTTGTGCATTGTCCTATCGGCGGCCTATGTAATAGAAATCGTCAAGGGCCTGCGGGGCATCGATTATTATATCATGTTTTTAATGATGTGCTGGGTTCCGTTTATTATCGGGCTTATCGTATTAAAAGTCAAGGGAAAAGGAAGTGCTGTCTATAAATACGTGACCTTGGCCGGCTACAGCATCTTTTATATGTTCGTCATGCTGACGACGACATCGTCGCTGGCCTATGTCTACATCCTGCCGTTAGCCAGCGTTTTTATTCTGTATAAAAACCGCACATTTATCCTGCAGTGCGGTATCCTTAATATTCTGCTTTTGGGTGTCAGCATCGGCGTACGCATGGCAAACGGGCAGAACCAAGCAACCGACCTGACGGATTATGAGATCCAAGTGGCCAGTATCTTGTTATGCTACTTTGGTTACATCTTGTCGATCAACCATCTTTCCGCATCTGACGGGTCGATGCTGCGCTCGGTAAAAGGCAACCTGGATAAAGTCGTCACCACCATCGAAGCCGTTACCACCGCCAGCGGCGCCATCGTGACCGGCATGGCGACAGTCAGGGAACTTGCCGATGAAAACATGGAAAGCGCCAATGACGTCGTGGTCGGCATGACCGCGCTGACCGATCAGAACGTGGCACTGCAGGACACGACCAGTTCCTCCATCCGCCTTACGGAAGAAATCAACAACCAGGTTCAGAGTGTCGCCGCGATGATCGGCCAGATGGTCGCCCTAGTGTCCGGTTCGGCGGCCAATGCCCAGGCCGGGGCTCAGGAGCTGGGAGAGGTAGTGGCTTCCGCCAATATCATGGCCGATCTGTCTGCCGAAGTAGACCACGTGCTGCAGGAGTTCAAAAATGAATTTGCCGTCATGAAAGAAGAGGCCCAGACCATCGATAATATTACCAGCCAGACCAACCTGCTGTCCCTCAATGCGTCCATCGAAGCAGCCCGGGCCGGTGAAGCCGGAAGAGGCTTTGCGGTGGTAGCCGACGAGATCCGCAACCTAAGCCTCGGGACCCAGAGCTCGTCCAACAGCATCTTCGAGGCCTTGCAGCATCTGGAACAGACATCCGACAAGATGACCGGCTCCATTACAGAGATCCTGAAAATCATCAACCTCACCCTGACCAAGGTCAAGGAAGTTGACCATAGCGTGCAGAAGATCACCGAGGATGCCGCCATGATGGGAGAGAACATCCAGAATATCAATACCGCCATCCAGGAAGTAGAAGCTTCCAACGCCAACATGGTAGTCAACATGCAGGAAGTATCCCAGGTCGTGGAGACGATGACCGACGGTGTCAGTCATTCCGATGAGACCACCAGGATGATGGTCGATAAGTATGCCGAAACCGCTCAGAACATCGCCGGTATTGAACAGGTAGTCGGCCGCTTGATGGAGGAACTGAAGATATAAACTTGTTAATTAGCCCCCGCCCTGTAGCCGCAGGGCGGGGGCATTTGTTTGGGTACCGTAATGGTATGATACCGGAACATGAAAGCATATAATATATCATATAAAAAAGAAAGAATATTACAGGATACCATATGAAGCAAAAATCAGGCTGGAAGAAGTATGCTCTGGGGTATTTATTTCTGCTATATATATTATTAGGATCCATATATTATATCAAGGAAGCCTCGGCTCCCGGCAGTAGCAATAACATCGCGGTAACCGGCAGGGGAGTAGAGCAGGAAGAGATACAAGCAACCGATAATTATAAAGAAATCAAGAAAGTGGCGATTACCTTTGATGACGGTCCCCATCCGGTCTATACGGAACTGATACTGGATGAACTGAAAGATCGGGGAGTAAAGGCCAGTTTTTTTATTACTGGTCAAAATGCTGAGGAGTATCCGGATATTGTCAGACGGATCTATGAAGAAGGCCATATTATCGGAAATCACACCTATACACATCTGCGTCTTACTGATCTGAATGAAGAAATCTATGTCGAAGAACTCCGGGAAACCAGTAAATTAATCAAGGAAATCACAGGCCAGGAAACAATATTTGTCCGCCCGCCTTATGGAGAATGGGATAAAAAGTTCGAAAAAGAACTGAAAATGTTTCCTGTGCTATGGACGGTTGATCCTTTGGACTGGTGTAGTACAGATGCATCATTTATTGTGGAACACGTAATCGGCAAAGTAAAGGATAACGATATTATTCTGCTCCATGATGAATATGAGTCTACCAAGGTGGCGGTGCTGATCATCATAGATATTCTGCAGGACCGGGGGTTTGAGTTTGTAACTGTGGATGAGATCCTATTTAACTGATGCAGTCCTATTTAGCTGCAATGGCAGATAATGGAGGATAAAGTAAGTTGGAATTAATTTCGCTGTCCGAGAAGCCGATGAATGGCGGCCTGAGGGATAGGCTGTAAAATAAATCGCCAGTAACTATGGCGGAAATACGGCATTTCTTAAAGTGCCGGCGCGCTGATCTGATAAATTGCGACTGCAGTGATCTTTGCCATCAGCTGACTGGCTTATGGGCAAGCAGTAAAGGACTTAAACCGCATAAAGCCTGACATAAAAAGAAAAGCCACATTCCGTTCCTGAAAAGGAGTATAATGTAAGTATCAGCAAACATATACACGGGAGGGCTTTTCTCATGAATGTCATACCACAGATGAAGCTGTTTG
>QMCD01000024.1_pt1 | contig 119884 bp, 70 predicted proteins | sample 1821841 | NCBI WGS metagenome assembly QMCD01 (sample SAMN01991225, study PRJNA193472) | Termite gut metagenome, whole genome shotgun sequencing project. | isolation source: worker | host: Macrotermes natalensis
TTTTTTCGCCCTGAAAAATCCGACGGCTTCGGCCGGGTTTGAATCGGAACAATCTCCGCCTGTCGCACGGGAGGCGGTTCCACGGCGGGTTGTTGTCGCCGCGGCGGTTTTTCCTCGAAAAGACGCTCCTGTACGGCGTGTTCCTTCACCGGTTTGCTTTTCGGGGAGTATCGAAACTGATAGGCCCCCTTATGGTCGAGCGTCATCGTACCGAAACCCTCTATCACGGCGCTTCCGGTACGCTCTATGGCGTCCCGGGTTTTGAAAATGAAGCGGTCGATGAGGGCCATAGCCTCCAGTTCGGAATATCCGCCGCTGTCTTCGACCATTTCCGAGAGGGTGTGGTCGTCGCCCCTGAGCAGATCGACGAAGATCACCTCGCCTCCCTCACGCCGCATGAATGTCCCGAAACCGGGGACGGTAAGTTTCTTAGCCCCGCCCTCGATGTAATCGCGTATGATCTTATCAACCATCTAAATACCAATTACGAAATACAAATTGTGAAGCCAAAAATACAACTTTTTGCACAATTTTCAAAATGGCCTGCATATCTTGTTGATATATTGTATATCTTTGCGCACTTTGCTTCGACAAAACAATCCGGACGAGCTACTTCGGAAAGTTTTTTGCAAAGTAATCGAGTTGGATTTATATTCTTACGGGCAATCCGAAATGAAAAACAAGTACATCGACCTTATCGAACAGACGTTCGAATTCCCCCAGGAGGAGTTCACCGTCGAGGACAACGAACTCAATTTCCACGACGTGCCGCTGATGGACATCATCAAGCAGTACGGAACTCCACTCAAGGTCACCTATCTGCCCGCGGTGTCGGCGCAGATCAACAAGGCGAAGCGAATGTTCAACGTGGCGATGGCGAAGGTCGACTATCGCGGCACTTACAACTACTCCTACTGTACGAAAAGTTCGCATTTCTCGTTCATCCTGGAGGAGGCGCTCAAGAACGACATCCACCTCGAAACGTCGTCGGCCTACGATATTCACATCATAAACTCGCTCTATGAGGAGGGTCTCATCGAAAAGGACACCTACATTATCTGCAACGGCTTCAAGCGTCCGCAGTACGTGGAGAACATAGCCGCGCTCGTCAATTCGGGATTCCAGAACACGATCCCGATCCTCGACAACAAGGACGAGATAGACCTTTTCGCCGGTATTCTCGAAAAGAAATGCAAGGTGGGGATGCGCATCGCCGCCGAGGAGGAGCCCAAGTTCGATTTCTACACCTCGCGTCTGGGTATCCGCTACAACGAGATCATCGACCTGTACAAACAGAAGATCAAACCCAACAAAAAGTACGAGATGAAGATGCTCCACTTCTTCATCAACACCGGCATCAAGGACACGGCATACTATTGGAACGAACTCAACCGCTGCGTCAACCTCTACTGCGAGTTGAAAAAGATATGTCCCGAACTCGACAGCCTTAACATCGGCGGAGGTTTCCCGATCCGCACCTCGCTCGGGGCGGAGTTCGATTACGAGTACATGGCCGAGGAGATAGTCGCCCAGATCAAGAACATCTGCAACTCGCAGGGCATCGAGGAGCCGCACCTGTTCACCGAGTTCGGATCGTTCACCGTGGGCGAAAGCGGCGCGGTTCTCTACTCCATAGTGAACCAGAAACAGCAGAACGACCGCGAGTTCTGGTACATGATCGATTCGTCGTTCATCACCACCCTGCCCGACACATGGGGCATCCACCAACGCTACATCATGCTCGCGATCAACAACTGGGACAAGGAGTACCAGCGCGTGTTCCTCGGCGGCCTCACGTGCGACAGCGAGGACTATTACAGCGGCGAGGCGCACACCAACGCGATCTTTTTGCCCAAACTCACCAACGGCGACCCGCAGTACATCGGATTCTTCCACACCGGCGCCTATCAGGAGTCTTTGGGAGGCTTCGGCGGGATCCAGCACTGCCTGATCCCCGCCCCGAAACACATCATAATCGACCGCGACAAGGGCGACACCGAATACTACACCCGCCTGTTCGCTAAAGAGCAAAGCTACCGATCGATGATGCGAATTTTAGGGTATTAAAAAAAATTTTACTCGATCGATGCAAGATTTCCATATTTGCGGGTTTTAATAATCAAACTAATCTTTTATCCGCTTATGAGAAATTTTATCGTTATTACAGCAATGGCTTTTGCCGTACTTTCCACCGGATGTGACAAAAAGGAGAGTGGTTGCGGAGGAATCGTCGAAGTCGATTATTATTTCCTCGACATGGTCGGCATAATCGTCAAAGACGCCGACGGGAACAATCTTCTCGATGCCGGGTTCGATGGGAACATCCTTTCTCAGGAAATAACCGTCGAATTCAAGGGAGAAACATATTCTGTCGAGAGTGAATCGGTGGCTTTGGAACCCCAGTCCGATCCCGCCCTGTGGGTGGGGGAATACGGAATCGATCCCGATGCCCCGACGGCATTGATCTTCGGTAGGCTATACCATCTAATAGACGAGGAGACTCAGGAACTTGTTGTGAACTGGGGCGACGAAACGAGTGACGAAATAAGCTTCGAGTACAAAATAACCTGGAGCTGGAACGAAAGAGACTGCAAATTCTGGCACGAAGCCGTCGAAGAGAGCAAAATTTTGCTGAACGGCACACTTGTCTCCGAGGATTCCCTCATCGTCGAGATAGTAAAATAGCGTTGCCGTTGCGGCGAGAAGAAACACTGCCCGGACAGAATGCCCGGGCAGTGTTCTTGTTACGGGGTCGGGAACCCGTCAAATCTTCTTCGCTCCGGGAACGAGGCTCGACAGCGAGGCTATCTTCACCGGCTTTCCCGTGTCGATGCTGTTACGTGCGGCGATACCCACCAACACCGAGAACACTCCGTCGCGCAAGGTTGCACGCTGGCGCATGGGGTCTTCGGCGTCGGTCATCAGCATCCGGAGCATACGCTCGTCGCCTCCCGCGTGGCCGCCCTTGCCGTCGATAACGCGGTAGTATTCGCGTCCGCCGAAGTTGTCGGTGACCATTATCTCCTCGTAATCGGCCCGGAAAATCGGGTTTTTCTCCTGTACCCAAATATCCATTCGCCCTTTCGTGCCGTTGATGGCCAGGCGGTAGCCCTCATAGGGCGAATAGGAGGTCAGAGAGTAGCTCACCTGCACGTTGTTGGCATATTTTATCGACAGACACATCTTGTCGAAAATATCGACATCCTTCTTGAACACACAGCCGTCGCGAAGATAACCGTCGTACTTTTCGTTATTCACGTAGAGTTTGACCAGCCTGGGATCTTTCATAATGTCGAAGAAGAACTTACACTCGCCGGTGTGGGGGCAGGTGCGGCAATTTTCGGCTCTGTACGGCCCGTTGACGCCGTAGAATTCGAGCGCCCCGTATGCGAAGACCTCCTCCGGGTCGGAGTCTATCCAGTAGTTCAGCAGATCGAAATGGTGGGTAGCCTTGTGCAGTAGCAATGTGCCTCCCCGGGAACGCAGGCGGTGCCAGCGGCGGAAATAGTCGGCACCGTGGTATGTGTCGAGATACCAGTGGAAGTCGACCGAGGTTATCTCCCCTATGCGCCCGTCGCGCAACAGTTCCCATATCTTGGCCCTGTGGGGTGCGTACCGGTAGTTCAACCCCACGAGCACTTTGTGTCCCGTGCGCCGCTGAGCGTCGACGATAGCCTGACACTTGGTCTCGTCGGTGGTCATCGGCTTCTCGGTGATAACGTCGATGCCCGCCTCCAGAGCTTTTATTATGAACTCGTCGTGGGTGCTGTCGACCGTGTTGACGATCAGCAGGTCGGGCTTTACCTCCTTCAACATTTTGTCGAAATCGGTGTAGACGGGGCAAGTAAGGCCCGTCATCTCCCTTGCCGTCTCCACCCGGCCCGGATTTATATCGGACAGGGCGACGAATTCGGCTTTGTCGGAATAGTTCTCGATGATGGCTTTTATCCAAAAACCGGTCGCTCGGTGGCCCGTACCCACCGCCGCCAAACGCATCTTACGCCCCGCCTTCAGAGCTTCGAGAATATTGCCGCTTTGCGCCAGCGTGTCTGTCAAAGGGACCGCAATGGCCGCCGCGGCTCCAAGCCCCGCCATTTGGAGGAAGTCCCTGCGCTTAATTTTGTCTGCCATGTCGTCGTAGTTTTAGGTTGGTTTTGAGGCAAAAATAATGAAACCGCGCGGAACAGCAAAATTGCCCGGTACTTATTCGAACTGCTCGCGGTACATGGCGGCGTATTTGCCGCCCCGGGCGATGAGTTCCGTGTGATTGCCCTGCTCGATGATGCGGCCGTGTTCCAGAACGAGGATCGTGTCGGCGTGCATGACGGTCGAAAGCCGGTGGGCGATGATAAGGCTCGTGCGCCCCTCCATCAATTTGTCCAACCCGCGCTGTATCAACATCTCGCTACGGGTGTCGATGTTGCTCGTCGCCTCGTCCAGCAGCAGGATGGGTGGATCGGCGATCGCGGCGCGCGCGATGTTCAGAAGCTGGCGCTGTCCCGCGCTCAGGTTCGCCCCGTCGTTCTCCAGCATGGTGTCGTAGCCCTTCGGCAGGCGCCTTATGAACGAGTGTGCCGCGGTCAGGCAGGCCGCCGCCTCGACCTCTGCATCGGTCGCGTCGAGCCGTCCGAAACGTATGTTTTCGCGTACAGTGCCGGTGAAAAGATGGGTGTCCTGAAGCACTATCGCCATCGACCGCCTGAGGCTGTCGCGACGGATGGCGCTCACCGAATGTCCGTCGATTAGTATCTCTCCCGAGCGGATATCGTAAAAACGCGGCAACAGGCTGAGTATGGTGGTCTTTCCGGCGCCCGTAGTCCCCACGAGAGCTATCTTGTGGTCGGGTGCGGCGCGGAATGAGACGCCATCTATGACTATCTGTCCTTTTTCGTAGCCGAACACTACATCTTTCATAACTATCTCGCCCTGCGTGTCTCTTCCGAGTTCCACGGCGTCGGGAGCGTCTGCGGGTTCGGGGGTTTCGTCTATTACCTCGAAAATACGTTCGGCGCCTGCTATGGCCGCCTGGATCGAGTTGTAGAGCGTCGCCATGTCGTTGATGGGCCGCCCGAACTGTCGCGAATACTGAAGGAACGCCGCGAGGCCGCCCACGTCGAAGCCGCGGAATATGGCCAGAAGGCCGCCTGCGATCGTCACCAGAACGTAGTTCAGCGTATTCAGACTCTGCATGGTGGGCATCATCAGCCCCGAAAAGAACTGTGCCTTCTCGCTCTTGTCGTTCAGGTCTTTGTTCAGGACGTCGAATTCACTCTCGGTCGCCCCCTCGTGGTTGAATACCTTGATAACCCTCTCGCCGCTTATCATCTCCTCGGTGTAGCCGCCCAGTTCGCCTATGGAGTCCTGCTGGGCCGTAAAATACTTGCGCGAACGGCGCACTATCCAACTCGCCGTAAGGGTCATCACGGGCACCATGACGAATGTTACGAGCGTCAGAAGAGGACTTATGATGAGCATCATCACCGTGATGCCTATAAGCGTGAGTATCCCCGAAAGCATGTTCGAGAGGCTGTCGGTGAGCGCGTCCGAAATGCGATCCATGTCGTTGGTGTAGCGGCTCATCAGATCGCCCGCCTGATGGGTGTCGAAATAGTTCACAGGCAGTCGTTCCATCTTCCGGAACAGGTCTTCACGCAACCGTGCCACCGTCTTCAGACCCACGCTGTTCAGAAGGCGGTATTGGATGAGATCGGCCACGCAGTCGATCACATAGATACCCAGTAGCACGGCGAGAATAACAACCAGCCCGTTCCAGTCGCCCGGAATGATGTAGTTGTTGATAATGGGGCGTATCATATAGGAGCCGGCCGTGCTCGTACCCACGCTCACGACAAGACATCCGCCCGCAACGAAGAGCCATTTGCGCTGCGGGCCCAGATACGAGAAGAGCCGCAAGAGAGTTTTCCTCCCTTGTTTAGGTTTGCCCTGCTGGCTGAGATGCTGGTTCCTGTCCGCCACTGTTAATTATGATTGTTTTGCGTAGCTAATTATCAAATTATCAAATCACCAAATTATCAAATTATCCCTTATATTGTTGTGAATCATAGATTTCTTTGTACACTTTCGAAGTTTTCAGAAGACGGGCGGGAGTGTCGAAACCGTCCATTCGGCCATCCTCCAGTACCATCACCCTGTCGGCATCCTGCATGGTGCCTATGCGCTGGGTGATAATGAGCACGGTGGTCTCTTTCAGTATGCGGCGCAGACCGGCGCGTATCTTCAGCTCGGTGGTAGAGTCCACCGCGCTCGTGCTGTCGTCGAGGATAAGTATCTTCGGCTTTCTCAAAAGGGCGCGCGCGATACAGAGACGCTGTTTCTGTCCGCCCGAAACATTGACCCCTCCGCGGCCGAGAACTGTGTCGTACCCTCGCTCGAACGACATCACGAAGTCGTGGGCCTCGGCGGCGCGGGCGGCCTCCTCCACCTCGGCCTGTGTGGCCTCGGGATTGCCCCAACGCAGGTTTTCGAGTATCGTGCCCGTGAAAAGTTCGTTCTTCTGAAGCACCATCCCTATGCTGTGTCGCAACTCTTCGAGGCGGTACTCCTTGACATTGCGCCCGTCCACGAGCACCTCTCCCGACGTGGCGTCGTACAGGCGCGGAATAAGCTGCACGAGCGAGCTTTTTCCCGAACCCGTTCCTCCCGCCACCGCGATGGTCTCTCCGCGCTTGATCGAGAAGGTTATCCCGGACAGCACCTCACTCTCGCCTCCCTCGTAGTGGAACTCCACGTCGCGGAACTCGATATCTCCCCTTTCCACGGCGTAGTCGTGTTTCATAGCAACGGGAGTGTCGGTAAGCGAAGGCTCTGTTCGCAGGACTTCGAGTATGCGTTCGGACGACGCCGAGGCCCGTGCGAAGTTCATCACCACCATCGAGAACATCATCACCGCCATCAGTATCTGCATCAGATAGTTGAGAAACGATATGAGCTGTCCCACCGACAGGGAACCCTCCATCACCCGGCCGCCGCCGAACCAAAGCACGACCACGACCGAAAGGTTAAGTATAAGACCCATAAGCGGGGCGAGCATCACTATGATGTTGGCGGCACGGATCGTCGTGTCCTGCAGGTCGCGGCTCGTGCCCTCGAACTTCCGGCTCTCGAAATCCTCCCTGACGAACGATTTCACGAGCCTCATGTTGATAAGGTTCTCCCTCACCACCGCGTTAAGCCGGTCGATTCGCCGTTGCACCTTCAGAAAGTAGGGAACCCCCTTTTTCATCACCACCCACACTATCGCCACCATTGCCGGAATTGCCGCCGTCAGCACCAGCGCAAGGTGCGAATCGAGCCTCAGAATGAACACGAGAGCCATCAGAAAGAGCATCGGGGCGCGTAGCATGATGCGCATAGACATGAACACGATTTGTTGCATTCGGGTCACGTCGCCCGTCAGGCGCGTGATGAGCGAGGCGGAAGAGAAGCGGTCGATATCGGGAAAGGCGAAACTCTGTACCTTGGCAAAGAGCCGCCCGCGAAGGTCGGTGCCGAAACGGGTCGAGGTGCGCGCCGACAGATAAGCGTTGGCAATGGAGGCAAAGAGCTGAACGACGGCCAGAAGCAACATCCAAAGACCCGTGGTCGTGATGACCGACATGTCGCGCGGCATCACCCCGTCGTCGACAATGCGCGACATATACATCGGCTGGAGGGTCTCGCACAGCACCGCGGCCGCAATCAGCAGAGGACTCCCGAGGAGGCTCCACCGATACTTTTTGAGTATTTGCCAATAGTATTTCATCTATTTCTTAAAGGCGAAGAACACCGCGCCTATGAGCATTGCGAACGAGATCAGGTGGTTGACGCGGAAAGTTTCGGTGCGAAACACTATCAGCGTGAAAACCGTGAAAACCGCGAGCGAGATCACCTCCTGCATTATCTTCAACTGTATAAGCGAAAAAGGTCCTCCGTTGCCGACATATCCGAGACGGTTGGCCGGAACCTGAAGGCAGTATTCGAAGAACGCGATGCCCCAACTCACGACTATCAGCGCTATGAGCGGCAGATGGCCGCGGGCGCCCGTCGAGCCGAATTTCAGGTGGCCGTACCACGCAATGGTCATAAATATGTTCGCCGCAACGAGCAGGCCTACAGTGCAGAGAGCTTTCATCCAAAAAGAAGTTATCGAGGGCGCAAAGTTAACCCGAAACCTCAATAACGTTTTACTTTCCCGAAAAATAATTATCGATCATCGCCATGGTCTCTTCCATCTCCTTTTTTTTCGCCTCTGTCAACTCGGGATATTTCAGCTTCAGGGCTTTCATCCTGTCGCATATTATCTCCGCCACCGCCCAGCGCATGAACCATTTGTGGTCGGCCGGAATGACGTACCAGGGAGCATGTTCGGTCGAGGTGGCGGAAAGCATATCGGAATAAGCCTCCATGTATTCGTTCCAAAGCATACTCTCCTTGTAGTCGGCCAGCGAGAATTTCCAGTTCTCGTCCTCGTCCCTAAGCCTGTCGCGAAACCGGCGTTCCTGCTCGTCCTGCGAAACGTTGAGGAAAAATTTCAGCACCACCACCCCGTTCTCGGTGAGATGCCGCTCGAAATCGTTTATCTGGCGGTAACGTCTCTTCCAGAATTTTTCGTCGATGTCCTCCGGCTTGTCGACATTCACAAGTTTTTGTCCGAGGATTATCTCGGGATGGACTTTCGTCACGATCACCTCCTCGTAGTGCGAACGGTTGAATACTCCGATACGTCCCTTTTCTGGCAGATTCTTGAATACCCTCCAAAGATAATCGTGGTCGAGTTGTTCGTGTGTCGGGGTCTTGAACGAAACGGTCTGGAATCCCTGCGGATCGATGCCCGAGAGAACGTGCTTAATGGTACCGTCCTTGCCCGCCGCGTCCATCGCCTGAAAAATGACGAGCATCGAATATCTGTCGAATGCGTAGAGCTTACTCTGGAGTTTGGCCATCTTGTCGATAGTCTTCCGGAGCTCCTCATCGGCGGCCTTTTTCGAGATATCGGAAGTGAACCCGGGATCGAAATCTGAAACCTTGTGTTTGCGGTCGGGCTCGGCGATCAGTTTTTTGAGCAGTTCTTTTTTCATAAACGCGCTATGTTTTGACGCTTAGCCCGAGCAATATTATTGCCAGAAATGGTTTTTATGAAAAGTTTGTTCGAAAAATTTGGAGAAAAGATTTTTTGCGTTACCTTTGCATTCGCTTTCGAGCAAAAAGGGAGTTTAGCTCAGCTGGTTCAGAGCATCTGCCTTACAAGCAGAGGGTCGGCGGTTCGAATCCGTCAACTCCCACAGGGTGCCAAACTAAAATCCAAGCGGTTACGAAAACTCGTAACCGCTTTTTCTTTGCGAAAGAAGTAGCGAACACAACCTAATACTTTAAATAACTATGACCGTAACCTCATTCATCGGCTTCGCGGCGGCTGTACTCTCGACGCTGAACCAATTCCCTCAGGCGATCAAAGTATTTCGCACCCGCGACACCCACAGCATCTCGCTCGCCATGTACTGTATCGTCGAAGTGGCGATAACACTGTGGCTGGTCTATGGGATACTGCTGAACGACATGCCTCTGATCCTTGCCAATGCTCTGTCGCTCATCCCGATAACCTACATTTTCATCGTCAAGCTCTACAACACCGTCATAGGAAAAGACAAGCCGGGCATATAACCCGGCTTCGTCTCGTCACTTTGTACACGGAACCCCGCTTCGAGCGTGTGCTCAGAAAAGCAGGTGTTCCTTTGTTTCCTTGTCGAAAACCTTTCTGTTGAACAGGTAGTATGTCGCGGCCCTGTGCGCCACGCCGGTCTGGCGTTCGGCAAGCGGAGCGAGGTATTTCTTCGTTATCGCCTTCCGGCGGAAATTACGCTTGTCGACCGGGCGTCCGATGATGATCTCGTAGAGTTGCTGCAACTCGCTCAGAGTGAATTTGTCGGGAAGCAACTCGAATATCACCGGTTCGACCGCCAGATCGTCCCTTAGTTTAGCCAATGCCGCGTCCAATATCTCGCGGTGATCGAAAATCAGTTCCCCGATGGTCGATATCTCCTTCCATTCCGCCTCGGGCGAAAGCCCTCCGAGGTCGATCGCCGACAGGTTGACGGCGGCGTAGAAGCCGACGGTCACGACCCTCCATTCGCCCACGCCGTGGGTGCGTATCCACTCGAAGTCGAACTCACGACGGTGCAGACGGTCGAGCGAACTGAATACCCGGAACTGCTTCATAAATATGTTGCCCATACCGGTCTGTTCCCTCAGAGTACGGATAGCCGTCTCTTCGGCCGTTTCATCGATCAGCATGTGATGGCCCGGAAGTTTCCATTCGATGGTCGTCACCCCGTCGTGCTCGATCGACTCACGGCGCAACAAAACGTGCAGTTTGCCGTCGCCATAGCCGAAGATAACACAGTCTACCGAAATGTGGCGCAGGATATCGGGTGGTTTTACAGTCTTGTTCATTCTACTGACAAAATTATGCTATTTTAAGGTTCGTCCCCTTTTCATATATAGTGAGAACCAAAAAGTTATGCATAAAACGCGAATCCGCGCTCACGAATTGTGTATGGCAGACGTTTTTTTGATGGTAATAATCCGACCCCGCTTTTAGGGCGGGGTCGGATGTCGGTTGTAACCCTTCTGTGCCGTGCTATTCTTCTTCCGGATGAGTGAAACGCATGTACCAGCCACCCCAGTCGGGATACATCACACGGATGTAAAGAATCTTATCGGTCAGCTCAAGTATCTCGTACTTGTCGGTGACATAACTGTCCGAAGGAATATACGACGGGAAAGCTCCGCCCGAGAAGCTGATGTGGTTATCGGCAAGGCTCCATCCCCAATTGGCATCGGCGGGCATGGTGTAGGGTATAACGGTACTCGTAGTGGCACCAAGCCACTCGTCACCGAACAGACCCGCTTTCAGCGGCTCTTCATTTGCCACGACCTCTCCTTGGGTTTCCAGAACGAACGAACCGTCCTTATTGAAGTACATCACGTCGTCGTACTGCTCGGCGGGTCTGCTGTTCGGAGCCGCATTGTCCCATTCGGGACCGGTCGAACCGTTGGGACCGTTACCCCAGTGCCCCTGGGTTTCCCTGTCCCATACCCAGGGGGCGTTGGTCAGATAGACGTCTGCAAGACCCAATTCCACGGTGAATGTCACAGATTTGGGAGTCGTACCCATGTCTACGCCGCCCTGGTTGTAAATACCGATAGCATTGAAAGTGTATGTTCCGGCAACGGGTGCATCGAATTTGTAGACTCCACCCACGGTTTTGCCATCTATATCCCAGATAGGGACAACGCCCGGGCTTTTAGCCTGAAGATACACACGGAAAGGCGTGGCGGGATCGGCAGAAGCAACGGCTTCGAACTCCACCGCGTCGAAATTGGAAACAGGCCCCAACTCCGTTTTCGAGGGTTCCATCGGAGCGCACGACGCAAAGATGAACAGACCTCCGGTCAATAACAAATATTTAAACGATTTTTTCATAGTCTTTTCTCTTTAAAGATTTATGCGCGTTATTCTGTTGCTTCCGGAGCGGTGGGTACGAAATCTTCCGGCTGTCTGAGGTTGTGGTCGGCATCCATCTCGTCCTGCGGGATGGGCCATAACATGCGGTCGACACCATTCATGGTTGCATTTTTCACCCAACCGTCGGGCCCGAGAACCTGGGCGGCTCTTCCTGTACGGACCAGGTCCCAATAACGGAGACCGTCGCCCACGAATTCGAACCTGCGCTCGTTCATTATGTTGTCGAGCGAGACGGTCATCGCGGGAGCGGTGCCGCCGTTTTCGACATCGTATGCGCGGTCGCGGATCTGATCGAAATAGCCCTGGGCTTCGGAGGCCGGGCCACCCGTGCGAAGGATCAATTCGGCGGCATTGAGCAACGTTTCGGCATAGCGGAATATGCGAATGTTGTTTCTGTATGCCATATTGGTTTCACCCGTACCTTTGCCCTTGTTATTATAACCCGGACGGGGCTGGTATTTCCTGAGATAATAGCCTGTCACCTGTTCCCAGGCGCCTTTGCCGACCCATGTAGGTCTGGGTTCCCCTGTGTGAGCAGCATATTCGTCCAACCATTTATCGACATTCAGAATGCTGGCGTCCCTGCGCGTGTCGCCATCGGCAAACGCATTGTACGTCTCCTCGGGAATGGTGCAAGCACCCCATCCGGCGGCATCGAACTCGCTGTTCCCCGTCAGGTTACGAACGCCGATCCACTGCGGAACGACCGAACCGCCGACACCGATCGGGTCGTTCCAACCCGTTGTCGAGCCGTCGTCGTGTTTGTTGTGGTCGAAAATGGTTTCCGAGCAGAATTCGCCTTCGTCCATGTACAGCGCCTCGAAAGGAGTTATCACATTGCCGCTCGGGGACGTACCCATATTGGTGGTGGTCTTCAGGGCGAAATGACCGCTCGAGATGATATCGCGCATGTCCTCGAGAACTTCTCCGAAACGGGTTTGATCCATCTGGAGCATCACGAAACGAGCCTTGAGCATCTGGACAGCCGCCTTGTTGACACGACCCAGGTCGCTGACTGCAAGGTTTTCGGGCAGGGCATCCATTTCGAGGATCGTGTTGAGAGTTGCCACACATGCCTCATACACCTCGTCTGCCGCGTACTGGCGGGTGGTGTAGGGTAAGGTGAGGTTTACTTCGTAGTAGGGAACATTACCGAAGAACCTCCACAGATTGTAGTAATAATATGTGCGAAGGAAGAGCGCCTCCGACATCATGCGATCACGTTTGGCATCATCCATTTCGACATTAGGCAGGTGCTCGATCACATGGCAGGCACGGTTCACACCGGAATAGCTGATAAGTCCGAACCAGCGGTTATAGCCCCCTGTGCGTGAAATGACCTGATACCTTGCTATCGTTTGTAGTTCGGGTCTGTCTGTTGCGCTTTCGCCCCCGACATGCATATCGTCGGCCATAAACTCGGACACGAGGGTGGATGCACCCCAACCCCAGGAGTATTCTTCCCAATGCAAAGGAGCATAAGCGGCCACCAACGCCGCGGTCATGTCGGCCTCGGTTCTATAAAATTCGCTCGCCATAGTCCTGTCCTGCGGATAGACCGTAAGGAAATCGTTTCCGCAAGAGGCGAAAGTAGCGGTCATCGCCACCAGCGCAATCCCAAATATTTTAATTCTTTTCATATCTTTTCTTCTTTATTTCCATTTAAACTCATTAGAACGCAAGGTTTACACCAACGGAAAGAGTGCGTGCCTGAGGATAAATACCACGGTCGATACCTTCTGGGATTTCGGGGTCGAAACCGCGATATTTGGTTATGGTCAGCAGGTTCTCGGCCATGAAATATATTCTGAGCTTCGAGATGAGGGCTGTCTTGGTGATTCTTGCCGGCAGAGTGTAACCGATCTGCAAGCTCTTCAAACGCAGATAATTACCATTCTGAACGTAAAGATCCGAGGGGAGCCAGTTGCCATTCTTGTCGGTGGTGACAAGACGCGGAATGGTGTTGGAAGTACCGGGGCCCGTCCAGCGGTCGAGAGCATAAGCGGGAAGGTTGATCGTGGCGGCGTCCAAACGACGTGTCGCGTCGAAAATATCGACATCGGCGACACCCTGCCAGAGCATGGCCACGTCGATCCCGTTCCATGCGGCGTCTATCGCGAAGTTATATGTCCATTTCGGGAAATAGTTACCGATCATGGTACGGTCGTTTTCGTTGATCACACCGTTGTTGTCCATATCCACGAAGCGAAGGTCGCCGGGAGCGGCATCGGGCTGGATCAGTCTGGTGACTTCGATCATTCTGTCCGGATCCTTCTTGGTGGGAGACGAGATCATTCCCGTCCAGGTATAACTTTCGATCTCTTCCCATGTCTGGAAAATACCGTCGGTCTTTCTACCGTAGAAATGGTTGAACGGCAGGCCGTTTTCGCTACGGGCAACCATACCGAGGCTCTGGTTCCCCGAAGGGCCTCCCTGCGTACCGTCGGAGGTACCCAGATTTTCAACGCGGTTTTTCAGATAGGTGGCATTGGCGGAGACACCGAAGCTCCATCTTCCGCGAACGAAACGATAGTCGGCTTCGATCTCGATACCGGTGTTGAACATCGTACCGACGTTACCAGTCGGCTTCGAGTCGCCCACATAGGAGGGTACGTTAGACATGACTATGAGCATACCCTTGGTGTTTTTCTGATACCAGTCGATGCTGAAGTTCAGGGAGCTGTTAAAGAAGCTGGCTTCCAAACCTATGTCGGTCTGTTCCGATGCCTCCCATTTCAGGTCGGGATTCCCAATGCCGGAGGGTTTGGACCCCACGAATATGTTGTTTGCGCCGCCGCGGCCCCAAATGTAACGGCTCTGGTTGCCGGAGTCCATTGCGACGGTGTAAAGGAAGTCATTGATCCTGTCGTTACCGTTCTGTCCCCAACTTGCGCGAAGTTTCAAAGCGGAGATCCAACTCGGGAACGATTCGGCGAACGATTCGTTGGTGATGTTCCAACCTGCCGAAACCGCCGGGAAGGTAGCCCACTTGTTATTGGTACCGAAACGGGTCGAACCGTCATGCCGGAGTGTGAATTCGAACAGGTAACGTTCGTCGAAGTTGTAGCTCACGCGACCGAAGTAGGAAGCGAGGCGGTAGGGATTGACCGGACCGCCGGAAAGCGTACCCGTGGTGGCCGTAGCGGAACTTATCCACGCCTTGTCATCGTTCCATGCCCATTCCGGAAGCGTCTGTCTCGTTCCGTTCAGGTTGGTGGCGCTTTTATTACCGCGGGCGGACTGACCCAGCAGCACGACCAGATTGTGTTTGCCGAACGTGTTGGCATAGGTCAGGGTGTTCTCGACCTGCCAGTCGAAACCGCGGTTGAATTCGGCGCCTGCACTCGAAGCGCTGTCCCACTCGGCTTCGTCGGGGAAATCGGTGTATTTCCTGTAATAAGGACGGCTATAGCGATTGTTTCCCCAGAATGCCATGTCCACACCGTAAGACGACTTGAAGGTCAATCCTTTGAAGATTTCCAGATCGGCCCAGAACGACGACACGAACTTGTCGCTCCAGTTACGCTGCTGGGGCATGTGCATCGAAGCGATGGGGTTGCTCATCTCGGAGGTGTAACCTTCGACCGTATTGAACGGCCTGCCCTGCTTGTCCATAATGGGAGGAGCCTTGGTCAGAGTCGCAACGTAATCCAGGAACTCCTGCATCTCTTCGGCGGTGTCGCCCATATAGAGACCTTCGATGGGAGGAATGGTCAGGGCGTGGCTCAACGGACCTCCGAAAAAGTCGTTTGTACCGATACCGCGGTTGTTGATGTGGGCGTACTGTGCCTGAATACCAAGATTCGCTTTCGCAAGCCAATCGCGGGAGGCCGATTTGTCCATCAACTTGTAAGTGTTGTTCAGACGCAGAGTGAGACGGTCGTAGTTAGACGCATTGTAGTTACCGCCGATCACACCGTCCTGAGTGAAATAGCCGAGCGACACATAGTAGTTCGCCCTTTCGGTAGCGCCCGAAACCGAGAGCTGGTGGTTCTGCATCGGAGCATCGAAGTTGAATAGCTCCTTCTGCCAATTCGTATCGTGCTTGTACACCGAAGGATCGGGATACGGCAGATCTTCGCCCGGAGTGAGACCCGTCTGGAGCGCCATTTCGTTCATTATGGTCTGATACTCGAACGAATTGAGCACGGGACGCAGTTTCCAGGGATTCTGCCAGCCATGCTGGAAATCGTAAGTGACCCGGGCATCGCCCTGCGTACCGCGCTTTGTGGTGACGAGGATAACACCGTTCGAACCCTTCGTACCGTAGACGGCCGCCGAAGCCGCGTCCTTGAGTACTTCGATGGATTCGATGTCGGTGGGGTTGAGGTAGTCGATACCACCGCCGACCTGCATTCCGTCGACCACATACAGAGGATCGTTATTCCCGGTCGAACCGATACCGCGAATGCGGACGGTGGAACCCGAGCCGGGCTGACCGCTCGACTGAACGATGTTCACACCGGCGATTTTACCCTGCAATACACTTTCGATACGGGTGGGCGTCTGACTTTGCAAGTCGGATGCCTTCACGCTTCCGATCGCCGCGGTGACGACGCTTTTCTTCTGAACGCCGTAGCCCACGACGACGAGATCGTCGATGGTGGTCGCGTCGGCCTGCAGAACGACGTTAATGGTCGTCGAGGTGCCCACGATGACTTCCCTGTCAACGAAACCGAGCAGGGTGAAGACCAGCGTGTCACCTTCCTTTGCACTGACGGCATACTCGCCGAGCGCATTGGTCACGGCGATGGTGTTGGTCCCCCTGACCTGCACCATGGCCCCACTTGCCGGAGCACCGTCATCCGACGTCACTACCCCGTGAATGGAGTGTAGCTGTGCATTTGCTACGAAAGCCACGCAACAAAGCCAAAAAGTAAAGATTATTTTCATAGAGTTATAGGAATTTGGTTAGAACTTTATCGATGCAAATTTATATTATGTTTTCTTTTTGGCAAATTATTTAGTGTCTTTTTTACACATTGACACACGCATTTAGTATTAAACGACTGATTATTAACGATATTAACATTTCTGTTTGGATTGATTCGTAATTTGTTTACCTTTGTGGCGGTCGTGATAGTGTAAAATGCACACTATAATAATTTTTTTTAATAATTCATTCGGGACGTACGGTATTTAATAACGCATACTCATTATTTTAAAAATAAACACTTTATGAACCTAAAATTTCCACTCAGACTGTTTTTGCTGTCCGTCGCCCTCGTCTCGATGGCGGCATGCCGGACAACCAAATCGGAGGTCGAGACTCGCATCGACGACATCCTTGCCCAAATGACCCTCGAAGAGAAGATCGGTCAGATGAACCAACTCAGCTACGACGTTTCGGGCGGCGGTACTCTCGCCGATGATATCCGCGCCGGCAGGGTGGGATCGCTCCTCAACATAGTCGATCCCGTAAAGATCAATGAACTGCAGAAGGTCGCCGTGGAAGAGAGCCGACTGGGCATTCCTCTTGTAATAGGACGCGACGTGATCCACGGCTTCAAGACCATTTTTCCGATACCCATAGGGCTTGCCGCCACCTTCGATCCCGAACTCGTCCAGCAGGGCGCAGTCATTGCCGCAAGGGAGGCACGCTCGGCGGGTGTACACTGGACCTTCGCCCCGATGCTCGACATCTCCCGCGACCAGCGCTGGGGACGCCTCGCCGAAGGTTTCGGCGAAGACCCCCATCTTGGGGCGATGCTCGGGAGCGCCATGGTACGCGGATACCAGGGTTCGTCGCTCGCCGATCCCGCATCCATAGCCGCCTGTGTGAAACATTTCGTGGCATACGGTGCAGCCGAGGGCGGAAGGGACTACAACTCGACCAACGTTCCCGAACACCTGATGCGCAACATCTATCTCGTTCCCTTCAAGGCCGCCGTGGACGCGGGCGCCGCCACTCTGATGACCTCGTTCAACGAGAACGACGGCATTCCCGGAACCGGCAACAAGGCTCTGGTCCGCGACATGTTGCGCGATGAATGGGGTTGGGACGGCATGGTGGTTTCCGACTGGGCCTCGGTGACGGAGATGATCGCCCACGGTTTTGCCGCCGATCCCAAGGAGGCGGCAATGAAAGCGGTGAACGCCGGAGTGGACATGGAGATGGTGAGCGGATCGTACCTGCAACACCTTCCCCAACTCATCGAGGAGGGTAAGGTGAGCAAGGAATATGTCGACAACTCGGTTCGCAATATCCTGCGCCTGAAATTCCGTCTCGGGCTTTTCGACGCTCCCTACACCGACGTCCCGGCCGTCTCGCCGGCATACGCTCCCGAGCACCTCGCCGCCGCCAAACTCTCCGCCGAAAGGTCGGCGGTGCTTCTCAAGAACGACGGAGTGTTGCCGCTCGAAGGAGTTCGCTCCATCGCCTTGGTGGGACCTATGACCGACGCTCCCCACGATCAGCTCGGAACGTGGATATTCGACGGCGACAAGTCCCGCACGGTGACACCGCTGGCGGCGCTTCGTGAAATGTATGGCGACAAGGTCTCGATAATCCACGAGAACGGTCTCGAATACAGCCGCGACAATAACACGGCGGGCATTGCGCGTGCCGTTGCGGCCGCCCGGCGTGCCGATGTGGTGGTCGCGGTAGTGGGCGAAGAGTCGATCCTGTCGGGTGAGGCTCATTCGCTGGCGAACCCCAGCCTCGTGGGCGCGCAAAAAGAACTTATCGCCGGGCTTGCTAAAACGGGCAAACCTTTGGTCATGGTCGTCATGGCCGGTCGTCCCCTGCTCATCGGCGATGAAGTGGAGGTTGCCGATGCCGTTCTCTGGTCGTTCCATCCGGGCACGATGGGCGGTCCGGCGCTTGCCGACCTGCTCTTCGGCAAAGTTTCTCCGAGCGGTCGTCTTCCCATGACCTTCGCAAAAGAGGTGGGACAGATACCCATCTATTATAACCACAACTCGACGGGACGCCCCTTCACCGGAACCGAAACCATGATCGACGACATTCCCCGGGAGGCAGGGCAGACCTCGCTCGGCAACACGAGCTATTATCTCGACGCGGGGGCCGAGCCGCTTTTCCCGTTCGGTTATGGATTGACCTACACCACTTTCGAATATTCCGACTTGGTGTTGGGAAGCGATACCATGAGTGCGGGCGGATCGCTCGATGTCAGGGTCACCCTCTCCAACACTGGCGAACGTGCCGGTACGGAGGTCGTGCAGCTCTACGTACAGGATATCTCCGGCTCCATCACCCGTCCCGTCAGGGAGCTCAAGGCTTTCCGCCGCGTCTCTCTCGGAGCGGGCGAATCGACTCAGGTCGCCTTCAGCCTCACTCCCGACATGCTCGCCTTCTGGGGACTGGACATGGAGTACGGCGCCGAACCGGGGGAATTCCGCCTGTGGGTAGGGCCCGACAGCAGCGGAGGAGTGGAGTCGAAATTTTCGCTCTTATAATGTCGAACGAATAAAAATTAATCGGATATGAAAAGTTTGTTATTTATATTGGTCGCCCTGAGCGCCGCGGGCGTGTTGGCGTGCGGCATAAAAAACCCCGATCATTCGGATGTGCCCATTCCCGGAGAGGGAGATCCCGTGGCGGTCGAGAGTGTCGAGATCGCCGAGGCGCTGACCTTCGACATCGGCACCAGCCACACCCTCACTCCGACCATCCTTCCCAAAAATGCCACTAACAAAGGTGTGACATGGACGACGAGCAACAGTTCTGCGGTATCTGTCGATCAAGACGGTAAGCTGAATGTACTCACCGCCGGAGAGGTTACGATAACTGTCACGACCAATGACGGCCAAAAGCAGGACTCCTGCACTATAACCGCGGTCGATCCCGATGCGGGCAAGGAGTACGCCCTCGTGTGGGCCGAGGAGTTCGGCGAGGAGGGCGATCCCGTTTCGCCGCTCGACACCGACTCGTGGAGCGTGGAAGTACAACCCCCGGGGTGGGTGAACAACGAGCTTCAACGTTACGTCAACTCGCCCAACAACATCGAGGTATCGGACGGAACCCTTAAGCTCACCTGCCGTAAGGAGACCAGCGGCGATATCACGTCGGGACGCATCCATTCCGGGAATAAAAAGATATTCACCTACGGCCGTTTCGAGATACGCGCGAAACTTCCAGGCGGCAAGGGCATATGGCCCGCGATCTGGATGCACGGTCAAAATATAGGCTCGGTGGGGTGGCCCACCTGCGGCGAGATCGACATCATGGAGCATGTCGGCTACGAATCGACGATGATATACGCCTCGACCCACACCCAACTTCGCAACCACAGTATCGGTACCCAGGTCACATCCGGAATCACGATCCCGGACTGCGAGAATGAATTCCATGTCTACAAGCTCGAATGGACGCGCACCTCTATCTCAATGTGGGTCGACGACCAGAAATACTTCACCTACACTCCCCGGAGCTATGAGGTGGGCGACTGGCCCTTTAACGCCGACGAAATGATGATTCTCAACGTCGCCTGGGGCGGCGGTTGGGGAGGCGCACAGGGTGTCGACGAAAGCGTTTTGCCCGGGACCATGGAGGTCGACTACGTGAGGGTTTATCAGAAACAGTGACCGGCGGTCGAATAACTCGGACAGACAGATGAAGAAAACTATAGCATATCTTGCGGCGGGCGTTCTGTTCGCCTGCGCCGTGGCCGGTTGCACGACCGGGCACAAGGATTTTCTGCGCACCGAGGGCGGCAGGATCGTTAACGACGGCGGCGAAGTGTTGCTTCGCGGATTCGGGCTGGGCGGCTGGGTGCTGCAGGAGCCCTATATGTTGCGCGTGTCGGGTATGATGTCGACCCAGCAGCAATTCCGCGACAGCATCGTCTCGCTGGTGGGCGAAGAGCGAACCAGGGAGTTCTACCGTCGGTGGTGGCACAACGGGGTGCAGAAGCGCGACATAGACTCGCTGGCGGCATGGGGCTTCAACCACGTCCGTATGCCGATGCACTACAACGTCTACACACTGCCCATCGAGCAGGAGCCCGTGCCGGGCGAACACACATGGTTGGAGGAAGGGTTCGCCATAACCGACAGCCTTTTGAGTTGGTGCGAAGCGAACCGGATATACCTGATCCTCGACCTGCACGCCGCCCCCGGGGGTCAGGGCAACGACGTCGCCATTTCCGACGCCTCGCCGGTCAGGATGTGGCAGGACGAGCGCAACGTCGAAAAGGCTATCGCCCTGTGGCGCCGCCTGGCCGAACGTTACAGGGACGAGGAGTGGATCGGCGGCTACGACGTCGTCAACGAGCCCAACTGGGGCTTTACCGATCCAGAAGGCGACCGCAATGGTCTGGGTGAGCAGGTGAACGCCCCCCTGAAGAAATATCTGGTCGATGTGACGAAAGCGATCCGCCAGGTCGACACCAACCACATGATCATCATCGAGGGTAACGGCTGGGGCAACAACTACAACGGCATCTTCCCGCTCGACTGGGACGACAACACCGCCATCAGCTTCCACAAATACTGGAACTACAACGACGAAGGGTCGATCGCCGGATTTTTAAAAATGCGCGAGGAGCAGAACGCCCCCTTGTGGATGAGCGAGTCGGGCGAAAATTCCAACGTGTGGTTCACCGATGCGATCTCGCTTCTGGAGAGCAACGGCATCGGATGGTGCTGGTGGACCTACAAACGACTGGGACTCGGCACTCCCATGGAGGTGATACCCGGAGAGGGTTACACGCGGCTTTTGGATTATTGGGCCGGACGTGCCCCGCGACCCTCCGCCGACGAGGCATGGGAGGCGCTCGAAATCCTTGCCGAAAACTACAAACAGGAGAACACCGTATTCCATCGCGACTACATCGACGCCATGTTCAGGCAGGTGGCAACGACCGATACCGAACCGTGGACAGCCCACAACGTCGGAGTGTCGGGATGTACCGTTTTCGCGTCGGACTACGATATGGGGCGCAACGGTTATGCCTACAACGACCTCGATCTTGCCAATTACCGCACCTCCAACCCACGCGAACAGGGTGGCAATCGCGGCAGGAGCTACCGCAACGACGGGGTCGACGTTTACAGGAGCGACGACATTCCAGAGGGCAACGGCTATTATGTCGGCTCGACGGAAGAGGGCGAATGGATGAAATACACGCTCGACGTCGCCACGGCGGGTAATTACACGCTGTCGGTGTGCCAGAGAAATGAAGGCGGCGAGTGGAAGATCCGAAAGGAGGGCGAAGTGTCGTTCGACGCGGGCAGGAACTCCTACACCTGTCACGTTTCGCCGGGGTGGGACTACGCATGGTTCCGCTTCCAATTCGTCGATTGACAGGAGAGAATAGATAATGAACAGGGGCGTTCCGCTAAGGGACGCCCTTGTTCGTTACGGGTATATTCACGGAAAGCGGCACACGGTATCAGCGGAAGTCGGTGAGCCGATCCGTCCGATTTTTCCGTCCCGCGCGGCAATCGACACCGCATGGCGGAACTAATCGCAAAATATTCGTATCTTGCAGGGCGATTTGCAAAGACCACTAAGAGCTTGTTTGGAATTCCCCATTCTCGCTCTTTTTTGCTCTTTTTGCCCCATTTTTTACCTGAAACTCGTTACATAGAACCACTATGCGCCTCGTCTCAGGCAAAAAATGAAACAAAAATAACTATAAAATAGCTTCGATGGGAAAATCCAAACAAGCTCTAATAATGAAAAGGCTTTTTTCGACAGTTGCGGCATTGTTCTTTGCCGCCGCCACCCTGCAGGCGCAAAGCGTCTCCGAGGTGTGGAACCCCGACCCGGGAGACGGCACCTATAACAACCCCGTAATTTATGCCGACTACTCCGACCCCGACGTGTGCCGCGTGGGTGAGGACTACTACATGACCGCGTCGAGTTTCAACTGCGTTCCGGGCCTGCCGATCCTGCGGTCGAAAGACCTTGTGAATTGGACTTTGATCGGCCATGCCATCGCGCGGATGCCCGAAATCGCCCTTCCCGGCGACGGAACCGTAAACCACGGCGGCAACGTTTGGGCGCCCGCGATACGTCATCACAACGGAGAGTTCCACATCTATTACGGCGATCCCGATGTCGGAATATTTATGACCAAAACATCCGATCCGGCGGGCGAGTGGGAGCCTCCGGCCCTTGTCAAAAAGGGCAAAGGGCTAATAGACCCCTGTCCGCTGTGGGACGACGACGGCAGTGTCTGGCTCGTACATGCCTTCGCCGGAAGCCGCGCGGGCATCAAGAGCCTGCTGGCCGTCACACGCCTTACGCCCGACGGACGCGAGGCGGTGGGCGAGACGAGGATAGTCTACGACGGCCATGACCTCGACCCGACGGTCGAGGGACCGAAGTTCTACAAGCGCGACGGTTGGTATTGGATATTCGCTCCGGCGGGAGGAGTTGCGACCGGTTGGCAGTTGGCCATGCGGTCGAAGAAGGTTTTTGGCCCTTACGAGCGGCGGATGGTGATGAATCAGGGCAAAACCGACATAAACGGCCCCCATCAGGGAGCGTGGGTCGATACGGCAAAGGGTGGCGAGGATTGGTTCGTGCATTTTCAGGATGTGGGCGCCGTCGGACGCATTGTCCACCTGCAACCTATGGCGTGGCGGAACGGATGGCCCGTTATCGGGAACGACAGCGACGGGGACGGTTGCGGCGAACCCGTGGCGACATACAAAAAACCGATCGCAGGCAAAGCCCGGCCCGGCGAAACTCCCGCCGAAAGCGACGAATTTGGCACCCCGAAACTTGGTTTGCAATGGCAGTGGCAGGCCAACCCCGAACCGTGGTGGATGTTTGCCGACGCGACACGGGGCCGTCTCAAACTCTACTCGGTGCCTCTGCCCGAAAAGTATAAAAGCCTTTGGGATGTGCCCAACCTGTTGCTACAAAAATTCCCGGCGCCACGTTTCACGGTGACCGTGAAGCTGACCCTCGTCCCCGACGGACGCTTCGACGGCGAGCGCACGGGTCTCGTGGTAATGGGCCGCGACTATGCCGTGCTGTCTCTCGAATCGCACGGAGAACGCTTCATCCTCTCGCAGAACGAGTGCCTTGGAGCCGACAAGGGAGGAACCGAGAAGACCAACGACCGTATCTTGCTCGACCGGGGGACGGTGTGGTTGCGTATGGAGTTCTCCGACGGAGTGTGCCGTTTCAGCTACAGCCCCGACGGTAACCGGTTCAAAAGTATGGGAAAACCCTTCACAGCCGCTCCCGGGGTATGGATCGGCGCCAAAACAGGAGTGTTCTGCACGCGTCCCGCAGGCGGTAACGACGGCGGTTGTGCCGAAATAGACTGGTTCCGAATAGAAAATTGATTCTTACCCATAGGCTTTGGCCAGAAATCGGAGGTTTTTAAGCCTCCGTGAAAAGAAAAATCCTTTAAATAATTGCCGTTGGCTTTAGCCAACGGATAAACAGAACACTCTCATTCACCCGGGCTTTAGCCCAAACATCGACACAATTTGAAAAACATAATTCCAACCCGAAAATGAAGAACATTAAGATCGCCGTCGCGGCATTGGCCCTGCTTTGCTACGCGGCACCCGCAACCGTTAAAGCCCAAACCCTGAGAGCCGGAACGGCAAAAGTGAACATCACCCCCGAGAGCCCCCGCTATCCGGTTCACGACTCGCTGTGGGCGCGCAGCCTTATCCTCGAAGCGGGAGGCGAGAGGGTCGCTTTCATATCTTACGACAACACCAATTATCAGAACGAGGAGTTGCTGGCCCGGCTCAAAGCGAAGTATGGCCTGAAGGAACTTTTCTTCTGCCAGTCGCACACCCACTCGGGCGGTTGGGGTGACGCGGAGCGCACCGAAGCGCTCTTTACACAGGTATTGGACGAAGCCTCGAAAAGCATGTTCGACGCCCGCATTTCGGGCGGCTGGCGCACATTCCCGCAGTTGTCGTTCATGCGCCTCGTAGTCCGCGACAACGGCCGTGCCAAGGAGTCGTGGGAGGGCGACGACCACTGGCGCGCCGTCAACCCCGAACGCATCCCCCACGGTCCGGTCGACTCCTCAGTGGGGGTGATCCGCCTCGACGACGCTACGACGGGTAATCCTCGCGTTGTTATGATGAACTACGCCTGCCACCCCGACGTGGTGTGGAACAATTTCGAGATTTCGGGCGACTATGTAACCTACGCCACCGCCTACACCGAGGAGGCTTTCGACGGAACAGTGAACTGCCTTTTCGTTCAGGGCGGGGCCGGCAACCAGGCCCCCCTGTTCAAGGACGGCGGGCGGCAGTCTCCCGACGATCCGCGCCCGGCAAATTACGACCTCATCGAACGGATGGGCAAACTTCTCGGCATCGAAGCTGTAAAACTTGCGCGCGAACTCTACCCCAACCCCTATGACGTACCCTCCGTGCAGGTTTTGAGCGATTCCATCGAGATAGGCCCGCGCGATCCCGGCTCCGAACGTCCCGAGATAACCGCCCGTTTCGCCGCCGTGCTCCTCAACGGCCGTTATTCGATAGCCACGTTCCCGGGCGAACCGTTCATCAAGTTTCAGATCGACTGGAAGCGTGAAATGCAGACGGCCGGGAAGGTTCCGTTCTTCTTCGGCTACACCTGGAACGGCGGCCGTTCGCCCGGCTATGTGCCCGATGTGAGAAGCGCCGCGCTCGGAGGATTCGGCGCCGACCGCGACATCGCCATCGGTACGGGCGAGAGGATAATGACGCGAATCCTCGAAGATTTTTACCGGCTGGAGGGGCTGTTTTAAAAGAGATGAGATGCGAAAACTGACAATGGATGAACTGAACCGGCCGACGCAGGACGAGGCGCGGGAGATGGCGCGTATACCGGTGGTGGTGGTGCTCGACAATGTGCGGAGTCTCAACAACGTGGGCTCGTTCTTCCGCACATGCGACGCTTTCGCGGTGGAACGGCTCATCTTGTGCGGCATCACCGGCGCCCCGCCCGACCGCGAGATACACAAAACCGCACTCGGAGCCGAGCTTACAGTTCCATGGACACGTTTCGCGACCACCGAAGAGGCTGTGGAGTGGCTCATCGACGAAGGGTACATGCCATTGGCCGTCGAGCAGGTGCGCGGCGCGAAGATGCTCGACCGGTTCCGTCCGGATGTGACGCGTAATTACGCCCTCGTTTTCGGCAACGAAGTCGAGGGGGTGTCGCAAAGCGTGATTGACCTCTGTGCCGGAGCCATCGAGATCCCGCAGGCCGGAGCGAAACACTCCCTCAACGTGGCCGTAAGCGGCGGCGTGGCGCTGTGGCCTTTCTTTTGTGCTTTTCGCGCGAATTTGTAAATACAAAAGCTACATGAATAGATTTTATGTTATCCTGCTTGCGCTTTTCACCGCTTGCGCACAGATGGCCGACGCGCAAACGATCGAGAGTTATCCGGCAAACTACGCCCGCGCCCCGCGATTCAAAGCGCTCGTATATTATACCCCCGATGCCGAGTCGGCCCATGTCGAATTCGCGCTGCGGGGGGTGGAGTTCTTCAAGCGGCTCAATTACGGCGACGGCTTCGTGCTCGACATCACGACCGACATGTCGGAGTTCCCTTATGAAAAACTTAAAGAGTACGGTATAGTCGTGATGCTTAACGGTCATCCGGCCCACAAACCGGAGCGCGACGCCTTCGCCCGGTATATGGAGGGCGGAGGAGGTTGGATGGGTTTCCATGCGGCGGCGTACAACGACAGTGGCACGGGATGGCCGTGGTTCGTCGATTTTCTGGGCGGAGGGGTATTCTGTTGCAACAACTGGCCGCCCCAGCCGGTGAAACTGACCGTCGACACCCTCTCCCACCCCGTGACTAAGAACTTGCCTCCCGCCTTCATCGCACCCGAAAGCGAATGGTACCAGTGGAACCCTTCGCCGCGCGATAACCCCGGCGTGGAGGTTCTCGTCTCCCTTTCGCCCGACAACTATCCGCTCGGTGTCAAGGACGTGGTAAGCCGGGGCGATTGGCCGGTGGTGTGGACCAACGCCCGGTACCGCATGATCTATCTCAATGCGGGCCACAACGAAGAGGCTTTCTCCGACGCTACACAAAATCTGCTCTTCGTGAACGCTTTCCGCTGGGTGGTGAGCCGCGATCCCGGAGGCGATCCGTTTGAAAAATAAATAGTATCTTTACCCCGCAAATCGAAACAGTAATTTCTGATGTCAGTTGAAGGAAAGACCAGACCGGTGACGACACGCCGCCTGATGGAAATGAAACTGCGGGGCGAGAAGATCGCCATGCTCACCGCCTACGACTACTCCACCGCCCGCATCATGGACGAGGCGGGAATGGACGTGATACTGGTGGGCGACTCGGCGGCCAATGTGATGGCGGGGTTCAACTCCACGCTACCCATCACGCTCGACCACATGATATATCACGCCCAGAGCGTCGTTCGCGCCGTAAAACGCGCCCTTGTGGTGGTGGATCTGCCGTTCGGCACCTATCAGGGCAACTCTAAGGAGGCCCTTGCGTCGGCCGTGCGCATAATGAAGGAGACCGAGGCCAACGCCGTGAAACTCGAAGGGGGCCTCGAGATCATCGAATCGGTGCAGAGGATACTCTCGGCGGGCATTCCCATCATGGGCCATCTGGGCCTCACGCCGCAGTCGATCAACAAGTTCGGGACGTACAGCGTGCGGGCGAAAGAGGAAGAGGAGGCGGCGAAACTCATTGACGACGCGGCCCTGTTGGAGCGTGCGGGTTGCTTCGGTGTGGTGCTCGAAAAGATACCGGCCGAGTTGGCCTCGCGGGTGTCGGCTTCGCTCCGCATCCCCACCATCAGCATAGGCGCGGGCGCGGGTTGCGACGGGCAGGTACTCGTGATGCACGACATGCTGGGCATCAACAACGAATTTTCACCCCGCTTCCTCAGGCGTTACGCCGACCTGTACGGAGTGATGACCGAGGCGTTCAAAACCTATATCGGCGACGTGAAAGACGGGTCGTTCCCCAGCGAGACGGAACAGTATTAATTTGATAATTTGATAATTTGGTGATTTGATAATGAGCTACGCAGAACAACTTCTTATTTGTAATTCCTAAATTTTGTCAGGTATGTGTCCTAAACTTTCGCGGGTGGTTTTTGTCATATTCACATTATCAATTATCAATTATCAATTATCAATTTGCGAGGCGCAGCCTCGCATCGCCATTGCCGGTATCTCGATAGAGTCGAGCACATTCTCCCCCGCACTGTCGACCGAGGAGATGTTCCGCAAGCGCTCGGGTGAAAATCTTTTGGCATACTATCCGTTCCTCGACGCGGGGACTCCGGCGCACGAAGCCGCAACATGGCTTCCGGTGATAGTAGCCGCAGCGACACCGGGAGGCGCCGTCACACGCGAGACTTACGAATCGCTCACCGGACAGATACTCGACGGCCTGAGGGCGAGTATGCCTTTGGACGCTCTGTTCTTCGATATCCACGGAGCTATGAGCGTCGTGGGACTGGACGATCCAGAGGGCGACCTTATTGTCCGCATACGAGAGGTGATCGGCGATAAACCCCTCATTTCGACCTGTATGGACCCTCACGGAAACGTGACCTGGCGTTTGGCCGAAAACACCGATCTCATCACCTGCTATCGCACCGCCCCCCACGAAGACTATCTGATCTCGCGCGAAAGGGCGGTCACGAACCTTCTCGACAGGCTCACGGGTGGCAAAGGACGTCCCGCGTACAAAGCGTGGATACCGGTTCCGATACTGCTTCCGGGCGAGAAGACCAGCACTCGCGTCGAACCGGCGCGTTCGCTCTACGCCGCGATAGAACCCTCGACGGGCAATCCCGGAGTGATCGACGCCTCCGTTTGGATAGGCTACGCATGGGCCGACGAACCGCGCAACCACGCCGTGGTGATGACCTGTGGCGACGACCGCGGGGCCGTCGTGCGTACCGCCGAATATCTTGCGAACTTCTTTTGGGACGTGCGCCACCAGTTCGCTTTCGTGGCCCCCACCGCAACGCTCGAAGAGTGTCTCGCCGCGGCTTTGGCGGCCGAGAGCAAACCCTATTTCATCAGCGACATGGGCGACAACCCCACGGCCGGTGGCGCGGGCGACGTGACATGGACACTCGCGGAACTTCTGAAACGTCCCGAATTCGCCCGTCCCGGCGGCAAGACCCTGATCTACGCCTCGATCCCGGGACCCGAACTGGTCGCCGCGGCTAAAAAGGCAGGCGTGGGAGGCCGTGTCTCGGAATATGCCGGGGCGAAGGTCGATGCGCGTTACGCAGGGCCGGTATTGCTGTCGGGCGAGGTGGTAAGCGTGATCGACGATCCCGGGAACTCCGAGGCGGTCGTAAAAATAGGCAGTATGCTGGTCATAGTGACCGAAAAGCGCAAGGGATTCCATTATGAGCGCGATTTCGTGCGCCACGGCCTGAATCCCCGCGAGGCCGACATCGTGATGGTGAAGATAGGCTACCTTGTTCCCGAACTCTACGACATGCAACGCGGATGGATGATGGCGCTCACGCGCGGCGGGGTCGATCAGGATCTCCATTCGCTACCCTACCGCCGCATCGTGCGGCCAATGTTCCCGCTCGATCCCGACATGGCCGATCCCGATCTGTCGGCGCGCCTTGTACCTTCACCCGAAAATTAGCCACGTAAGAAACTCCTAACCCCCAATAACTGATATGAAAAAGACAATCGTACTGCTTGCTCTTGCCGCCGGACTGTTTTCGGCCAAGGCTCAACACAACAGCGCTGTTCCGCTCGTTAAGGTGAACATCGTCCCGACCGAAATGTCGTGGGACTACACCGCGGGCGAAACCCTCAAAATGGAGGTCTCCGTACTCAAAGACGAATTGCCTCTTCGTGATCACGCTTTCAGATGGGAAGCGGGTCCCGAGATGATGCCCGCAACCATTTCAGGCGAGGCGTCGACCGGAAAAGGTTGCGTAACGCTCGATCTGGGTAAGATGTCCCGGCCGGGATTCTTCACGCTCAACGTCTCGACCGAGGTCGACGGGAAACGATACGACCAGTGGAAGACGGTGAGTATAGATCGCGACAGGATCACACCGACAGTGAAAATGCCTGAAGATTTTACCGCCTATTGGGATGCGCAAAGGGCGTTGGACGACAAAATGCCGCTCGATGCCGAGACGCGTCTGTTGCCCGAACGTTGCACCTCGACCGTCGACGTCTACGAGGTGAGCTACCTCTACACCCGTGGGGGCGGACGAATGTTCGGCATTCTGTGCGTACCCAAAGCCCCCGGAAAGTATCCTGCGATACTGAACGTACCGGGAGCCGGGATACGTCCCTACGCCGGTTCCGTCGGAACTGCCGAAAGGGGCTACATAGTGCTCGACGTGGGTATTCACGGCATTCCCGTCACGCTCGACCAAAGGGTGTACAGCCTTCTCGCCGGAGGCGCGCTCTCTAACTACTGGTCGCTGGGTATCGAGAACCGCGACACCTACTATTATAACAAGGTGTATCGCGGTTGCCGCCGCGGCGTCGATCTCATATTCTCGCTTCCGCAGTTCGACGGTGAGAACATCGGCGTGGCCGGTGGAAGCCAGGGAGGCGCCCTCGCAGTGATTGTCGGCGCCCTGGACAGCCGCGTGAAGTGCATATCGTCGTTCTACCCCGCCTTGAGCGATCTCACAGGCTATCTGCACGGACGCGCAGGGGGCTGGCCCCACATACTGCGGGATCCCGAAGGCAACGTCTACAACGACCCGCAGTTCATCGAAACCCTCTCCTATTACGATGTAGTGAATTTCGCGCGCATTCTGAAAGCTCCCGCCTTCTTCTCGATGGGATACAACGACAAGGTGTGCCCGCCTACCACCACATTCTCGGTCTACAACTCCGTCACCGCACCGAAACAGTTAACGGTGGTCGCGCAAACGGCCCACTGGACATTCGCCGAACAGAGGGCTGCATCGGCGGCATTCCTCGACAGTCATTTAAAGAAATAACTAATCCCGAAAAATATTAACTCAATGAAAAAGATCGTTTTCTCCCTCTTCGCCGCATCGCTTTTAGCCTCGTGCTGCAATGAGCCCGCCTCGAACCTCACCCTGTCGGGACTCGATCCCGCCAATTTCGCGGCCGAAGTGAACGGCGCCCCTACCGCTCTCTATACTCTTACCAACGCCTCGGGCATGGAGGTGTGCGTAACAAACTTCGGAGGCCGCATCGTTTCGGTGATGGTTCCCGACCGTAGCGGCGAGATGAAAGACGTGGTGCTCGGTTTCGACAATATCGACGACTATGTGAACACCGACAACAACTTCGGAGCAGCCATCGGCCGCTATGGCAACCGCATAGGCAATGGACGGATCACCCTCGAAGGAGAGACCTTCCAGTTGCCGATCAACAACAACGGGCACACTCTCCACGGAGGTCCCGGCGGCTGGCACACAAAGGTGTTCGCGGCCAGTCAAACGAGTCCCGCCTCTATAGAACTGACGCTGCTTTCTCCCGACGGCGACGAGAATTTCCCGGGCAACCTCGCGGCGAAGATCACATACACCCTCACCGACGACAACGCGATAGACATAAAGTACAGCGCGACCACCGATAAAACGACAGTGGTCAACCTCACCAACCACTCCTATTTCAACCTTTCGGGCGACGGGTCGCAACCCATAACCGATAACATTCTGTGGATCGCCTCCGACGGCTTCACTCCGGTCGATGCTACATTGATGACCACGGGCGAGATCGCTCCGGTGGCGGGCACGCCTATGGATTTCACCACCCCGAAGCCCGTCGGACAGGATATCGACAACTACGGATTCGAGCAGCTTAAGAACGGCAACGGCTACGACCACAACTGGGTGCTCAACACCGGCGGCGACATCACCAAACCCGCCGCCCGGGTGATCTCTCCCTCTACGGGCATATCGCTGGAGGTCTACACCTCGGAGCCGGGTATTCAGGTCTATACAGGCAACTTCCTCGACGGGACGGTCGCGGGCAAAGGCGGCGTGGCCTATCCATACCGTTCGGCAATTTGTCTCGAAACCCAGCACTATCCCGACAGCCCCAACAAACCCGAATGGCCGAGCGTGGTACTGGAGCCGGGAGAGACCTACCACAGCGAATGCATCTATAAGTTTTCGATCGAACAATAAACCTTACTTCCACCATTATGAAAAAGATTTTTTTACTTTGCGTCACTCTGCTGATCGCCGCCTCGGGCCTTTGGGCTCAAAAGAGGGCAACCGTCTCCGTTCGCGCCGACGAGGGCGGACAGATCATTCCTAAAGAAATCTACGGCCAATTCGCCGAACATCTCGGAACCCTTGTCTACGGCGGCCTGTGGGTCGGCGAGAACTCGCCTATTCCAAACGTCAAAGGATACCGCAACGACGTGATGGAAGCCCTCAAAGCGCTGAAAGTACCCGTTCTGCGCTGGCCGGGCGGCTGTTTCGCCGACACCTACCACTGGATGGACGGCATCGGCCCGAGAGAAGACCGCCCCCTGTTGGTCAACACCCATTGGGGAGGCACCGTCGAGGATAACAGTTTCGGCACGCACGAGTTCCTCGACTTCTGTGAACTGCTCGGTATCGAACCCTACGTCAGTGTGAATGTGGGTAGCGGAAGCGTCGAGGAGATGGCAAAATGGATCGAATACATGACCGCCGAGGGCGACTCTCCGATGGCCAGGCTCCGCCGCGCGAACGGCCGCCAGGAGCCGTGGAACGTAAAGTACATCGGAATCGGCAACGAGAACTGGGGCTGCGGCGGCAACATGACCCCCGAGTACTATTCCGACGTCTACCGCCGCTACGCCACCTACGCGCGCAGTTTCGGTAGCGGCAGCATCTACAAAGTGGCTTGCGGCCCCGGCTCCGACGACTACAACTGGACAAAGGTTTTGATGGAAAAGATCGGCCGACAGATGGAAGGGATCTCGCTTCACTACTACTCCGTGGCCGAATGGAACAACAAGGGCTCGGCAACGAAATTCGACACCGCGGGCTTCTACTCGTCGCTCGCCACCACACTCAAGATGGAGGAGATAATCCGCAGGAACATCGAGATCATGGACGAATACGACCCCGAGGGACGCATAGACCTGCTCGTCGACGAGTGGGGAACGTGGTGGGATGAGGAGCCGGGCACCGTGAGCGGACACCTCTACCAGCAGAACACGATGCGCGACGCATTCGTCGCAGCGCTCAACCTCGACATCTTCCATAAATACACCGGACGCGTGAAAATGGCCAACATCGCCCAGATCGTCAACGTACTTCAGGCGATGATCCTGACCAACGACAAGGGCGAAATGATCCTAACGCCCACCTACCACGTCTTCAGGATGTACAACGTTCATCAGGATGCCACACACCTTCCGGTCGATGTCAGTTGCGATTTTGTGGACGGCGGCTCGCGTCAGGTGCCGATGCTGAGCGCCACCGCTTCGAAGAACGCCGCGGGTGTGATACACGTGTCGATATCGAATGTCGATGCCGAGAATCCTCAGACCGTCACGATCAACTTGCCCAGCGTGAAAGCTAAAACCGCCGTGGGCGAGATACTGACCTCGGCCGCCATCACCGACCACAACACCTTCGAGAATCCCGACAAGGTGCGCCCGGCCCCCTTTAAGGAGGCGAAGATCGAAAAGGGTGTGTTGAAAGTGACTCTGCCCGCCGCTTCGATCGTAACCCTCGAACTGCGATAGGCTCCCGACCCTGTACACCCCGAACAAAAAGGAGGCTGTCCGGAAAACTCCGCGCGACAGCCTCCTTTTTGAAAGATTACAGTTAACCTAAAAATCAAAGATTATGAAAAACAAACATTACACCCTTGCGCTGGCCGCTCTGTTCGCGGGCCCCGTGTGCATTGCCCAGACGGTGGTGGAAGATTTCAAACCCTCGCCCGCCGCACAGGAGGGGAGGCAATTTCCCGCCGTCAACTCAGAAGGGCGTGTGCGCGTGAGAATCTCCGCCCCGCAAGCCTCCTCCGTTCAATTGGATATCGGCGCCGTGAAATATGACCTCACAAAAGATGCCGAAGGTGTCTGGACCGGCGAGTCCGCCCCGCAGGACGAAGGCTTCCACTACTATCAGCTCAATATCGACGGTGCATCGGTACCCGATCCCGGCAGCCTCTACTATTATGGCGCCAGCCGCTGGGGAAGCGGTGTCGAGGTTCCGGCTCCGGATCGTGATTTTTATGCGCGCAAAGACGTCCCCCACGGCGAACTGCGCGAAACTTTCTACTATTCCACCACCACCCAGGGTGTTCGCCGGGCCTTTATCTACACCCCTCCGGGATACGACAAGGGCAAGAAAAAATACCCGGTTCTCTACCTCCAACACGGTATGGGCGAGGATGAAACCGGTTGGGGGAATCAGGGTTTTACAGCCATGATTATGGATAACCTGCTGGCCGAGGGCAAAACCTTGCCTTTTGTCATCGTGATGGAAAACGGCAGTGTGAATTTCGACGCTCTGCCCCGGCAAGGCTCGGGCCAATCTACTTCCAGAGAGACCAGAAGGATGTACGTTGCCGACCAGATAGAGAGCATCATTCTGAAAGATCTGATTCCCTTTATCGAGGCGAACTACCGCGTTGTGGCCAAACAGTCACATCGCGCGATGGCGGGCCTTTCGATGGGCGGTATGCAAACCAAGATTATCGTCACTCGGAACCCGGGGCTGTTTTCCCACATCGGAATGTTCAGCAGCGGTACCTTCGTACCCTCCGAAATCGAGAATCTCGAAGCCTTTAATAAAAACATCAAGCTGGTGTTCATGAGTTTCGGCGAAAAAGAGGAGGCAGGCGCGGCACGCATCCCGGGGGCGGCCGACGAGTGGGATGCCATCGGCATCGAAGGCGTATCCTATATCTCTCCGAGAACCGCCCACGAATGGCAATCGTGGCGCAGAAGCCTCTACCAATTCGCTCCTTTACTCTTCCGCTAAGCCGGGCTCGAGCTCGACCGAAACAACCTGAGACGAAGAGCCTGCCTCAATCAGCTTCGAGGCAGGCTCTTCGTCTGTTGCTTTCAATACCATTTCGCCTCGCCCGTTCCCATCGTGAAGACGAGTTCGCCTCCTGCGGCTATGTCGGCAAAGTCGATGTATGGTTTCGAATATGGTTTTCCGTTGAGCGTTACGGATTGGATGCGGGTGTTTTCGGCGGAGTTGTTTTTCGCAACCACGGTGAACGTCCGGCCGCTGCCGACGGCTATTTCGGCACGGTCGACGGCGGGCGAGCCGAACCAGTAGCGTCCCTCGGCGGGTTCGGCCTGATAGAAACCCAACGACGAGAGAATGTACCATGCCGACATCTGCCCCACATCCTCGTTGCCCGAAAGCCCGTCGGGATCGTCGCGGTACATTTCACGGAGTACCCGGCGAACGAGATCGGCTGTTTTATGGGGCCTGCCCGTCATGGCGTAGAGGTAGAGGGTGTGGTGTCCCGGTTCGTTGCCGTGCGCGTACTGGCCGATAAGACCGCTTATGTCGGGTGAGGCATCGGCTCCGAGATCGCCCTGTGCGACGAACAGGCTGTCGAGCTTTGCATGGAACGGTTCCAGACCGCCGAATTGCTCCGCCAGGCCCTCCGCGTCGTGGGGCACGAGCCAGGTGTATTGCCAGGCGTTACCCTCGGTGTAGTCGTCCTCACGGTGGGTCGAGGCAAAGGGGTTGAACGGCTCCCGCCACTCGCCCGTGGAGGATTTGCCGCGCAGGAAACCTGTCGAAGGATCGAAATAGTGGCGGTAGGCTCGGCTCCGGGCGTCGAAGTAGTCGAAATCGCCGGAGTGTCCCTGTTCCCGTGCCACTTGTCCGAGCGCCCAATCGGCGAGCGCGTATTCGAGGCAGGTTGCCACCGATTCGTTATATTTATCGAACGGAATGTAGCCGTACCGTTTATAGAGATCCATGCCGCGCTCGTCGAGCATCGCCGAGGTCTTCATCGCCTCGTAGGCCAAAGCGTGGTCGAATCCGCCGAAGCCTTTCAGAATGGCGTCGGCCACAACGGGAATCGCCGGATTGCCCACCATGCAGTCGGTCTCGTTGCCCCACAGGTGCCACACCGGTAGTTTACCCTGTCGGCGGTAAATATCGAGCATGGTGTTTATCATGTCGGGGACTTTTTCGGGATGGATGATTGTCATCAGGGGATGCGCGGCGCGGTAGGTGTCCCACAGTGAGAACGTCGTGTAGCGCGGCGAGGCAATCGCATCGGAGAATAGCGACGGGGCTATCATGGTGTGGTAAAGCGCGGTGTAGAATATGCGTTTGACACTCTCGTCGGAGGTTTCGATGTGAATTTTCGACAGTTCGGAGGCCCATTGCCCGGCGGCGTGTTTGGCGGTAGCCTCGAAATTCCATCCGGGAAGTTCGGCTTCGAGATTTGCACGGGCGTTCTCCATGCTTACGGGCGACAGGGCGACTTTCAGTAGTATGGTTTCGCCTTCGACGGTATCGAAGTCGAACCGTCCGTATTTTCGGTCGGCGGTAAGCGTCACTTCGCGGAACTCCTTCGAAAACTCGGCGGCAAAGTAAACCCATTGGTCTTTGGCCCATCCGGTCGAGCGGCGGTATCCCGCAATCGAAGTATTGCCAGTGCGTTCGATGTGTGTTTCTGTAGCCTCGTCCCAACATCCTCCGTTCTCGAGATCGAAAACGATGGCGGCGGCATCCGATGCCGGGAAGGTGTAGCGATGCAGACCCACACGTGCCGTGGCGGTCAACTCCACATCCACACCATAACGTTCCAGCCGAGTGGCGTAATAACCGGGCCTCATTCGCTCGTTCCCGTGGCTGAAATACGACCACAATCCCGAAGCCGGATCATCTTCGCTACCCCGCGCGAAGGTCACTTCGCCCACGACCGGCATCACCGTCACGTCGAACAGATCGCCGATGCCCGTGCCGCTCAAATGGGTGTGGCTGAAGCCTATCACGGTCGAGTCCGAGGCGTGGTATCCCGAAGTCCAGTCCCACTCCTCGGGGATACTCGTCGGGCCGAGCTGCACCATCCCGAAAGGCACGTTCGCTCCCACGAACACATGACCGTGGCCTCCTGTGCCGATCCTTTGGTCGACGTATCGCACGTAATCGGTCTCGGAAGCATTGCCAATGTTGCAACCGGTTACGCAAAATAGCGTCACCACAAAAAACACGAGTGTTGTCGTTTTCATATTTTCAGTTATAATCGGTAGATTCCTCGTCGGCATGACGATGTGCGTAGCCGGATTCGTAATTCTTAACTCGTAACTCGTAATTCAACTCTCCGCCCCGGGTAAGTTCGCGGTGGGTGATGCGGAATTTACCGAAACTTTTTCCGCCGAGACGGATGCTCTCGATGTACCTCGCATCGGGAGTCGCTCTCGGCGCGGAGATCGTCAACTCCCCGGCGGGATAATATTCTGGGTTCAAAGATATCGATATTTTCTCGAACGCGGGAGTCGTGAGAGTGTAATCGGGACGTCCCGGACAATCGGGATAGAAACCCATCATCGAGAACACGGCCCACGCCGACATCGCCCCCGCGTCGTCGTTGCCGGGAATGCCGTCGGGAGCGTCGGTGAAATATCTTTCCAACAGGCGGGCGACGTGCTTTTGCGTGCGCCACTCCTCACCGCCGAAATAGCTGAACAGATAGGGATAGGCTATGTCGGGTTCGTTCGCCGGATCGTAGAATCCGCCCTCGAACACCCCCTCCAACTTGTCGACGAACTGCCGCTTGCCGCCCATGACGCGCGCAAGCCCCGCAATATCGTGCGGAACGTAGAAGGTGTAATTCCATGCGCAACCTTCGTGGAAACCGGGATTGGGCGCGAAGTCCATTCCCTCGGCGGGATCGAACGGCGACCAGAACCTGCCGTCCGCCGTTTTGGGGCGCAACGTTCCCACCGACGGATCGTAGTAGTTGCGCCATCCGTCGGCACGCCTGCGGAAAAGCGCGGCATCGTCCATGTGTCCCAGATCGCCTGCCAGAAGCGACAGCGCATGGTCGGCAATGTAATACTCGAGGGCGTGCGACACGGAGTTGTCGTAGCGCCCACGCAGGGGCACGTACCCCTTCGAGATATAGTCGTTGATATCGGGCCTCATGCGGTTGAAATCCCCCCTGAGCGTCGAATAGTGCGAGTCGGGCATCTCGCCCCCGTCCCTCACCCCGTCGGGCAGGTCGAGACCCGGCATGGTCGCCGATTTGAGGAACGCCTCGTAAGCGGTGTGTATGTCGTAGCCGCGAACCCCTTTGAGCCATGTGTCGACGATGACGGGAATCGAGGGATCGCCCTCCATTGTCCACGTCTCGCGCCCGAAAAGTTCCCACTTTGGCATCCAGCCCCACTCCTCGTACATGGCGATCATCGAACGCACCATATCGACCTGTTTTTCGGGCCAGAGCAGCGTGTAGAGCTGATGGACATTGCGGTAGGTGTCCCACAGCGAGAATACGGTGTAGCGCGTCCCGCTCGTGTTGCCGATGCGCCCGCTCTCCATCATCGGGTAGTCGCCGTTCACGTCGCTCAGAACGCTCGGATGGATGAGGGTGTGATACAAAGCGGTGTAAAAGACCGTCTGTTGTTTTTCGGTGCCACCTTCGATGCGCACTCGCCCGAGATGGTCGTTCCATGTCGTTCGCGCGGCGGCGCGCAGAGTGTCGAAATCGCGGCCCGCGGTCTCGGCGTCGAGATTCAGACGGGCGTTTTCACAGCTGACGAACGACACCCCCACCTTCACTTCGATCTGCTCGCCGGGGGCGGTGTCGTAGCTGAACCACGCGCCCACGTCGTCGCCCGCAAGCTCCTTATCGTAGCGCGTGTAGAGTTTATATTTCCCGGCGTCGGTGTCCCACTCCCAACTTACTCCGCGCGCCGGACGTTGCTTCTTCCAGAATCCGCTCTCGGTGGGGGCTTTCGAGACGCGCATCACAAAATAGACCGGAAAGACCGCCTGAGAGTTGTAGCAAAACGTGCCGAGCAGTTTCATCCCCTCGACTTCGGTGTCGCTGACACGGCGCACCATCGCCCCGCTCTCGTTCGTAAGGCCCATGCCGAGATTCAGCAGAATGTTTCCCCGCCCTTCGGGAAAGGTGAACCGCGTCGCTCCGCTACGAACGGTGGCCGTGGCTTCGGCGCGAATACCGTAACGCTCCAGATCGACCGAGTAGTAGCCCGGCGAGGCTTTTTGGTTTGCCATACGCGAGCCGTAACGTAGATAGTCGGGGTCGAGTTCCCCGGTAGTCGCCATCACCATCACCGACCCCATGTCGGGACACCCCACCCCGCTCAGGTTCACGTGCGAGAAACCCGTCATCCAGACATTGTGATACTCATAGGGCGCGCTCCACCAGAGCGAATCGCGGTCGAAGCGGTTTTCCGCCGAGCCGGTCACGTTGAACGGCACCACCGACGCCATGCCGTTGGGAACGACCGCACCGGGGTTGGTGACGCCCTTGTTAGTGGTACCGATAAAGACGTTCACTCTTTCCGCAGGTTCCCCGGCTGACGCGGAATTGAGAATTGATAATTGACAATTGATAATTATAAATGCAAAAATCGCGCGTTTCATTTCCAAATCTTCAAATTATATTCGTGCGTTTGGTGAACTCCACTATCTCGTCGATGTAGCCGAACGCCAGGCCCGTCACCGTGTCGGCGCAACCGTAATATACCGCCACCCGGCGCGTGGCGGGGTCGTACAACGCGGCGCAGGGGAAGGTGACGGTGGGCACGTCGCCCGCCAGTTCATACTGCTCGCGCGGGGCTATCAGATAGGGGCCGCAGCGGGCGATCACTTTCCACGGTTGCTCCAAATCCAGAAGCGCCGATCCCCAACTGTAAACATAGGTGCTGCACGAGCGGAGTACGCCGTGATAGAACACTAACCACCCTTCGGAGGTTTCGATCGGAATAGGCCCCGCGCCGATCTTCAGGCATTGCCACGCGCTCACCTCGAACGGCGCGGGCGACATGACATGGCGGTGACGTCCCCAAAACTCCATGTCGGGCGACTCGCTGTAATAGATGTCGCCGAACGGAGTGTGGCCGTTGTCCGACGGACGCGACAGCATCGCGAACCGGCCGCCTATCTTGCGCGGGAACAACACCCCGTTGCGGTTGAAGGGCAGGAAAGCGTTCTCCACCTGATGGAAGGTGCGAAAATCGTGCGTCCAGGCACAACCGATCGTCGGCTGGCCCGCGATGCCGTTGCACCACGTCACCCAATAGCGGTCTTCGATCCACGTCACGCGCGGATCGTAGCCATAGTGCCACCGCGCCACTTCGGGGGCCGCGCCAACGAGCCGGATATCCTCCTCGTCGATGCGCCAGTCGAGGCCGTCGGGGCTGAAACCCGCGTGGAGCCTCATGCGGCGGTTGGTGTCGTCGCAGCGGAACACCCCCGCGAAACCGCCCTCGAAAGGTACGACCGCGCTGTTGAAAATACTGTTCGACGTAGGAAGCAGATCGCGCCGGATAACCGGGTTGGCATCCCACCTCCACATCACATCCTTACATCCCGCCGGGCGATCCTGCCACGGCATACCGGGCAACGGTTGCCCTTCGATCTTAAGTCCCATATATTTTATGTATTATGATTTTCAATTTTCGTCGTGAACGAAAGGAACCTTCCGGGCAAGCACTATAGCCGGAACGGCCGCAAGCAACGCCCAGGCGAAAAAATGGCCGTAGCCCACCGCGTCGCTGATGGCTCCGCTCACCATTCCGGGCAGCATAACCCCGAGCGAGCCGATAGCCGTGCCGAAAGCGTAGTGGGCCATGCGGTAGGGGCCGGGCGCAACCTGCTGCATGACGAACAGGTTGAGCCCGACGAATCCGAAACCATAGCTGAAATATTCGAACACGATGCCGCCGCACACCCACCACGCGCTCGAGGGCCCAAGCCACGCGAGCAACGCGTACACAACGAACGGAATGTTGAACACACACACGAGCCAAAACAGCATCTTGCGGAGTTTCAACCGTGCGACCACATAACCGCCCAACAGCGACCCCACGACGAACGCTATCACTCCGAAGGTGCCGTAATATAGACCGATCTGCTGATTCGACAACGCCAACCCCTGAGCCTCCACCGGGGCTTTCAGGAACAGCGGCACGATCTTTATCACGAGCCCCTCGGCCAGTCGAAAACTGAATATGAACGCTATGTAGAGCCAGATGTGGCGTTTGCGGAAGAAGTCGCCGAACACTCCCCACGTGAGGCGCATCGTTTCGCCCACACTTCGGCGTTCGGAAGCCGCCACCGCCGCGCCACCCATTGGCAGTGTCCGCAGGTGATAAAGCCCCAGCAGGCACAACACGCCGCCGCAAACCGCCATTATCGTCATCCACGCCCCCATCACGCCAATCCTTTGTTGGAGCACTCCGGCAAGATACACGAGGCCGCCCATCGCCATCACTTTCGCTATGTTGTAGAACGCCCCCTGCCAACCCATGTAGCGCGCCTGATCGGTGGTCGAGAGCTCGTGGATGTAGATACCGTCGAGCGCTATGTCGTGGGTGGCTCCGCTGAAAGCCACGACCGCCATTATCGCCACCGCATACGGAAAGAACGAAGGCAACGGCAGGGTCATCGCCACCAGCGCCAACGCGATCCCGCTGAGGAACTGTGTGACCACGACGAAGAATTTTTTGGTGCGGAACATCTCGAGTAGCGGACTCCAGAGCGGCTTCAGACTCCACGGCAGGATCAGAAGCGAGGTCCAGAAGGCGACTCGCGCGTCGCTCACGCCGAGATCTTTGAACATTATCGGCGCGACGAGATTGAGCATGATGAGCGGAAGCCCCATCGCGAAATAGGCGGTGGGTATCCAGCGGATGGGCGAGGTGGTTGTTTTCGACATTTGCAAGGGTTGCGGTTATTATGATACGTTAAAAGGCGGCGCGTTTATCTGCGATTTAGAAGTTCGAAGGAACGTCGGCGTTGGTGATGGTAACACCACCGGGATATGAGGGGCCTGCCGGATAACTAACCCCCGTCCAGGATACCTGCGTAGTGCGACCCAATACATCACCTGCAAGACTCTGAGCAATCGCGTTCAACACAGGCTGTGATACTCCGTTGCCGCCCAGACTAAATACCGACACACCGCCATATCCTCCGGTTTTGACTTGATTCACCTGTAATCTCATCGCTTGTTCGGTAATACTCGGGCCGATCGAACTGAACGCCGCCGGCATCCATTGGCTTCTGGCCACTCCGGTAATTTGTGGGTTCGGAACCCAGGTGTTATAAGAGGCGTGGTCGGCATAATCGACCTTAGCTCCGGCGGCGGAGTCGATCTGACCGGTATTCCCCCAAGAGAATACCGTAATAAGTTTGTGTTCGCCGGGGAATACTCTGTCGAACTCGGCGCGCAAAGCGTGAATCAGCTGACCATAAGAACCGTTAACCAAATAGGTATACGCAGCATACTCATCATCGATAGTGACACCGTCGAAATCGTACTGCTGTACCACATAGGCGACAAGCCTTGCGAATCTCCTGACCTGTGAATTCGGATCGTTCCAGCTTCCCGACAGGTTGGCCGGACCGAAATTCTGCCAGTTGGGCATCAAGGCCATATTGACCTTCATACCTTTTGCCTGAAGCGGATGTATGTATTGATTCAGGTCGTCCATGTAGCCCGCCAGACTCGTGTTGAAATGGATCGAGGGATCGTTGCCGCTACGGTTGATATTCGCGGCGAAAATATTCAGAATGTCGATGAACGGAGTGGTCGTTCCGGTCTTCACATAGGTAAGCGCGTTGAGAGGGTTTATGTTTTCAGCATACACCATCACCGGAATGGGGTTATCCACCCGGGTTCCGGCAACTTCGGGTGCATCCCCTCCGGGTTCGATAGCATCTTCCGCACAGGAGAACATCGTTACCGCCGCAATAAGCGAACCGATAAGAAATAAACTTTTTTTCATAGTCGCGCGTTTTTTAAAAGATCAGAAGTTCGAAGGAACGTCGGCAAAAGTGATATTTTTACCGCCCGGGATTTCGGGGCCTTCCTGATAGGTAACTCCGGTCCAGGTAACGCGTGGAGTACGACCGGCCATGTCGCCTGCAAGACCCTGTGCAATAGCATTCAAATAGTTCAGCGTATTGCCACCACTGGCGCGCATGTTGAATCCCATAATACCGCCAAATTCCTCAGCAACAGTTCTCATCGCATTTGCTCTGATCTGAATCATGTTATTCGAAGAACCGAAATTTAATGACTGCGGCATCCAGCGATCGTTTGTCATGCCAGATACACCCCAGTGAGTATAATATAAACCATAATAACCGCTGTCGGCATAGTCGATCAAAGCACCGGCGGCGGAGTCGATCTGATGGGTATTACCCCAGTCGTACACTGTAATAAGCTTGTGATCACCCGGAAACACCCTGTCGAATTCGGCTCGCAGAGCATGAATTAACTGGCTATATGAGTCGTTATCGTAATAAGTGTAAGCGGCATAATGATCGTTGATGGTAACACCGTCGAAACCATAGGTATCCACCACATAGGCCACAAGTCTTGCGAATTTTCTGACCTGAGAATTGGTGTCATTCCACGTTCCCGCCAGATTTGCCGGGCCGAAACCCTGCCAATTGGGTAGCAAAGACATGTTGACTTTCATACCCGCTGCCTGAAGCGGACGTATATACTGATTCACATCGGCCGTGTACCCCGCCAATTCCTTGTTGAAGTGGATACATGGATCGTTACCGCTACGGTTGATATTAGCCGCAAAAAGGTTAAGAATATCGATGAACGGCACATCCGTTCCCGCCTTCACATAGGTAAGCGCATTAAGGGGATTAATGTCGTTGGTCTCGACATACACCATCACCGGAATATCGTTGTCAACACGCGTTGCGATAGCTTCGGGGGTATCCATTCGGGGCTCGATCGCGTTTTCCGCGCAGGAAAACATGGTTATCGCCGCGACGAGCGAGCAGATAAGGGATAAATTCTTTTTCATAGTCTCAGTCGGTTAATCGAGGTCGTAATATAATCGGTTGATGAAAAAAAGCCCGCACACCGCCTCATGGTGTGCGGGCCTCGAAAGAATTTATATTAGGTTATATGGAGATTCGCTAAATGTAACCCGTATGAGATCAGAAATTCGAAGGAACGTCGGCAAATGTGATCGTGTGTCCGCCCGGAACTATGGGGCCTTCAGGATAATTAACTCCGTTCCAGGTAACGGTACCTGCTCCGAAACCCTGCGCAATTGCATTCAAATAGTTTGTCGTATTTCCGCCGCCGTTGCGCATATTGAATCCCATAACACCGCCATAACCTCCGCTTTTAGCTTGGCCAGCCCACGTTCTGACCTGATTCGGGTTGAGATTATGGTCGAATTTTATTGCCACCGGCATCCAGCGGTCGATGGTCATGCCGTCGATGTCCCAGGCAGTGTAGAATCCACTAAAGTAACCGTGATCGGCATAGTCGATCTTGGCACCGGCGGTGGCATCTATATCACTGGTATTACCCCAATCGAACACCGTAATGAGCTTATGCTCGTCCGGGAACACTCTTTGGAACTCGGCACGCAGACCGTGAATAAGGTTACTATAGGAAGTGGCAACCCAGGAAGGACCATATTGCGCATACTCATCGTCGATGGCGACACCGTCCAAACCGTAATGATACACCACCCAGCACACAAGCCTTGCGAATTTCCTGACCTGTGAATTCGTGTTGTTCCAGTCTCCCTCGAGGTTGGCGGGACCCACTCCCTGATGGTTGGGCAATAAAGTGAGATCGACCTTGATACCTTTCTCCTGAAGCGGGCGTATATACTGATCGACATCGGCCATATAGTTCGCCAACTCCTGATTGAAGTGGATACACGGATCGTTGCCGGACTTATTGATGTTCGCTGCGAAGATGTTCAGGATGTCGATCATCGGAACGTTTCCCGCCTTCACATAGGTTTGCGCGTTGAGAGGGTTGACGTCGTTGGTCTCGACATACACCATCACTTTCGGGTTGTTGCCTACCCGGGTTCCGGTAGCTTCGGGTGCATCCATTCGGGGCTCGATCGCGTTTTCCGCGCAGGAAAACACCGTTATCGTCGCGGCGAGCAAGCCGGTAACAAATAAACTTTTTTTCATCGTTTCAATCGTTTAAAAGGTTTGCTTATGAAAATCGGTTGAAAAAAGGCCCGCACACCGCCTCATGGTGTGCGGGCCTCGAAAGAATTTATTTAAAGAAGGTTGGTCTGAGGCTGCACGGATTTAAAGATTGGAACCCAAAAAGATTAGAAGTTCGAAGGAACGTCGGCGTTGGTGATAGTGTGGCCGCCGGGAATTACGGGGCCTTCCGGATAATTAACTCCGGTCCAGCAGACGGTACCTACTCCGAGACCCTGTGCATATGCGTTCAACATGTTTAGCGTATTGCCACCACCGTTGCGCAGATTGAATCCCATAATACCGCCATAACCATCGGAATTGACTCTTGCCGCATTATTTCTGACCTGACCAAGATTGTAATTAAGACCGAAATTGTACCCGATAGGCATCCAACGATCTTTAGTCACACCGGCAATATTGGGATTAGTTACCCACACACCGAAAGAACCGTGATCGGCATAGTCGATCTTAGCTCCGGCGGCGGCGTAAATTTGGTGGGTATTGCCCCAAGAGAACACCGTAATCAATTTACCCTGACCAGGGAACACCCTGTCGAATTCGGCGCGCAGAGCCTCAATTAAGTTCCCATAGGAGTTGTTAACCGTATAAGTGTATCCGGCATACTCATCGTCGAGGGCAACACCGTCGAAACCATATTGCTGTACAACATATGCGACAAGCCTTGCAAACTTTCTGACCTGCGAATTAGTGTCAGTCCACACTCCCGACAGGTTGGCGGGACCGAAACCCTGCCAGTTGGGCAACAAGGTCATAAGAACCTTCATGCCTGTCTCCTGAATCGGTTCAATGTACGTTGCGACATCTGCCATATAGTTTGCCAACTCCTGATTGAAGTGAATTGACGGATTGGAACCGTCGCTGTTGATATTGGCGGCAAAGATGTTCAGAATGTCAATGAACGGTGTTGGCGTTCCGCACTTCACATAGGTAAGAGCGTTGAGAGGATTGACGTCGTTTGTCTCGACATACACCATCACAACCGGGTCGTTACCCACTCGGGTTCCGGCAACTTCAGGTGCATCCATTTGGGGTTCGATCGCGTTTTCCGCACAGGAGAACATGGTTACAGCCGCTACGAGCATGCTGATAACAAATAAATTTTTTTTCATTGCTTCAATTAGTTTAATAGTTTGTAATTAAGTTGGATAATGAAAAAAATTTGTAAATTTATAAATCCGTGCTGCTTTTGATCTTTTGTTTTTATTGCGAATCAAGTGTCGAATCTTTATGTCATTCCGAGAGAGCCAAATCCGAAAAGATACCGAAGAGTTGTCTTTTCATATTTGGCAACGAGGAATCTACTCTATAATTAAACCCGTTTTATAATGTAGATTCCTCGTTGTGCGACAGTATCTCATCCTCTGCCGACGGCATTTGCATCGCACTCCGTCGGAATGACACAAAAATTCAACTTCGTCCTCTCAATGACGATATGGCCGGGATCACCAGTCTTTCAACAGATAGTCGTAATGGCTGTCCCTGGGACTTAATACACTGAACATAGTCATCCAATCATAACCTCCGTCGCCGAAATACTGAAGGATTTCGGCGGGCATACGCCTCGACCCTTCGTAAGCATCCTGCCTGTTGGTGATGATATCGGGGAAGACTATCATTTTGTTTGGATTGTAGCCCGCCGTCCGCCAAATACCGATACTGTCCCATGCCATCGTATACATAAACTGACTGTTTCCCGGATAGAACGGCATGGCGAAATGACCGTAATTCTCCTTGTCGAGGCCCGCTATCGGTTTTCGGACATACTCGCTCGCCATCGCCTTCATACCCCATAGTTCGAAGTCTCCGATCGTTTCGTAGGGGTCGAGCAGTTGAATGTCCTCGTTCTCCGACATGTATCCGCTCCAGGCGTAGTCGATGTAGTCACCCACTGATATGCCGCCCGTGGCCGTGGTGTCCCAGAAATATTCGGTCGGTTCCTCGTAGTCGGAAACGGTCAACAGTTTGTCGGGGCCGAGAGCCTCACGCAGGGCCTTGATAAGGCGAGGATAGGAGGTGGTGTTCATGGCGGGCATACCCTCCTTGCCGTAGTTCGAATAGCGGTCGAAAAGGTTCACCCCGTCGATGCCGTAGAGTTCGACCGCGGCCTCGACCTGCGCGACGAAATCGCCGATCTGGGCGTCGGTGAGGTTGCAGAAGCCGAGGCCCGTGCCCGCGCCCTCGATGCTGAAACAGATCTTGCGCCCCTTGTCCTGCAACGGACGGATGTATTTGTCGGCGTGTTCGAGAACATAACGCATGTCGGGAGTAAGCACGAACATCGCACGGTCGTTGTCGGGATCGTATCCGAGTTGGGTGACACGCAGGTTGACGATATTGCCGATAGCGCGGCGCCATATTGTCTCATATGTCCATGCGTCCTGCATTTCGATTATGTATGTGTCGGCCAGAAGAGGCTGATGGATACCGGTGTTCAGATACATAATCGTGAAGTAATCGGTATCCAGCGGGCAATCGATGTAAGCATTTCCATCCCACCATTCCGCAATCTCGTCGAGCGCCCGCACACTCACTCCATAGTACAACACATCCGCCTCGGGAGCGAAAGCATCCCCCGCACCCGTCACCGCCAGCGGCAACAGATAGAGGCCCGGAGCCAGCCCGTCGGCATTGAAAGTGACGGCGATCCTGCCCGAGGAGCGTTCACCCGCGGCAAGAGCCAACTGCCCGCCCGACCCGATCTCGAAGTTGGCGGCTGGAAGCGGCAACAACTCGGCGCCGTAGCGGGCGTTGTAGCCCTCCACGAGACTCATGTCGGCGGCGACGGTCGCACTCGTCACGCTTCTGGTCGCCGCGGTCGCTCCGGTCAATTGGATGTAGATCTCCTCGCTCACCGAAACATCCGAGCCTTCGGTGAGGCTCACCCCGGAGGTGCGGTGGGGCGAACGGACACTGCGAAGTATCGCGCCCGAGCCGTCGAGTGTCGTCTCGTCGGGCAACTTGCCGCCCTCCCTCATCACGGGATCCATCTCGCAGGCGGCCATCAGAGAGCACGCGATCGCCGCCAGTGCGTATATTTTAAATCGTTTCATAGGTTATTCGTCTTTATTGGTTACAGGTATCTCGATCCCGGCGGGCCATGTGAGGCTGTACTGCGCCTTGCCGTGGTTGCCGTATTGCGAGTGGTCGTTGATGATGTCGCCGCCGCCCTCGTTGAACTTCCAGTAGCCTATCAGCGTGGGATCGTCCTTCGGGTTCTCGACGTTGAACATATTCCGGTATATCTCCTCCTCGGTGCGGGCAACGCTCCACACCCTCGCTTCGGCTATCTTGCCGTTGAGCGGACGGGAGTCGTCGTAGGAACGGCCCAGGAAGAACTGGTAGGCCGCCTGATAGCCGTTGTAGCCCAACGCCTCGTAGCGCTGTTTGTCGAAGGCGGAGGCGGTGTTCCACAGGTCGTAGAGCGCACGCATGGCGAGGTTGATGTCGTTCTTGTCGTCGGGAGCCAGAATACCGGCATCTGTTATCTCGCTCTGGAGCTTTCCGTCGACGTAGATGCGTGCTGTGCGTGTAGCCTGATCGTAGGTTGCCGCGACGTGGTACCAGCGGCCCGTTTCGAGGTTCTTGGTCGCGTCGCTGACGGGGAACTTCCCGAATATCGAACCCGAGCCCGAACCGTCGAACTGCAACTGGCGCCTCTCGAAGTTGGCATCGCCGATACGCAACAGCAGATACTGCTCGACCCCCATCACCGACGATATCTCCACACGGCCTCCGGTCGAGTTGGTGGTGACGAAGTCGTCGATATTGATAAGGGCCTCGTAAGTGACCGCGCGAAGGCCGTTGAAAGCCATGCTCCCCTCGCTGTGGGTGTCGAGCGATGAGAACGCGATCCAGTTGTCGGTGAGTTGCGCCGCCGTGGTGATGGCCGATGAGCGTTTTACCACATAGTAGGCCACCGACGAGCCGTCGAGCACCGACAGCGACGAGTGCGAGATGCGCACGGGCAGCAGATAGGTCTCGTCGATGGGCAACGCCCCGGTCTGCGATTCGCCCTCGCCCATCAGCCCTTTCAGGCGCAGGTTCACAATGTCGGAAAAGGTCATGCCCGCGGGAATGGTCGTCCGCTGTTCCGACAGTTCATAGAATTTCGCATCGAGCGCGGGCCACGAGGTGCCGAAACGGGCGTTGTAGGTAGCCACCAGCGAGGGATCCACAGCCAGATCGACCGTCACCTCCTGATCCGACGGATAGGCCAGCATAGCCTGCAGGGGCCATTCGACGATCGGTTTGTTGTTGCTGATCGTAGCAGGTTGCACCTCGTTTGTACGCGACACGTCGAGGTAGACGGCGTTGTCGAACTTGTGCTTGTCGGCATCGAAATCGGCGCACGAAGCCGCCGAGGAGACCACCGCCACCAAAAGATATTTCATATACTGTTTCATGGTCTGACTATTTTGAAGGGTTCAACGTCTGAATGGCGCTGCGGGTCATGCTGTAATTCATGTTCGCGTGGTAGTAATCGTCGCCGATGTTGTAGACCGCCAGTCCGGCCAACGGCCCCAGCGTCACCACGCGGCGCGACATCTCCTCGATGGCGGCGTGTTCCACGCGGTCTTCGTCGAGGATCGCCGAGCTCGAAGCGGCGGCGAGCAACAGCTTTTCGGCCGGAACGGCGCCATATCCGAGCGCACCCGCCACCTGGAGTTTCAGATCTGTCGCGTTGGAGGTGTTCTCGGTGTCGAGCACGAAATAGTCGACCTTCTCGCGGTCGGCCGCGGCCACGAAGAGCGGATTGCCCTCGAAAACGAGCAGTTTGTCCTGGTCGGCCGATAGCTTCGACACGATCAACGCCGCGGCGGCGTCACTTGAATTCGGAACGCCCGTGAAAGAGTATCCGTCCAGACCGTTCGCGGCGACGGCGGCGACCACTCCGTCGAGGTAGGCGCCCAAAGCCGCCTCGGAGGAGAACTCTTCGGTGCGGGCGGCGTAATCGACCTGATAGAGTACCCTCGTACCCTTGTCACGCATCACGGCCATGTCCTCGGCATCGAACGTGGAGAAGTTGTCGGCGTTGGTAAGCGACACGATGTCGAGACTGTCGGGCAGGCAACGCATGAAGTCCTGTTCGCCCGTAGCCTTCACGGGCGAGTTGTGCAACCGCGCGTAGGCGATAAAGTGGTCGTCCGAGAGCTTGTACTCGCGCAAGGCGGCGGTGTATTTCTCCCAAAGAGCGGGATCCTGCTCCCAGGGCTTGTTCACATAGCTCTCGATAGGCTCGGTCACCCTCCAGTCGCTACACGAAACCACCGCGAAGGCGAGTGCCAATGTTATCATCAAATTTTTCATAAGTCGATTCGGGATTTTTAGTTCGTAAAAGGTTTGCAATCCCACCAGACGCGGGTTCCCATGACATCGCCCCGGCGGTTCCCCTGGGTCTCGCCGTCCAAAAGGCCGATGGCGGCGCCAAGGTTTTCTCCGTTCGTTTCGTACTCCTCGACCGGATAGGTCAGGCGGCGCGCACCCCGGGCGAGATCGAGCGTACCACCCGATTTGTCGTCCACGGCGGGCAGCAGACGCGGATAACCCGTGCGGCGGTATTCGCTCCAAGCCTCCACGCCGAGCGGGAAGATGGCGATCCACTTCTGGGTGATGATCCTCTCGAGATTGCGTTCGGTGGCGTCGTCGCCCTCTTCCCATGCAATGGTGATCTCGCTCTGGCGGGTGCTCACGCTGTGCTGTCCGAGCGGGTCGTTGTATGCGGCGGGTTTAAGGGTGCTGTTGGCGGCGTATTCCGCGGCACCGGCGGCTCCTTTCTCTTCGAACGAAAGGGCTATAGCGCTGTTGTAGAGTTCTCCCGCGGTCTGGGCCGAACCCCAGCGCAGTTCATACTCGGCCCTGAGGAAGGTGACCTCGGCGGCGTTCATCCACAGGTAGGGGGTCGAGGAGGTCACGATCATGTTGGAACACTTCGCCACGGCGTCGGCCTTGCTGGCAACGTCGATCCCGATGCGAATACCAGCGTATCCGGGCGATCCGGCAACGTCTACCGTCGTGAACATCTTTTCGCGGCGGGGATCTTCATAACCGTTCATATAGTTTATGATGTCGGCGCCCACGCGGCTGTCGCCCCAGTCGTTGTAGATGAGGGTGGTGCGGTTCTCGGCGGCGTGCATCGCGGCGTTGTCGGCGTTGGATTCCATAACCCCGGCGGCGATGGCTTCGGCGGCGATGGCCCTCGCGGTTTCGGGTTCGACATACGACAGGCGCATGGCCATACGCAGTTTGAGCGAGTTGGCGTACTTCAACCATTGACCGATATTACCGTAGTACACTCCGTCGTAGCGGTTGAAAGCCTCGGCTGGAAGCGTGATGTTGGCCGAGAGGGTTTCGATGGCCCCGTCCAGTTCCTCGAACATGCGTGTATAGACCTGCTCCTGAGTGTCGTACTTCACGAATATCGACTCGTTGCTCTCGATGTCGGAATAGGGGATCGGCCCGTAGGAGTCGGTCACGCGGTGCATGATCGCCACGCGAAGCAGTTTCGCCAGAGCGATAGCCACCTCGTCGTCCGTACCGTTCACAATACCGCGATAGGGAGTGTAGGTCTCGGTGATAACGTCGGAGAAGGGAGCCCTGCGCCAGCCTGCCGGAGGATTGAAGGTCTCGAACTTCTCGCGCCAGGTGTCCACCGTCGAACCGATATAGCCGCCGAACGGGCCGGCCGAAAGACTCTCGTTGAACTGATAGAGGTGTTCGGCGACGGGAACGACCAGACTTTCGAGTGAACGGACCTTTGTGCCGGTCTTGTAGTTGAGGGCTTCCATCTGCTCGTCGGTCACCTCGTTCGGATTACGGTTCATATCTTCGTAATTGCCCAAGCATCCGGTCAGGCAGGAGACGGCCAGTAGCAGTGTCAAAAGAAAAGTTGTATGTTTCATGGGATAGGTCGTTTAGAATTCAAATTTCACATTAAAGCCCATGCTGCGCATCGACGGCATCATGAAGTAGTCGATACCCTGATAGGTGTTCCCGGTCGTGGCCACCGCTTCCGGATCGAAGGGCGCCTTGTTGTAGATCATCCACAGGTTGCGGCCCACCAGCGAGAGGGTCAAACCCATTTTACCCGCGAACCATTTGCGCGGAAGAGTGTAACCGAGCGAGAGCTCCTGCAGTCGGAAGTTGGTCGCCGAGTAGGTGTAATACTGCGGCAGACCGCTCTGCGAAGCCACCGCCTGATACCACTTCTGGGCATCCACCAACTCGCGGCCGTTTATCCACACACCGCCCGCTTCACGCGCGTCGGCCGAATTCTTCGACACACCGTACAGGTCCATGTTGGCCTGCGTTGCCGAGTAAACGATACCGCCGATGCGTCCGGTGAACAGAACGTCGAGATTCACACCCTTGTAGCTGAAACCGTTGCGCCACGCGAGGTTGTGACTCGGAAAGACGCTACCGAGCAACATAAGGTTGCCTTCGTCGGTCGTCAGCAGGTTTCCGCCCTTGTCGACCTCGATGTATCCGTTGTCGTTGAAACGAAGGTCGGAGGAGGTGTACAGGTCGCCCAGCGTACCGCCCTGGCGGAGTATGTAGCGCGCTTTGCCGAGGCCCTTGATCTCCAATTGGGTCAGATTGAGGGGCTCACCCGTCACGGGGTTCACTGCACCGGAGGCGAGGTCTATGATCTCGTTCTTGTTCCACGAGAAGGTGAAATTCGACTGCCAGCCGAAGCCGCCCCACTGGTTGCGGTAACCGAGGGTAGCCTCGACACCCGTGTTGCGCACGCGCCCGGTTTGCAGATAGATCGTCGTGTAGCTCGAAGAGGGAGGCAGCGACGGGTCGAAGGTCTGGTTGTAGGTCTCGGCCGAGTACCACGAAGCCGACAGCGAAAGGTTGTTCCACAGACGCGCGTCGACGCCGATCTCATAGGTGAGTGTACGTTCGGGCTTCAGGTCGCCTATCGGATAGTGGGTTTTGTCGACCCACACACGGTTGACGGCGTCGTATTCATAGGTCGGAATGGTCAAAAAGCGCGGGAAGGGCATACCCACCGAAGCGACCGAACCCCTGAGCTTCAGATAGGAGAAGGCATCGCCCAGATCCCACAGCGAAGAGGGAACCCACGACAGACCCGCCGAAGGATAGAAGAACGACGACTGGGGCGATCCGGCGATCTGTGTCGGCCAGTCGTTGCGGGCCGTGGCGGTCAGATAGAGCATCGAACGCCAGCCCGCCTCGACGGATGCGAAAACGGCCTGTGTCTGGTCGTTGTAGCCCGTTTTCGAAGCGCGCTTTTTGGTGTCGTCGAGGTCGAACACGTTGAAAATATTCGGAAGACCGTTCTCCTGTATCGGACCGCGATAGTCCAACTCGTCGCTTTTGACGTTGTTGATCGAAGCTCCGACGTTGACGTGGAGCGACCAGTCGTCGCCGAATGTTTTGTTAATGGTGGCAATTATGTCGGCGTAGGTTTGCGTACCGAAGTTGCGCGCCTCGGCGTAGTGGCCCCACCTGCCGCCGTCGGTGATTGTGGTGTTGGTCGAGGCGTAGAGTTTCTGGGTGAACAGCGAGTTGGAGTTGTCGATGCGTGCGCGCCCCGTCACGTTGAGCCACGGCAGAATGTCGTAGGAGGCGGTCATCGAGAGCATGTAACGCTTCTTGTCGGTGTTGCGCAGGTTGCGGTAGGCGATCCAGTAAGGGTTCTGCATACGCAGGTCGCCGCCTTCGAGGTCGCTCGACCAGAACTGCTCCATCAGCTTGGTTCCGGGATTGAAACGCTCGAATAATTTGTAGAGCTCGAAATCCTCTCCTCTCGGGAACAGATAAGCCGGAACGAGAGGATTCGAGTAGACCCCCTGGTTGGTCATGTTCTGGTCTTGCTGATAGATGTAGCTGGCGCTCGCGTCGAGACGGAGTTTGTCTTTCAGGAACCAGGATGTGTTGCGGAAGGTGAAGTTGTAGCGGTCGTATTCGTTGTTGGGAATGATCCCCGCGGAGTTGACCGTGGCGGCCGAGAAATAGGTCTGGTTCTTGTCGGTACCGCCCGAAACCGTCACCGCGTTGGTGAAGACGTGTCCCGTTTGGAAGAATTCTCCGGGTGTGTAGCCTCTGCGTGCGGCGGGGGTCAGCTTTTCACCCCAACTGTAAACGCCCGAACCCTCGCGGCGGCCACCCGAACCGGTGCCGTAGCTGTTCTGAAATTCGGGCTGCACGAAAGCCGACAGAAACTCGGTGTTCGACGACAGGGTGAGTTTCAGAGCTCCCGACTCGCCCCGCTTGGTGGTGATGATTATCACACCGTTGGACGCCTGATAGCCGTAGAGGGCGGCCGCGGCGGCACCCGTCAGCACCGACATGCTCTCGATGTCCTCGGGGTTGATGTCGGCTATCGATTCGGTCGCACCGCGCGATCCGAACTCGGTCTCGCCGCCGCCCCCGAAATTGAACATCGGAATACCGTCGATAACGTAGAGGGCGTTAGACAACTGGGAGATCGACTTGTTACCGCGCAACACCACTTTCGAGGCGCCGCCGATACCCGACGACGAGGCGTTGATGGTCACACCCGCGACCTTCCCCGTCAGCGAGTTGATGAAGTTGGCGTCCTTAACGGTGGTCACGTCCGAGGCTTTCACCTGCTGTACGTTGTAGGACAGCGCCTTCTGCTCGCGACGAATACCGAGAGCCGTCACCACGACCTCGTCGAGGGTCGAGACCGCCGGAGAGAGGGTCACGTTGAAAGAGGTGTTCTCGCCGATGGTCACGACGACGGTCTGGTAGCCCAGCGACGCCACCTCGATCTGTTTGTCCGCGACCGGAGCCTGTACCCGGAGCGAGAACCGCCCTTCCATGTCGGTGATGCCTCCGTTGGTCGTACCGCGCACGAAAGCCATCGCCCCGAGAACGGGTACTCCCGCCTCGTCGACGACGACACCGGTAAGGGTCACCGGTTCCTGCGGCAGACCGGCTGTTGTCTGCACAGTCGATAACACGATATTGGAGCCGTTGAAACGGTAAACGATACCCGTTCCCGCGACCATCTGGTCGAGCGCCTCGGTCAGCGGCCGTTCCACCACCTTCACCGTCGTGGCCCGGGCGACATCTATGTCGTTGTTGTTGTATCCGAAAAGGAACCTTGTTTGCTTCTCGATCTCTGCCATGACTTTCTGCATCGCCACTCCTTCCATGTCGATAGTGACGGTGGAGGCGGGCTTGCTTTCGTATTGAGCAAAACCCGTGGCGGGATGTCCGATAAAAATCAGGGTAAGGGAAAGACAAAGACAAACTTGCTGAATAATTTTTTTATTCATAAATTTGTAGATTAAATAGTTCATTAGAAAATTAGTAGCAATTTCTGATTGGGCGCCTGTGGGAGGTCGTATCTCCCACGGGTTTTTTTATTTTTTGAATCAGATTGTTAAATTTTAATGGTAGGTTTTCTTCTTGTGTTCACTTCATAGGCAAAAACATATTCTTTAAGGTTATAATAGGGTTATATAGGCTATTTTATGACAACGGTGTTTTCGGAAGTGTTGTATTCGTAGCTGAAATCCGAAACGTCGCTCAGCAGATCCAGCGCATGTTCGATCCCGTCGGAGACGCGCACTTTCAGATTCGTGTAGTAGATGGTCGGCGGGGTTTCGCGCTCAAGCACCATGCGCACTCCGTAGGCGTTCTCCAGCTTTTCCATCAATCTGTCGAACGGCAATCCTCCGACCGAGATAATGCCTTCGGGCCACAGATAGGCGTCCATGTTCCCGATGTGGCTCGTCATCAGGCGGCCGCCGCTCAGAGAGGCCATCATGTCGGGCTCGAGAATCACCCGGGAGGTACCGTCGAGACTGCTGACAGCCACCCTGCCCTCGAACAGGGCGGTCGAGAACTCGCACTCCTCTTCGTCGGCGATGACGTTGAACCTCGTGCCGAGCACCGTCACCTCACACGCGAAAGTTTCGACCACGAACGGCTTCTTGGTATCCGGCTTTACGTCGAACATCGCTTCGCCCGAGAGTTTCACACGGCGCTGGCGGCCGGTGAACACCGCCGGGTGGGTGAGGGTGGCGCCCGAATTGAGGTTTATCACAGATCCGTCGGCGAGAGCGAAGCGGATGTGTTGCCCCGCCGGAGCCTCCACCGTCGTAGTTTGCCGCGCGTAATATTGCTGTTGGAAGATCAAACCGGCACCCGCCACGAGCAACACCGCGGCGGCGGCACCCGACACCCAGCGGATCACACGCCGGAGCGGTATCATTTTCGCACCCGGGGTTCTGCCGTGAACCACCGATGCCTCGTAGATGAATAGTGCCGAATCGTATTGTCTGCCGTGCGCCTCGGGGTCGGCCCGAAGCCATTTGTCGATCGTTCGTTCTTCTGCAGGAGTCGTTTCGCCTCGAAAATACCTGAATAATAATGCGTCGTCCATCTGTTTCTATTAAAGTTGATTTGTCGATTTTCTCTCTTCTTGTACTATATAGTTGCCCGGCGAACACGAGTTATCCCCCCGGATGCAACGATTTTTATTAAATAATTCTATAATTTTGATTTTTTGCTACTTGTGTTAAGCAAATATTTTTTCAAACCCGGGCTATGAATGTTAAGAAATAGTCGTACCTTTGGGAACCGTAACCTAATCAAAACTAACTCCCGTTCATGCACCCGGATTCGGCAGACAGTTCCTTCGAGGAGCTGTATCTCGGCTACAAGAACCGTTTCATACATATCGCCTTCACCTACTTACGTGACGAGAACGCCGCCAAAGATGTGGTGAACGATAGTTTTATGGACTATTGGGAGCGAGTGGAGAACCGGCCCAGCGACACGACCCCGGCGGCCTATGTGCTGGGCATCGTGAAAAACAAATGCCTGATGCAGTTGCGGTCCCAAGGGCGGCACCGCCGGGCGACGGAGGAGATATATCAGGACACACAATGGATCCTAAAGCGGCAGATCGCCGTGCTGGAAGATTTCGACCTCACGAAACTGATATTCTCGAAAGAGGTGGAGTCGATTTTTCGCAAACAGATAGCCCGGTTGCCCCGGCAAACGCGCGAGGTCTTTCTGGCCAGCCGCGACGATAATCTGACATACGATCAGATAGCCGTCAAGTACGGACTCACCCGCCGGCAGGTAATGCGAAACATGAACAACGCCCTGACGCAGTTGCGCGACCATCTCTCCGACTATCTGCCCGCGTCGGTGATCTTATTCCTGCTCGAAAGATAAATCCGCTTTGGAGACCGATCCCACGTTCGGTCCGAAAAAAGTGGTTTACCGGGAATTATTCTCACGGAATAATTTTGGATATGGTATGTTTATTGATGTCTCGATATGTCGATAATCCATTAAAATCATATCCCATGAATCCCAAAAACAAAATCCACTGCCAGCCTGTGCAGCAGATGTACCGGTTGAGCGAAAAGAGCGTCGGCTATGCCGAAAAAAGAGATAATTGCTGGAATTACAGCATTTTCGTCATGGACAAAACCCCTGCGATGTGGAATGAGTTCAACGCCGGTTTCATTCAGGGGAGATTGCAGGGAGAAGCCATGCTGAAAGCGGCCCGCAACAACACCTGGAAGAATCTCTATCTGACCGATACTTCCCACTCTTTTCCCCGCGAGTGTCCTCCGGGCAAAGAGGAATTGGAGAAGACGGCGGAAATTCTGCGGACGAACCTTAAGGGACTGAACGATTGGCTTTACACACATCGCGACACCAAAACCGCCGATGCCATCGATCGCCTTCTTCAGAGGATGTTGGGTATTTACGAAGGAGCCGTGGGTTATCCCGAGCCCGACATCGTTGTATTCGACACCTCGCTCTCTGCCGGGGAAATCGATCGGAAGGAGCGTGATCTCCGGCGCGAAAACGAAAGGAAGTTGAAGGATTTCCTGTTGCAGCCGTTGGGATACGGCGATGATCCCCTGTCCTATCTGGACGTCTATTTTATCAACGCCCAGATGGATCTGGCCGACGCGGTGGCGGGATCGCATGAAAAAAAGTACGGATTATACAAAACAGACCACTGTTCGGCATTTCTGAAACGCAGCGGCGACGATATCTTTTGGACGCATAACAGTTGGTGTGGCTTCCTGGCGCAATCCATGACCGTTTCGTACACCATTTATGGATACGATGTCCGTAAAAAGGAAGAGGACAGGGTGGAGTTCATATCCCAGAACTGTTATTGCGCCGGGCAGTTCGGCAGCAACATGGATTTCGGATTCAACAAACACGGGATCTGCTTCAACGAAACCACCCACAGGTATTCCGTGAGTCAACCGAAGAAGACCGGGGTGTGGCTGTGTTGGAGAGCCGCCGCGGCGGAAATGTTCGCAAGGAATATCGACGAGTTCTACGAATACCTGACCGCCGACAATACCGGGACCTATCTGAACGGCTATATGGTGATCGACGCCAAAACGAACGAAACCGCATTGATCGAGATGAGCTATCGGCGTTTTGTCAAATTCGTGTCCGACGGTAAATCTCTGACCGTCACCCAAAGGATCGACGGAGGAGACGACGAGAAGGTGCCTGCAACGGAATACGACGAAGGGTTGATCTCACCGGAAGCCATCTTCGGTGTGAACTTTCCGGTTTCCAAAACGGTCGCCATGGATCTGGATTCGACCGACAACCGCCCCATGCGCAGGAAGCAGTTCGCCGAGCGGATAGGGTCGGTCGTGGACATGGAAAGCGCCAAGGCGTTGATCATCCACATAGGAAAGAACGACGCGGGCGATCCGGAGCCATTGTCCATATATGGCCGTTGGGATTTGGGTTACGGTACCACCGACTACCCCAAAACCATTCCCGACGGGGCGGTGGACGCCAAGGCATGGTCGGCGGGCGAGGTCAAAAAACTGCTTGTCGGTCTCAAATTCTTGCCGAACGGCAACAGCGCCAAGACCTCTTTCTGGATGCGTTTCGGTACTCCCTGGATCGACTTCGAGCCTTTCGTTTGGTCGGAGTCGCAGTGGAAGGGCTACAGAGATGAACTTAGCTTCGTCCCGAACAGATTGGAGGGGGTCTGGAACGAGACAAAATTATACATGGATTAAACGCCTACGGTCTCCCGATCGGAATCAACAAAAAAATGCTTAATCGCCATAATTCGGGCGATTAAGCATTTTTTATGTTTCTACCATGTTACCGCTTTCCGGATGCACCGGCCTTAACCTTCGGCGCGGGTGTCGTTCTTCCGAAATAGGGGAAGTTGTCCCAATAGTCGGTCGGTCGGCCGTTCGCGCGCCTGTCGCCCGTAGCCTTTTGCCATTTTTTCATCTTCCTTTTCAGTTCCTCGAGCACTTTTGCATGGTTGGGATCGCCCGCGAGGTTGATGAACTGATGGGGATCCCGCTTCACATCGTAGAGTTCCCACCCCGGACGCAGGCCGAACGTGCGGTCGTAGAAGGGCGACATGTATTCGTCCTCCCTGCTTTCCATCATCTCGCTCTTGGTGGGAGAGTCGTCCACGTCGGTGTAGGCTTCGTTTTCACTGTACGGGCTCACCGGATCGCCGTAGGGATAGCGTTCGGGGTGGAAATTACGGATCAGAAGCCACTCCCCGCTCCTGAGCGAGCGCGAGGGATAACCCACATGTCCCGGGTGTGCGATATATGTGTGGCGTTCCCTGCCGCTGTTGACGAAATCCCTGTCAAGGGACTTGTTTTCGAGCAATAGCGGAAGCAGGTTTTCGCCCTGCACATCTTCGGGTACGGGCAGACCAGCGGCGGCCAGAAACGTGGGGCATACGTCGGTGAGACTGACGATTTCGCTCGACACAACACCCGGCCTCATGTGCCCGCCCCACATAACGGCAAAGGGAACGAGCGTACCCGCGTCGTACAGCGAGGCTTTTGCACGGGGAAAGGGCATCCCGTTGTCGCTGGTAACTATGATAAGCGTATTGTCCAACTCACCCGTCCGGCGCAATACTTCCAACGCCTCCCCGAGTTGGCCGTCCATCGTTTCGACATGGTAGTAGTAGTCGGCCAGATCGCCGCGCGCCGCTTCGGTGTCGGGCAGGAAGCCGGGCATCGTCAACCCGCGCGGGTCTATACCGTTCTCCCCGCCTATACCCTCACGATAGGGTCGGTGAGGGTGTTTGCTACCGTACCAGAAACAGAAGGGCTTGCCCTGTGCCTGGGCCTCCCGCACGAACCCGCCGAAGTCGTCCTGCCGGTGTCCCGCGGGGTTGTCGGCCCACGCTCCTTCCTCGAAACGTCCGGGCCCCCACCCTTTTCCGGCGTATCCCACACTGTATCCGCTCCCGTCGAGAGTGCGTGCGTATGTGGGCATATCCTTTGGGAAAAGGCTCCAGAGATTACTCGCCGAGCCCGCGGCGTGCGAATATTTTCCGGTTAGCACCGAAGCCCTCGACGCGGTGGATGTCGGCGCGGCGCACAACGCAGTCGAGAAAAGCATCCCGTGGCGGGCGACATAATCGAACGCCGGGGTGCGCACCCCTGTGTCGCCATACGCTCCTGCGTGGGGATACGACCAGTCGTCGGCGATGAACAGAAGCAGGTTGGGTCTTTGCCCGCCCGACGGCTGGTCTTCTGTCCCCGTTGCCATCAGCGACAGGCTCGAAGCCAATGCCGCTCCCGTGAGTGTGAACGTTTTGTACAACATATCAATCGGCTGTTATATTTATTTCGCTGCAAGCCCCGTCGGCGGAATAGAGATTTTCCTTGGACATTCCCTTATTATTGCGCACCACCACGTTGCGCGAACTTTCGAGTACGAATATAGGCATTTCCGATCGCATAGGCACGTAAACACCCGGGTCGGGACCGATAACGTTGTCTTCGAAAACGAGCCCGTCCACACTCAGGGCGGAGACCATCATCCTTTCGAAACAATTTATGCGGTTGCCGGTAAATCTGATATTCCGGTTCACGAAATTGCCGCCGGCCGCGTCGGGAGCGGGAACTTCGGGATTGATATTGAGGATCACCCCTCCCCTGATACCGCCGTAGCCGTTGTCTCCGAAATCGTTGTCGCGAATGAGTATGTCGTTGACCGGGCCCGACTCGTACCAGAAGTTCATGTCGCTGGCCACCTGTATCGCACACATTTGCGAAGAGAAATAGTTGCCTTCGACAAGCGCTTTGCCGGGCGTGGAGATCAATATCGAACGTGCGCGGTTCTCGTACACCTTATTATTACGGAACGTAAAATCGCAGTTCCATGTTGTGTTCTCGATCCCGAAACCTTCCTTGGCCAGGGCGCTCACATCGCGATCGAGCACCAGCTTATACAATCTCTCGTGGATGATCTCGCTGGAGAGCACCGTGGCCTCCCCCATCGGAACGTAACGCTCGTTGTCGTATATGCGTATCTTGTCGCCAGCCCGGGCAAAACCGGAGCCCACGCGGTGGTGGTGGACAGGATCGCCATAAAGAACCCTCCCTTCGGCGCGTACCGTGCGCAGGAAAGCCCCGTGTATATTGGTGGCGTCGTCGAGCATGTGGCGGTAGACCCCGTCTTCGATCAGCACCAGTCCCTTGCAGTTCGAAAAATGGGTGGCGTCGGCCGTCGTCGAAACATACCGGCCTCCCCCCTCGCGCACATGGGTATCGTAGCGCCTGAGGGTCACATTCTCACAGAACTCACCGATCATTCCGATCGCTCCCGCGTGATAGACCGTGATGTCGGTGAAAAGAAGGTCGCTCGAATCGACGAGCCTGAACGCGGGAGCGAGCCGGTTTTCGAGCAGCATCCCCTTGTCGACATAGATCGAACCCGGCGGAGGCAGCAACTGCGACGTCCCTTTGATCCTCACCGTTCTGTCGCCCAGATCGACGGCGGTGAAAGGCGGGTCGCCGAACATGGCCTTGTTGTCTCTGAGTATATACGCCCTCATATTGTAGTGCGGAGCCAGCGTGGCGGGATCCCACAACATGTTTTGTCCCGCCTCGACCTCCCATCCTTCTCCGACTATCTTGAGCGTGAGGCCGTCGACCCGGTAGTGAAAGCCCTCGTTGATCCGCACGTCGAATGTTCCCGCGGCGGGATCGTTCCTGAGAACCGTCCCTTCGATGTGGAACGGATACTCCCAGTCGATGGAGAGATTTTTGACGGTCACATCCTGCGAATTGTCTATGATGAACGGTAGCATGAGGCCGTGGAAAATAAACTCCGAACCGCTTCCGTCGATTACGATGTTCTTTTTGTCGATGATCGGGAAGGGTGTTCGTTTCACCCCGTTGTCGTTGTTGGTGATGGTACAGAAGATGGTCGCCGCCCCTTCCGGATAGAAATGATATGTACCTTGGGGGAATATCAGCGTGGATCCGTCCTCCATCCGGTCGACAAGCTGCCGCACCAGCACCGTGGCGTTTTTATCCGCGGCAAGTTGCTCCGGGGTGATCCGTATCTCTTTCGCGTTCATCTCATTGCATAGAGCGAACGCGCTGATCGCAAAGATCAGAATACCTCTAAATATTTTCATTCGAGAGTGTGTTTTACCGTCCCGCCCGGAGAATACGCTCCGGGCAGGATCGGCATATGATGGATTATTACAAAATACCGACTACCGTCAGAAAGTGTAACCGTAGTTCTGTTCAATATTTCCTCCGTGTACCGATATGACCGTGGAAGGTACGGGGCGGAAAATATGATAGTCTTCGCATTTGCGCGGAAGAGCCTGGCCGGGCAGTTGTATCAGATGTGCCTCGGCCGCGGCCGTCGAGAGGGGCTTGAGTAGACCGAGCCTCACGAGGTCGAACCACCTGTGGCCCTCGCCTATCAGCTCGCGCATCCTCTCGTTGAGGATCGCGCGGCGGAAATGGCCCATGTCGGTAACGTCGGTATAACCGGGGATCTCCTTGTTCATCTGGCTGTCGAGGTTCGTCAGCAGGACGACATTGCGGATGTCATCCTCCGTGTAAGCCGCGATCCCGGCCCTGTCGCGCACCACGTTGAGATATTTCAACGCCTCCGGAGTGATGGCCCCGTCGAGTTCGGCCTGCGCCTCGGCATAGATCAGGCACACGTCGGAAGTCCTCAATATGGGGTTGTTGACCGGAACCCTGTCCTGATTGTATCCGGCCTTGTCCATGCGGAACTTGCCTATCTCGAACTGCGCCCAGCGCTGACCGAACGGCACTATCTTCTGAGGCAGGGAGTTCTGGTGCGAGAAGGTCGATATGGTCCACAGGAAGCGATCGTCGGCCGATCCCCACACGGGTGCGTTGTTAGTTCCGGTGTTGGTGAAGGTGAACTGGTTCAACACAATCGCCGTAATCGGATAGAGGATGTGCTGTCCTCCGCCGTTGGCTGTCTGTCCGTGGGGGCCGTAGAGCGATCCGAAGAAGCCGCCCTGTTCGTTGGTGAGACCGGTCGACATGACCCCCTCGAAGAGTATCTCCTTGGAACTTTCGGTCAGCCCGAAGTTATCGGTGAAATTGGGCATCAGAATATTTTCGGTCGTACCGTCGGTGTCGAAATGGTCGAGCACCATTTTGGCGTAGTCCCTCGCACGAGTGTAGTAATGGGTTATCGTCTCCTGGCGGCTCAATTCGACGCCATCGACATTTGCCGTCCAGTCGTAGGTGTTGAGTCCGCCGAGTTTAATGTTCTGATCCATCACATCCATGGCGGGCGAAAGGTGCCGCATGGAGGAGGCTATGTGCAGATTGACCTTTGCGTAGAGGGCTTGGGCCGCTATTTTGTTGGCCCTGCCGTGCTGTTTGCCATGGTAATCGGCCTGAAGTTCGTCGATGGCCTTCAGCAGCAGTTCGTCTATCTTTTCATAAACCGCCTGAATGGGATCGCGGCCCTTCTTCGCCCAGTCCATTCCCGAATACTCTCCCGGGATCACCACCGGTACTCCGCCGTAGATGCGCACCAGATTGAAGTACCATAAAGCCTGCAGGAAGCGGCATTCGCCGTCGATCACAGCGTAACGCGGATCTTCGAACTCCTCCATCTCGTCCAACTTGGCAAGCAGTTCGTTGGTGCGGTTAATCGCGTCGTAGCTGACATTCCAAATTTGTGTTACGATATCGTTCGAACCGTTGAGAATGTCGTAAAGGTCGAGTTCGCGCGCCTGTTCTCCGTGGTTGAGCGAGGTGGGGTGCGCACGGCATTCGTCGGTTCCGGCCTCGCCGATCACCGGAATTCCGATAACATAAGAGCCCCGCATGTTGACCCCGCGGCCCGCCACGCATCCATATATCCCGTTAAGAGCGATCTCGTAATCTTCGAGCGAGGTGTAAAAGTTCTCCTTGTTAAGCGTGGAGTCCGTTCCGGCGTCGAGAAAGGGAATCTCACACCCCGAAAGTATAAGCGTGACTCCGGCAAGAAAATATAATATCTTTTTCATTTTGAGTAGTTTTATAAGTTTTAGAACGAGAGGTTAAGTCCGAAAAGCACGGTTCTGGGCATCGGATAGGGATACCTGTCGAGTCCTGCCATCAGCGGCTGGTTGGAGGAGTATTCGGGATCGTACCACGAATATTTGGTGAAGGTGAACATATTGTGAGCCGTGGCGTATACGCGAAGCGACCTCAGACCCGTCTTGCCGAGTAATCTCTTTGGGAAAGTATACCCCAGCACTATGTTCTTCACTTTGAAATAGGAAGCGTCCTCGACCTGCAGGTCGGTCGTCATGGCGCGGCCGTTACCGTCGGCGAAGTGGTGGTATTTCCCTTCCTGGTTTTCGAACGACCACATGTTGTTCCAGTAACCGCTCTCGAGATTGTTGTTGTTGTATCCGCGCAGAAGGGCGTGGTTGGCGTTGAAGAGTTTGTTACCGTAGGAGAACTGGCAGAAAACGCTCAGATCGAATCCTTTGTAAGTAAAGGTGTTGGTGATCCCGCCGAAGAATTTTGGCTCGGCCGAACCGAGATAGGTCTTGCCGTTGGACGTTTTACCCTCTCCGGTCTGCGGTTCGAGGACTTTGATGAACCCGGGCCGCACGCCGTTTCGAACGGGAACGCCCTCACGGAGAGTGAATGTCCCGGCATCGTATATCTCCTTCTGGCGGGTCGGATCGGTGATGAACGCCCCGTCTTCATAGAACTCTTCGAAATCGCCCATCTCGTACAACCCGTCGGTCTCATATCCGAACATAGCCCCGATGGGATAACCCTTTTTCACATAGAATACATCTTCGTAGTGGGCCTGTACCACGGCGCCCGGGCTGATAGGCTTCTCCTCGTCGCCACCCAGGTCGAGCACCTTGTTGCGATTGACGGAGATATTGAAGTCGACGTTCCATTGGAAATCCTTTTTCGAGACGGGTACGGCGTATATCGACATTTCAAGACCCTTGTTTTCCACAGCGCCGATATTGGCGTACATGCTGGTATAGCCGCTCAGGGGCGAAATAGGCACCTGTATCAGCAGGTCGGTGGTACGCTTGTAATATGCGTCGAACGATAGCGAGTAGCGTCCCTGCAGGAAGGAGAGGTCGAGGCCCGCGTCGTACTGGGCCGTGGTCTCCCATTTCAGATCGTCGTTACCGTGCTGATTGGGGAACACCCCCATGATCTGGGTGGGCGTTATGCCGCCGTAATCTCCCACATTGAAGGAGTAGTTGTTGCGGGCCAGCGTCCACAGCCTTGCCACCGGGGGAATGGACTGGTTGCCGGTCATACCCGCGCTCATCCTTATCTTGAACAGGTCGATAAATCTGAGTTCTCTGAAGAACGGCTCCTCGCTTACCTTCCACGCGAAAGCGCCGGAGGGGAAGGTAGAGAACTTGTTCCCTGCCGCGAATTTCGACGAGCCGTCCGAGCGGATGCTTGCCGTCAGGAGATATTTGCTCTTGTAGTCGTAGTTCACGCGGGCGAGGTACGACATGATCGTGTAGGAATACAAACCGTTGGCGGGAGCGGTCGGCAACTCGGAAAACTGGATACTTTCGGGGCCGAGCGACTCGATGGCGATGTCCGTACCGGTAGCGGTGACCCTGTCGATAGTGGTCTTCTGGAACGTTACCCCGCCCATGAGCGCCAGGGCATGATCCTTGCCGAACGTTTTGTTATAGTTAATGGTGTTCTCGTTCAGCCAGTTGGTGGTGGATGCAATCCCGTGCTGTATGCGTCCGCCGTCGTTCTTGCCCACGCCGCTCCACGAGGGATAAAAGTTCTTGCTTTTGGCGTCGGTGGTGTAACCGCCGAAAGTGCTTTTTATATTCAGGCCCTTGACCGGTGTGATCTGTACATATCCGTTAGCCTGTATTCGTCGCGTTCTCGTTGTCTGGGTGATGTTGTTCAGGTTGTTCAGAGGGTTGAATTCCATTCCGAAATTCGGATCCGAAATGTCGTTGTGCGAATCGGTTCTTGCCACGTCGGGCCGGAACGTGAATATTTGAATAAAGCTGTTGTGCAGGGTCTGCTGCGCCGAGGATATGACGCCCGAGTTATCGGTAAACGCACCGTTGGCGCTCAGACCGAGCCTGAGCCATTTTTTAAAATTCGAATCCAGCTTGCTGGAAAAGCTCAAACGGTTGTTGTGAGACTCGCCCACGATCCCCCTCTGGGTGAGATAGCCTCCCGAGATGGAATACGATGTGGTGCTGGAACTTCCGCGGTAGTTCAGGTTGTAGTTCTGATTGTAGGCCATGTGGAACAAAATGTCCTTCCAGTCGGTGTCGATCCCTTTGCGTTTTACCGTTTCGTCGGGGTTCCACCATTGGGCCGCATCCGTGGTCAAAATGCCTTCCGGATCGAGGGCGAATGGGGTTTTGATCGAGCGATAGGTTTCATACTCGTAACCGGAAATCGAATTGACCTCCTTCTGCGGCAACATTTCTATACGCATATCGGCAGTGATATTCAGAATATTGGTGCCGTCTTTGGTTCCCGACTTGGTGGTTATCAGCACCACGCCGTTGGCTCCCCTCGAACCGTAGATAGCCGTTGCCGAGGCATCCTTGAGTATCTCCATCGACTCGATGTCGTCGGGATTTATCATCGCCATCGGGTCGAAGGTCACGTCGCCCATACGGGCGGCTCCCGCAACCTCCTCCTGCGCGTTCTCTATCATGATCCCGTCGACCACATACAAAGGCGACGCGCTGGCGCTTACCGAACTCGCGCCTCGAATCTTGATGTCGATGCCCGATCCGGGTGCGCCGCCGTTCTGGACGGCATGTACCCCGGCCACGCGCCCCGACAGGAAGCTGGTCAGCGAGGTTGCCCTCGACTCGGTCATATCCTTGGTGCGGACAGAGGATACCGACCCTGTAAGGTCGCTTTTTTTGACGATCCCCCCGTAGCCCAGCACAACGACCTCGTCGAGCATCGTGGCGTCGTCTTCCAGCGAGACGTTGATTATGGCCTGCTGTCCGACCACCACACTCGATGGTTTCTTGCCCATGAAAGAGAATGTGAGCGTCGCTTCAGCATTCTTAACTGCAATGGCATAGGCGCCGTTCGCACCTGTGATCGCGACATTTTGCGTACCCTCTTCCATTACGCTTACCCCGGCTATCGGGTCACCGTCTTCGGCACCTGTCACGGTACCGGAGATCCTCACCTGCCCCGACACTGCGGAGCTCAGCAGGAGCGGCAGAAAAAGCGCGAGCAAAGTCGATTTTAAGTTAATGTGTCTTTTCATTTCATTAAAAATTTAAATTTGGGTTAGTAATTTTATATGGTCGATCTCTCATTTCCACACTTTCGGAGGCGGGCTTCAAACCTTGTCCCCGTACCTTCAGTTCGATCTTCCCGGACTTATCGTCGGCCTGTACGATCACAAGAGCCAGTCCGTTGAACAGCCTGCGGTCCCGGGTCCGGGTGAAACTGCCGACATATTGCGGATCGCCGTTGTCGATACCGAGCAGTTTTCCCCCTTCGAGGGTGTAATCGAGCGCGTTTTGCGCCGTGGGTACGTGGCGGCCCTTTTCATCCACGGTGGAAACCGTGAAGTGTACGACATCGTATCCGTCGGCAGAAATAGTGCGGCGATCGGCGGCGATCTTCACGGCCACGGGCTCCGAGGTCGTCTCCACGGTGGTTTCCATAACCTTCCTGCCGCCGCGGTAACCTATCGCCCGGAGTTCTCCCGGCCGGTATTTCACCTCTGCCCACTCTATGTGCAACTTACCGTCCGCCCCCATCCTGCGGCGTCCCTGCGACCTTCCGTTCAGAAAAAGTTCGACCTCCTCGCAACTCGTGTAGCACCACACGGGGGTCGGCTCTCCCTCGCGTCCCGCCCAGTTCCAGTGGGGTAGCAGATGGAGCGTCTCCTCGGCGTCGTTCCAAACGCTACGGTAGAACCAAAAGGCGTCCTTGGGGAAGCAACAGGCGTCGAGAGCTCCATAGGCGCTGTATTTGGTGGGCCACGGATAGGAGGTCTCGCCGAGGTAGTCGATCCCCGTCCACAGGAACATTCCGGCCACATAATCGAGACTCTCCGTAACCTGCCACTCGTGTTCCTGCCCGTATTTGCGTAGCAGTCCGTCGTAGGAGGAGAAATACTCGTCTTCGTTGCGAACTATCTTTCCGTCGGCAGGCACCGGAAAGGCGTAATAGCCGCGGGTGGACATTCCGCGGGTGGATTCGGTGCCGATGAACTTGCGGTCGGGATAGCGCTCGCGGTCGCGGACGTAGTTGCCGAACTGCGGACCGTAGTTATACCCCACCACGTCGAACTCGTCCGTGAAACCCGTTTTGTTCGCCTCGATCTGCTTGTTGTTGCCGCACGTCACGGGGCGCGTCGGATCGAGCCGATGGAGGAGGTCGACCAGTTCGCGCGCCATTTCGGCCCCTTCGGGCCACGCCTGCTCCATTATTTCGTTGCCGATGCTGTACATGAATACCGAAGGGTGGTTGCGGTCGCGCATAACGAGGTCGGTCAGGTCTTTCGTATGCCACTCGTCCCAGAACAGATTCGACCCGTAGGGCGTGTAGTCGAGTTTGTGTACGCTCCACTCGTCGAGAAATTCATCCATGACCAGCACGCCCATACGGTCGCACAGATCGTAAAACGCCGGATCGAACGGGTTATGAGCCGTCCTCACCGCGTTGCAGCCCATATCCTTGAGAATCCCCAGACGGCGTTCCCACACGCCCGGAGGCACTGCCGCGCCGACCATTCCTCCGTCGTGATGCAGGCACACACCTTTCAACTTGACGCTACGCCCGTTGAGGAAGAACCCCTTGTCGGCATCGAAGCGGATGGTGCGTATTCCGAAAGTGGTGAGTGTCTGGTCGACCGCCTGCCCGTCGCAGTATATCGTGGTGCGCAAAGTGTAGAGATTCGGAGAGTCGGTATCCCACAGCTTGGGATCGCGCACGGTCATCCGCTGCGGACAGTCCATCGACTCTCCCCCGGACAGAGAGAAGCCTTCCCTGGCGGAAGCCACCACCCTCCCCCCGGGGTCTTCCACCCGCTGCACCAGTTCGAAAGTCCTGGGCCGGGAGTGATGGTTTGCTACCGAAGTGCTTACTACCACCGATGCGCGGCCGGATTCGACTTCGGGCGTGGTGACGAAAACACCCCACTGCTCGATATGCAGTTTGTCGGTGACGATCATCCTCACAGGGCGCGTTATGCCCGAGCCGCTGTACCACCGTTCCGAAGGTTGCAGGGTGTTGTCGACCTTCACGGCCACCATGTTGTCGGCACCGAAATCGACCCAGCGCGTGACATCGTACCAGAACGACACCCAACCGTTGGGACGGCCGCCTATCCTGATCCCGTTGAAATATATCTCGCTGTTACGATATACCCCTTCGAATTCGAGTACTATGCGTTTATCGGCCCATTCCTCCTTTATACCGACGTCGTTCTTGCGGTAGAGCGCTTTTCCTCCGGGGAGGTAGCCTCCGCTTTGTCCGCTCGGGTTCTCTTTGGCGAACGGCCCGGAGATGCTGAAATCGTGGGGCAGGTCGACCTTCACGGACGAAGTGGCCGCCTCGTCGCCGGGCGAAGCCATCCGCTCGGTCCACGGACGGTAGGGATTGAACAGATACCAGCCCTTGTTCAGATCGACGACATCGCGTGCCTTCACGCCGCAAACCGCGAGAGAAAGCAGGACGCATGTAAAGATATGTCTGAACCGTCGTATCATTTAAGTTCCACCTCTTTAGTGTTCTTCACGTAGAATTCACCCACCAGGTCGAAGAAGCGCGCTTTCAGCTCTTCGAGTTTTTCCGGATCCCGTGCGGCCAGATCGGTCGTCTGAGACGGGTCTTCTTTCAGGTCGAAGAGGGCCCATTCGGGCATGTTGCCTGTTTCATTGCCTGTCAGGTTGCGCGGCTGTCCGTCGTAGGGTGGGATCATTGCCCAGTCGCCGGAGCGCATGGCAAGTTTTCCCTGAGCCTCAGTGATGAGTTCCCCGCGTCCTTGGTCGCTTCTGCCCGTAAGCGCTTCGATAAGGTTCTCGCTGTCGAGCCCCTCGGGAACTTCACCTCCCGTAAGAGCCCCGAGCGATGCTGCGATATCCATCTGGCTCACGAGCGCATCGGAAACTCCGGGAGTTATCGTCCCTTTCCAGTACACGAAGAAAGGTACGTGCGTCCCCGCATCGAACAGACTGTATTTGCCGCCGCGGAGGCCACCGCGCGGGTCGTGTGCTCCGACACTCTCCTCGGCCATGTCCCGATAGCCATCGTCGAGAACGGGACCGTTGTCGCTACTGAAAATGATAAGCGTGTTTTCCAGAAGGCCGTTGCTTTCCAGGCAGGCCAGAAGTTCACCCACACACCAGTCGGCCTCCATGATCGCGTCGCCGCGCGGGCCCATGGTGGTGGCCCCCACGAAACGCCCGTTGGGGGTTCGGGGCACGTGGGGTTGGTGAAGTCCGAAATAGAGGAAGAAGGGTTCTTCCCCACGGCCTTCGATGAACTCTCCGACCTTGCCTGTAAAGTAATCGGCCATATCTTCGTCGACCCAGCGGGCCGCCCGGCCGCCTTTCATAAATCCTATGCGCGAAATGCCGTTGACCACCGCGTCGGCATGGCCGTGCGAGGGGTGCATTTTTAGCAGTTCGGGATTCAGTTTACCCGACGGTTCGCCGGGGAAATTCTCCTTGTAGCTGACGGAGATCGGATCCGCGGGGTCGAGCCCCACCACCATTCCGTCCTCGACGTACACCGTGGGCACGCGGTCGTTGGTGGCCGCGATAAGGCACGAATAGTCGAACCCTATTTCGTTCGCTCCGGGCGTTACCCTTTGGTTCCAGTCGGTGTTGCCGTCGCCCATTCCCAGATGCCATTTGCCTATTGCTCCGGTGCGGTATCCGCTGGCCCGCATCATTCGCGGCAGGGTGTATTGGGCAGGGTCTATTATCAGAGGCGCGTCGCCGGGCAGTATTTTGGCATTCTTGTTTTTCCATGGATACATTCCCGTCATAAGCGCGTAACGGCTCGGGGTCGAGGTCGCCGAAGTGGCGTAACCGTTGGTGAAACTGATCCCCCCGTGGGCCAGACGGTCGATATTTGGAGTGGATATAGTCGTCGAGCCATAGGCGCTCACGTCGCCGTAACCCAGATCGTCGGCCAGTATCACGATGACATTGGGACGCCGGGGAGAATTATCGGCTTCGCAGGCCGCGAGCGCCGCGAGGGGTAACAGGGATAGTGCTTTCATAATATTTACTGTGCGGTGGTGACTTTATTGTAGGGTTCGACCTCTCCTTTTTTGAGTTTATCGAGATACAGGTCGTAATCGGTGGCGTTTATCCAGTTTGTTTGCCGCCACGGCTCGGCTATCTCGCCGCTTTCGACCCGTTCGTAGAAATTCTCATTGCCGGGCTTGTCGAAGGGATAGTTGTCGAACACATCCCCCCGGCCGAACATGCGCGGATCGTCCTGTTCTTTAAGACGGGCCACGAGTTCTTCACGGAGAGACTCCTTGAGGGCGGCGTACCCGGGGAGGGCGGCGAGGTTGTGGATACAATCGACGTCACTGGACAGGTCGTACAACTCCTCGACGGGACGTTTGCCGAATGAGAGTTGCCAATAAGAGGTCTCCTCTCCCCGGCGGTGCATGTCGAGCAACAGCGACTTGGTCGGAGAACCGTCCACGTCGAGATAACCGGTCAGAGGGTCGCCCGCGGGCCAGCGATCCTCCTTGAGGTTAAGCACCAGTAGCATCCCATCGCGAATGATCGCGCGCATCGGGTAGCCCTGATTGTCGGGGCGGCCGTAGTCGTCCCTCTCGCGGCCCAACAGTATGCTCCGGCGCGAATCTTTCTCCGCTGGGCTCTGGCTGTCGCGCAGTATGTCGCCGAGCGAACGTCCTGTAATCGCCTGCATTCCCGATCTCTCCTGCTCCACTCCCGCCGCTTCGAGGAAGGTGGGGGCATAATCCACGAAACTGACATAGCCCGTCTCTGTACGGCCCGGTGTGCGGATACCCTCTTGCCACATCACCGCCAGAGGCATGTGGCACGAATAGTCGTAGTCGTTGGCTTTGCCGCGCGGGAAAGGCATCCCGTTGTCGGAGGTCACCACTATGAGCGTATTGCGGAGCATTCCCCGTCTTTCGAGTTCGTCGAGCATCTTGCCGAGTTGCGCGTCGAACCACTCGATCTCCATACCGTAATCGAGCATGTCGCCGCGCACGATCTCGTTGTCGGGATAGTATGTCGGCACGCGGTCTATCATTTCGGGCGATTTGCCGCCGACCCTCTGCCCCGCCCCCTGTTCGTATGCGCGATGGGGCTCCTGGCCTCCGTACCAGAAGAACCAGGGCTCGTGCCCGGCGTCGTCGAGAAAGAGCGAAAAGTTGGCCGCGTAGTCGACCGCGCTGATGAATTTCGCGGGCGGGGACAATTTCTTGTCGTTGTAGGGCTTGCCTGTCAGGCGGCGGGGTTCGCCGTCCTTCATACCGGGGTTGCCCGGCGCCCAGGTCTTGCCTGTGTATCCGGTCGCGTATCCGGCCCCTTCGAGCGCCTCGGTAATAACGGTGAATTCTGCAGGGAAATTTCCGACATGGTTGCCGGCCTCCTTGAGTTGCCACGAATTGCGTCCGGTGAGAATACACGCGCGGGAGGGGGCCGATTTCGCATTGGGGGTATAACAACTTGCGAACAGCACCCCTTCGCGCGCGATGCGGTCGAAGGCCGGGGTGTTCACCCACGAGCAGCCGTTGGCCGAAAAGTGATGATAAGAGGCATCGTCGGCGATGCAGAACAGAATATTGGGACGTGCCCCGGCCTGGTCCTGCGGCGCGACGCCATGTTGTGCCTGCGCCGCGGTTGCGACACCGGCAAACGATACGAGCAAGGGTGTGATCTTATTTTTCATTTTCTTTTCTTATTTACGGGCCGGTAGGCACTCTCTTTGTCCCAAAACTCGACACCTTTCCATAATTCGGGTTTCCAGCCCATGGGAGGAGACATTTCGGCGTACCAACGGCGGAAAACATCTTTCAGATCGTCGGTTACGGCGGGATGCGCGGCGGAGAGATCGTTCTGTTCGCCGATGTCGCTGCCCAGGTCGTACAGCGAGAACTTCCGCGCCACTATGTCGTAGCGCAGTACCCACTCCCCTTTCCGAACCATAAACCCGCCCGGGGCCACGTTCTGATCCTTGTCGTTGTACATACCCCAGTTCTCGGCCATCTGCCCCATCCACACCAACTCTTCGCGCACCTGGGCATCGCTTTCGCCGCTGATAAGGGGCATAAGGCTCCTTCCGTCGAGCCCCTCGGGTAGCGGGATTCCCGCCCAGTCCATAAAGGTCGGGAAGATGTCCATGGTGCTGACAAGATTGTCGCTCACGATCCCGCCTCCCGCGCCGGGAACGTGGATGAACATCGGGACACGCACCCCTCCCTGCCAAGTCTGTCCCTTGAAGCCGCGCAGGGGCCCGTTTTTCGGCAATACGTTGACCGCTCCGCCGGGAGCGCCGTTATCCGAGACGAAAACGACCATCGTGTTGTCCGCCCGGCCGCTCTCCCGGAGCTTTTCCATTATCCGTTCCACGCCGCGATCGACGGCGTAGAGGTATGCGTAGTAGTTGTTCAACTGATGCGAAGGGTAGTCGAACCTGTCGAGATACTCCTGCGGCGCGGGCGCGCCGAGCGGCCCGTGTACCGCGTTGTAGGCCAGATAGATCATAAACGGCTTTCCTTCGCTGCGCTCTATGAAACCGATCGCCTCGCCGGTCAGCTGGTCGGTCAGGTATCCTTCGGCGGGGACTTTTTCGTGTCCGCGATGAAGCATCGGGGAATCGTAATATGTCGTTCCGTGGGAGTTGAATCCGAAATAGTAGTCGAACCCGCGATCCAGAGGGCTGTAGCCTTCGACACACCCCCCACTGCCCGGTTCATCCTCCGGCGAGAGGTGGTATTTGCCTATGCAGGCGGTGGTGTAGCCCGCCCGGCGGAGATATTCGGGCATAAGGGTCTCTGTCGCCGGGAGGCCCGTTTTCTGTTCGACGTTGGTGTAGTATCCGAATCGTTCCTGATAACGCGAGGTCAGCATTCCCGCACGCGAGGGGCTACTGACGTTCGCCGTAGAGTACGCGCTCGTGAAGCGGGCGCCGTCGAGACACAACTTCTCCAGCGCCGGTATGGCCCTGTGGGCGGCGGCCTGAGCCTCGGCGGGAGTGTAATCCTTCACATGCCGTTCGATAAATTCGCGGTTAAGCCTTTCGGGGCCATACGCCGACCCGTTGAGTGCGAGACCGCCCCAACCCAGATCGTCGACCAGTACGAAGAGCAGATTGGGTCTCTCCTCGACGGGGGTCGCCGTGGTTCCCGATGCCGCGAGCACGGCCAACGGTAAAAGTGTCTGTTTTGGTATCATGACAAAATTTCTTTAATCTACCTCCTGAGGTCCCCTGACTTTACCGCTTTCCAATTGTCGGGTATAATCTTCGAGGTCCATGGTATAATGGTTCAATTCGGGATAGCCTGCATTCTCGTTATTCCAGTATTTCTCAATGAAAGGATCGCCGGTTGCGTCGAGCTCTGCCGCCAGAGCGGCGAACAGCCGATCCATCAACCCGTCATGTCCCATCCCTTTGAAAATAGGCCGCATTTGCAACGGGTCCTGCTGACGATCGTAGAGTACCATGCCGTCCCGGGTGTATACGTCGCGGTTCGAGTTCATACCGCAAAGAACGAAGGTGTAACGCGGAGAGTACAACGCTCTCCAGTATCTCGGGAACTTCAGTTCGGCGACCCCTCCGAAATCGAACGACAGTAAGGCGTATTGCGGCGGGGTGAAAGCCTCCCCGGTGAGCATGGGCGAATAGTCTTTCCCGTCCACCTGCGGTGGTATCGGCAGGGATGCCATCCCGAGTAGGGTGGGCAACAGGTCGATGCTGTTGAAAACACACTGCTCGCGCCTGTTGACGATGCTTCCCCTCATGCCTATAATACAAGGTACGCCCACCGACTCCTCGAACCAGGTTCCCTTGGTCATGAGCCCCTGGGAACCCATGCTTTCGCCATGGTCGGCCGTGAAAACGACGATCGTGTTTTCGAGCAACCCCTCTTGTTCGAGGTAATTCATCAACGTACCGAAATCGTTGTCTATGGCCGTGATGGCGCCGAAATATCCGGGGATACACCCCTCGCTACGATCTTTGGTATTTCCCTTTCGCATCGGTTCCACGTTGCCGCGGATCGGGTTTTCCCGATAGTCCACGCCCGTGTACAGCGCCTCGTATTCGCGGGGGCCGCCGTAACCGTAACCATATCTGATCGTGCCGTCGGGCTTGCGTTTGCCGGGCTGCCAGCGATCCTCGAACATATATCCGCCGCTGGTGTGGGGTGGATTGTACGAAAGCACCACACAGAAAGGCTTGTCGCGATTATCCTCTATGAACCCTATGGCCGTGTCGGTCTCGAACGTGGGGGCCCATACGCCTTTTTTGTATACGCGGTTCGGATCGTCGCCTATGTAATAGCCCTGGTTGAAGGGCATGTGGCCCATCGACTGCACCCATGTGTCGAAACCGTGGCGTCCCTCTGCCGTGGCGACGTGGTCGTTCAATCCTCCGAGGTGCCATTTGCCTATGTATGCGGTGGCGTAGCCCGCCGCTTTGCATACATCGCCAAGGGTCGGAGTTTCGGCGTCAAGGGGCACGCTGTTGGCGAATACCCCGTTGTTGATCGGATACATGCCCGTCATCAGGCAGGCGCGGTTGGGCCCCGATACCGGACGGCACGAGGTGGCGTTGTCGAAGGAGAAGGCCCACGAGGCGAATTTATCGAGGTTCGGGGTCTGAACCGGATCCTCGCCCCGGAAACCGAGCGACTGCTTGCGCCATTGGTCGGCGAACACGAAAATAATGTTGGGTTTCTCTTCGACCTGCGCGGCCGCGGTTCCCGATGCCGCGAGCACGGCCAACGGCAACAGAGTACGTATGGGTGTCGTTGTTGTTTTCATCGGGCAATAGTTTTTCTTCATGCAAAGGTACGCTATAATAACGCCGCGACACATAAGCATAGTATTCAGATATTTGTTCTGCCGTATCAGGAAATGTCGCGACAGTAACAACAAGGGCGATCGTTTTTGTATCTCAGCCGAAATTTTATTTATTTTACACAATAAACCCGAACTCGAAACCATTTCATAGAAGCGCTTATCCACTCACACAAGAAAAATGACAAGAAAGATACTGCTGATATTACTGTCCACCCTGCTGGGCACACTACCCTCGGGAGCGGAATCCGGCCCCGAATTCCGTTACCGCATGGACAACATCTCGCTAAACCGCGGATTGGCCCAGCACGATGTCAGTTCCATAATACAGGATCGCTACGGCTTCATATGGATCGCCACCTACAACGGCCTGCACCGTTACGACGGATATGAATTCCGGATATTCAAGCACCGCTACGACGACCCGGGATCGATAAGCGACAACCGCATACTTTTCATCGCCGAGGATTCGCACTCCCGGCTCATAGTTGCCACCGAGGGGGGCGGATTGAACCTGTACGACCACGATACGGAGCAATTCACCACTTTTCACTTCGGCGACAACCCGGTGGACAACAACCTGTACTATATACTGGAGGATCCGGCCCGTGGCCTGTGGGTCGCCTCGAGCAACGGCCTATACCGTGTACACATAAACGAGAACAATGAATTCTCATATGTACGGTACGCCTCCCCGCCAGATGTACGCTCCATCGCCCTTCTCCCGTCCGGCGACCTTTTCGTGGGCACCACACTGGGAGCCTGTATACTGGGCGATGCCGACGATCCCCACGGAGGATACCGCACTCTGGACTGTATCCCCCGCGGGATGGTGTATAATATCGTCGATGCGGGAGAAGGCGGGGTTTTCATATGCAGCGACACGGGGCTCTACCTGTACGGTACGGACGGAGAGTGTCGGCGGCTCGATTTTCCCCAATTCGACAGCGGGGTGCGCGGTATGCTGCGGTTGGACGGCGACAGACTGCTTGTGGCGGCCGCACGCAACGGCATCGCGATCCTCACCATGGAGGACGGAGTATGGAAGCTCGCCCCCTTGGGCGTGGAGAATGAAGGGGCGTTGAGCCGCTCGGTCTCGAAAACCATGTTCATCGACGGGATGAACAACCTGTGGATAGGAACCGGCATGAACGGGGTCTTCCGCATAGACCTCTCCGCAGACCGGTTTTACCGTCTGTTCACCGCTCAGGGCGACGGCCAATCGTTCGTGCGCGCATTCCTGCACGACAGCCACGGCAGGCAGTGGGTTCAGACCCGGCACTCTCCCCTGCGCATGGAGCGGGACGGAGTTCTCTCTCCCGTGGAGATAGACATTCCCGCGGGCGAGGACAATCTGGTTACCGGGATCACCGAGGATATCGGGCGCAATATATGGCTTTGCGCCGGGCGCCAGCTTTTCGAGGTGACCGCGGGCGGCGACCCGCTGAGGCCGCGCAACATAGCCGCCGATCCCGTTTTCGGACGCGATATCGCACCGCGTCTGAAAACCCTGCTCTCGGTTGCCTCCGACGACAGGGGCACGGTGTGGGTCGGCGCCTGGAACGGATTGCTCAGAGTGAAACCCGGGGCCCTTTCCGACCGGTACATGTTTTATGACGATTTCGAATTCCATAACGCCGACGTGGGTATCGTGGGGATCTTCTGCGACCGCGCGGGCGGCAAACTGTGGGCATGTTCGCGCAACTATGGATTAATCATGTTCGAGTTGGACGAAGACGACAACATCACGGGGCACACACTGCTGTCTCTTCACGGCCCGCCGGGTAAGCAACTGAGCAGCAACCATGTGTGGAGCGTGATACGGGCCGACGACGGCGTGGTGTGGGTCGGCACCGACACCGGACTGAACAGCATCGAGTTACAGGGGAGCGAGGTCGTGGTCAGGCGGGACGGCCTGCCGGAGCGCCTGATGAGCGAGAAGATACTCGGCATACGGCAGGACAACGACGGCGACCTGTGGCTCAACACCTCGGACGGATTGCTGCGCTACACCCCCTCGGACGGCAATCTCAGGGAGTACTACGCCCGTGACGGGCTGTCGAGCAGCGGACTCACCGAAGGTATCGTGCGCGGCGCCGACGGAACCATGTACGTGTCGACCATCAACGGCGTGACCGCCTTCGACCCGCGCCGGATCAAACCCAATCCATACGCTCCTCTGGTGCGTCTTACCGGATTGAGGATATTCAACCGCGATGTCGCCGTGGGCGAAAAGGTGGGCGGCAGGGTGATACTCGACCGGTCGCTGTTGCGGACGGAATCGATCAGACTTCGCTACGACCAGAACAACTTCACGATCCTTTTCGTGGGGATCCATTTCAGGAACTCCGTCCGCAACATGTACAGTTGGAAACTCGAAGGTTACGACAGGGAGTGGGTGACGGGTTCGCGGCGCGATTTTTCGGCCACATACAACAGTCTGCCTCCGGGGCGGTATCTGTTCCGGGTAAAGGCGGCCAACAGCGACGGGGTGTGGAGCGAACACGAAGCCACGCTCGGCGTCGAGATCGGGGTCGCCCCGTGGCTTTCGTGGTGGGCATACGCCCTCTACGCCGCACTTCTGCTGGCGGTCATATTCGTCATAATGAAATATTACAGCCGCCAGCAGGAGTTGAGAAACAATCTCTACATCGAGCAACTCCAGAACAAACACGAGCGTCAGATGAGCGAGGCGCGCGAAAAATTCCACGCCAACATAACCCACGAACTGCGCACTCCGCTGACGCTGATCTCCGCGCCGTTGCAGGAACTTGCCGGGCGTCTGGGCGACGACAGTTGGGTCGCCTCGCGTTTCGAATTCATCCAGAACAACACCCGCCGCCTGTTGCAGTTGGTCAACCAGTTCCTCGACCTCAACAAGATAGATTCGGACAACATGAGGCTCAATGTTGCCCAGACCGATGTCGGCCTGCTCGCCCGTCAGGCGGTGGAGGATTTCCGTCCGCTTGCCCGCACCAAGAACATCAATCTTTACGAGGTGAGCGAATTTTCCCCGGCCGTCGGTCTTTTCGATCGCGACAAGGTGACCAAGATACTCTTCAACCTTATCTCCAACGCCGTTAAGTTCACCCCCGAAGGCGGCAGTATCGCGGTGATCCTCTCTCCGCAGGAGGATATTTTGCAGATCGAGGTCGAGGATACCGGCTGCGGGATATCCGCCGAGGAATTGCCTAAAATATTCGACCGGTTCTATCAGAATCCCACCACCTCGGCCTCGGGCACCGGGATCGGTCTGGCGCTGGCACGTAAGCTCGCAGAACTTCATCACGGAGACATCAAGGCCTACAGCCGTCTAGGCGAGGGGTCGCGTTTCGTAGTATCGCTGCCGCTGAATCCGGCGGTCTATTCTTCCCGTGAGATAGGGACGGCCCCTCCCCTGCCCTCTCCGCAGTCCGAGACGACCCAGGGAGAAGCCAGACCGACGGTGCTGTTGGTCGAGGACGACGACGATCTGCGCAGCTACATAGCGCAGAGCCTCGGCGGGCAGTTCGACGTACTGGCCAGGGACAACGCCGTCGCGGGACGCGAAACCGCCCTCCGCTACATGCCCGACCTGATTATTACCGACGTGATGATGGCGGGAGTGAACGGTCTGGAGCTGTGCGAGCAGCTCAAGAGCGATTTTCGTACCAGCCACATACCCATAATCATCCTCACGGCGCGTTCCGAGCCCGAGGATATAACGCTGGGCCTGCGCACCGGGGCAGAGAACTACATCACCAAACCCTTCGACAGCGAGCAACTGCTGCTCAAGGTGACAAACATAATCACCTATTCGCGCCGACGCGCGATGGCGGCTTCGCCCGACGACGCACAGGGCGCCTCGTCACTCAACGAACGCGAACAGAAGTTCATGGATAAACTGAAGGGGCTCATAATCGAAAAGATGGAAGATGTCGATTACGGCATAGAAGAGATCTGTCTCGATCTGGGGGTGAGCCGTATGCAACTGCACCGCAAGCTGACCATGCTGGTAAACAAGACGACCTCGGAGTATATCCGCGATGTGAAGATGGCTTGCGCGCGCGAATTCATGGAATCGGGCATGTACAACGTCTCGGAAACGGTCTACAAGGTGGGATTCAAGAGCAACTCCCATTTTTCGAAGACCTTCAAGGCCATCTACGGTATAACTCCTTCGGAATTCGCCCGTAAGAAACATTAAACGCAACAGCGGCACCGGGGAAAGGCGCCGCTGCTGTTTTATGGCAAATATACATTACCGTCCGACGGGTATGAACACGGCATCCACCGGAGGCAATTCGACCGTTCCGGCCTTTTCGTATTCCGGGCCGAAAAGCGCCCCGACATCCACCCGTACCGCCTCCATCGAAGGATTGACGACCACTATGGCGTTATCGAACCGGCGGGCGATCACGTCCGGGGAGGCGTACACTTCGAGCGAGGATATCTCCATGTCGCCCATCCCCTGGATCTCCACCTGCAACTCATCCTCTCCACCCTCCACGCGGCGGAAATAGTATGAAAGCTCCTCCGTGCGATGCGTTCCCGCCATGCCGTACAGTCGTGTGTAGTATGCGTCGCGGCGCTCTCCCTCACCGTAATCGGGAAGCCGTGCGGGACGCAGCCACACGATGCGCGGCACGAGTTCATCTTTCGTAAATCCGTCGAGCGGCTCTATGGCTCGGGCTTTCACGAATATGGTGACATCGCCCGAAGGCATGGGTATATCCTTTATGTTGAATTTCATCCGCGCGCCCGGCTTCCGTCCGCCGACCACCACTCCGTTCGCGGAAAGGGCGAGGTCGCATCCGGGGGCATCGATCCTGCCGTGAAGTTCTTCACCGGAGGCGGAAAAGATTTGTTTTCCCGTTTTGGCGAAACGCACCAACTCTCCCTGCGCCACGCCCAACGAACCGGGTGCGGAGAACTTCTCCGGCATATAGTTGCGGGGAGAAGGGTCGGTCACAAAGGCTTCCAGGCAAGATGCCGCGGCCGCGCCGAAACGACGCAGACGAATGGGATGATCCCTGTCGGCCCCGTTGAGCTTCAGCACCACATAGCGGTAATCGTAGGGGCTGTCGTTGTTGCCTTTCCAATACAGGTGGGTGTTCACCGCGCGCGAAAATCCGCGCCACATGTCGTCGTGCTGCACCAGCCCCTCGGACTCCATGCCGTCCATGATACCGGGAGCTTGCTGGTTCGCGGGGTGCTGGGCATCGGCGGAGAGGATGAACTCGCGGCCGAGCCTCTCACGGAGCCGCGTGAGGAATTTCCAGTCGCCCTCTGTCCACACATCCTGTCCGTCCGACCGGCCTCCGTCGGCCTTCCCGTCGTTGTCGACGTCCCAGGCGCTGTATTTTTCCGATATGTCGAAATAGTTGACGTCGAAGGCGATCCCCTGGAAATTCTCCAGCACGCCTCCCCCGGCGAACCACCCGATGATCTCATCGGCGTAAAGTTCCCACGCCTGTTTCCCGGCGCTGTCCGGCGGACACACCGAGGAGAGGTTGTAATACCACATAACATCCTTACCCCACATTCCTCCCGCAATCGGGGCGATATAGAGTTCACCTCGGGCAAAGTCGAGCGGGGTTGAATAGAACTGTCCGCGTTTAAGGGATATGGTGTTGTTTTCGTAGTCGACCCCCGTGAGGATTGCATATTCGGATTGATCCCAAAGGCGTTTGCCCTGTTCGTCGACCCGAACCATAATAACGTTCTGGGGGATGAACTCCACGGGATCGGTGTAGCGGTTGGCGTAGCCGCGCATGGTGAAAGCTCCGGCGTCCTCGACGGCAACGCTCCTGTCGGAGGCTTTGACCGCCCCACCGGCCATACTTCCGGCCAGATATACCCAATGGCCCGGGAAATAGCGTTCCAATACTTCGGGAAAGCCCGCCACCTGCCTCGCCTCGCCGTTCAGGTGAAGCATCATGAGTTTTTCGGGGTTCCGGGCCGCATAACGGTTCGCCCACTCCGCCGATTTCGGGTGGATGACCAGCTCTTCGTCCACGAACTTGCGCATAACGCCCGCGACATCGCCCAGTGCGGCGCTCCATGTCCGGTAATCGGTGTGGGTTTGGGGACTCATCTCGCCCCGGAAGGCGAAAAACTGCGGATAGGTGCGGTTTCGGAAGACCTCTTTTTGCGGGAGGTCGCGAAATTTGCCCTTCGTGAGTGTCGCGGAGCACAGCAGGCCGCAACAAAACAGGAGTAAAACGATGGTGTAAAGTCTCTTTTTCATGCTGTATTATATGGGTGTTAGTAGATACGGTAAAACAAATATACCGTTAATCGGCGAATAGCGACATCCCCTCCTCCATCTTCGTTACAGTCCGGCAACTTTTGGATACACAGCGGATAAACGGACACGCCCGCACTGCCCTATCTTTGTGCCGGATCACGAAAACATTTACAAATTATGACATACGAAAATATCCGTGCCGCACTTTCGGCGGCTTTACTGTTGGTGTCGATCTCCGCTTTTGGCGCTCCCGCGTCCTTCGGAACGGCGACCATCCACATTTCTGCGTCCGCGGGGGTCGACGCCGCCGAAGCAGTCCGCAAGGCGATCGAGAGCGCTCCCCGCACGGGGCTCCGGCTGGTATTCGAGAAAGGCGTCTACAACTTTTACCCCTCCTCGGCACACGGAGAGTACCGTGCCGTCACAAATCACGGCAACGGGTATAAATATATCGCTATGAATCTGAGCGGCCTCGACGATGTAGTGGTCGAAGGGAACGGTTCCGAATTCATTTTCCACGGCAGGATGATGCCGGTGCTGATAGACGACTCCTCCGAGGTGACCCTGCGTAATTTCAGCATCGACTGGCAGGTGCCCTTCTTCGTTCAGGGAGAGGTTGTGGCCGCCGACGAGGATGCCCGAAGCTACGATCTGAGGATGTACACCGAAGGTTATTCATGGAGGATCGAGGGCGGCTTTCTGCGTTTTCCCGCCGAAGGGGATTTCAGTTATTCCTCGGTCGGTGAAAGTCTTGTGTTCGACCCCGGTACACATGGCCCGATCTACGGCTCGGGGATGCTCGATATCCATCGCCGTACCGACGTGCGTGCCGAGAAACTCTCCGGCGACACGGTGCGCATCGTAGAGAGCCGACCCCTGAAAGCGGTACCTCCCGTCGGCTCGGTGATGACCTTCAAAGGGCCCATGAACGAGAACCGCTACGCCCCGGCGATCCACTGTATCGGCTCGCGGAACGTCACGGTCGAGAACGTGAATGTGTATCACGCACTCGGGATGGGATTCCTCGGCGAAAAATCGGAGGACATAACGTTAAGGAACTTCAACGTGTGCGTCAGGGAGGGCTCCGACAGGATGGTGTCGGCCACCGCCGATGCCACCCATTTCTGCAACTGCCGGGGCGATGTTCTGATCGAGGGGTGTCTGTTCGAGAACATGCTCGACGACGGTACCAATGTCCACGGAACCTACATGGTCGTGGACGCGGTGACCGGGCCGCGCACCATACGTGCAAAGTTGCAACACTTCCAGCAGTCGGAGTTCACCTTCGGAGACACGGGCGACAAGGTGTGGTTCATTCTCTCGCCCGACACCTCGCGCGGTGGCGAGAACACGATAGAGAGTTATCGCCGCATAAACGAGTTTTACGCCGAGATAACCCTGACGGAAGATCTGCCCCGGGGGATCAAAGCGGGCGACCTCGTCGAGAACAAGAGCTGGAACACCGACTCCTTCATCCTGCGCGGCTGCACCATGCGCAACCACCGCGCTCGCAACATAGTGCTCAAGGCGCCCGGCCGGGTGGTGATCGAGAACAACGACCTGCAATCGATGATGTCCTCGATACTGGTTCGCGGCGAGATGTTCTTCTGGATGGAGTCGGGAGCTTCGACCGACGTAACGATCCGGGGCAATCGTTTCGAGGGTTGCGTCATGGGCGGCGGCAAGGATGCCGCGGTGCTGCTTATCAAGCCGCGGATGCGCGCCGATTTCGACGACAAACAGCTTTTCGACCGCAACATAACCTTCGAGAAGAACACTGTCACGGCGTTCGACAACAGAGTGATATATGCCACTTCGGTAGACGGTCTGACCCTTCGCGACAATGTGATCACCCGTGACGGACGGCGCAAATCTTTCAGTCCCGACTCGCCGCTTATAGATATCGTGAATTGCAACGACGTAAGGGTAGAAGGCAACACCTCGGAATGGGAAGGCGCCCGGCCGCTCGAACTCGACGCCGTGAGCGGCCGCACCGCCGTGGTAATAGGAAACAATTGGTAGATGCTCGACGGGGTTCTTTATAACACTAAAAACGGGAGCGGAAAGTTTTCTAAATCTTTCCGCTCCCGGTGAAATTTTGGTATAAGCAGGTTACATTACGTTTGCCCCGGTTGGAACCCGCTTTTTAGTCTGTTGTTTACATCTTATCGTTGGCGGCTTATACCAACCTGTTGCAATGTTCGTTATCACCCGTTTGTAGTTACTCGGATCTTCTCTGCAGAAATAATAGACTGCCACCTTAGCCTTCTCTTCGGCAGGATGATGGATGTAGTTATCGGTATAGTCGTCCAATGCAACATTGGGATCTAAGAGGTCTATCGAGTCCGCAATATTAAACTCATGAAGAACTTTTACCATTTCTTCGGTAAGACCATAATCAGGATCATGCCAATAAAAGAGTTTACCATCTTTAATTATATGCCTCGTAGGCAGGCGTACACTACCCAAAGTATCAACGAGAGGAGTAATATGGACTCTGCGAGTTGCCGGAGATATGTCTATAACGGTTACCTCATCACTTATTTTGTGAGGAGCGTATTCGCTAATCTCTTCATCGACCAACATAATGAACGCGCCGAACGGTCTGCTAAATCTACATTCGAGATAGTCCGCAACAGCTATTTCCACGGCAGTATCGCGAACCGATGTCCTTTGCATCACCGGAGGAGTCAAAGCCGAACAAAAAAACACTGTCGGAATAAGAGCCAATAATATTTTCCTCATATCAATAGGGTATCGGAGCATAGCCCCTTGTTAAAATTATAAAATGCAACGGTCTGTTAGAAGGATGCGGTGCTCCAAGAGCATTTCTTTTCGACCCTATATCGCCTTTTCCGTCATTCCATCCCGAGGGTCTTGTACGATCGGATTCATTATATCCGAAAGACGGATGCGTATGCCAAGAGGTATGAATCTGGGCATTGAATTGCATTCCCGGGAAATGTCCCCACACATTGCCTTTATAAGACATAGTCGCTGTATTTCTTATGTGACGCCCCACATATATGGTATTTACTACATCGGGTGTTGAAGGATCACTTAAATAGACACCAGCCAATTCTTTGTTAATCATTTCGGCAAAGCTTATGACGAAATCTTGAAAACCATCGACGGTGGGTTGCCCTTCACCGCCAACCGACCACGAATTGTCGCTGGTCTTAAAATTCATCCCGTGCCTCAGAATGCCTTTTTCAATTTTATCCATTCGTGTTCTGGCAGTTCCGTTTCTTTTCTCCTTCAAAGTATAGGTGACTTTTCCCGTTTCTTCGTTTTTTTCTTTCTTGAATCTGCCTATTTGGTCAAAGTCATCATCTGTTTCTCGAACGAGAATCATCTCTCCGGTCTCGTCGTCATAACGGTAGACATCCAGTCCGAACGGATCTACATATCGAATAGGATTATTCAGAGTGTAATTGTATGGACTACTACCATAATACTTTTCGGCCAACGGGTCGGGATTGAACCACCTTCCGAGCTCTGAATCGTACATCCGGGCGCCGTAGTCGAGGAAGCGAAGATCGCCGGTCAACTGGTTTTCCTTGCCGTTGAACAGGAAACGGTTGCGTTGGTCGTCGAAAGCGGGCAACAGACTGTTGAAGTGCGGTTTGCCGAAAGCGTAGTAGTCGTTACGGGCCAAAACATTGGTCTTGCTCGTGAACATTACCCGCACACTGCCCAGATGGTCTGTGATCTGATAGTTCACGGTCGGGGTACCGTTCACAACCTCGATGCGTCCTCCGGCGAATCCCGAGCTTTCCAATCCCACCGTCGAAGCTCCCGTGCGCTTATATACCAAAGAACCTAAATACTCGTAGCCCTGTGTCCCGGCCGTTCCGTTCCTCACGCCCGCCTTCGTACCGTCCGCAAGCCAGCGATACTGGGCCTTGACCGTCGAACCTACCTTCACGTTGCCCAGCAAATTTAAGTAATTATATCCATAATCCAAATTTCCTCTCTGGCTTGCGGCTAAATTTCCGTTTTTGTCGTAACTGTATGCCATACTACCCGCTACATCGACACTTCCCGAAGCGTTGTTGTGACTGAGACCCGGGGGCTGGTTGGAGGGTATAGACATGTTCAGGTTCAGCTGATCGGTCGCGGCGGCGCCTGTGTCGATGTTGTATCCCTGTCGCGTGATCGTCATGATATTTCCGTTACGGTCGTAGGTCATCGCCTCGGTAAATGTTTTGGCGGGAGTACCCCACGAGGTGGCGGTCAATGTGGAAGCGCCCTTATGGTCGTTGGAGAGCATCCGGCCCAAACCGTCGTAGGTGAACTCATAGCTGTTGGCCGAGACCCCGGTTGGCGCACGATGCCCCTTGTGCTGCCAGCGCCACTCGGCGATATCCCCGGTTCGACGCGCCTTGCTTGCGCCCGACCGCGGGTCGAAATACCTGAGCTGCATCTCGAACAGATCGCTCGATTGGTTCGTCAGCCAGCCCTGAATGTTGTAGGTCAGGTTTTCGGTGACGGCGTTGCTACCTGAGCCGAGGGTTTTGCTCTTGAGTTTTCCGAGTTCGTCGTAGGCGTAGGTCACGACTGCCGGAGCGCCGCTGTTCACAGTGGTCGTTTCGCTCAACAGCCTGCCGCGGTGATCGTATTCGAATGTCGTGAGCTTCGTGTCGGCAGAGGCTGTCGACGAGGTTTTGTGCGATTCGTGGCTTGCCAGCACGTTGCCCGCGAAATCATACTTCGTGCTGTAAACGCTCACACCGCCCAAGTGGTTCTTCTCGGCTGTCTGGATCACGCGGCCCTTGTAGTCGTAGAAGAACGCCCTCTCGACGTAGGTGGGTGACGATGAGACCGCCGGGCCATCCAGAACCGCTACTTTTTCGTAAGTCTGGAGACCGCCTGTCTTGCTGCTCACGTCCGAGAGTGCGACCACTCCCGGAACCGCAGTGAATGCCATTGCGGCTCTTACGGATATCGTCACGACGTTGGAGAAGACAGAAGGCCCGCTATGTATTGTCATACGCCGGAAGTAGGTGGTGACATTCAATGGTCCGGGTTGGTAGCTTGCCGAAGTGGCTCCGGAAATGGTTGTCCAGGTGGAGTTGTTCGTGCTCGACTGCCACATATAGCTCATGGTTCCCGCACCTCCCGATGCCGATGAAGTGTTCGTTATCATGGCCGGGGTCGCACCCGACGAAATCGACTGGTCGCCGGATATGGAGCCCGGCTGCACGATCGACACCGAGATAACATTCGAATAAACGGGAGATTGACCAGATCTGGTCGCCATACGCCGGAATTGTGTCGTAGTGGTTATCGCGGGAGACTGGTAAGTGGTGGCGGTGGCACCGGAAATGGTTGTCCAGGTGGAATTGTTCGTGCTTTTCTGCCATTGGTAGGTGAAAGTTCCCCCTGTCGGCAGCGTACCACTTCCAAGGAGACCGGGAACGGTTCCCGAAGGAATGCTTGTCGGCCCCGAAAGATAAATCGTCCCGCCCGAAGGTGTTATGCTGATCGTAACCGTATTGGAGTAGGCGATCTCGGCTCCCGTTGTCGCCTGACGCCGGTAATATGTCATAACGGTTAAGGCGGGAGGAGTATAGGTAAGCGAGGTTGCACCCGAAATATTCGTCCATGTCGAGTTGTTCGTGCTCATCTGCCATTGGTAGGTGATCGAGCCGGAACCGCCCGAGGCAGACGCGGTATTCGTTAATGTCGCGGGTCTGGTTCCCGAGGCGATCGATTGGCTTCCCGAGATCGATCCGGGCCGTAGAGACGATGATTGGGGTGCGAAACTGGCTGTCAAAACAAGAGTGCTGGCGCCTGCCGGAGAAAAGCCCAGAAAGGTGTATTCCCCCGCAGGAAACGTAAACTCCTGGCCTCGGGGATCGGCGCTTAATTGATGTTGAGTCATATATTGGCCTCTGCCTTTAAAGACCGATCCGCCGTATCCGCTGCTACTGTTTCCGCTAACCGTGAATGCCACTTTGGTTGTCATCTGCAATTCGAAAGAGGCAACATAAGGTGCAGAACCGGAAACGGATGTTTGAGCGGTTCTCGTAGAATTCTGAGTGGTTGATATTACTCCCCAATTAACGTTGGGGGACGGCTGAGCGATAGCACATATGGCTATCAAACAGACAAATATCGATAATATATACTTTTTCATGTTCGTTGTTGTTAAGCGTTATTATTCGCCGTAAGTGTTTTCCACAAGAACTGCCACGGTCGTGAAGCCTCCGAGCAGGGCGGTATTCCCTGCGAAATAATTGCGCATGGATTCAAGGGTTACACCGCCCGTGTTGGTCACCAGACTCTGAGAGACGAGCCTGTCGAGATTGTCGTACTTATTGTACAGCCATTGCTGCTGTGTGAGCGTCGAGGGACGTTGATTCCCGTCCTGTGTCATCACCAACCTGTCGCCCCGGTCGTAGACCATGTACACAGGTTCCGCTCCCGGCAGGCGCTTATCGATGCAGCGGTTGCGGTTGTCGTATTTGTAGATGTAGGCCAACTCCATCATTGCCGAGTCGGTGTCGGCCAATGATGCCGTAGTCGACGTTTTCAGTGCGGACAGCTTCGGAGGAAGAACATAGCACAGGTTGCTGCGGTCATCGTAAACGTAGTAGGTGTCGATGTTGGTTTGGCCTGCTCCGTCGGTTGCGACACGCTCGAGTACAGTGCGCCCCAGAAGGTCGGTATATGTTATGCTCGTGCTTCCGTCCTCGTTCGTTATGCTGGTCTTATGGAGAGTATTCGCACTATAGAACCCCGAACGTGTCAACATGCCCGAACTGTTAACCTTGAAAAGCATCACTTCGCTCGTCGTGTTGGCCCCGTAGGTGAATACCGACTTCTTTTCGTTGCCCGAGGCACGGAATACGGAACCCACATTGAACGCAGCCGTCACACGGTTCAGAGGAGAAGCCTCGTAAACTTTTTCGGTATAGGCCTGCCTGGCATCGGCCGTGCTGAAGGCGCCACCGTTGTAGGTGTTGTCGTAGAAGGTCTGCTGATTCGACAGCGCCGTCGCGGGAGCTATATATCCGCCCAGGCCGCTGATCTCCGCATACGGCAGATACTGCCGGCTCTCGCGCCGCATGGCGTCGTAATATACGGGTGTGACGATGCTCTTACTTCCTACAGGCGACGCAGCGATGCTGATCTTCTGAACAGGATAACCGAGGCCGTCGAAATATTCGATGTCGACAACGGATGACACGCCACTCGCCGCCGTATAAGTCGTGGTCGAAATATAGTTCCGGCTCGTCGTCGCATTTTGCCCTTGTGCAATGAGCGAAACCGATAATATCGCGGTTAAAACTAAAATTCTTTTCATGGTCGTTAATTATTGGTTGGTCACATTATATTCGAACTTCTGTATCGGATTATTTTGGTCGTCGGTAATACTTTTCAGCCTTCCAAAATCGTCATACGTATATTGGGCCTTACGTCCTGAGTCATCCCTCATCTCGGAAACACCCACGAGCGGCTCGAACTTGAACGTTGTAACGGAGGTATTCGGCAATGCTCTCAAAGCATTGTCCTGGGTATCGTTCAAACCGGAAGTTAATGCGGTACGTTCGATGTTGCTCAATCCGGAGATATTCTTCACCTGGGCGAGAGTCGCATTTTTTATCTCCGCCACCACATGATCGCCTCCGTAACCCCATACATAGCAGGTTGAAACACCCTTCTTGTCGGTTATCTGTAACAAATGACCTTTCGAATCGTATTTAACAAAAGTGTCGGTCGTGAGCAGATTGCCGCTACCCGAGAACGACGATTGAACCGAACCCGGAAGGATAGATCCGCTGGTGATCTGGGAGCTGTTGGTGTAGTTTACTTTAACGCGCTCGGTTTCGACATTGTTTACGGTCGAAATTGTCTCGATGACTGGTGAGATCATGTTATTTTGAACCATCGTCGTATACGGAGCGGTCGAATAATCATAAGCATATTTGTAGGTCACCTTATGGCTGCTGCCACTATTTTGCAGTGTGTGACTCGACGTGTTATTGCGTGAGTCATACGTCCAGAGATTCTCGTTGATCAGCGAATTGTTGTTGCTGTCATAAAAATACTCCGTCTTCCTGGTAACGTTGTAAGGATAGATATAGATTTTATAAGCAGCGCCCTCCACCGCGTTACAAAAATAATTGCCGAACAGCGCCAATCGACGTAGGTACACGGAACGAATATACTCCGGGGTACCGCCGAGAATCGAATACTGGTACGTCTCTTTTTGGATGGGAGATGTGCCGCCTTCCTTATAAACTCGGGATTCCAATAACTTGCCTCTCTCCATGACCCTACCGGAAAGGGGGGAGTAAGGCGATTTCTGCATATCTATACTTACCGCGTTTTCATCCAGTCTGTTGTCGTGATTGCTGAAAGCATATTCCGTTCGGCCGTTGCCAAGCAGACTTTCCGTAACCGAGGAGTAGCTGACACTGCCTCCATCGGAATTATTGGATACGGGCAATATTGAATGACTCACGAACCGGGTCGCGTTGTATGTGTTGCCATTAAGCAATTTCCCCGTATAGTTGCCCCAATAATATTGGATCTCCCCGTTCAATATCCCCGGCGAGTAGGTGTACCGGGTGGTGTAATTGTTCGTCCCGTCGTTTTCGATAATATCCCTGACCCTCAATCCGCCTCCGACTTTTTCGGAAGTCGTTGAGATAGACAACGCACCGGAAGAGGTATTTCGGGTTATCACTCTGTTGTACTTGTTGGGTTCATAAACGATCGTTTTCGAACCTCCTGTCTGATAGGTTATCTTTTCCAATATTTCGGCGGTCATATACAAAGCGTCGGGGTCCCGTTTTTGGTAGTATGCAGAGGAACCATAATCGCTTGAAAGAACCGTTTTACCATTATAATATCCCCAATGGTCGTATTTTTCTTCAAAGAATCCGGGGAGCCGTCTGGTATTGTACGAAAAGGTCGTAGGCGGAAGATTCAGACTGTTCCCCTGCTCCGCTACGGACAAAAGCCGCAACCGGGTACCGGCGTTCTGTTCGTAATTGAAGTTGTATTTTTTTACGACTCTGTTGACAGCTAACGATCTGACGGAAATGTTGTCCAATTTGTACACCTGCAACAGATTGGGATTTAATATCTTGATATAACCGTAATAGGGGTCGTACACATAACCGTCGATTATGGGAAGTTGACCCTCGTATATGGGAATGAACAGATACGGATCATAGCCTTCCTGTGCAAGGTACAAATGGTAATCCACCAAGCTGTAGTCGTATTTCAATGTATTCGCAAGGGAACGGCCTAACTGGATCGACTCGTTCGGTGTCACTATCTCGGACAGATATACGGGACGGATGAATTTACCGGACATATTCGGGCCTGCCGACCAACTGCTTGCCGACACTTTTCCACCGAACAGCCAACCTAATCCCGAATCGGCGGATCCGGACATGTAGCTCGAAGAGTAACCTCGTGAAAAACCGACCGTCGGATAACCGACCTCATATTTGAACTCTACGGTATTTCCCTGGGGAGACACTATCCTTTCCAGATGCCAGGCAGAAAACTCCTCTTCAAAAAACTGGCTGAAAAAATCCGCAGTGATTTCAATTTCTTTAAAATCATCGGTGTAAATATCTATATCGCCGTCACGCTCATATTTGTAGAAAGAGCCGAAATAATACTTTACACCTTCGGGATCGGTGATGCAAAAACCCATAATGCGGGAAACCCTCCACTGGACAAATCCACCAATATAGCCACCCATTCCGTTAGATATCATGTTGTCTTTGTAATATGTGAACGTCTCGGGTCGGTTCGGGTCGATCGGTATTCTTGCATCATACATAGGGATGTTATTAAATACCAAAGCCGTTATCTTGTATTTTTTGTCCAGGGATACGAACTGGCCGTTTTCATTCATGTAGAATTTACCGCTGTGTCCGCAAAAATTGAATACGAACTCGTCGGGTTCCAGTTCGCACATCTCATTTTTGGCCCATGATTCGATCTGGGTCTCCACATTCCAGTTCGTATTCTTCAATTTACTCAGATTGTAGCTTACGCCGATAGGATAATAATTAGTGATATGATTCTGACCGCCGGTCATTAAATAAATCTCCTCCTCGACATAGGTTTCATCCGGCACGCCCTTAACGATGCGACTGATCATTCCTCCCGCCTTTAGCGACCAGTTTTGTCCCACCCAGGTCGGCTGGGCGTCGACTTTTACGCCGGAAGCGTCGTAAGACAAAGAGATCGGCACTGCGATATCCCCCTCTTGCAATGTATATAAAGGTACGTTGACAGCTACCGTTCCGGAGCTGAGAGATACGGGCGTTTTTACATCGTTTGTCAACGATGAAACTTCCGGACTCTGAAATATAAGCGGTTGGTATCCTGTCTGGGCAATTCCGTTTTGAAGCAGAAAAAACAACCCGGATATGACTAATAATATCTTTTTCATATTAAATTCATTTAATGAGTTTATTGTGCATTTACTTACTCTCAACTCTCCAACGGACATTATTCACCTTGGTACGAACAGAATCGACGGCTATCTTCCCGCCCCGTTCATTTTCTGGTGCCCAAACGAATTTTCTGTTGGATGCCATTTTCGTAGTGTCCGGAGGGGTCAAGACCAGAGAGTGGGAATCACTACTTTTGTTAAACTGCCGGTATTCAGCAGGGGAGACTACCGTGTTGCCGGGTTTTTTCAAATCCCGTACGATTATGCCCGGATCCTGGGCATAGGAATAGCAACACAATGCTGTAAAACTCAGTACAACAAATAGACGCTTTCTCATAATTAAAACAGGTTAAAAGGTTAAGTAATAATGATTATGTGAAACGGACTTACTTCCATAAGCACAAAGGGACTTTCACACATGCTGTTATTAAAAGGTTGTTGTGTCTGCGAAATAACCATAATTATCGCTCATTTACAACGATTTACGTAAATATTACATCTTAACACCCGCGCCGTAACACACTATATGTCAACTACTTATGAAACAAAAATCTTAACACCAGCCGACATGGCCTCAATATACTGATAATTACATATTTACGTTGGGCAACTCCGAATCCGGAGACGTATTCAAAATTGCGGTCTTTTGACAGTCTCAATAATCCGCCGCACTCATGCGAAACATGCCCGAGAGAATTTGGATTACGGATATAATTAACCCGAGCCCGGGATAAGCGTAGCTTATTTCGGACTCAGGTTGTTGAAAAAAATGAGATGTGTGCCAAACGTGCACCAAATTCCAAAGAAAACCCCCTAACCGATCGATATTCAGTTAGGGGATTTTCATCATAGTACCGGGAGCCGGTATCATCATCGGACTATTCGCCTTTGAAGGGATAGATGAGGCTCGGGGTATGGGCTCCATCCATTATGGCGGACAGTTCCGCCACCTTCCCGGGATACTGCCGGGCCACATTCATAATTTCGGTGGGATCGGAGCTTAGGCTGTACAGTTCGTGGCGGGTCTTGGCGGGATCGTCTACCTCCAGCCTTATGAGTTTCCAGTTGTCTTTCAACACCGCCTGCTTTCCTCCCTGTTCGTGGAACTCCCAATAGAGATACTCGTGTCTTGGTTGTTCCCCCTCTCCGGTCAGGGCGGGAAGGTACGAGATACCGTCGAGACCGGCGGAAGCGCTCTGCCCGGTGAGGTCGTACAGCGTCGGCACAAAGTCCCAGAACGCCGAGACGTGAAAACTGACGCTTCCGGGAGCGACTTTGGCGGGCCAGTGGACGATGAAAGGGGTGCGAATACCTCCTTCGTAGAGGTCTCTTTTCGTCCCGCGGTATCCGCCGTTGCTGTCGAACGCCCAGGGGTCGTGTCCTCCTTCCATGTGCGTTCCGTTGTCGGAGGTGAATATGACGATGGTATTTTCGGCTATACCCTCGCTCTCCAACATATCCATTATACGCTGTACATCGCGGTCGAGACGGCTTACCATCGCCGCGAATGTCGCCCGGGGTTTCTCCTGAGCTGTATACCCTCCTCCCGGGAAAGGCTTCTCGTCGAATATTCCGTCGTATTTTCCGAGACCCTCGGGGGGCGGGGTCAGGTCGGCGTGCGGAATGGTCGGGGTGAGATAGAGAAAGAACCGATCGTCGGCGTTGTCCGCGATCCATTCCAGAGCCTTATCCATAATAAGATCGTGAGAATAGGCTTCCCTGCCGAGTTCGATCTTCGTTTCGTTCTCCCACAAAAACTCCGGATAGTACCTGTGGGCGTTCGCCTGTCCGAGATAGCCGTAAAAATAGTCGAATCCCTGCATCACGGGATGTCCCTCGGAACCGGGCCCTCCGAGCCCCCATTTCCCGATACAGGCCGTGGTGTAACCACCGCTGCGCATCACTTCGGCGGCGGTGACCTCCCCTTCGGCGAGAGGATAGTCGTAACGATTTCCGTCGGGACCCGTCACACCCCTGTTTCCCCTGATATATGAATGCCCGGTGTGCAAGCCCGTCATAAGCGAGGCGCGCGAAGGGGCGCTCACCGTGCAACCCGAATAGTGCCGGGCAAAACGCATACCGCTGGCCGCCAGTTTGTCGATGGCCGGGGTTTCGATGATCCTTTGGCCGTAACAGCCCAGATCGCCTATACCGAGATCGTCGGCCATGATATAAATCACATTAGGTTCCCTGGCGCTCAACTGAAACGAAGAGACCAATAGCGCGGAACCCAAAATCACGGTGTTTTTCATTCCGGACATTTTTTTTGCCTTGCAATGTAGCACAAAATTTCAGATAACACGTCACTTCCCGCTCATGGCATCGTGATACGATCTTGCGGCATTCATGCCCTGACTGTCGAGTAAACAGGGCAGGGTGTGTTTGCAACCGGACACCACATAGGTGTGTGCAATGCCCAACGAGTCCAAAAAAAGGTGCATATCTTCGTTCGGTATTTTGAGCGATCCCGCGACGATCCCGAGCCGGTTTTTCCCGGTGAACAGTTCCCTGTTCCGTTTCAGGAACTTCCAGCAAGAGTGCTCCTCGAAGTACTCCCGGTCGTTGTTGCAATAGATCTTCGCCCTGTCGCCGAAAGAGAGCATCCTCTCCCACGAGACATAGGGCGCGTCGTACATCCACGCACGGGAAAAGAGGTCGGGATATTTGGCTATGAACTTCAATGCGCCGGACGCTCCCATCGAAAAACCCTGAATGAACCGGTGGCTACTGTCGTCCACCGTTCTGAAATTCCCGTCCACATAAGGGATAATTTCCTTTATGATGTTAGTTTCGGCGGGTCTGCTACCATCCCACGCATCTCCCCACGACGAATCGACATATCCGTCGGGAAATACAATGATCACATCTCCTATCAGACCGCCCCTCTTTGCCATTTCGAAGTTTGCGGGCACCACATTCAACTGATTGCCGCGATGACTGCCTCCGCGACCGTGAAGATGGTATACGACGGGGTATCGTTCGTTGCTCTCCCCATACCCTTCGGGCAGGTATATCGAGAATACCACCGGCCGGCCGGTAACGGGGCCCTCTATTGAGATTTCACTCACAGTCCCCCGCAACTCTGTGGCGGGAAACCGGGCCGACGCAGTCGTTGCGAAAAGCAAGACTGCGCCGATCACCAAAATCATCTTTTTCATTCCTGCAACTCGGGAATATTTATACACCTGATCATCATGCCGTTCACACGCGGGTTGTAGTTCGCGCTCCATGTGGTCCCGTTCGCAGTCTGGAGACAGTAGGCCTGCGGATTGCCGACGTCGGTTCTCGGACTGCACGACCAGTAGAATGCGTTGGTTGCCTGCGAGCCGAAATTACCGTTTTGTCCGCTGCGATTACCGCGCATGTGGAAGTCGAGACCATCGAAATACCTGTGCCCGGGATTGACCCCGACCTCTTCCCGGGTGGGTAGACGGTATCCGGTGGGACACGGGTTGTGCGCACCGCCGTCGCTCTCGCTACTCCAATAGGTGTCGCCCGTGCTCCAGTCCGCGTTGAAGGCGGCGGGCATGGTGGGGCGTGTGATGAAACAGCTGTCGGGAGCGATCGCTCCGGGACTCTGCACGGAGGTCGTACCCGCGAACTCCCCGTCGCGCGCCGAATACATCACCTGATGGCCGTCTTCGCCCCTGCCCCATTGATAGAGGAACGGACGGGGATTCCATGTTGCGGGTCCGCCGCTCGTGTCGACCGGCCTGATGTAACCCAGAGGCTGGTCGAAAACCCTGCGTACCGATCCGTCGAGCTTCGAGGTAACCTCGAGTATGTCGTAACCTATGGTCAGTTTGGGCGAGTTGGGCCCGACGTTATGTTTCCACAGAACGTCGTAGGCACGCACCCTGATCTGCGGGAAATGCAGGTCGTCCGATTCTTCGAGTATTATATCCTCCTCCGAGGGGTCGGTCGGATGCACCACCAGACGCAGCTTGCGAACCTCGATATCGAAACGGGTCGCGCTTACGCCGTTAAGCCTGAAAAGAAGCTCGTCGGGCTCTTCTCCCTCGGCAAGCTCTCCGTCCATCAACTCCAGAGACCAGCCGTCGCCGGGTCCGAGAAGCGTTTCCGTGCCATCCTTTGCTATCATCCACAATTCGTAGCCGTCGAGCTCCATCGTGCGGCCGAAACCGTATTCATACGGGACATGCAGCATGAAGGCCTCCACAGCGGAGTCGTAGGGCAATTGGAGCGTCGAATAGCCGTAATGGCTCTGCCAGCTCTGCGAGTTTATCTCGACCATGCTGTTTTTGATCATAAAGCCGAATGCGGGAGGAGTATCGACCGTCACATAAACCGTGTACTCGACAGGAGTGTCGCTCGCCCCCTCTATCGTGAGTACCAATTCGGTCGTTCCCGTCTGTTCTCCTGCCGTCCCGGCGACATCCACCGAGATCACGGTGGGTTTGAAGCCCTCGCTCAGGGTGAATTGCGTTTCGGGTATGTATATGCCGTTCACTTCACCGGCGCTCACGATGACCGTCCGCCCGTAACCGTGGGTGAGCGTCAGAGAAGCCGACACGGCTTTAACCGGGAGACCCGCCAGACAACCGCCCGTCAGATCGACCCATCCGGCGGGATTGGCGATGCGCACATCCGATATCCCGGAGGTATAATTCGCCATATCCCTGCAAGAGAGTAGCAGAAGAAGGCAACATGCGGACCAGATATATTTTTTCATTTTTCCGAGTTTTAAAAGTTAATATCCGTAATTCTGTACAAGCGTATTGTTAGAAAGCGACACCTCGCGCGAGGGTATGGGATAGAAAATGTCGTGATCGTCGAACGCCCTCTGGCGATATATTGCATCGCCCTCATGGGTGTTGTAGTGTTCGAGAATCGGTTTCATCCAACCCGAACGCACAAGGTCGGTACGGCGTACGCTTTCGCCGCAAAGTTCCCATTTGCGCTCCTGAAGCAGCACGAAACGGAAACGGGAATAGGAGTCGTCCCCTTCGTAGAGGATCGTGGGTATGCGATTGTCCGGATCGTCGAGCCAGATCGAGGCGTCGTCGTAGTCGGGAAGTATAGCTTCGGACGCGGCACGGCGCCTCACGAAATTTATCATGTCGTAGGCTTTCTGGGTCGGGGCGCCGTTGAGTTCGTTCTCGGCTTCGGCGCTTATCAGGAACATCTCGCCCAGTCGCAGTATCGTGTAATTTATCGGACTCTGCTGGTTGGGATAGGGACGCGGTGCGGCGTCCAAAGGGAATTTGCCCAGATTGAATATCTGGTTATTCGGGTTGGTTATCTGTGTCCAGTTGCCCGTGCCCGCGGGAGGCCACGTGTTTCCGGCGTTCAGCCCCCAACTCGAGACGGTCTTGACCTTGCGCATGTCGCAGTTCTCTTTGGTGGCGGGCACGGGGAAGAGTTCCGCATAAAGGGTGTTCTTGTCCCCACTGGGTTTCATACCGAAAGCCATGTTGCGGCCCAGCGAGACCCAGTTCCACGATCCGGGACCGGTGATGTGCCCCACCCATCCGCCTTCGATCTGGGCAAGGCCCGAAGCGAACTGAACATCGAAAAGCACGTCGGGCGTGTTCTCGTACTTGTAGAAACTCTGTTCATAGGGCAGCGCAACGAAAGTCTCCCCTCCTCCGCACAGAGATATGACCTGGTCGGCGTAGGATCGAGCCTTGGTGTAATAATCGGCCTCGTCCACCCAGTCGAACGAGTTGATACCGCCTTCGAGTTCCATCTCGGGAGTAATAACGGCATGGCGGGCCATGGAAGCGGCCGTCAGATATGTTCTGGCCAACAGCGCTCCTGCGGAGAGGTTCGTAGCTCGTCCGTAGCTTGCGTTTGTCGCGGTGCCGTCGGCGGAGTAATAGCGCGGAAGGTTGTTCCAGGCAAACTCCAGATCGCCGATCATCAGTTCGTATATCTCCTCCACGCTCGCACGCGGTGTGGCGCCATCCAGATATTCGCTACCGGGACGGAGCGTTTTGGGTACTCCACCGAAGAGCGTGACGAGGTTGTAATAGGCCAAAGCACGCAGGAAACGCGCCTGTCCTTCGATCCGGACATAGGCATCGGCGCTACTGCCGAGCTTTTCGAGCGCGGCGAGCAGGTCGTTGGCCCTGTTTATCAGGGCGTATTGTCCTGCATATACGGCAGTGACTATACTGTTGGTAGTAGGTACGACATACTTGTCCAGCTCCTCCAGGAACAGGTTGTTGCGCACGCCGCCCGGAGCGACGCAATACATTTCGTCGGTACCCAGTTCATTGAGCAACAGCAGGTAGCCGTTGTAGTTCATGTAGCTGCTTGTGATCCCTCCCAAAGTCGGGTTGTTGCGGGGACTTAGGTAGTCGTAGACGCCTGTGAGCGACCCTTCGTAGTCCGAGAGGCTCTGGTACATATTCTCGCTGCCCAGAGACATTGTCATCTTCTCTTCGAGAAATCCGGCGCAACCACAGAGCGCCGTTATGCAAATCGCGAATAATATCTTTTTCATAGTGTCTGTTTTTAGAATGTGAGCGAAAGACCCATCAGCAAAGTCGTGGAACTCGGGAATTTGAAACGGTACGAACCTCCCATAATGGGATTGGTATGGGCTGTTTCGGGATCATACCATTTGAATTTGGTGAATGTAATCAGGTTTTGTCCCGAGACGTACACTCTCAGGTTCTTGATACCGCTTCTTCCCATGAGTTTTTCGGGGAAAGTGTAGCCGATAGTCACGTCCTTGACTTTGAGATACGAGCCGTCCTCCACCCACAGGGTCGAAGACTGCGTCTTGTACGAGTCTATCGTGTAGTCGGGCCATATCTGCGAGTCGCGATACGGACGCCATGCGTTGTCGTACACATATTTGAGCATGTTGCGGGTATTGTAGCCGCTCAGCGCCTTGTAGTTGTTCACAAAGAATTTGTTGCCGTAGCTGAACTGCAGGAAGATATTCATGTCGAAGCCCTTGAAGGTGAAATTGTTTATGAAACCTCCGTAGAACTTCGGATCGCTTTGGCCTATGAATGTCCTGTCGCCGTCGGCGGATATATTCCCGTTCCCGTCCATGTCGCGGTATTTGGGATACCCTATTTGCGGAACCGCATCGAGCACGGTGGCCGAACCGTCCACAAGCTGCGCGGTCCCGTTCTTGTCGACCCATATATCGTGGTAGATCGAGTACCACTGCGACTCGGGCAACATCCCTTTGGACGGATCGCCGTCCACGTAGAAATTCTTGTAATCGGCATAACTGTACACTCCGTCCACCTGATAGCCGTACATGGTACCCACGGGCTGGCCGGCGGCCAACACGAAGTTCTCTTGAAAATCGGTGTGCGAGCTGAACCTGAGCACGGCGTTCTCGCCGAGGTTTTCCACGCGGTTGCGGTTGAAGGATAGGTTTAAAGTGGAAGACCAACTAAACGAGGGTTTGTCGATATTGACCGAATTGAGGCTAAATTCTATACCGCGGTTTGTCAGACTGCCCGAGTTGCTCATCATGTTCGAATAGCCGGTGTGTAGCAGCACGGGACGGCTCAGCAACAGGTCATACGTATTGCGCATGTAGGCGTCCACCGAGAGAGAGAGCCTGTTCTTGAACAGCCCTATGTCGACACCCGCGTTCCATTGTTCGGTGGTTTCCCACGTCAGGAACGGATTGGCTATCGAAGTGGTGGCGACCCCGGATTGAAGAGTCGAAGAGGGGCCGAGTCCGGCGCCGGTGTTGAAGGAGTAATACGCCGCACCGTAAAGGGCCTGCGAACTGTACGGAGCGACGCTCTGGTTGCCCGTCTGCCCGTAACTCAATCGAAGTTTCAGGTCGCTTATCTGCTTTGCGTTGCGCATGAACGGCTCCTCGATGACCTTCCAGGCGAAGGCGGCCGAGGGGAAATAACCGTAACGTTTGCCCGCCGGGAACTTGCTGCTGCCGTCGGCACGGAAACTTGCGGTGAACAGGTATCTGTTCTTCAGCGTGTAGTTGACCCTGGCCAGATACGAGACCATGGTCGAGGAGTTGGCCGTTTCCACAGGGGCGGTGATCGTGAGGGCGCTGCCCAGATTGATCTCGGGAAGACCTGCATAGCTGTCGGGGAAATTCTCGGCGCTCTGTGAATAGTTGTAGGCACCCTGCCGCTCCATCGTGAAACCGGCCACGGCGTTGATCTTGTGGTCTTTTCCCAAGTTGCGATCGAAAGTCACGATGTTCTCCCACGACCAGTTGTCGCGTTCGGCGAAACCCTTCCGCGCGCGTCCGTTCTGCTGGTTGCCCGCGGCAAGCGAGCGTGGGAAGAAAGTGCTGCCTTTGGTGTTGGTCATCCCGTAGTTGTACGAGCTCTTGACGATGATACCTTTGGCCAGATTGTATTGCAGATAGCTGTTCAGCATCAGGCGCGAGTTGGCGGTATTCATCTGGGAATACCTGATGTAGTCCACCGGATTGGTCTGTGCGTTGAAGTCTCCAGCAAGTTCGCCGCTTTCGTCGAGGTCGCTATCGTTGAAACGGACATTCGCCGGACGGTACGAGAGCATCTGTTGGAAAACGTCCGCCCCATTGTCCTTGGAGCCTTCCGACGCTGTTCCCACCTGGTCGAATTTCGAGTACATCATGTTTATTCCGGCTTTCATCCTGTTGCCGATACTCTGGTCGATGCGCGCGCGGGCGGTAAAACGTTTGTAATCCGACTTGTCCACCACGCCCTTCTGATCGGTGTAGCTGGCGCTCATAGAGTAAGAGGTGCGGTCGGTGCCGCCGTTCACGCTCAACACATGTTCCTGTTTGGGTGCGATCTTAAGTATTTCGTCCTGCCAGTTGTGCATCGGCCCCGCGAGATATGTATCCTGATTGGTGACATAATCGGGAGTCTTGAAGTCGTTGACGTGCGCGTCGATGAAGTCGTAGCCGTTCAGAACATCTATTTTCTTGGAGACGTAGCTGAAACCGGCGTAGGAACTGAAATTTATCCGCGCCTCGCCCTTCTTGCCCGACTTGGTGGTTATAAGCACGACGCCGTTGGCCCCGCGCGAACCGTAGATGGCCGTTGCGGAAGCGTCCTTGAGGATCTCTATCGATTCGATGTCCTGGGGATTGATCCCCGACATGGGATTGAGCGTGCCGCCGGTCAGTCCGTCGATCCCGCCCACACCGAGCCCGGCGTCGCGGTACATGGGAGCCCCGTCGATAACGTAAAGCGGTTCCGTGTCGGCGTTGATCGAGCCTACGCCTCGGATGTTGATGGTCAGTCCGCCTCCGGGTTCGCCGCTGGTGTTGACTATGTTCACCCCGGCGACCTTGCCCGCGATGGCCTGATCGAGCGAAAGCATACGCGATTCGGTGACCTGTTCGGATTTCAGCGAAGATACGGCTCCGGTAAGGTCGCTCTTACGCACCGTGCCGTAACCTACCACCACAACGTCGTCGATAAGGGTCGACGATTCTTCGAGCCGCACTTCGAGCCCGGTTACGGCATCGGCCACCGTCACCTCTTTAGTCTCCATTCCCACTATCGAGAACTCCATGGTCGCGGGAAACGAAGGTACGTTAAGAGAAAAAGCCCCCGACGCATCGGTGACCGTCGCCGCGTTGCCGCCCTTGACGAGAACCATAACGCCGGCCAGGGCTTCGCCGCCGGTCTCCGCAACGACTTTGCCCGTCAATTGGTTCTGCTGTGCCACCAAAGCGTGGCAACACATCAAAACGGAAAGGATCGTTAGTGTCAGTTTTTTCATTTTTATAAAGTTTGAGTTAGTAGTTTCATTTTAGTCCGGAGTTGAAATAATCGTAACCCGCTTTCATCGCCTCCTCCCAAACAGGCTCGTAAGTCGAGGGTATGTTCGGAGAGCTTTTTATCACGTCCACGGCATAGACGTTCAGATAGTCGCAGCCTATCCTTTCGGCCGCCTCCATTACGCCCATCAGAGAGCCGGTATTGGCTGTTTCGGCGGCATGAACCATTTCGAAAAAAAGTTTGGTATCGGCCGACCAGCGCCGGAAGAGTTTCGTGCGTTCGATGTCGTTGTTGTTGTAGCTGTCGGCCTTCAGGCCGTTCTGTCCCACGTACATTCCGTTGTCGACCGCACACTGCCCGAATACCGGGAAATTGTTTTCGTTTTGCAGGCTACCCACGTTAAGGGTGACCAGACAGGGAACGGAGGTGAAAATAGTAGCGGTCTGGGCGATCCAGTCGCAAACGGTTTTCACCCACAGTTCGTTGGAGTAGGTTTTCCCGTCGCTTGCCGGCGTCCGGGCGAAAACAGCCTTGAACGCCGGGTCGCGACGGTCGATGGTGCCGAAACGGTAGGGGTTCGTCTCGGCACCGGGGGTTACATCCAAGAAAAGTATATTCGGGTCGCTCCCGTATTTACGGTTCACCTCCTGCTGGAACCGCATGGCGTATTTACGGAACACCGGATCCCAGATCAGTGGGATCTCGGTCTTGCTTTCGGGATGGTAGGCGAATTCGGCCCCCTCTTTCCATACCCATTGCGGGGTGGGATGCGCCGCCTGCGGATTGCGCCAGTATCCGCTTCCCGACCACATGATACGGATGGCCACTTTCTTGCCTCCCTTAACCCACTGTTGTATCCTGCGGTCGAGCGCTTTCCAGTCGTACACCCCTTTACGCGACTCGATGTCGGCCCAGAGAATGGTCAGCAATACTCCCGATATGTACGGGTTCTCTATCACCGCGGTGTTGTCCTCGTTCCCGTAATTCTCGAAATAGAGCATCCCGGCCGCGGGGTGACGTTCCTTCACAACCTCCGGGTTTCTCGACACCGCCAACACCGGCGCGAGCAACATTATCGACAATATGATCTTTTTCATTATATGTGTTTTTTTAATGTTCATTCCTTTCTTCGCGCGTCATCGGGAATATCGGGTTCTGGACATGTGAGTTTTTCATCCATTCGAGCGCGCGGGCAACTTCCCGCGGGTGGTCGGCGGCTGTGTCGTGAATCTCTTTGCCGTCGCCTTCCAGTTCATAGAACTCCACCGTGCCGCGATCGAGATAATGGATCGCCTTCCAGTCGTCGGTTAGTACCGATTGCTTGTATTCCGCACCTGGATCGCTGCGCGACGAGCGTTCGTTGAACTCCCAGTAGAGATACTCGTGTTTTTCCTGTTGCGGTTGCCCGAGCAGGGTCGGAGCGAACGATATCCCGTCGGTGCATTCCGGAGGAGGCGCACCGGCCAGATCGCATATCGTCGGCATAACGTCCCAGAATGCCGAGAGAAGTCCCGTTTGCGATCCGGGAGCGACGGTACCCTTCCAACGGGCGATCATCGGCACTCGTGTACCTCCCAGATACAGGTCGCGCTTGAAGCCGCGCATGTCGCCGTTGCTGTCGAAGAACTCGTGGTCGTGTCCGCCCTCGCCGTGCGGACCGTTGTCGCTCGTGAACACGATCAGCGTGTTGTCGGCTATTCCGAGCCTGTCGACCTCGTCGATTATTTCACCCACATACTTATCGAGCGACATTAACATCGAGGCGAAAGCACGTTCGACCTCCGGCCAGTCGCTCGCCTCCACAGGGGTGGCATCGTGATATTCCAACGGGGCATGAACCAGAGAATAGGCGACGTAGAGAAAGAACGGATTTCCCAAGTTGTTTCGTATGAAGCCCTTAGCTTTGTCCGTTACCAGCCTGTCCATATTGACGGGACGCGAAGCCTGTTCTTCGGGCGAAAGATCGTAGTATTCGCCGTTGCAGAACATCGCCTCGACGTTTCGTTCGGAATAGACTGCATAAGGAACGTGTTTTCCTCCCTCGTCCCAAAGCGCATCGACCATCACGTTGGGCAGATTGCGGAAATCGGCGCTCAGTTTACCGAAATGGTAGTCGAAACCGCGATGCCACGGGGTCTGGTTCGTGAGCTCGCCCCCCAGATGCCAGCGTCCGCACATCCCGGTCACATAGTCCGTACCGTTCCCTATGGCTTCGGGAAGGGTCGCGTCCGAAGGCCAAAGTGGAGCCACCCCGACCTGCGATATGCTCTTATTGCCGCGTATGGAGCTGTGTCCGGTGTGTTTACCCGTCATAAGCACACAACGCGAAGGTGCCGATACCGGCGCTCCGGAGTGATGGTTGGTAAAGATCATCCCTTCGCGTGCCATGCGGTCGATATTGGGCGTGGGGATAGTTTTTTGTCCCAGAACGCCTATATCGCCGTAGCCCAAATCGTCCGCGAGAATGTAAATAATATTCGGCGCCTGTACGGCGGGTTCGGCAACTTCACAGCCCGCCAGTGTGGCGGCAACTGCGGCCGAAATTGCAAATGGCTGTCTTTTCATGGCGGCTGATTCTATAGTTTACGTATTGTTGTGGTCTTATTCTTTTCTCCCGCGGGGATCATGGCCCTCCACAGTCCGCTGCCGAGCGATATGATATCCACTCCTTCGCCATATGGCGTTCCGCCGTCGAGCCAAAAATCCACCGATCCGCTCTCCGTTACCGTGAAACTCAGCGAGTCGGAACTATAGATGGGATCGCCCACAGTCGCCGGAGCGAGATACTTATCCGTGCGGCCGATAAGCGCCCAACCTTCGACGATGGGCAGCATGAGGAAATACTTGTGATCGAACCCTTCTATGGAGAATTTCACCTCGCCGTTCAGCACTTCTCCCCCGCCCTCGAAATAGTCGTACACATAGAGTCCCCCGGCGGGGATATCCCATTTCCCCGAATAGGGCTGGAGCAGAGTGCCCGTCAGGGAGTAATCGTCGGAGGTTATTTGCGACTCGACCTGTTGCGATTCGACCGAAAGATTGTACGCCACCACGGCGGCCGCCCCGTTGTCCAAAGGTGCCGACACAAAGTATGCGCTGCCGTCGGTAAGAGGCGAGGTGAACGCCGAGCGCTGCAATACCGCGGCAGGCGCCAGCGGCCTGAGCAGTTTTCCATCGTCGTAGCAGAGCGGTTCGACCATTTCGTCCGCGATATCGTCGGGAGCGTCGGAAAGATAGACGGGTCCGCCCGAAACGGCTTTCGAAAGAGCCATGACGGAACCGCACACCGGATCGGAGGTATGGAACATGTCGTGGTCGCCCCAAACCGTGGGGCACAGGTACATGGCGTTGTGGTACGATTGGGCCAGATGTTCCTTGGCCATGAACATATTGCCCATCTTATAGTCGATACTGGTGCGCGTCACGTTCACGTTGCGGGTGTTGAGTAGCACCACGTTGTTCATGGCCATGCAGTTTATCATCGCGCCGGAATAATCGCGCCTCGCAATATCGTCGACCGTGCGCGAAGTGGCGAAGGCCTGACGCGCGGCGTTCTCTCCGAAGCGGAGCATGTGGAGGTTGGCCGCCTGCCAGTCTACTTTCAGGAAGTCCATGCCGTCCCGCGCCGGCTTACCCAGGAAAGCGTCGTAAACATTGCGTATGGACGTGGCATCGGGTTTGGGAACCACATAACCACTTCCGGGGATCGAGACAAGGCTCGAATCGATCCGCTCGCCAAAATCATTATCGAGAGAGAAACCGCCCCAATAGCCGTTGAAATTGTGCCACAACCCCATCCATTTGAGTTTTTCGTCGCGCATCGCGAGCAGGGGGGCGAAACCCTCGGGGAATTTGTCGTTGGGCGAGAAGCTCACAAGACGCTGTTTGCGCTCGCGGGAATCGTTCTCGAACCGCAGATGTCCGTCGTCGATAATGGCATAGCGCACGGGCAGGGGGCCGTTTTTCAGCTTGGCGATCTGCTCTGAGAGCAATTCCGCCGAGATATCTTTTTTATACTCTTCCCATGTGCACCACCCGAGATATTCGAATATTTCGGGGTACGCTTTTTCGTGGCGCAGGCGCAACGTTGATGAATAGACATCGTGATCGCGCAACCCTTCGAAAAGATGCCATGTCGCTTCGTTGACATTTTCACCCACACCCCACGCCAATGCAGGAACTCCGGCGCTCAAAGGCGCGTTGCCATAGGTGCCCACCTCCACGCTCAGAGTTCCGTCGTCCCCGGCGCGCAGCCAGCAGACGGCATCGGGGCCTGCCAACGGCAACAGCGACATGTAACGCCCGTCGGCAAGTTCCAACTGCATGAACACCCCATAGCGCGAAACGTGGCGCGTACGTCCGGCCATTGCAGCACTTTTGTAATGGGGATCGAGCTGGTCGTCGACACCATAGGCGGGACGCTCGAATAATTCCCCGAAGGTGCCGGGAGTGAACAGCCACGGCAGAACACGGTTGCCGTTGACCTGCCAGTAATCGTAGTAATCGTCCTGAGCATAATAAACACCCTTCGTGTAGGAGGGCAAGTCGACCTCGATCGTCTTCACCACCCCGAGCGAGTCGGGGCGTGCATCCTGAAAGGTTTCGCTGTAAATTCCGTATTGCCGTGAAGTATCGGGCACGACAGGCCCTTGGGGGCTAAGGCATGAACTCAGCGTGAGAAAGAGAAGCAAAAGCGGGTAGCGCATATTCTTATGAAGTATCATTTCTATTCGGGTTTCTGCCAGGGCACCGATCCTGTAGTCCGGTAGTGCTCCATCATGGCTTTATAAAGGGTTTCGAAGGTTTGGCCGCTAAGCGGCAGAGGATTCTCCTCGAGCGGGTCTCGGGCAAGGTCGAACAGTTGCATCGCTTCGAACGGGCGGTTCTGGAGTAATTTGTAGTCGCCCATCCTCACCGCGTTCTGGGTCTTCCCCCCGAGATCGCCGTGTTCGCGCCTCACCCAGAAAAGCGGCCTCTCGCCGAAGGGTTGTTCGTCTCCTTCGAGCAGGGGCAGGAACGAAACGCCGTCGATGCGGTGCTCCGGCGCGACACCGGCCAGATCGCACAGGGTCGGGAAAATATCGGACATTATGACCTGGCTGTCGATCCTGCCCGGATTCAACTTTCCCGGCCACGACGCCGCGCACGCGACTTTGATGCCTCCTTCGTACATATCGGTCTTGTAGCCCCTCACGGGACCGTTGTTCGCCTCGGCGGGACGGTCGCCGCCGTTGTCCGAAGTGAAGATCACTATGGTGTTCTCCAACTCTCCCGTCTCGCGCAGCGCGTCGATCAACTTTCCTATATTATGATCCATGTGCTCGATCAGGGCGACTAATTTGCCGCGCCTTTCCGATATCCCGCTTTCGCGTTGCCGCACCCGGGCCTCCCACTCGGCGGGAGGATGAAGCGGCAGATGGGGGGCATTGTACGCCAGATAGAGGAAGAAAGGATCGGCGGCGTCTTCGCGCGACGAGATATAATCCACCGCCCACTGCGTGAACAGGTCGGTGGCGTGACCCTCGGGACGGATAACCTGCTCGCCGTCGCGCATATAGTTGTTGCCCTGACGCATGTGTGTATAGTAGTCGTCCATCATGTCGCCCAAAAAACCGTGGAAATGGTCGAATCCCCTCTCGAGCGGCAGATTCGGGCTTTCCAGTCCGAGATGCCATTTTCCCACCAGTGCGGTCGAATATCCCGCCCGGGAGAGCATTTGCGGAAGCAGCACGGCCTGCGGGTCGAGATAACCCCAACTTGCCGCGGGGTTGGTGCGTATCACTCCCGGCACCCCCACCCTCTGGGGATAGCATCCGGTCAGCAATCCCGCCCTGCTGGGCGACGAGACGGTGGAATTGGCGTAAAAGTTATCGAATCGAACTCCCGACTCGAATATCCTGTCGATGTTGGGCGTGCGGATATCCCCTGCCCACTGGCACGACAGGTCGCCCAGCCCCAGATCGTCGGCCAATATCACAAGAATGTTGGGCTTCGTGCCACCGAGGCTTGCCGCCGGAGTCTGTGCCGCCCCGGGCGAAGCCGCCGAAGCGAGGCACGTAAGAAGAAGTCCCTTGTTGTAGTTCATAGGTCGTCGTTTTTATTTCTCAGTGCAAAATTGAGAAGAATATCCCGGTGTCTTTTGCTCGGAGGTTCCATAATTTTGCTCCAAAAGACCAAAGAGAACAATTCGCAGATACTCCGTTACGTTTTGTTATTTAAATACATAACTTGCGCTTGAATGAATATCACTTTTACACATATATTGCGTAAAACCGCCGTTTTTCTGCTATCGATCGCCGCCTTTCCCCTGTACGGGGCGCAGGTGAACGGAAGGCTGAAAGTGGTCTCCGTGAACGACGGTCTGCCGCAGCAGGCGATCACTTCGATCACACAGGATCGCGCGGGATTCGTCTGGCTGGGCACCTACGACGGGCTGTGCCGCTATGACGGCAGTTCATTCGCCACCTATCACAACGAGCCGGGAGAACCGGGAACAGTGACCGGCAACCGCATTCTTTCCACGTTCGAGGACGCCGGGGGTAATATTTGGGTCGGCACGGAAGGTACGCCGAGCCTTAATCTTTACGACCGGGCGCGCGACCGTTTCATCGTCCCCGAGAATCAACCGTGGCAGCAGACCACGACCATAGAGCAGGATCCGCAGGGCAGGATATGGATCGGTACCGAGGGCGGCCTGTTCTCGTTTTTGCCATCCGCCGCTCCGGTTTTCGAGAAAATTGACATACAGGGAGACGATCCGGGCAGTGTTAGAAAGATCGTTCGCGACGACGAAGGAAAAATGTGGGTACTTACATCTCGAAGGATACTGTGCATGGAATCGCCCTCGGAGCCGGTGCGTATATACGACGATGGGTTTATCTCTGGCGCGACAACCATATATTACAGCCCGTCGGGCGATATTCTTGTACCGGCCGCCTCGGCCATCCATATCAAACGCGATGGCGGCGATATCTTCGAGCGTGTGCCTTTGCCGATCACTCCGTCCGCCGTCACGCAACTCGGAGAGGGGAGTTGGATGATCGGAACCGAAGGACAGGGAGTGCTGATCCTCAGCGGGAACGGCGGCAGAGGCTACGAAATATCCAAACCCGACTTTGCCGACGACAGTTTTTTTAATTTTAACCTTATCCGCCTGTTCTTCGTCGACAACGCCGGTTGCCTTTGGATAGGTTCGGGACATAACGGCGTGGCGATACTCGACATGAACGCCAAGCCGTTTTTGACCGCGCCCATGCCGGTGCGCGAAGGCCATCATTTTATTCGCTCGGTGATGCGCGACAGCAGGGACCGACTGTGGTATGGTATCAAACTCGGCGGCCTTTACATGCTCGAAGGGGATAAACTGCACAACTTCGGTATCGATCCCCGGCAAAACTTCAACGCCATCTTCGAGGACAGCAAAGGCAACATATGGATATGCACCAGTCGCAACGTTTACGTCTGGAGAAAAGGCAGGATGATCGAATTGAGTCAACTTCCGGGGATCCCGCAGGAAATATTTCCCGGTTTTCTCGCCGCCAACGCGATAGTCGAAGACCGGTTCGGTACGATCTGGATCGGCGGAACGGGAGGGATGCTTCGCCTGCACGATCCGTTCACAGGGAATTTCATCTGCGAATACACCGAGGAGGTCTACACGCGCGATATATATTGTATGGAATACGATCCCGCCGAAGACAGGCTCTGGATAGGATCGCGCTCATACGGGGTTTACCGCGTGAATCTCGACGGCGACCGGGGAGTAAAGTCATATGAGGAGTTCAGTTTTGCCAACTCCCGGCTTAAAAGCGATAAAATATGGAGCCTTCACCTGAGCGAACCGGGCGGCACCCTGTGGGTGGGTAGCGACAACGGTTTGATAGGCATCGCCTCAGGTACGCAGGGAACCGTCGTTTCGGATGTGACCCGTTCGCCCAAACTTGCCAACGGCAAGATAATGAGCGTACTCGAAGACCGCGAGGGATGTCTGTGGCTGAATTCGAGCCAGGGCCTGTTGCGTTACGATCCCGCCGGGGAGTTCTACCGCGAATACTATTATAGCGACGGACTGTGCAGTAACACCACGACCGAGGCCGGTTTCGTCGATTCGGACGGGACCATATATATCGGGACCGTGGACGGACTCAATTATTTCGACCCTGCGCAAATACGCGACGACGATTACATAGCTCCGCCGGTTCTCGTCTCCCTCAGGGTCGATAACGTCCCGGTGGAAACATATCGCGAGAAAGACCGCCGTTCCCCTCTGGCACGCAACATCATGGTCGCCGACACGATCCTCGTGAACTATCGCAACAACAACTTCACCCTCGAATTCCTGAGTCCCGACTTCCGCAACCCCCATCGCCTGAGTTATGCGTACATGCTCGAAGGAGCGGACAGGCAATGGAACCACACCTCGTCCGAGAACCGCACCGCGAGCTACAACCGTCTCCGGGCCGGGGAGTATCGTTTCAAGGTTCGGGCGGCCAACTCCGACGGGATTTGGAGCCCTTCGGCACGCGAGGTAACGATAAAGGTCACACCCGCCCCGTGGAACACATGGTGGGCGTGGCTTTGCTACATTCTGGCCGTCATATCGGTGGCATTCACCATTCTGCGATACTATTCGATGCAGTATAAACTCAGGAAGGATTTCCAGATCGAGCAGATACAGCGCGAACACGAGCGCATACTCAACGACACGAAACTGAAGTTCCACACAAATATTTCGCACGAAATACGCACATCGCTGGCGCTGATCTCCGCTCCGTTGGACGATGTGGTGAGCGACGAGGCGGTCATCCCGGGTACGGCTACCGGGGAGAGGCTCGCCATAGTGCAGCGCAACGTGTCGCACCTGAACGATCTGGTCTCGCAATTTCTCGATCTGAACCGCATCGACAACGACACCCTGCCGCTCCAGACGACCCAATGCGACCTGGTGGGGCTGATCTCGGATGTCTGTTCACGCTTTGGGGATATCGCGGCCCGCAAGGGAATAGAGTTGGAGATGATCGCCGAAAACGACTCCCTGCCGGGACTTTTCGATGCCGACAAAATAATCAAGATCACCAGCAATTTGATCTCGAACGCGCTGAAATTCACCGAAGCGGGCGGACAGGTAACCGTTTTCACGGGAATGGCGGGCGAATACGCCGAGATCGTCGTCGAGGATACTGGATGCGGCATCGCGCAGCAGGATATGGAGAAGATATTCGACCGCTATTATCAGGCCGACGGTTCGAACCATACCGGTATGGGCATCGGTCTTTCGCTGGTCAAGCGTCTTGCCGAACTGCATGGCGGCACAGTCACGGTAAACAGCCATCCGGGCGAAGGTTCGCTCTTCATGGTCTCCATCCCCGTCGCCGAGGGAGATGTCTCACGACCGGCGTCGAAGGAGAAGTCCGAAGAGCCCGAAGAACCGCGACAGGCGACCAATTCCCGGCGCCCCACGGTGATGATCGTGGAGGATAATCCCGATATGGCCGGTTATCTGACCATGGCCATGCGCGATCATTACAACATAATAACAGAGAGCAACGCCGAAGCGGCGCTGATAAAGGTCAACAGGCATATCCCCGATCTGGTTTTACTCGACGTGATGCTACCGGACAGGAACGGCCTGTGGCTGTGCCGGGCCATAAAGGAAGATATGCTCACCAACCACATTCCGGTGTTGATTATTTCGGCAAAGGATACCCAGCACGATATTACGGTGGGTTACGAGGCGGGAGCTCAGGACTATATACTCAAGCCTTTCTCCATAAAATTCCTGCTCATGAAAGTAGGGAACATAATCGATTCGCGCAGGAGCATGATCGCCCCGCAGCAGGGAGAGGCCGCCGCGACGACGCCCGGGATAGGGGATCCGTTCATGGATAAACTTCTGGGTATCATCCGCGAGAATCTGCACGAGAGCGGAGTGGACATACAGATGATCTGCCGTCAGATGGCCACGAGCCGCACCCAGCTTTACCGTAAACTGAAAGCCACGACCGACAAGACCATATCGGATATCATTCGCGACGAGAGGATGGACAAAGCCTATAAACTCATGGCAAGCGGACGGTTTAACGTCTCGGAAGTGATGTGTCAGGTGGGTATCGGAAGCAACTCCCATTTCACGAAGACTTTCAGGGAGTATTTCGGGATACTGCCCTCGGAAATGTTAAAAAAGAACTAAGAGCTTGTTTTGAATTTTCCACTCTCGCTCTTTTTTGCACTTTTTGCCCCGTTTTTCACCCGATACTCGTTAAATAGGAACCGCTATTCGCCTCGAACCGCTATTCGCCTCGTCCCGGGCAAAAAACGGGACAAAAATTACTAAAAAATTGCTTCGGCAGAAAAATCAAAACAACCTCTAAACAAATAACTACCGACCAAATGAAACGTATTCTACTGTTTTCCGTGCTGTTTTTATGTGCGGTCCCGGCACGAGCCTCCCGCATCGAGACTAACACACTTCCCGCGATCGGCGGACAGGTTTTCATAGAACCGGGCCAGAGCGACGCCGATGTCGAAGGGTGGTTCCGCACCCTTGCCGACAACGACATGAACCTGTGCCGTATCCGCATGTTCGAAAAGTACATGCGCACTCCCGACGGAGGTTGGGATTTTTCGCTTTTCGACAGGGCGTTCGAAATGGCGGAAAAATACGGCATAAAGGTCTATGCCACCCTGTTCCCTTACACGGAATTCGAAGATGTGGGCGGGTTCAAGTTCCCTCGTTCACACGAGCATCAGACGCAGGTCGCCGAGTACATCGAGCGCACGGTGAGCCATTTCTCGAAATATCCGGCCCTGTCGGCCTGGGTGTTGATAAACGAACCGGGCAGTACCGTCATACCTTTCGGCGAAGAGCTGACCGACGATATGTACGCTCGGTGGAAAAGGGAACATCCCTCCACAGGTTTCAACGATACCGGTTGGCCGGTTTCGGATCTGAGTAAAGAGAGATTTCTGGTCGACCACAACACATGGTATCTGAACTGGCTTGCCGGGCAGGTACGAAGCTACGACCCACACACCGATCTGCACGTCAATCCCCACCAGATATTCCGGCTCGCAGGCGTTTACGACTTCCCCGCCTGGCGCCCTTTCCTCAACTCATTGGGCGGATCTGCTCATGCAAGTTGGCATTTCGGCTATTTCGACCGCAGGCAGTATGCCGTCGCGATGTCGGCCAACGCCGAAATGATCCGTTCCGGAGCAGGCCCCCTGCCGTGGCTTATGACCGAGCTGCAGGGAGGCAACAACCTTTACAGCGGAGCCGACCAGATGTGCCCCACCCCGCAGGAGATCATCCAGTGGCTCTGGGTTTGTCTGGTCGGCGAAGCCAAAGGCGGCATATTCTGGAGTCTGAACCCGCGCGCTTCGGGAGCCGAGGCGGGTGAGTGGGCCCTGCTCGATTTCAAGGGACGTCCCTCGGACAGGATGCTTGCCGCCGCACGGATCGGCAGGTTCATAGGAGAGAATCCCGCGATGATGTCCTCGATACGCACCCGCCGTAGCGGTATAACCATCCTCTACAACCGCGAATCGATGTGGGTGGAGTCGCTCCAGACCCAACGCTCCGGAGCCGACGACGCACGTAGCCGGGGGGCGAGCGTCCGTTCGGCACTCGCGTGGTTCGAAACCATTTCGCAACTGGGTCTTCAGGCCGATCTGGCCGAGGTTCGCGAATCCGGTTTCGCGGAAGATCCTGCGACGCACGTCGTCATCCTTTCGCACCAGATCGCGTTGGACGCGGAGACGGTGGCGAAACTCGAAAAATTCGTTCGCCGCGGAGGCAAACTCATAGTCGACGGTCTCAGCGGGTTCTACGACGAGGACGGGCACAGTCCTCTCGTGGCGGGGCATTTCCCCCTTGCGGAATTGCTCGGTGCATCCCCTCTCGAATTCAAACATGTCGCCGACAAGTTCCCCTTCCCTCTCGGTGAACACACCCTAACAGCCAACATGTGGAGGGGAACCATCGAAACTTCCGGTGCCCGTGTGCTGGCCGACTATCAGGGCGCCGCAACCGCAACCGTCAACTCATACGGCGAAGGTGAAGCGGTGTGGATCCCCTCGCCGATAGGCTTGGGAGCACGTCTGAGCGGCGATCATCGGGCGTTGGCCGCGTGGCTTTTCGAGCAGTTGCCCGCCGCGGTCAGGGAAGAATCGCCGAGATTCGCCCTGTTCGAACGCGACATTGTGATGAAGCCGTTCTCCTCTGAAGGAAAAGCGTACGCCGTGGTGATAAATAAATCGGACATCCGCCGGACCGTGGCTCTGGCAAATATTCGAGGTGCCGAGGTGATTTTTTCATCCGGTACCGCCTCTGTTTCGGACAACATACTGACCCTCGACCCCGAAGAAACCGTGGTCATAACAATGAATTAACACTATGAGAATACCAGCATTATCGATCTTCTGCCTGCCGCTCGTGGCAACCGCCGCACAGGGGAAAACCCCGGAGGCTAAACTCGTGACCACAACCCCGCAGCAACGATGGATATCCTCGGAGATCGCGGAATACAGAGGCGATCCGGCCGACACCGACATCGTCATCGACATGTCGGCGCAACTACAAGAAATGGAAGGATTCGGCGCCTGTTTCAACGAACTCGGCTGGGATGCCCTCTCGTATCTCGACGATTCAGCCAGAGAACGGATAATGCAGGATCTTTTCTCCACTCAGGACGGATGCCGCTTCAACCTGTGCCGTATGCCTTTGGGAGCCAACGACTTTTCTTTAGACTGGTACTCATATTGCGACACTCCGGGCGATCTGGCAATGGAGAGTTTCTCGATAGAACACGATCGCCGGACGCTGATACCGTTCATAAACAACGCCCTGAAATACAATCCCGACCTGCGGATATGGGCCTCTCCCTGGTGTCCGCCCGTGTGGATGAAGCATAACGGCCACTACGCCTGCCGTCCCAACCCTTTGCGCAACGACCTTCCGGGCGATCCGAAGACCAACCTCGAAGGAACCGACATGTTCATAGTGCAACCGGAGTATTTAGACGCCTACGCCCGCTATTTCGTGCGTTTTCTTGAGGCATACCGCGACGAGGGCATCGACATATTCGCAGTGGCGCCCCAGAACGAGTTTAATTCCTGCCAGGTGTTCCCGAGTTGCACATGGAAGGCCGGAGGACTGCGCGATTTCATAGGAGGCTATCTCGGCCCCGCTATGAAAGATATGGGCGTCGAGATAATGTTCGGCACTATGGAGCGTGCGAATCATTTACTGGCCGACACCGTTCTTTTGGATCCTGTGGCAGGTCCGTTCATAAGTTGGGCGGGATTCCAGTGGCGCGGCAAAGGAGCGATAGGAGCCGTCCGGGATAGTTATCCGCAGTTGAAGTTGATGCAGACCGAAAGCGAATGCGGCGACGGGACGAACAGTTGGGAGTTCTGTCTTTACACATGGGATCTCGTGAAACATTATCTGCGCAACGGCGCCTGCGCGTACGAATACTGGAACATAGCTCTGAAAAAAGATGCCTCGAGCCGCTGGGGATGGAAGCAGAATTCATTGATCTCGGTCGACGCTAACGAAGGGAGTTTTATCTATAATCACGAATATTATTTGATGAAGCACGTCTCTGCGTACGTTAAGCAGGGCGCGCGCATGTTGAATACAGGACGGGAGTATGAAGATATGCTGGCATTCCGGAACCCCGACGGCTCGGTGGTGGCTGTGCTCGCAAACCGTTCGGAATCCGATATTTCGCGTACCCTGAGGATCGGTCGGAAGAGTTTCTCCCTTCGACTCCCCGGCAACTCGATCAACACGGTACACCTCGACGCCAAAACATTGCGCTGAGACCGGGAGCAGTTCTGCCCCGGTCATGGGATGATAATTTGTCCCGCCTTTCCGCACGCCGCAACCCTTCTAATATCCGAACCCGGGAGCAGGTATTCCGGGTGTTAAGATTGTTATTTCGCAAGTTGCTGATATGCCATATATTACCAGGGCTGCGTTAAGGTGTGATTGTCGCGTTAATCGTTGTTAATTAGGAGTATTCGTGATTACTTTGTGAACGACTAATCCCAAAAATCACAACGATTATGAAAACAAAACTCAAACTGCCAACTCCGATGATCGTCGCAGCGATGGTCATGCTCTGTCCGGCGAAATCGTACTCTCAATACGAAAAGGAGGGACAAATCTTCATTCCGTCTCCGGATGTTTGGAGCTTTATGAAATATGGGAATACTCCGACCGACCTTTATCGGGGGATCGCTCAAACACAAATCCCAATTTACACCTACAAAGACAAAGATTTCGAATTACCTATTTCTATCGACTATGCCTCCTCGGGTTTCATACCTAATGTCCAGACCGGCGTTTTAGGATTGGGGTGGTTTCTCAACGCCGGGGGAACGATTACCAGAGAGGTGAGGGGTGTACCTGACGATAGAATGCCGGCAATAGATGATCCTAATCAAATTTGGGGGTATAGTTATTATTCCGACTCTAATTTTGGTCTTGACTCACCTAAGAATCCGGACGAGCTTATGGAAAAAATTCGCCTCGACCCCAGCAAGGGTTATAATTACATAGACTATAAAATTAGTCAAGGTAGATCTTTGGAAACGACATCGGATATATATCACTTTAAGTTCGGTGATCATAGTGGCTCATTCATGCTGGACGGCCCTGAAAACAAAATTCATGTATTTGCCGCTAACCATCCGAATGGGGAATACAACATTGACATTACAGAGCTTAGGGAAAGTTACGATAATAATAAAAGTAAAATATCCATAACCACAGGTGATGGCTACATATACGTATTCGGAGACCATAATTATAGTTGTCTGGTGGGGACTACGAAAGATAAAAATGGGAGAAATGACACTTATGCCGAACCCAACAATTTCAAAGCTTTAAATGATTATCCGTTGTCATTTATGTTGACAAATATTATCGCCCCTAATGGAAGAACGATAAATTTTGAATACCACGTTCCGGGAGGAGCTTCAGGCTTATCCGTTGAAGAAAGATTCGATTTTTGCAGGCCTTGGGCATATATAGAAAGATCGGTGAGGATAACACCAACTTTTCCTCCTTCCTTTGGACCAACATCGCATGAAGTACGTATAGGTAAACAATATGGAATCAGACTCAAAAAAATTAATATTGATGGGAAGGTTTCGATTGATATTAATTATGATATGAATAAAGAAAAAGAATGGTATAAGCTAAATGGTAATCATATAGCCTCAATGGAGAATAACCTCGGATTAATAGATGGGATAACGGTTACAAATGGGTTGCATCAAGAAATTTTGAATTGCAATTTCTCTTATTCTACAAGTCCCGCTCATCGCATGTACGGCACCACTCCAACGAGTAATCCTGTTACGTTTTTGGATGGATTGACAATTTCTGGTCAAGGAAGATATACATTCGATTATTATGACAAGGACAAAAGTTTCCCTTTCCATGGAACCTCTTCAATCGACCATTGGGGATATTATAACGGGAACGGCCAAAGGAACGACTCTTATGATTCAGAAGACCTCATACCTTTATTCTCTAAAAATACTCCCGGATATGGGGGCGTAACGATAACGAGCAATGAACGGGAGCCATCTTATGACGGAACCGTAATGGGGATGCTTAAGCTGATTAAGTATCCTACCGGCGGGATGACAAAATTTGAGTATGGTCTTAATTCTTATACACGTAAAGTCATAAAAGAACTCGATATGTTCGGGGGTCGTCCACGTCTGGTGGGAAAAGACGAAAGAGGCGGATATCAATCTTATACGAACATGGATTCAAATCCGGCAGGTGGCGTACATATTAAAAAAATCACCGATTATTCGGATAGTGTAACTGTTTCGACAGAAAGGACGTTCTCTTACAATTCTTATGCAAACATATCAGGCAGTATTAACAGTGGCATACTTCTTCACCATCCGACCTATTATCACGAAACTTTTCTATCCAGTACAGAAGGAAATGATAACTATGGAGATCTCTATATATGGGAATTTTCCGGCAGTAGTTTATTGGCATTGTCAATGGATAGTTATCACATAGGATATTCGGTAGTGAGAGAATCATTTTTGAACGGATCTTATACGGATCACTATTTTCGTAATTATGCAGAAGATATTCAAGACCTACCACAAGATCACTTTTATAATGGAGCATATCTGATTGACGTGGCTAAGAGGAGTGGGCCATGGTGGAGAGAACCGATTTCGCATCACAACGACAGAGGTAAACCTAAGGCAAGCAAATCCTGCGATAGTCTCGGCCGTCCTGTTCAGGAAATTGCATATATCTACGCCGATTTAGTGCTTCAAGAAAACCCTATAAAAAAATATTCGGAATGTATATCACTGTCAAGCAAACATTGGGCATATAAACAAAGGACCTTGGTTTCCGAGTATCCGTTGGTCGAGAAAAGGGTGACCGATTATGTACCCGGAGGCAGCATTGTGACGTCTGACAATTATGAGTATAACGATGCGGGCCAGACGACAAAAATAGTGAATTCCCGAACAGGCATCGACGATATCTACACAACGCATTTGTCTTATTTATCGACAGACGACAAGGTGTATCAATATCCGGAGACAACGGTGCGCACTCACAAATCGGGAACCAGCGGCACGGAAAAGATTATCGATGCCCAAAAGATCAACTATCAGAACATAGGAACGACATCCGCTCCCATGTACAAGCCCACAACAATCCGAAGAGCATATCTGTCGCCGAATTTAACTTTTAACAATCTTTCGAGTAACCTCGAAACCGAGATAACGAACAGTTATGATACTTTCGGCAAGCTCAAACAGCAAACGGACAGGAACGGGATACCCACGAGCTATATTTGGGGATACGGCGGATTGTATCCTGTGGCGGTTGTCCAAAACGCATCGTCTTCCGCGGTTGCCTCGAAAGTACCGACGCCGCCATCAATGGCGCTCAGTACGACTCAAGATGCCGCCTTGCGAACACTACCCGGGGCATCGGTCACAACATACAAGCATAAGCCGTTTGTCGGAGTGACTGAAATCAGGGATAATTCGGGACGAGTCGTCACATATACCTACGACATATTCGGAAGGCTCGATTCCGTTATAGACAGTGACGGCAATCTCGTGAACAAATACACTTACAACATTTCCCTGCCCGGACAGGGAAATGGCGGTCCGTCAGGTACTTCAACAAATCATAATTTCATTCTGACGAACACGTATATTGGAACGGATGCAAACGACTATGTTGCCGATGTGGATTATTATAACGGCTTGGGCGATCTTTCACAGAGAGTAAGCGTCGGCGCCTCACCGAAAGAAGGGCGGAGTATCGTGACACCTGTTTACTATGACGAGATGAGGCGTGAGAGCCGTCAGTATCTGCCGTATGTCACAACTGCTGCCGGTTCGGCGGCGTATGATCCGGCGGCGATAACGGGTGCGAACAATCAGCAGGCCTTCTATAACAACGGTGCATTCGACACTGCGGATGCGCAGAGGGCGTACACCGAGAACATCTACGAGCCCTCGCCCCTGAACCGCGTGGCGGCGGCGTTCAATGCCGGTTCTGTTTTCCGTGCTCCGGGCAACGAGAAGATGTCCACCTTCGCTTACGGGGCCAACACGTCGGGAGACGGTGTGAAACGTTTCAGGC
>QMCD01000023.1_pt1 | contig 119839 bp, 114 predicted proteins | sample 1821841 | NCBI WGS metagenome assembly QMCD01 (sample SAMN01991225, study PRJNA193472) | Termite gut metagenome, whole genome shotgun sequencing project. | isolation source: worker | host: Macrotermes natalensis
GGCGGTCAGCGGACCCAGAGCCGGCGGCCGAACTTGCCTTGGAGGTAAACTGGTATGTTGAAATTGATAGCTGAGGATTATATAGATTAGGGAGAGGGGTGTGGAGTGATTAAGAAGCGGATTATGCTTACTGTTGCATATGATGGAACTAGTTATAAGGGATGGCAGATTCAGCCGGCGGTTCCGACGGTGGAGGGGGAGCTGAATAGGCGGCTTTCTGAATTGCTGGGGGAAGAGGTGGTGGTGATCGGCGGCAGCAGGACTGACTCGGGAGTCCATGCCTTGGGTAATGTGGCGGTGTTTGACACGGTGACGGTGATTCCGGCGGATAAGATCGCTTATGCCTTGAATCAGCGGCTGCCGGAAGATATCCGCGTCCAGAAATCAGTGGAAGTGGCGGGCGATTTTCATCCTCGGCATTGTAGTAGCCGTAAGGTGTATGAATATAGGATATGGAATGCGGAATTTCCGTTGCCGACTAAACGGCTTTATGCTGATTTTACTTACCGTAAGCTGGATGTTGCGCCGATGCAGCAGGCGGCGGCCTTGTTGGTGGGGGAGCATGATTTTAAGAGTTTCTGTGCGGCGGCAGCGGTGGTGGAAAGTACGGTGCGTACTATATATGAAGCGGCGGTGGAACGTCAGGGCGAGGAGATCGTGGTGCGGATCTGCGGGAACGGTTTTCTTTATAATATGGTGAGGATTATCGTGGGGACGTTGGTGGAAGTCGGCGTCGGCAGGTATCCGGCGGAATATGTCGGGAGTATACTGGACGCAAAGGAACGCCGGGCTGCTGGGCCTACCGCCCCGGCAAACGGACTGACATTGGTTCGGTATGAATTTGATATGGGGTGATTTTTGTTTTGTCATATGGGGCGTGATTTTTTATCTTGCTGTGTTTGTATTTTTATTGACGGCGACAGGACTTGTTTTGTGCTTGCCAACTTAATGTCAGCAGATATTTGCTTGTTTTGATATTTTGATTGCAGTTTTATTGATTAATGGTGTTGTTTGTAGTATTGAAATCTGATATTATTAAATTTGTGTTGTGATTCCAGTTGAACTCTGATAAAGTCTAAGGAGGGTTAATGTATTTGACTCGATGGTTATTGTTTGTGAGTTGTGATTTCGAAAGGTGTTAAGTTAGGTATATAAATATGTAAAGGGGGGGGTGGTTTTACGATATGAGAAAGTATTTTAATAAAGTACTTATGGAGGTATTGATAATACCGGTATGGCTCGGCAGTTTTTTTTATGTGCCTGACAGCCATGATTTCATGTTCTTCTCCTTTTTTGCGGGACAGTTTACGGATGACAAAGATCCGGCACTACCTGTCTACGGTGGCAGCGGATGGCTGCGCGGCGGTTCTGAAACGGGAATCCCTGTCATGCTTATTTCTTATGAAAGTTTTATAAAAGTTGCAGACAGCCGGGGTGCCGGTGATGTGCCGGATGAAAGCGGAAGCGTGACGATCTATTATGCCGAAGAAGGCCCGGAGGAGCCGTCGATCACCGTCTGGACGGAGATCCCGGACGGGGAGGTCGAGGACGGAAGGTTTGAAATAACTTATACGGCAGCGCCAGGTAGGGGAGCTGCAATAGAGAAGATTTACTATGTGATCAATGGCGATGTTGAAAGACGCCTATATACTTATGGTGACCCGGATATAAAATTAAGTGAAGGGATTGTATAATTGGTACCTGATATAAAGAAGAATAAGATTGTATTCTATGTAGAGGACACGGAAGGAAGAACCGCCGAATTTGCTACAGAAGATGATTTGACTGATGGTACCTAAGTTACAAATATGTAATTCATCCAAAGAAATCCTTGACACGCTCGGATGCGTATACTATAATATTGCAATGTGGCGGTATTTTTTGTCAGTTGCGCCGTAGCCCCGGCAAGACATCAGCAATATCGCCGACAATCCGGTTGATGATCCGCATACGGCCCGGACATCCGTATCAGGAAGAGCAAACTGGAGTGAATATCTTACGAGGAAGACAGTTAAACGGAGGTAACACGATGAATACATTTATGGCTAGTCCGTCTACCATTGAGAGAAAATGGTATGTAGTGGATGCTGCTGATATGACTTTGGGACGTCTGGCGAGCGAAGTTGCCAAGGTGTTAAGAGGTAAGAATAAGGCGATCTTCACCCCGCACATGGATACGGGTGATTATGTCGTTATAGTAAATGCCGCGAAGATCAAAGTAACTGGCAAGAAGCTGGATCAAAAGACATATTTTCGCCACTCTGAATATGTAGGCGGCGTAAAAGAGACTACGCTGCGGGAAATGATGGCAAAGAAACCTGAACATGTGGTTGAACATGCTGTGAAGGGCATGCTTCCCAAGGGACCTTTAGGAAGACAAATGTACACCAAGCTTCATGTATATGCCGGACCGGAGCACAACCAGGCGGCACAGAAACCCGAAGCTTTGGTATTTTAACCGGAAGGGACTGAAAGGAGATAAGAAAAATGGCGAAGACAGCTAAATGCTATGGAACAGGCAGAAGGAAAAAATCAATTGCCAGGGTATATCTGACACCCGGCAAAGGAAATATTGTGATCAATAAAAGAGACATTGATGATTACTTTGGGATGGAGACCCTGAAAGTTATCGTGCGTCAGCCGTTAGTTGCTACCGATACGGTAGGCAAGTTTGACCTGATGATAACAGTCCGCGGCGGCGGCACGACCGGTCAGGCGGGCGCGATCCGGCACGGCCTGTCCCGGGCTTTGCTTCAGGCGGATGCCGATTACCGGCCGATATTGAAGAAAGAAGGCTATCTGACTAGGGATCCCCGTATGAAAGAAAGAAAGAAATACGGACTCAAAGCCGCCCGTAGAGCACCGCAGTTTTCGAAGCGTTAATTTTTGGCGGGAAACCGGTACTATAGGGGAAAAACTACTGATAAAAAACTACTGATAAAAAACAGTAGTGATAGAAAAACAGTACTTTAGAAAAACAGTGCTCTAAAAAACTTATTATAAAATAATCAATAAACACGACAGGATATTTTCAAGACTCAAGGATTGAAAATGTCCTGGTTTACGTCATTAAGCATTTGTATACAATAGTATTAGCTAACAAAGCTAACGGATCCAAGATAGCTAACAGAATCAAGATGACATTTACACATCAGTAAAGGAGGCAGATGCATGAGACATGAGATTTTTGGCGGTAACCTGCCGGCGGTGATCATTTATCTTGACCGCGGGGAAAGTATCTACACTCAGTCAGGCGGTCTGACATGGATGTCAGATCAGATAAAAATGGAGACGAACATGAAGGGTGGCTTCCTGAAAGGGTTTGGCCGTATGCTGACAGGCGATTCACTGTTTATGGCAAGCTATACGGCAGAGGCGGATGGGCAGTATGTTACGATTGCGTCAAGTTTTCCGGGAACTATCCTGCCGCTTAATGTGGGAGAGGGTTCATATATCTGCCAGAAAAGTGCTTTTTTATGCGCCCAGCCGGAGGTGAGCTTAAGTGTCTATATACCGCCCGGAGTTAAGGGCGCCTTTTTTGGCGGGGAAGGCCTGGCGATGCAGGAAGTGACAGGCAACGGCTTGGTTTTTCTGGAAATTGACGGTAGCGTCCGGGAACTGAACTTGCAGCCGGGCGAGAGAATTAAAGTAAACACCGGCAATGTCGCGGCATATCAGAAGGAGGTCAAATACTCCGCCGAGGTAGTCAAGGGCTTTAAGAATATGCTGTTCGGCGGCGAAGGCCTGTTCCTGACGACCCTTGAAGGACCCGGCAAGGTCTATCTGCAGACGATTACTATGGCGGGATTTACGGAACGACTCATCCCGTTCCTGCCGAAAAAGGATTAAGTGACATTTTGATAATCAGTATGTGTTTAAGGGAGGTGAAAGAAGATGGCAGATTTCTACAAACGAGTGGCTAAGGTATGCAGTCTGATTCCGGCGGGCAGCGTGGCGTCTTATGGTCAGATTGCCTTGCTTTGCGAAAAACCGCAGAATTCACGCCAGGTAGGTTATGCCCTTGGCCGGAAGCTTACGGAAGTGGCTGAGGCGCACCGGATCGTGAACCAACAGGGCCATCTGTCAGGCGCGTCGGCTTTTGAACAGCCTGATCTGCAGAAACTCCTGCTGGAAGATGAGGGTGTAGAGGTTGCTTATGTCATTGCCATTCAGAAATATAAGGTAAACATGAAGCGTTACCAGTGGAAGCATACGTTAGATGATGTCCGGCTCCTTAAAGCTTATTTCCATAAGGAAAAAATATAGAAATTTAGCATATTAAACATAATTTATATATAATAAGCAAAATTATTAGATTGAAATAAAAAAGAAATTTAATAAATAAAATGAAACGTTGATCTGTCAAAAAGACAAGATAAATGAAAAATAACTAATTAATTCTAACATCACAATTATCAAAAACGACATATTACGATTACCTACACAACTTTTTTAAAAAAATATCAAATTTATCCATTTAGATAATTGACATAATAGAAAAAATGTTATATAGTGAATTTATAACAAAAATACCGGAAAAGGGGGATGTAAGATGTTTGACAGAAAAAGACTAAAGAGATTTATCCTGGAAAGAGGTTTAAAACAAAAAGTGATCGCCAAGAAGGCAGATATTACGGAGCATCAGCTCTCTCTCATCCTTCAAGGGAAGAGAAAATGTAATATTGATGAGTACATAAGGCTCTGTATCACTTTGGAAGTACCTTTTACTCAATTTATTGACGAGGATAAACTAAACGAAGCTACCAAAAGAGGCGCCTAAGGTGACCCCAAAGGCACCTAAGTCAAACAAAAAGAAACCGGGAGGATATCTTCCCGGTTTCTTTTTCTACTTAGTTAAGTGGGGAATTCCTGTCGCATGCCAGCTTGTAACTTCCTGTGCCATGCTGACAGGCCGGACATTTCTCGGGTGACGATATGCCAAGGTGGCGGTAACCGCAGTTCAGACATTCCCATTCCGTTTTTTCTACGGAAAGGTATAGAGAAGCAGTATTAAAACGTTCCAAATATTCCCGAAAGCGTGCATCGTGCCTTTTTTCTATGGAAGCAATTGCAAAAAAGGATGCGGCGATGGTATCGAAGCCCTCCTCTTTTGCCGTCTGACCATAAGAAGGATAGAGGGCAGACCATTCCTCGTACTCATTCATAGAAGCGGCCGACAGGTTATCGGCGATGGAACCTAAAGCGATGGCCACGCGGACCATTGGTTCTGCTGTAGTGTGATTCATGCCTTCACTCAAATAACTATAAAATATCTTTCCATGTGTCCGTTCATTTTTAGCAGTTTCCACGAAAAGCGTTTCTACTGCTTTTTGGCTTTCTTGCCTGGCAATGTCGGCATAGGATAAATAACGGTGGTATTCGAGCGTTTCCCGGGCAAATGCGTTTGCCAGATTGATCAAGGTCTGACTGCCGCTTAATCTGCTATAGCTGCTCATGAATGATCTCCTCGTGCTAAAATTATGGTCATATCAGTTTAATGTCTTAACAGATTTTATTTATTATATTATTTTTTTATTGTATCAATTCCTTGCTTGATAATTCCGCTATTATATCAATTCATCAATGCAGACAGGACCGGACAGCACTTCTCTGGCCACATAAAGTCCCATGTCACGCCTTGTTTCCACAGTCCATTTTACCAGAGAAAAACAGCGCCGTTCCAGTTCGATGCAGGTAATGCACCGGGGATGTACACAGCTTCCGGTATTGAAATAAAGAGAGTCGATACTCCCCATCATAGGACGATGGGTGTGCCCGGCGATCAGAATACTATGCTCTTTTTTGGCCCAATGAGTCAGACGGGTCTCCGTTCGATATTTAACAGTATTATTTTTGGCGGCGTCGGTGGGATCCTGCACGCCGAAATGCTCCAGCGGCCGCCACAGATAACGGCATAAAAACCTGGCCAGCTTCCAGAAAGTGAAGTTAAACAATTCGACCTGATGCCCGTGGAGCAGGTAGATACTTGCCTTTTTATAGGCATCTTCCATGATGATGCCGGAAAAGACGGGCATGTCGGGTAACAGCTTTTTTTTTCGTTTTGCCATGTCATGATTTCCATAAACCAGATATAAACGGTTTTTTTGCCGGAATAAGGACATAAGCCAAAAAACATTGCTGTGTATCTCCATGATTGTTTTAATGTCACGGTTTTCCCATAGTTCATCCCCGTCTCCCAGCTCGATATAGGTATAGCCCAAAGCATAATAATGCCGCAGGGCTGAAAAATAAAGGTTCTGGTTTTTGAGGAAATTATCGTTGGAAGTACCGTCGCCACGGTGACAGTCGCTGATCAGTATAAATTTTGAGTCATCGTCAAGGACGAGGTGCGGCACGTTCTCGAATGCTTTACTGATTCTGGAATAGTAGCCCATAATCGTTACCGACCTTTCCGATTTTTATTTCCTCTTAAACGTTTAAGGCGAATCATCCGCCGGAAACCGAATGGAATATAAAAATACAGATACATCAGTTTATCTACGGTCAGGCAGAAGGGACGGGTGACAACTCGGAAGAGCCAGCATAAAAGGCGGTCTTGCAGTAAGGAGAATTTGCCCCAGAGCTTCCGGAACCAGCCTCCTGTCTTGGTGAAAGGCCTGTCAAAAGTAAAGAATACCTGTGACCCACAAATGCAAATATCGTTAGGCTTATAACCGATATCCAGCATGGCATGCACAAAGGCATCCAGCATTTCTTTGGTAGGGAAAGTAATAGAAATATTCATGGTAAGCTTTTTGGGGCTGCTAAAGGACCCCATGCGGAAGGCAGTCAGCCACCAATGGCGTTTGGACAGCTGTACAATAGACTCGTTATAATGACATAGATCCATGGAAAGCGGCATCATCTCGTCGGCGGGAACTCCCATAAAGAGGGTTTTTCTCAGTTTCTTGCGCGGGACGATATAATCCACGTTGTAGATTCCGATCTCTCCGCCGCAATTGATACCATACTGGCCTTTCCAAAACTCAATCAGCCAAGTCTTGTTGTCGTAATAAAAATAGATGGGCTCGCAGTCAAAGACAAGATTGACGAATGGAGAAAATCTATCATAGGCGTATATATAGCCGAAGTCCTTCTGCCATGCATCGAGGGTGGTACTGAAAGCGTCCTGGCAATTATTATAGCAATAACCAAAAGGTTCAATCAATTGATTAAGCCGGTTATATTTTTCCTCCATGGGCATCGAGGAAACTTTACAGATATTCAGTTTTTTACGCCGGGAACCCAGGATTACGAGAACTGCCAGAATAAGGATGAAGATTCCTGAAAAGTAATACATTTCTCATTCCTCATAAGTTTGATTTATATAAGTTATGAAGAGATAGGAAGGTGTGTGATTTAGTTTAAATATGATTTTGTAAATATTTAGCGAGAAATATCCTGGCAGGGAATTTAGGTTTGCATTTTGAAGGGATATATTATACAATAAATTTCATGGACATTATAACACTTCTTGTATTATCGCTAGGTTTGGCGATGGATGCTTTTGCGGTTGCGGTCTGTAAGGGACTGGCCATACAAAAACTGACATGGAAGAGAGCCTGTATCGTAGGGGGCTGGTTTGGCGGATTTCAGGCTTTGATGCCGGCGATCGGCTATGTGCTGGGCATCCAGTTTGCGGACAAGATAGATGCGTTTGATCATTGGGTCGCGTTTATCCTGCTGGCTCTCATCGGGATCAATATGATCCGGGGGGCGCTTTCGGGCAAGGAAGAAGACGCGGACGACAGCCTGACCGTCAGGACCATGTTTATCCTGGCCATGGCGACCAGTATTGATGCCTTGGCGATCGGGATTACATTTGCTTTTCTGGCAGTAAATATCGTAGCGGCGGTGCTTACCATCGGGGTGATTACATTTACGGCATCCGTTGTCGGCGTCAGGATCGGCCATGTCTTCGGGACGAAGTTCCGGAAAACGGCGGAACTGGGTGGCGGTATTATTCTGATTGTTTTAGGGCTAAAGACTTTAATTGAACATATGATGTCATGACGTCCCATTTATACATGAAGCAATGACATGCGGGAGGCTACCATGAAAGAAACCAGAAACCAGCTTGAGAATCAGAATACTAGACTTAGAAAAGAACTGGCGGAAGTGGAACATACGTATCAGTCCCGGACCGACTATATGTCCCAGGTGACCCGTAATATCCGGATTCCGATGAATACGGTTACTGGTCTGATAGCAATTGCCCGTATGAATATTGATGATAATGAGAAGGTGCTGGAGTGTCTTGACAAGATGGAACAGTCGGGACAGCAGATGACGTCGCTTATTAATGAAATCAGTGATATAACGGAACTGAACGACCGCGTCATGCTGATGGAAGAGATACCGTTTCATCTGGGGGAAACCGTCTGGAAGGCGGCCGTTTCGTTTACTGGCCAGATAAGGGAAAAAAACCTAGGCATGCGGTTAGTATTAAAAGAGATCATCCATGACAATCTGGTCGGGGATGTGAACCGGATCAGGCAGATACTCCATAACCTGATTGCCAATGCTGTCCAGTACACCCTTCCCGGCGGTATGATTAACGTTACGGCGAGCCAGCTACATTCCTTTCAGAATAATTACAGCCTATTTCGGTTTGAGATAGAGGATAGCGGCATTGGAATGTCGCCGGAATTCATGCAGAAAATGTATCAGCCTTTTGAGCGGGCAGAGGATCCTTTGATCAGAGACGAGCACGGAGCCGGGCTGGGGCTGTCAATATCCATGCGGATAATCCGGATGATGTCCGGTGACATGATGGCGGTAAGTGAGCCCGGAAAAGGCAGTAAGTTCACCGTTACCCTGCATCTGAAACGCGGCGTTGAAAAGGCCAAGGCTGACCGGTTTCAGGCACTTCCTATTCTAATCACCGGGGAAGAAACGGCGGCCAGGGAAACGGCGAAGATGCTTCGCAAGGAAGCAATGTCGGCTGATTATGTAGCTGTCTCCGAATGTCTGAGCCGGCTTAAAGGTGCGGCGGCGGCTCAGAATCCTTATAAGGCGGTGTTAATTAACCGGGAGCAGGATGAACCGTGGGCAACGGAGTTAGCCGGAGAGATCAGCAGTAAGATGGGCAGGGATGCCCCGGCAGTACTGTTTATTGCCAATGAGTGGAAGGATATGGCTACGGCGGGACGGGTGTTTGACATTGCAGATTTTGTCACCAAGCCGGTTAGCCTGCCCAAGCTGTGTACGGCTTTGGAGCGTATCTTCCCGAGTCCGGCCAAAGCGGCGGCTGGCCGGAAGCCGGTTTCGCTGGCGGGCAAGCGGATGCTGATTGCCGAAGACAATGAGCTGAATGCCGAAATCATCAAAGAGCTGCTGTATCAGAACGGCGTAGTCGTGGAGGTGGCGGAAAACGGTGCGGTTGCCGTAGACATGCTGGTTACTAGGGAGGCGGATTATTATGACTGCGTCCTGATGGATATCCGGATGCCGGTTCTGAACGGTTATGCGGCGGCGCAGAAAATACGGAAATGTAAACGCGACGACCTTAAGAAGATACCGATTATTGCCATGACGGCGGATACGTTCTCGGTAGATGTGAGAAAAGCGAAAGAAGCCGGCATGAACGACCATGTGGCGAAACCCTATGATATCGGTGAGCTGATGGAGGTTTTTGCTCAGTTTTTGTAGAGCGATGTGGGGTATATTATGAGAATAAGCAAAGTTTTTGAACAGAAAAAGCCCGTGCTTTCATTTGAGATATTTCCGCCTAAGAAAGCGGCGGCTTTGGAGAATATCGACGCTACGTTGTCTAAGTTATGTGAGCTGCACCCGGATTTTATCAGTGTGACATTCGGTGCCGGCGGCAGTACGGTGGATAACCGGACGGTAGAACTGGCTAGGAAAATCAAGGATGATTACGGGATTGAGCCGCTGGTACACTTGACCTGCCTGAATTATGGCCGTAGTGAGATCCGCGGCATCCTTGCGCAGATGGCGGCGGCCGGCCTGTATAATATTCTGGCGCTGCGCGGCGACGCGAACCCGGATCTGGTGCCGAAGGATGATTTTAGATATGCTTCGGATCTGGTAGCTTTTATCAAGTCGCGGGGTGACTATTCCCCGAGTGACTGTTCACAGTTCGAGGATTTCTCGGTCAGCGGGGCGTGTTATCCGGAGAAGCATCTGGAGGCGCCGGATGCGGTGAGCGATATCCATAACCTGAAGATAAAAGTTGAGGCGGGTGTGGAACATCTGGTGTCGCAGCTTTTTTTTGATAACGATGTCTTTTATGATTTTTATGAGAAAACGCGGATAGCGGGTATCACGGTTCCGATTGAGGCAGGGATCATGCCGGTGACGAACAAGGCTCAGATTGAGCGGATGGTCACGATGTGCGGAGCGACCCTGCCGGCCAAATTCCGCAAGATACTGGATAAGTACGGAGATGAGCCGGAGGCGCTGTTTGATGCGGGGATGGCCTATGCGGTAAACCAGATCGTGGATCTGATCGCGTCGGGAGTGGATGGGATCCATATATATACGATGAATAACGTGGTGATAGCCGACCGGATATGTGAAGGGATCAGGAATCTGATCAGGACTTTGTAGAAAAGGAGCCAAGGTGAGCAGCAGATTGGAGCGCAGCCAGAGAAAGAAGGCGTTGATAACGGGCGCTTCCCGAGGAATCGGGAGGGCCTGCGCTTTTATGCTGGCGGAGCAAGGATATGGACTGTATCTGACGTGCTTAAGCCAAAAAGGATGGCTGGATGAGGTCAAGAAGGATATCGAAGAAAAATATGGGCATGATAATATAGAATGTCGGACGTTTGTCTGTGACGGCGGGGATGCCCGGCAGGTGGAGCAGCTTTTTGCCGAGATAGAGTGCCCGGATGTGGTGATTAACAATGCGGGGCAGGCTTATGTGGGCTTGCTTGGCGAGATGACGGCAGAGTCCTGGCAGCAGGTGATGAGCAGCAATCTCAGCAGTGTTTTTTACATCTGCCGGCAGGCGGTGCCGGGCATGGTACGCCGGAAGTCGGGGAAGATCATTAATATTTCTTCCGTCTGGGGAGAAACGGGGGCTTCGATGGAAGTGGCCTACAGTGCGGCAAAGGCGGGAGTGAACGGGTTTACCAGAGCCTTGGCTAAAGAGCTGGCACCAAGCAATATTCAGGTAAACGCCCTGGCACCAGGCCTAGTTGATACGGATATGAACCGCAGCCTTACAGAGGAAGAGCGAAGCAGCATCCATGAGGCGATTCCCATGGGGCGGGCAGGAACACCTGAAGAAGCGGCACATATGGTATTACAGATTATAAATTCCCCGGAATATCTGACGGGACAGATCATTACGATGGATGGAGGATGGCGATAGATGCATGATTTGATCATTGTCGGCGCGGGGCCGGCGGGGCTGTCGGCGGCAGTATATGCCAAGCGGGCGGCGCTTGATACCTTGGTACTGGAACAGAATCCGATCAGCGGAGGGCAGGTACTGAATACTTATGAAGTGGATAATTATCTTGGAATGCCGGGAATCAGCGGATATGATATGAGTGCGCGGTTCAGGGAACATGCCGACAGTCTGGAGTGTGAATTTGCCGAAGCCGTGACGGAAGGTCTGGAAGTAATCTGCGACGCCGCTCCGGAAGGCAGCGCTGATCTTCAGGCCGCCGGCAAAGAGCGGCGCTGCAGCTTCCGGCTCCGAACCGATCAAGGCGAGTTTGAAGCACGGTCGGTCATTCTGGCGACCGGAGCGGCGCATGCCAAGCTGGGAGTGCCAGGGGAAGAAGAACTGACGGGGGCGGGCGTTTCTTATTGTGCGACTTGTGACGGGGCCTTTTTTCGAGGCAAAACAGTAGCCGTGATCGGAGGCGGGGATGTTGCCGTAGAAGACGCCGTTTACTTGGCAAAGCTCTGCAAAAAGGTCTATCTGATCCATCGCCGTGATGAACTCCGCGCGGCGGCGATCCTGCAGGCGGCTTTGAAAACGCTGGACAACGTTGAAATTATGTGGGATACGGTGGTAGACGAAATCAAAGGCGAAGGCCAGGTGAACGGGCTTCAGGTCAAGAATGTCAAAAGCGGCAAGGCTGCCGCCCTAGAGGTGGAAGGCGTTTTTGTGGCCGTGGGGCTTATTCCCAATACGGAAGTCTTCCGTGAGACAGTCCCTTGTAACGACCAGGGTTATATCATAGCCGGAGAAGACTGTGCCGCTCAGGTGCTGGGGATATTTGCGGCGGGAGACGTGCGGACGAAAAAAGTCAGACAGATCATTACCGCTGTCGCTGACGGCGCCTGTGCGGTAGCAGGGGTGCAGCGTTATCTGGCGGACTGCTGAGTGAGCTGAAGAAGGCGGTAAATGTTGCGAAAATATTAAGGAAGGCAGAACGTTACTGCCTTCCTTTGTTTGTTCTATAGGAAAGTGCTCCTGCAAGAGTGAAAAGCGAGCTTGCTCGCTTTTTTATTCTATAGGAAAGTGCTCCTGTAAGAGTGAAAAGCGAGCTTGCTCGCTTTTTTATTATGTAAGAGCCGCTTCCATAGTACTGATGCCATGCGGCCTAAGCACAATTTCCAGAAAAAAGCATTAAAAGAGCCGCTGTCGAATATTGACAAGCTTAAGAAATAGTGTTATATTTGTTAATGTACGTAACATATTTGTAATATTTATTAATTTTTACAATTAAACATGCTGTAAGGCGGAATGAGGTTAAGATGAAATCAGGCAGATTAAGAATTGCCGCATGTGCTTTAACTGCAAGTATAGCGATCAGCAATATATACATAACAGCTCAGGCCGGAAAAGTAACGGCCTTGCCTTCGGCCGGCATAGATTATACTTTGGGCGGGAATACCTCTTCACTCAAGGATATGCAGGACGAGAGCAAGGAGGTGGCCGGAAAGCCCCAGGAAGATGTGAGGACGGCGACGCCTTCGCCGGGCGTGACGGCATCACCTACCGCTTCACCTTCCCCACAAGTAAGCAGCCAAGGAGCCGGTCAGGAACAGGGCGAGAAGATAATTGAAGAGACAAGGGAAGCGACTTCGGAAAAGCCCTTAAAAGAAAAAGAAAAAGAGTTGACGGCCAAGCGGGAAGAAGAAGGATTTAAGAGTTTGGTTATCGCTGATGTAAATGATTATGTCAATATCCGTAGTATTCCCAACGAAGACGGGGAGATCCTAGGGAAACTCTATGATGAGTCGGTTGGTACTTTTATATCGGAAACCGACGGCTGGTATGAGATTACATCCGGCACGGTGACCGGCTATGTGAAAAGCGAGTACTGTGTGACCGGCGACGAGGCGGTAGCCCTTGCTAAGGCGGTAGGTACTAGGATCGCAACAGTGACGACGACGACCCTTAAGGTAAGGGAAGAACCGGGGACGGATGCAGTGGTGCTGGGTCTGGTTCCGGATGCGGACGAGCTACTGGTGACCGAGGAAATGGGCGACTGGATCAAGGTGAATATTGAAGAAGGTGACGGCTATGTTTCCGCGGATTTTGTGACTTTATCCACTGAATTTGTCCAAGCGGAGTCCAGAGAAGAGGAAGAGGCGAGACTGGCGAAGGAAGCGGCGGATCGCCGAGCTGCCCAGGAAGCGGCAGCCAAGGCATCCAAGAAGCCAGCTTCTTCTCAGAACGCGGAAGTCCCGACCGTATATGTGAGCGGCGGCGGGAGTGCCCTGGGGAATGATGTAGCGAACTATGCCTGTCAGTTTGTCGGCAATCCTTACGTATATGGCGGAAGCAGCTTGACGAACGGTACCGATTGTTCCGGCTTTGTTATGAGCGTATATGCTAATTTCGGTGTCAGCCTGCCACATTCTTCATCGGCTGACAGAAATGTCGGTTCGGCCGTGGACGGTATCGCCAATGCGCAGCCGGGAGATATAATATGCTATTCAGGGCATGTCGGTATCTATATCGGCAACGGCCAGATCGTGCATGCGTCAACGTCAAAGACAGGGATCATAATATCCAATGCTACCTACCGGTCGGTACTTTCGGTCAGGCGGATATTCTAAGGATCAGGAGCAGCCGGACAGGATAATCAGGATAATATAATATAAAGGCCCGGCTGCGGAAGCAGCCGGGTTTTATAGTACCTTGTACAACATACACAAAGTCTGGGAAAAAAGACAAATCAGTCATAGCCGGAAACAAGATATGACAAGCAACTTATCCACAGGCATAGTCGATGAAAACCAACGAATATATACTTATACACGAAGTTATCCACTTTATCCACGGTAAAAGCGTCAGATTCTGTCGATGATCAGCGCCCTAGAACAGAACAGAGGTTTTGTGAGGTTTTGATAAAAATAGAAAATCCGGGAAAAACTCTTAAAAATCTATTGACTTTTAAGAAGTCTAAAATATAAAACGCTATATCCAAATTGTTGCAAAACAGTGGGATATTGTGATATAATGTACGCAAATAAGTTGAGGGTAAGACCACGGCTTTAGCTTATTAAGACATGATGAAAGGATGAGACTATGAGATTTATAATTAGCGGGAAGAATATTGATATTACGCCCGGCCTCCGCAGCGCCGTTGAGGACAAGATCGGCAAGCTGGAGAAGTATTTTAAGCCGGATACAGAGGTTCATGTGACCTTGAGCGTAGAAAAGGAGAGGCAAAAGATAGAAGTTACGATTCCGGTGAAAGGGAACATCATCCGTTCTGAACAGGTCAGCAGCGATATGTATGTGTCAATAGACCTAGTGGAGGAAATCATTGAAAGACAGCTGAAGAAATATAAGAACAAGTTAGTGGATCAGAAGCAATCAGGCAGCTATTTTAAGCAGGATTTTATTGAGAAAGAATTTATGGATGAGGAAGAGATCAAGATCATCCGCTCCAAGAAGTTTGACATTAAGCCGATGTATCCAGAAGATGCCTGTATCCAGATGGAACTGCTGGGTCACAATTTCTTTATTTTCTGTAATGCGGAAACTGACCAGGTAAATGTCGTGTATAAAAGGAAAGGAAATACATATGGCTTGATAGAGCCGGAGATCTAAAGCGGATACTACGTGCTTGCGGGGTTCTGGTTCAGTTTATAACAGACTGGTCTGAATGAAAGGAATTAGCTTTGAGCCAGATAAAAGGGAACAAGATTAAGATCGGCATTATTGATAACGGCGTGGATGAAACCTTTTTATTTTCGCCCTTGCAGCACAGTGTACATTTTACTGAAGAAAATGGCGATGATTACCCGCAAAAGCGGGACGGCTTCAGCTATGAATTTAAACATGGAACCATCTGTGCCTTGATTATCCAGCAAAACTGCCCTGACAGCAGGCTCAGCAGCATCAGGATATTAAATGACCGCGGCAAAGGCTCACTGGACAGCATCGCTCCGGCGCTGGAATGGTGCCTGCAGAAAGAAATATATCTGGTGAATGTAAGTCTTGGCACGACCCACTATGCCGACAGGGACAAGCTGAAGCGGCTGATCAACGCATATACCGCGAAGGGCATGTTCATTGTTGCTGCGACGGCCAATAACGGCTTCGTATCTTACCCGGCCTCGTTTTCCAATGTAATCGGGGTGGCAGCTACTAAACCCCGGCAAAATGACAGCGTGCGTGCGGCAGCGCAAAAGGGGGTGGATCTGACGGCTTATGTCAGTCCGGAGATAGCCAGTAAGAAAGAGCCGCTCCCGGTGATGACCTGTAACAGTTATGCTACGCCTTATATCACAGCCTTGGCCGGGAAGATTCTCCTTGAGCAGCCAGCAGTAGCTAAGATGAGTGTTTTTACCTTAAAACAGAAGCTGATCAAGCTCTGCGGCGGCCGGCCAAAGGGAGAGCCGTATTATGCTCCTGACTGGATGCTTTCAGCCTGGATTGACAAGGCAGAAAGACCAGAGGAGTCGATAGGGAGCGTCGATGGTTTTAAGATATACAGCGGTGAGGATCAGTTGTGCCGGCCGGAAATCGATACCCTGATATTTTACGATTACGACAAAGCTAGACACGGGAATTATTCCCAAACGGGTAAGAATGTACTGTATTTAGGCGATAAGAAGATAGATTCTGCCCACTGTCCGGCGGATCGTTTTTATTGGGACCGGTATCGGAAAGCCGAGCAGATCATAGATACGGAAAAAAGACAGGGCGTACTGCAATTACCCGTTATTGTGTGCCTAGCGGCGGAGCCGATTAAGCTGCTTTCGGTACTGGTACAGCTGAAAACCCGGTTTAAACGGGACGGCTACCAGATATATGCAGTTAGCGATCTGATTGAAAGTGTATTACATAATTTGGAATATATACCGGTAGAACTGCTGCATAACAAGCCGGACAAATTAGATGATTTCCTGTATTGGCAGACATACTACCGGCAGTCCGATGCCATTTTGATCGGCTTGTCCGCGCAGGGGGAGGAGCATTTAGCCGCTTACCGGGAACAGGCCGACATGACGGTGTCATTGAACTATATGGAAAAAGGCGTTCGAACTGAGATTCGGTGCGACGGGAAAATAAAAAAACGATCAGATGCAGAAAATCTTGATATCGATGTCTTATATCAGGATATTATGTGGTTGTTTGCGGAGGCGGAAGACAGCTTGTAGCATAGAGCACACGGCCGGCTTAAATCAGAGATAAGCATGTAGATGTGCATTTATTGAGGGAGATTTTCATATATTCAGAATAACAAGTTATCTTATATGAGGGATATATGAAGGCGGATATAAAGAAAACGGTACTACTGTTCAGCATGGTGGCGGCAGCGGCATTTTTTGTCGTGTCAGGGCGGCAGAGGGTGGAGGAGGCCGGTAGGGGGGAACGGTATTCCCCCGGAGAAGCAGTTTTGGTATCTGCGGATGATACATATATAAAATGGGTGGATTTCAATGTGTCTTATGAAGCTCTCTGCGCGGCATATGACCTGGATGTGGAGAGCTACGACAAGCCGGTGCATCTCAACTGGATTGAGCTATTGGCCTACGTTGGCGCCAAGAACGGCGGCAGTTTCAGCCGAAGTTCGGTCAGCTTAATCAAAAAGCTGGCAGACGAACTGACGGCGGGTGAGGTCACATTGGCAGAGCTGACTAAGGATATGGAGTATTATAACTATTATTACGAAGCTTATGAAGCAGTCCTAGGCGGCATGGTCGGTGAGTACGAAATAGAGGACCAGCTGGAGAACGGCCGGAAAGTCTGGAAGAAATTCTACGGTTTAAAAGCGTTCCTGCCAATAGCCCAGGGTTTTCCCTACAGCGATTATGATGATTTTGGTTCTTCACGCAGCTATGGGTTCCGGCGGACCCATCTGGGTCATGATATGATGGGCCAGATCGGCACGCCCATCGTAGCCATCGAATCAGGCTATGTTGAAGTCTTAGGGTGGAATCAGTACGGCGGCTGGCGGATCGGGATCAGGAGCTTTGATAAGAAGCGGTACTACTATTATGCTCATCTAAGGCAGAATTACCCGTATTTTACCGGACTTAAGGAGGGCAGCGCCGTCACGGCGGGAGATGTCATCGGCTACATGGGGCATACCGGCTACAGCACCAAAGAAAACACCAACAACATCAAAACCGTTCATCTCCACTGGGGTCTCCAGTTGATATTTGACGAATCTCAAAAAGAAAGTGATAATGAAATCTGGATTGATTGCTATGCGCTTACCCGTTTCCTATACAAGAACCGCTCGCAAACGGAAAAAGTGCCGGATACTACCGACTGGACCCGGATCTTCCAGATGAAAGATCCGGCGGTGCTTCAGTGGAAGAAAGATTAAAGCTGTGTTATAATAATGTGACCAATCCTGTCAAGCAAGGGAACCGTCATAAAGGAGACACAGATGAAGAATATCAGTCAAAGCTTGGCCTTTCAGGGGCAGTGGCGCAGCTATCAGGCACGGGTATTGGATCAGGCCGCTGCCCATATGAAGGACGGGAAAATCCACATCGTCGCGGCGCCGGGCTCCGGCAAGACCACCCTAGGGATCGAACTGATCCGTCGTCTCGGAGCGCCCTGCCTGATCCTCTCCCCCAGCATCAATATCCGGGATCAGTGGATAGCTAGGATCAAAGCGGCTTTTTTGGTTCCGGGAACGGATGCCGCCGGCCTTCTTTCCGTAAGCTTAAAGGATGTAGCTCCGATCACAGCTATTACTTACCAGGCCCTGCACAGCTGCATCAGCCGTTATCGCGGCCAGGAAGAAGTCGAGGGCAGTGATGAGCCGGAAACGGACAAGTCTGAAACGGACAAGCTGGTTACGGAGACCGTGGATTATTCCGACTTTGACTTTTTTGCCACGGTAAAAGCCGTCGGCATCCAGACCATCTGCCTAGATGAAGCCCACCATCTGCGCAGTGAATGGTGGAAGGCGCTGGAAGAAATGATGAAAAAGCTGACCGGCGTCAGAGTAATCTCCCTGACCGCCACGCCACCCTATGACTCCACGCCGGCTGAGTGGGAGCGTTATAACAGTCTGTGCGGACCTATCGATGAAGAGATCATTGTCCCAGAGCTGGTGAAGGAAGGGAGCCTCTGCCCGCACCAGGATTATGTGTATTTTAATATGCCGACTAAGGAAGAAGAAAAGGCCGTGCGGGCTTTCCGTACCGGTGCGGCACGGATGATGGAGCGCCTGCTGGCCTCCCGGGAATTAGCTGATGTGGTTAAAACCCATATCGGCTTAAGCAATCCGCTGGCACACGCCGACCAGCTCCTTGACGATCCGGCTTATCTGACTTCCCTTCTAATTTACTTACAAAATGCCGGCATCCCCTTTTCCAAAGAACTGATCCGCCTGCTGGGAGCTAGGGGGCAGCTGCCCGCTATGTCGCCCCGCTACATGGAGAAGCTGTTGCAGGGCGTGCTTTATGACGATCAGGACAGCTTTCTATGCGATAAGATTTATCGGGAGCAGCTGATTGCCGAATTGAAGGCGGAGAGCATGATCCAGAGAAACAAAGTCAGCATGGCCAACCAAGAAAGTGTCAACAAGCTGCTGCGGACCAGCAAAGGGAAGATCAAGAGTATCATAGAGATAATCAAAGCCGAGCAGCAAAACTTGGGTGAAGAACTGCGGCTGTTGGTACTGACTGACTACATCAAAAAAGAAATGCTACCTGCCGTCGGCGATCCGGCCAAACCGGTGAACGAGCTGGGTGTCGTTCCTATATTTGAAAATATCCGCCGCGAGCTGGCCGGCTTAGGCGATCTGCGGTTAGGTGTTCTCAGCGGCAGCGTGGTCATCATCCCCGCCGCCGCGAAAGAGACTTTGGAGAACCTCTTTGCGGCGCGACAGATTAAAGGCAGTATAAAGGAATGTGGGGCACCCGGTTTTTACCTAGTCACCGTCTCCGGCACGGAGCATACCGCCTCAGCACTGCTGACCGAGCTGTTCGGTCAAGGTTTCATCCGGATCCTGATCGGAACCAAGTCGCTGCTCGGTGAAGGCTGGGATTCACCCAGCATCAACAGCCTGATCTTAGCTTCCTTTGTCGGCTCCTTTATGCTCAGCAACCAGATGCGGGGCAGGGCGATCCGGACCATGAAAAACAACCCCGGCAAGGTCAGCAATATCTGGCATCTCATCTGTATGGAGCCGAGAGCCCTTTTGCAGGGACGGTCAGCAGAGGACAGTGAGGACTACCGGAACAGGAACCGTGCCATGGGTGAAGAATCCGAGGATTTCGTAACATTAAAAAGACGGTTTGAAGGTTTTCTTGGGGTTCATTATGACGAGGCTGTCATTGAAAACGGACTTGAGCGCCTAAGCTTTATCCAGCCGCCTTACAGCAATAATCGGATAAATACCATCAATCAGTCGATGTTAAAACTGGCTGCTGACCGACCAGCACTCCGAAAGCGCTGGGATGAAAGCCTTGCTGTTCTGGAAAAAATGGAGATTGCTGACGAAGTAGGTGTCAATAAGAGCATGATCCGGCCCGGCATGCTTGCTGTTAATGTGCTGATTTTGACCGTGCTGATAGTTTTTATCCGATTGTTTTCGGATTATTTACCGATAGATCTGATACTGATTATCTTTTTATTATATAAATTTATCAATCTAATCTCGCCTTCGCGCCGGAACCGCAGCATCGGTAAAGCCATTTTGCGGGCGCTTCAAAAAGGCGGCCATATTACCGATCGGAATGTCGATGTAAAAGTTGAATCAGGCATTAAAAAATTAGAATCGGTACTCTCCTTTATCTATCTGAAAGGCGGTACATTACGGGATAAAACGGTCTTTGCCGAGACGGTGGAAGAATTTTTTGCGGAAGTGGATAACCAGCGCTATCTGTTACGTAGTAGCAAGAAAGTCTCGATTCTGTGCAAATATTTCTGTATGCCCGAGTTGTTCGCCAGACGCCACGAAGACGGTGAGATTTTCTTGGCAGAAATCAAGAAAGTACTGGGCCCCTATGAGATGATTTACACCAGAAGCGCAGAAGGCCGCAAGATTCTGTTGGAAGCACGGTTCAGAGCCTTTAGTAATGTCAACAATATATTGTTGCGAAGGAAGAAGGTCAAGAGGGCTTTTGACTGAAATATGCGCCCAACATGTTCCAATGCGGCTCCGGCGCTTTCGTCATTGCCAAAAGGCATTACCTGTGATATAATTAATGTTGCTGACAATGATAAAAAATTAACAATCTACAATAATATTATATATGGAGGAAATAAAATGGCTAAAAAAGTAGTATTAGCAGGCGCATGCCGTACCGCGATCGGAACCATGGGCGGAACTCTCAGTACCACCCCGGCGGCCGAACTGGGCGCGATCGTCATCAAAGAAGCATTAGGCAGGGCAGGTGTTGCTCCCGAAGCGGTTGATCAGGTATATATGGGCTGTGTCATCCAAGCGGGTCTTGGCCAGAATGTTGCCCGTCAGGCGATGATCAAAGCCGGTTTGCCCGTCGAAGTTCCTGCCGTGACCGTCAACGTAGTGTGCGGCTCCGGCCTTAACTGTGTCAACATGGCGGCCCAGATGATTATGGCCGGTGAAGCCGATATCGTTGTCGCTGGCGGCATGGAAAACATGTCGATGGCTCCCTACGCCCTTCCACAGGCGCGTTTCGGATACCGGATGAATAATGCGACGATGGTAGATACTATGGTAAACGATGCCTTATGGGACGCTTTTAATGATTATCATATGATCCAGACAGCAGACAATATCTGCAATGATGAAAGGTGGAACCTTTCCCGTGAAGAGCTGGACGAGTTCGCCCTTGCCAGCCAGAAAAAAGCCACAGCGGCACAGAACAACGGTGCTTTTGATAAAGAAATCGTTCCGGTGGAAGTCAAGAAGAAAAAAGAAGTCATTATTTTTAACAAGGATGAAGGCCCCCGTGCCGACTCCAGCATAGAAGCCCTGACGAAGCTGCGTCCGATCAATAAAGACGGCAAGGTAACCGCCGGCAATGCCTCCGGTATCAATGACGGCGCTGCCGCCATTGTCGTCATGAGTGAAGAAAAAGCCAAGGAACTTGGCGTAAAACCGATGGCAACCTGGACAGCCGGAGCCTTAGCCGGCGTTGATCCGTCCATTATGGGCATCGGCCCCGTTGCCGCGACGAAGAAAGTCATGGCAAAGACCGGCTTGAAAATAGAAGATTTTGACATTATTGAAGCCAATGAAGCTTTTGCGGCTCAGTCGATTGCCGTCGGCCGTGACCTTGGTATTGATGTGGAGAAACAGCTGAACCCTAACGGCGGAGCCATTGCGCTTGGACATCCTGTCGGCGCCAGCGGCTGCCGTATCTTAGTCACGTTGCTGCATGAGATGGAAGCAAAAGATGCCAAGACCGGCCTGGCTACCCTGTGTATTGGCGGCGGCATGGGCTGTGCCACGGTAGTTACCAGAGATTAGGATTAGATATTATATAATAAGGAGACGTAACTATGGATTATGTACTGTATGAGCAAAAGGGCATGGTCGGCATCATCACCATCAGCCGTGAAAAAGCCCTGAATGCGTTAAACTCCGTCGTACTGGAGGAACTGAACCAGACCCTGAATGCCGTGAATCAAAGCGAGGTCAGATGCCTCATCCTGACCGGTGCCGGAGAAAAATCCTTTGTGGCCGGCGCGGACATCGGTGAAATGAGCACCCTGCCCAAAGTGGCCGGGGAAGTGTTCAGCAAAAAGGGCAACGAAGTATTCCGCCGCATCGAAACCTTCCCGATCCCGGTGATTGCTGCTATTAACGGCTTTGCCTTGGGCGGCGGCTGTGAGATCGCGATGAGCTGTGACATCCGGATCTGCTCGGACAATGCCGTTTTTGGACAGCCTGAGGTCGGGCTGGGGATTACTCCCGGCTTTGGCGGGACGCAGCGGCTGGCACGGCTGGTAGGTCCGGGGATGGCCAAACAGATGATCTTTACCGGCAGAAATATCAAAGCCGACGAAGCATACCGGATCGGCTTGGTCAATGCCGTATGTGCGCCGGGAGAATTGCTTCCGATGGCCGAGAAGATGGCCGAGACTATTGCGAAAAATGCCCCTATTGCCGTCCGTAACAGCAAGAAAGCCATCAACGATGGCCTAGATCTGGATATGGATGCCGCAATCGTAGTAGAAGAGAAGCTGTTCGGCGATTGCTTTGAAACCTATGACCAGGTCGAGGGAATGAAGGCGTTTATGGAAAAGAGAAAAGTGGAAGCTTTCTTAAATAAATAATAATGCGAAGAGATTTCAATAAATTTTAGGAGGATACAGAATGAAAGTAGGAGTTATCGGCGCGGGAACCATGGGTTCAGGAATTGCACAGGCGTTTGCGCAGACGCCGGGTTATGAAGTGTATCTTTGTGATATTAACGAAGAGTTTGCGGCCAATGGAAAGAAAAAGATTGCCGGCGGTTTTGAAAAGAGGGTTGCCAAGGGGAAGATGGAGCAGGCCGATGCCGATGCCATCCTAGCGAAGATCACTACCGGCGTGAAAACGATCTGTACGGACTGCGACTTGATCGTGGAAGCGGCTTTGGAAGTCATGGATATCAAAAAGCAGACCTTTAAGGAACTGCAGGACATCTGCCCGAAGGAATGCGTTTTTGCCACGAATACATCCTCTCTTTCGATTACGGAAATCGGTGCCGGCCTTGACCGTCCGGTAATCGGCATGCATTTCTTTAATCCGGCTCCGGTTATGAAACTGGTAGAAGTGATTGCGGGAATCAACACTCCCGATGAAATGGTGGCCAAGATCAAGGGCATTACCGAAGAAATCGGTAAGACCCCGGTCCAGGTCAATGAGGCTCCCGGATTCGTAGTCAACCGGATCCTGATCCCGATGATCAATGAAGCTGTCGGCGTGCTGGAAGCAGGCGTAGCCAGTGTGGAAGATATTGATGCCGCGATGAAGCTGGGTGCCAACCACCCTATGGGTCCCCTGGCCCTGGGCGACTATATCGGGCTGGACATCGTACTGGCGATTATGGAAGTCCTCTTGACCGAGACTGGCGATCCTAAGTACCGCCCGGCCGGCCTGCTTAAGAAAATGGTTCGCGGCGGCTTGTTAGGCGTTAAAACCGGTGCCGGATTTTATGATTATTAATAGCGCGGGCACAAGATATTTAGATTATCTAGAGTGAATTGTAAAGCATGACATAGATGAAATATAAAGTATTATGAATGAATAAAGCATTATTAATAAAGAAATAAGAAGAAACAAGATCTGTAAGACATGACAATGGAGGATATAATATCATGAATTTTATGTTAAGCAAAGAACATGAAATGCTTCGTACGCTCTATAGAGAGTTTGCGGAAAAAGAAGCTAAACCGCTGGCTCAGGAAGTGGACGAGACCGAAGAGTTTCCCCGTGGCACGACGGAAAAGATGGGCAAGATCGGTTTCTTAGGGATACCGGTTCCTAGGGAATACGGTGGACAGGGCTGTGATCCGCTGGCCTACGCCATGTGCGTGGAAGAACTCTCTAAGGTCTGCGGGACGACCGGTGTTATCGTGTCTGCCCATACCTCGCTCTGCTGTGACCCGATCCAGACCTATGGCACCGAAGAGCAGAAACAAAAATATCTTGTTCCCTTAGCAAAGGGCGAGAAATTAGGCGCTTTCGGACTGACGGAGCCCGGAGCTGGCACTGATGCCCAGGGTCAGCAGACCAAGGCGGTGCTGGAAGGTGACGAATATGTACTAAACGGCTCCAAGATCTTTATCACTAACGGCAAGGAAGCTGACGTATATGTCATTTTTGCTATTACCGGCGTGGTGACCGATGCAAGAGGCCGGACCAAGAAAAATATCTCCGCTTTTATCGTAGAAAAAGGAACCCCTGGCTTTTCCTTTGGAACCAAGGAAAAGAAAATGGGCATCCGCGGATCTTCCACATATGAGCTGATCTTTACCGACTGCCGCATCCCCAAGGCCAACCTGTTGGGACAGGAAGGCAAAGGCTTTGGCATCGCGATGCATACCTTGGACGGAGGCCGTATCGGCATTGCCGCTCAGGCACTCGGCCTGGCCGCCGGCGCCTTGGAAGCTACCATAGCTTATGTACAGGAAAGAAAGCAGTTCGGCAAGCCCATCAGCGCCTTCCAGAACACCCAGTTCCAGCTGGCTGATATGGCTACCAAGGTAGAAGCCGCCCGGTTATTGGTATATAAAGCGGCAGTTGCCAAGGCAACGCAGAAGAATTACTCCTTCGAAGCAGCCCAGGCTAAGCTCTATGCCGCCGAGGTCGCTATGGAAGTTACCACCAAGGCTGTCCAGCTGCACGGCGGTTATGGCTATACAAGGGAATATGACGTGGAACGGATGATGCGTGATGCCAAGATCACGGAAATCTATGAAGGAACCTCCGAGGTTCAGAAGATGGTTATTTCAGCGGCAATCCTGAAATAGTCCTGTCATAATGAAAATCAGGCTTCCCATTTAATTTAATAAAGTTATTGTCTTTAAATAAATAACAGTACAAAGTAAGGAGAGAATACAATGAAAATCGTTGTTTGTATTAAACAGGTACCCGATACCAAGGGCGGCGTCAAGTTTAACCCCGATGGTACGCTGGATAGAGGCGCGATGCTGACGATCATGAATCCCGATGATAAGGCGGGTCTGGAAGCAGCATTGAGACTGAAAGATGAGTATGGGGCAGAAGTAACCGTTATCACCATGGGTCTTCCCAAAGCCGAGGACGTCCTCCGGGAAGCAATTGCCATGGGCGCCGACAAAGGCGTTCTGGTTACCGACAGAGTGCTAGGCGGCGCGGATACTTGGGCGACCTCCCAGACCCTTGCCGGTGCCATCCGTAACCTCGAATATGACCTCATCATTACCGGCCGCCAGGCGATCGACGGCGATACCGCCCAAGTCGGCCCGCAGCTTTCCGAGCATCTGAACATCCCGGTGATTTCTTACGCGCAGGATATTAAGATAGATGAGAGTAGCAAGACCGTAACCGTACAGCGCCAGTATGACGACAGATATCACATCCTCAAGACCCAGATGCCCTGTCTGATCACCGCCTTAGCCGAGTTAAACGAGCCCCGTTATATGACCCCCGGTGGTATCTTCGATGCCTGCAAAGCAGAGATTACCGTATGGGGAAGAGACAAGCTTAACGGCGTTGAAGATTCCAACCTCGGCCTCAAGGGTTCCCCGACCCAGATTGCCAAGGCTTCCGATAAGGTCAGAAAAGGCGCCGGCGAAAAAGTGAGTCTGGATCCGGCGGCATCGGTTGATTATATCATCGGCAAATTAAAAGAAAAACATGTAATATAACGGGAAGAGGTGAATGAGATGAATGGTGTTACAAATAACATTGAAGAATATAAGGGCGTATTTGTCTTTGCCCAGCAAGTTGACAATGTCGTCAGCGGGATTGCCTTGGAACTGATCGGCAAGGGGAAGAGCCTGGCGGCTGATCTGAACACGGAAGTAACCGCGGTTCTGGCCGGCAGCGGCATCAGGGACCAGGCTGACCGTCTGGCCGCCTATGGTGCCGACAAGGTCATCCTGATTGATGACCCAGAACTAAAAGAATACCGCACTGAGCCTTATACCCATGCGCTCGCTTCGGTAATCGAAAAATACAAACCGGAGATTTTTCTGGTCGGCGCAACGGCTATTGGTCGTGACTTGGCTCCGCGCGTATGCGCGAGGGTTCATACCGGTCTGACGGCTGACTGTACCCAGCTGGACATCGGCGATTTCCCGATCAACCCGATTCCTGGCAAAGAGCAGAAACACAATCAGCTGCTGATGACCCGTCCGGCCTTTGGCGGCAATACCATAGCGACCATTGCCTGTCCGGATTACCGTCCGCAGATGGCGACGGTCCGCCCTGGTGTTATGCAGAAGCTTCCTAAGAATGAAGGGGCTAAAGCAAATATTGAAGAGTTTAACCCGGGATTTGCCCCCAACCACAATTATGTAGAAATCATGGAAGTAGTCAAATCGGTAGCCGATGTGGTCGATATCATGGATGCTAAGATCCTTGTTTCTGGCGGCCGTGGTGTCGGCGGCCCGGAGAATTTCTATATGCTGGACGACCTAGCCAAAGCGATCGGCGGGACGGTAAGCTGTTCCCGTGCTGTCGTGGATGCCGGCTGGAAGCCCAAGGACATGCAGGTAGGCCAGACCGGTAAGACGGTTCGCCCGAATCTTTATATCGCAGTAGGGATATCCGGTGCAATTCAGCATCTGGCCGGCATGGAAGAGTCGGATATGATCATAGCCATCAATAAAGATGAGACGGCACCGATTTTTGAAGTGGCTGACTATGGCATAGTCGGGGATTACAGGAAGATATTGCCGGCATTGACGGAAAAGCTGGCGGCGGAGATTGCCGCAAAAGAAAAATAAGGGCATAAGCAAAGCCTTATAAAGCTGATTAAAGTGCGGATTATTTTAGGATAAGACGCACTTTTTGGATTCTGATTGGAGGTGTAATATGGCAGTGGTGACTTTAGGCAAAACAGGAATCAGAACGGACAAAAACGGATTTGGTGCTTTACCGATTCAGCGGGTTACGATGGAGTATGCCGGGAAATTGCTGCGAAAGGCATATGACGCGGGCATTACTTATTTCGATACGGCGCGGTCTTACAGTGACAGTGAGGAAAAGATGGGGGCTGCTTTAGCGGATGTCCGTCAGAATATTGTGATTGCTACGAAGACACCGGCGACGTCGGCAGCGGACTTCTGGCGGGATCTGGCGACTAGCCTGCGGTGCTTAAAGACAGACTATCTTGATCTGTATCAGTTTCACAATCCGGCTTTCTGCCCCCGGCCGGGGGATGGGAGCGGGCTCTATGAAGCTATGCTGGAAGCCAAGGAGCAGGGCAAGATCCGTTACATCGGGATTACGAATCATCGTCTGGCGGTAGCCAAGGAGGCGGTGGAATCGGGTCTGTATGATACTTTGCAGTTTCCCTTCAGCTATCTGGCGGCTGATAAGGATGTGAAGCTGGCTGAGCTGTGTCGGGAGAAGGAAGTCGGGTTTATTGCCATGAAAGCTCTGTCCGGCGGACTGATTACCCGTTCGGATGCGGCCTATGCCTGGCTTAACCAGTATGAACAGGTTTTGCCGATCTGGGGTATACAAAGAGAGGCGGAGCTGGATGAGTTTATCGGATACATAGGAAAGCCTCCGGTGCTCACGGCGGAGCTTCAGGAAATCATCGAGCGGGACCGTGCGGAACTGGCCGGGAACTTTTGCCGGGGGTGTGGTTACTGCATGCCTTGCCCGGCAGGGATCCAGATCAATAACTGTGCCCGTATGTCGCAGCTGATCCGGCGCAGCCCGTCAGCTTTCTGGTTGAGCGAAACCGGACAGCAGATGATGGGACAGATTGCGCAGTGTAAGGAATGTGGACAATGCCGGACGAAATGTCCTTATGGGCTCAACACCCCGCGGCTGCTTAAGGATAATTGGGCGGATTATCAGGATATTCTGGCCGGCAGGACGGACATTTAAGACGGTCGGAAAAAGCTTAAGATTTCTCTTTTTCTGCTCATGGCGTCGTCGTAGCCCTGCCGCATCTTTTGACGGATGCCTTCGGGTGTGAAGTTGAAGGTATTTATGAGGCTCTTTAAGCTTTCTTCGTCTTTAGGAAAGAAGTGAAGGAAGCGGACATCGGGGAATTGTTCTGTGGGCAGTTGATAATCGCTTTCGAGATTTATTACCAAAAGATGGCGGTATCCATCCCGGTAAAGCGGGAGGATCGGGACATTGTCATTTAGGCCGCCGTCTACGTAGACGCTGCCTTCAATTGTGATATCGGGGAAAACAAGCGGGATGGCGGATGATGCCAAGATGATGTCTTCGGCGGTCTTTTCGTCGTATTCATTTACTTTAAAGTACTGTACCGCCGTGACCGCGGACAGGGCTCTGATAAAAAGCGCGGAAAAGGCTTTATTTAATATACTTTGTGCCGAGTAAGACTTGGCGAGCCGGTAAAGAAATGCCGGTTTTTTTATGCGGCTGGCAGTGGCATAGAAGACTGTCTGGCTGGAGCTGATAGCGGATAGGTCGGCGTAGTTATGAATCAGCTCTTTGATGCCGGCGTTGGAAAACCAGCCATTGTACGCGTCTTGGCGGCATTTTTTGAGGACGCTTTCAGGCATGTCGTTTGGCTGCAGGATCATGCGTTCATTGATGCTGCTCCAGGCACGGATGGCCTGGCTCAGTGAGCCGGTGCAGAACGCGGCGCCGTTCAGAGCGCCAGCGGAAGTTCCGGCAACGCCGGTGATGTGCCGGCTGACATCAAGCTTATCTAATGCTCTCCACACTCCTATCTGATAAGCACCCTTAGCGCCGCCGCCGCCGAGGACAATCCCTTTTTTTTCACTCATTCTATTATCCGATCTTATACTACCTCACTCATTTTTATGCGGACGGATTCGTTGCTATGACATGGGAATTGCTGTATTAGTACGCATAGTCGTAATTAATGTTTGCTACTTGTTGAATGTGGACATATAATATTATTTTAGATATTGTCTTAAATAAACATTAAATATGTTGATAAACAGTTTATGCATATGATATAATGTTACAAGCGATTAAGGAACAGTTCTAATTTCTGGCGAAGCGGCACTAATATTACTTGCATTAGTTAGCGGTTTTCGAAGTAAAATAAGCAATTTTTATTAATACAGAATTCTTATTACATATTAAGAGAATATGAATACAAGATGAAATGTTTATAAAAATAGAAATAATATTTTTGCAAGAAAAAGAACTAAAAACTTATTGTGTGTTTTTGTATATGTGATTATAAGTGATTATTGTGATTTAGAAAACAAAAGATGATTATGTAGGAGGTACGATATGTATCAGTGTGAAAAATGTGGCTGCAATCAAGAGACACAGGATTTCCAGGATAATTATGGTGTATGCCCGCAATGCGGCCATTATATGACTTTGAACTGCCATGAAAGGATCGGCATGGTTGCCGACGCGGGAAGCTTTAAAGAAATGTGGGAAAATGAAGGATTTAAGGATCCGCTGTCATTTCCCGGATATCAGCAGAAGTACCAGACGGCCACAGAAAAGACTGGCATTAAAGAGGCTGTCGTGGTTGGAGAGGCTAAAATCCAAGGAAACCGGGTCATGCTCGGGGTCATGGATACAAGATTTGTCATGGCCAGTATGGGGAGTACGGTCGGGGAAAAAATTACTAAGGTATTTGAATATGCCAAGGACAAGCACTTACCGGTAATCCTGTTTGTTGCTTCCGGAGGCGCGCGGATGCAGGAAGGGGTAGTCGCCTTGATGCAGATGGCCAAAACAGCTTCATCCGTATCGCAGTTCAGCCAAAACGGCGGTTTTTATATCAGTATTCTGACTAACCCCACAACCGGCGGTGTCAGCGCCAGTTTTGCCATGCTGGGTGACATCATCCTGGCGGAGCCCAATGCATTGATCGGCTTTGCAGGCAGAAGGGTGGTTGAGCAGACCTTGTATGAAAAACTGCCAGAGAATTTTCAAAAGGCAGAATATCTATTGGAAAACGGCTTTCTTGATGCGATTATAACCCGCAAGGAAACCCGTAGTACCTTGAATGAATTACTGGTCTTACATAATAATACCGTAGCTACCGGCAATAAGGAGGAGAAGGCATATGCTTGGCCTGTTTAAGAAAAATAAGGAAGTGGAGCCTTGGGACAGGGTGGTCAAGGCAAGAACTGTGGGACGGTTTACCAGCCAGGATGTCATAGAAAATGTGTTTGATTTCTTTTATGAACTCCACGGGGACCGCAATTATGGGGATGACAAGGCGATTTACGCCGGCCTGGCCAGATTAGGAGACTATCCGGTCACAGTAATCGCCCAGCAAAGGGGCAGGGATTATCCGGAAAAGATTGAAAGGCGTAACGGCATGGTCATGCCTGAAGGCTACCGGAAGGCATTAAGGCTGATGAAGCAGGCTGAAAAGTTCTCGCGTCCTATCATATGCTTTATAGATACTCCGGGGGCTTTTTCCGGCATGGAAGCGGAAAAACGTGGACAGGCTGAAGCGATTGCCAGAAATCTGTTTGAAATGTCCCAGCTGACGGTTCCGGTCATTTCCGTGATCCTTAGCGAAGGGGGAAGCGGCGGTGCCTTGGCGATGGGAGTTGCCAATGAAATCTATATGATGGAAAACGCTGTCTTTTCCGTTATCTCACCAGAAGGCTGCGCTTCGATATTATGGAAGGATGCGGCGCTTGCGCCTAAGGCGGCAAAAGACTTGAAAATAACGGCGGTCGATCTTAAGAGCCAGAATATCATTGACAAGATTATCCAGGAAGACGGCTCGCTGGAGCGGATCTGCAGCAACATCAGGAAATGCTTGGAAGAGAGTGTTAAAAGAATCTGCCGACTGACACCGGACGAGATCAGAGAGCAGAGAAGGCAAAAATTCAGAAATATCGGCTCCTAAGGCCCCGGATTCACGGACATGCCGCCGCCGATAAGGATTGGGCTATAAGGTTTCTTTTAGGTCGGTCCGCAGCTGTTCAAAGTAGCTGCGGTTTCTTCTATATATCCATCTAATTCCCTAAAACATCTCAAAAATATAATTTTATGTATTAAAAAAAGATTTGTATGTGCTTGAATGTGCTTTTTGTACAAATTGCACGCCTTTTAATTATGTATTTTTTGACAAAAATATGTCGGTTTTTAATTAAAACCGTAGAATAGACAAAAAATCTGTAGAATAAGCATAAGGTATTGTTATGTTTTGATGATAAAGTAAAATAAAATCATGGAATTTAATTTAAAAATACAAAGGAGGAAGAGAATGAAGACAAAAAGTAAGACAAAGGTGACGGCAAAATTCATGATCCTGATCATGACAATGGTATTTCTGCTGTCGTCAGCTATACCGGTGGGGGCGGCCGGAAGCCCGGCAGAATATGATCCGGATGCCGTTACCTATCGTAATGTAATGTATTACGGTGACTGGACGATCTGGGGGGAAAGCTTTTATCCGACCGAAATCCCGGCTGATCAGATCACCCATCTGAATTTTGCGTTCTTAGATTTTGATGAAAACGCCAATTTGGTATTTACGGATACGGATGCAGCCCTAAGTACGTCATTGGGCGTTCCGGGGGTGACATGGGGCGAGGCAAATGCTGGTATCTTATCGGTTCTCCAGCACGTAAGGGCCATGAATCCCAATCTGCGGATCGGTGTTTCCGTCGGCGGATGGACCAGGTCAGGTGATTTTTCGGTGGTAGCGGCTAATCCGGTTCTGCGTGCCAAACTTGTCAATAACATAGTTAAGTTTGTAAAGTACAACGATATGGATTTTGCTGATATCGACTGGGAGTATCCGGGTTCGGTGCGGGCACCTGAGTCAGATACTGACGAAGGAACTCTCCATTCAACACCGGCCGATAAGGCCAACTATATTCTTTTCCTGCAAGAACTGAGAGCGGCACTCGATGCCATGGGCGAAGAGCTTGACAGGGTGTATGAACTGTCGGTAGCGATTCCGGCTTCAGCGGCTCAGCTGAATACTTCGATTAATATTCCGGCTTTATTTGAGGTCGTGGACTTTGCCAATATTATGACTTATGATATGGCTGGGACATGGAATCCGATATCAGGTCATCATACCGCGCTCTATACCAATCCGAACGATCCTTATGCAAGCAGCGGCTTTTCCGTACATGACAGTGTAACCTATCTGCTGGACAACGGAGCAATTGCATCCAAGATCAACGTCGGCTGCGCTTTCTATACCAGAGGCTTTCCTAATGTTGCCGATGACGGCGGTGTGCCTGGTTTACCGGGATTATATGGGACGAATACCCCTTCCGGCAACTTCCTCAACGCCGGCAACTGGTCATACGGCAAATTTGACCAGCTTTATGCGGCATATCCGGGCTTAGAATATTACTGGGACAGTGCGGCACATGCCCCGTACTTGTATGATCAGAGTACCGGAGCCTTTTTCTCATTTGACGATGTTCATTCCGTAACGGACAAAGCGGAATATGTCAAAGAGCATAATCTTGGCGGTGTTATCAGCTGGCAGCAATCAGACGACCGGGCGACGGTGGCCGGAAGCGATGTCAGGGACGAACTGACCAGAGCTTTGAAAGAAGGACTGTTCGGCAGTGCGGATCTGACTGATTATGCTCTCAGCAATGCCAACATGGATGTGTCGGTTTCAATAGACGAGTTTTCTGCCAACAATCAGAACGGTTTCACCATTACCATTACCAATAATGCGGTATTAAATGAGACCGATCAGGTTCTGGCAGCAGTAGAAGCAAAGGCCAAAACAGTCAAATTGCCTAAGGTATATATCCTGTCAGCTTCCGGCGCGACCTTTTCAACCGCGCCCCAGTCACCGACAGTGTCCAATGAAAACGGCTACGGCGTTGTTGACGTTGCGGCACTTTATGCCAGCCGCTTTGTTCCTCCGAACAGTTCAATGAGCTTCCAGGTGCTGACAAACGGCGCGACGGATGTGTCAGACATTCAAAGTATAGAGCTGGCACAGCGGATTTCCACCGCCGGACCGGAAATCAGCCGGCAGGTTGTCTATGGCGGCGGTACTCCTGTTGATGCTAAGCCCGTTATTTCAGGAGCTGACGATGTAACGATTGAATTGGGTACGGCTTTTAATGCCAGGCAGGGAGTAACGGCGTCTGATCGGGAAGACGGCGATCTGACTGCGTCGATTCAAGTAAACGGTACAGTGGATATTGATACGGAGGGGGTTTACACCCTGACCTATAGCGTAAGCGACTCAGCGCTGCAGACGACAACCGTGACCCGCGACGTTACGGTGGCTGAAGAGGCTGACGTTGTCAATACACCTCCGGTTATTGCCGGGGCAACGAATAAGACGGTTAATATTGGGGACAGCTTTGATCCGCTGCTTGGCGTGAGTGCCAGTGATGCCGAGGACGGTGTTCTGACTTCCGCAATCGTAGTTACCGGTTCAGTCGATACGTCAGTGCCAGGCTCCTATAATCTGAGCTACGCGGTAACCGATTCCGATGGCGCAACCACAACGGCCTCCTGTGTAATCACGGTGGTTCCGACAGACAGTGATGAATATGACCCCAATAAGGTCTATGTGGCTGGTGATACCGCAGTATATAACGGCGTTACCTATAAAGCGAAATGGTGGATCCAGGGCGGCGGGACGCCTGACGTAAACCAGGCGTGGGAAAGAGTCGATGGCGGCGGAGAAGAAGCGGGAGATATTGAAGAATATAACCCGTCCAAAGTCTATGTAGGAGGCGATCAGGTTACATACCAAGGAAATACTTATGAGGCACAATGGTGGACGCAAGGTGATATACCGGGAAGTAACAGCGTCTGGGTGCTGGTCGAATAAGTAATCTGCCAGTAATAGAGACAAGCTGCTTAAAGTAATAATTAATCAAAGAATGTCAATAGGGCTGCGTACTGTTTAACTGGTACGCAGCTCTGTCTTTTATTCATTGTAAGGGCGTGGATGCTGATAAAGAGGACGTTTTGGTAGGGACAGGCTCGTTTTAACCTCCAGAAAACTCAGTTTAAGTTAATTAATTTGGCATGCAAAATGATGTCTCGCGGAATATCATTAACACATAAAACCGTAAAAAATACGAGAAAACCGTAAAATAGACAAGATGGATTGCAACTAATGTTAAAATGTGATATTGTAACATATACCAAAAATCATAGTAAGTACTTTAAGCACTTTACTAGATTAGCGGCAGCAGGGGCGGCACTAATCTGATAAGGGATTATAGATAATCGCCAAGTTTGATTATTTAATCAGGCCATGGCGAAGCTATCTGCGGAGGCTTAAATACAGGAGTAGCAGAGTATGGGAAGCCTGATCCAAGGAGAATCTGGTAATGGATATAACACAAAGTATAGCCGGTAACGGAAATAACTGCTATGTATTGTTTGTAAAGACGGGGAATGAAAAACGTGTGGCTGACCTATTAAAAATTAATAAATGCCTCGCTCCTTTTATACCGATGATTGAATATTATCATATCAGAAAAGGTAAAGAAGATAAGAGAATGAAAATATGCTTCAGAGGATATGTATTTATCAAAAGCAACTTGGAGCCTGACAATTTCATATATGTGATTGATCATTTCCGTCCTTTGACAAATGATATATTCAGAGTAGTAAATTATGGAGAGCCACTGGACATTGCTTTACACAATGAAGAATGTCTTATGCTTGACAATATCTTCGGTACCGATCATTGCCTACATGCTTCACAGGCTTTAGTGGTTGGGAACAGAGTCCACATTGTTTCCGGCGCCTTGCTTGGCATGGAAAGCGTTATTAAGAGAATAAGTCACCGAAGAAAAGAAGCAGTTTTAGAAATCGATTTTTTAGGAACTAAGAGGGAATTGTGGGTAGGATTGGAAATCTTGGAAAAAATATGAATACAGCAGAATGTATCAAAACTCGCAGAAGTATCAGAAATTTTTGTTCCGTATTACTGCCGCCGCCGATTACTGACAGAATCTTGGAGGCGGCTATATGGGCACCATCCGGAAAGAACGGACAGCCATGGAAATTTAAAGTTATTCATGATCAGGAAGTCATAAAACAGTTAGCATCTGTATCCAAGCATAAGCAATGGCTGGCCACGGCTCCCTGCTTGATTTTTCTCTTTTTAGATAAGAATAAATCCTATAATTATATTAAAGATGTACAGTCTTGTGGAGCATGCATGCAAAATATGCTGTTGTGTGCCCATTCTTTAGATATTGGAAGCTGTTGGGTAGGTGAGATCTTGGAGCATGAGCGGCAAGTTTACTCGATGTTAGCGATTAATGATGATCGGTTTGAACTTATGGGCATGGCGGCGTTCGGATATTACAGCGATTTAGTGCTTGATACTCGAAGAAAGTCATTGGACACTTTTCTTTTATGACATTTGAGATAAGGGATTATTATGGAGCCTATTGAAAACAGCATTGTATTTCCGAATGTACATGAGTTTATGTATGCCGGCATGGAGCGTCATTTTGCGCCGGAGCTACTACGTGAATGGCGCGATATAGCATCCGGATATGCCGAGGTTTCAATCTTATGGCCGGGTCAGAATAAACTTATTTTATCTCCCAGACCAATTGACCAGTCGCTGATTGATTATCATGAAGAACATTTTGGTTATCACATTCATACCGTGGTTCCCGAAGCATTCACTTCCCAGACAACCCAAGATTTTTTGGACAGCTCAGGATTTGAAAAAGCAGTGCAAGGCTTTGCGGATACCCATGATTTGATTCATTTTATCGCGTGGGGAGGTACGGGAGGTGCTTACCGGATATGGGAGCATATTAATGAAATAAAGCGATGTGAAACAGAATTTCCGTCAAAGTCTGATTTTTGGACAATTACGGAGTTTGATTCTAAACTTGGTTTTAGAAGGTTGTGTGATAAACTTGCAATCATTGTACCCCATGGTTATGCTTGCGCTGATTTGACAGAAGCGTTGTCAGTTATAAAAAAGCTATATGAAAAAAATAAAAAATGTATTTTAAAGGCAAACTGGGGGGCGGGTGGTTTCGGCAATATAATGATTGACCCGGCGTTATTTCCGGAATCCTTTTTAAATGTGGAAGAATTTATTAAGAAATATATCGGAGAGCTGCCTTATTTTCAGTCCGGAGCAATGTTGGTCGAGGAGTTTGTGGAAACGCTAAGGCAGTCGAGCCTGACCGATTCAGATATCAGTTCTGGCTTTGCCAATGCCCGGATCCTGCCGAACGGTTCAGTATTAATGGTAGCTACTGGGGTAGATATGCATGATGCATACGGGTTTTATAACGGCGCCAGAATGGGCAAGGGGATTTTCCCCAGATCCTTGCAGGAAAAACTGAAAGTGATCATGCAACGTTTGGGTGAGTATATTTCTGAACAGGGATATAGAGGGCATTGGGGTATTAATTATATGTTGCGTAAGGACGGGGAAATCGTGCTGATCGAAATGAATCCAAGGCGGTGCGGTGAATCCCATGTCCATCATATGGCCGAGAAGATCGGGGGAGACAGATGGATGGATTCCCGATTTGTTCTGAACAGATTTACATTAGATGTGGAGTTGGCTGATTCGTGTCTGTCTTATCAAAAAATCTTAGAACTATTCTCGGCAGTCAACAGAAGCAACAGCCATACATTATTGATACCGGTACAGTTAAGCTGGCTTAATAAAAAAAGATTTCCGGGCATCGGTTATATGATCATGGGCGAAGAAGAAGGAACAGTAAATCGCATAGAGCGAGATCTTTGGGACCGCTTCCGGCAGGTGGGAATCAGAAAAATAAAGTAAAGGAATCTTTAACTATTGATTTTGAGTGCGGCAGAGCCGCAGATGGGTAAAACATGAAAAACAAGGAAAATACATTCTTGTTAAGGATCGGCAAGGAAGCTAGGCGGAACCGGGTAAGATTTTGGGACGATCATGAATATAGTATCCGCTTATCACAATACCGGGGGGAACCGGAAGCCGGTCTTTGGTTCCGGAGCAGCGGATGCTCCTATGACCGTCAAGGCGGCTGTCTGATGTGTGACTATAGTAACAGCTCCTATTCTGATGGGCAGGATATGGTCAGGTGCGTTGAAGAGGGATTGAAGCAGATATCGTTGCCCTGCCGCCACTTGCTGGTATCACCCTCAGGTAGCATGCTGGACGATGAGGAAGTGCCGCCCGAAGCATTAAAAGGCATCTTGGATATTCTGCGTCAAAGCCCGCATAAGAGTTTCAGCTTTGAGACAAGAGCAGAGACTGTCAGCAATAAAAAAATCATATTGTGCCGAACATATTTAGCGGATCGGATCGAAAGAATATTTATCGGGTTGGAATGTGCGGATGACTGGATTTTAAAATACTGCATCAATAAGCAGATGGCCGTTGACGATTTTGCGGAAGCGGTTAAGATTTTACGCAAACATAAGATTAAGTCAGCAGCCAATATTCTTATCAGTATTCCCTTTATGACAGAAAAAGAAGGTATTGAAGCAGCTGTCCGCTCAGTGAAGTGGGCAGTGTCGCAAGGGGTGGAAGAATGTTTTCTTTTTGCGGTTCATGTTAAAAACGATACACCGCTCAGTGTTCTTTATCATTCCCGTTTGTTCCGGCCGCCTAGCCTGTGGTCATTGGTTGAGGTTTTGAGACGATTGGGACGTGAGTATTATCCATATCTTCGTTTGAGCTGGTATACCTCCTATGGCGCATATAATGTCCAGGCATCACCGACGACATGCCCCAGATGTTATCAGGAAGTTATCCAGTACTTGAATGTATTTGCGGAATATCAGTTGCCGAGCGCAGTTGAGAATCTTCTGGGCATCGACTGTGAATGTAAAACTGAGTGGAACAATCTGATAAGAGAAGATAGCGGCAGTCTGCCTTTGCCGGAACGGGTTAAAGCCGGATATCAAGTGTTTGCCGATCGTTTTTTGGAGCCGGACATCAAACAGAAGTGCTTGGAAGAAATGATTAATGAAATGAATAAAGAATATAATTAAGTAGTTAATATTACAGCAAAGTATTTAAGAGGGGTATTAATAGGGGGAACTATATGGAATATGACTTGTTGTCTGACATATATGAAATGTGGAGTACCGGAGATGATGCGTATTTTCCTTCCGGCGATTTTTATCGGAAGCTGGCCGCCCGGATAAGTGGGCATGTTGTTGAGATAGGTGTCGGGACAGGAAGGATTGCCATTGATATCGCCAGACAAGGCATCAAAGTGACCGGAATCGATATTTCCGCCAATATGCTTGCTCAGTTACGTACCAGAGCTTCCATGCAGGGAGTAGAGGAAAATATTGCGATCATGCTCGCCGATGCCAAGGATTTCAAACTTGACTGTAAAGCTGATCTGGTCTGTATTCCCTTCCGTTCTTTTGGACATTTTCTGACCAGAGAAGAAAAGTATGAAGTACTGATGAATGTTAAGAGCCAGTTATCGGATAAAGGGATATTGGTTTTCGACCATTATCTGTTTAATGAAACATGGGCCAAGAATCATGAGCGGACGCCAAGACTGATGTTTTCTGGAAATGATCCTCAGGGTCACAGTTATTACATATGGGATACTTACATATACCATTATGAGAAGCAGATTATGGACTGTACCATAACCGTTGAATGTCTGGCAGACAGTGAAGTGATTTCAAGAAGACATTGTCCGCTAACGTTTAGCTGGGTTTATGTTGATCAGGTCAGAAGCTTATTAAAAGATACAGGATATGAGATAGTCAGCCTGTTGGGAGGGTTTGACGGACAGGAGTTTACGGAATATTCTACAGATCAGATATGGATTGTGAGGCCGCAAAAAATTGATGCTTAATTATTATGGTAAAATAGTGCCATCATCATGTGCGGTAATCGCAATGATATTGTATGAACAGAACCAATATTCCTTTCCGTTATATAACTATATATCAACAGAGGTTTTTAATTATCAATGTATGCGGCAAGACCCACGAAAGTGGTTCAGTACTTATCCTTACGGAATCGATGCTCTGAATACGGGAGCAGAAATAATCGGTCTGGGCAGCGGTCTCCGCTCAAAGAGTGCAGTGTGTGCAAATATGGAAGAATTTGCGGCACTGATCAATGAGCAGCTTATCGAAGGGAGTTTTATCTTAGGTCCCGTAATTACCTCAGCCTTATGGGGGACCGTTGAATCCCGTTACTTTCAAGGATGTACACAATTTGTCATGGTTACAGAGCAAAAAAACAATAATTATATTTTACAGGATCCGGTTGGCTGCCCATATCTTGTCGTATCAATAAAAGATGTATGGAAAATGCTTAATAATAACGAAAAGATATATTTTATTCAATTTGACACGAGGCAATATCAGCCGCGTGATGATGACATCATCTATTATAGGATAATGAAGAAAATAGCGGAGAATCGGCTTTATCTGTTGCAGTCATCAAATAATTATATAAGAACCATGTGTCTGCTGAGTGACAAAAAAATGAAATCATCAGAAAAAATGTCCATACAATATGCTTTATTATATATGAACCGCGCCGTATACTTACTGCATGAATTTACCCGCTCATTTCTGAGCAATAGTGGCATAGCGGATGCCGGACTGAAGAAACGGGTCAGTTATCTGTCTTTAATTACGGAGAAATATCTGCAACGCTTACATGTATTATATACGGATGTATGTTATAGTCGCAGCGACAGTTTGGTAAGAACTGTGCGAATACAGTCAGACTATGAAGATAATCTGAATCAAAAGATGGAAGAAATACTGACATATATGAACTCTCAGAATATGCTGGTATTGGATAAGGAATAATAACATAATGAAAAAAGCCCCCTCGCCTGCTTATTTAATTGACCGGCATGCTCCGGATCGGCAGACACTTTTAGAACTGACACGGCAATATGGAACCCCGTTGTATATTTATGACCACGATATCCTAGCCAGCCGTTATTATAAGCTCAGAGAATTTCTCCCGGATTTTGTTACCCTCTACTATTCGGTAAAAGCCAATCCCAACCTAGAAATAATCCGTGCCTTCAGTCGCTTAGGTACTGGTTTTGAAACAGCATCAATAGGTGAGGTCGAAGCTGTTTGTAAAGTAAGCGAGCCGAATAAGATAATTTTTGTCGGCCCATGTAAAACAGACAGTGATTTGGAAGAAGCCATTTCAGCTAATATATACATAGCCGTAGAATCAATAAATGAAATGCAGCGGGTTAATGCAATCTGTAAACAGAAAAACATTGTACTGCCGGTCGCGGTTCGTATCAATCCAGGTAAAGGAAACGGAGCCGTATCTATGGGCGGCGATACTCAGTTCGGAATAGATGTTGATGTTTTGATGGGAGCACGCCCGTTCTTTCAGAGCTGTCAGAATATCCGGATAAACGGTTTTCATTTCTATCTAGGAACCAATATTATGATAGAGAACTTCATAATTGAGAATATGAAATTAATCTTGGATACCACCCAGAAACTGATCGAAGATCTGGATATAGAGCTGGAGTTTCTAGATATTGGCGGAGGATTGGGGATTCCATACTATAATGGCGATAAAGAAATGGATTTGGGGGCAATACAGGATGAGTTTCTATCCTTGCTCCATACTTTTTATAAAAGTAAGCCATCGTTAACCAAGATTGTCTTTGAAGCCGGGCGGTATCTGGTCGGGCCTTGCGGAATGTTTATGGCAAGTGTTATAGATATCAAAACCTCGTTTGGGAAAAAATATATTATTTTGGACGGCGGCACCAATGTTTTTACTATTAATCCGCGGAACTGCGGCTTCAAATGGCTGCCATTTCAAGTGTTAAGCCACACCGAAGTAAAGGATGTATTTACGATCTGCGGGCCCTTGTGCACACCGGCGGACCGCTTGGCCGTGGATGTGTTTTGTACAGTTCCCGAGCTTGGTGATGTTGTGGCATTTTATCAAGCTGGAGCATACGGTTATTCTGCCGCTGGGGGTCTGTTCATGAGTAGGGGGTTCCCCAAAGAAATATTTTTACCCGGTAAGAAACCGGCTCCGGCAAAAGACGGATCCGGCCAAGGGAAAGGAGTACAGTGAGCCATGGGCAATTTGGAGTTAACTATCGGCAATATTTTTTCTGAGCTGTTTGAAATCGATATTACAAAAATTGATCGTTGTAGTAATTTAAGAACGGATCTGAAACTGGATTCTATTAATCTGGTCAATCTGCAGGTAGAGCTTGAAGATGCTTTTGACATCCAGTTCAATCCGTTGGAAACTGATCTGGCAGCAGTTTTCGAGAGTGTTGATTCAATCATCCATTATTTCAAGGCGGGTAGGGAAAATGGGTAAAAACAATTATTTATCAATGGTTATGAAAAAAATACATGAGAGACGGCCGCCTCTGTCCGAGAAAGAGGTTTATTATAACCGAGTGGAACAAAGTAAAGCGGGAACATCGGCAACGGCATGGTTTTTAAGCGGAGGCTGCCAGTGGGATGCCGAAGGGGGCTGCACCATGTGCAATCATGGCTGGGGACGGAAGATGAGTGACGAAGATACTGTTGTCGCCATCAGACAGGCTTTGGCGGACTTGCCGGATAATACTGCTGAACTGTTTCTTCTGGCATCGGGCAGCCTGATTGATACGGAAGAAGTTTCAGAGTTTGTCAGGCAGCAGATGTACAAGCTGGTCAAAGAAAAAGATATTCCTTACTTTGCCTTTGAGACCCGGTCGGAATCGGTTAATCGCGAAATACTGGAGGAGTTGAAAATCTGCTTGCCCCACCAAAAGATCGGCGTGGAAATAGGATTAGAATCAGCCGATCCATGGATCAGGAAATTTTGTGTAAATAAAGGGAATGAGTTGGAGGATTTTCTCCGTGCCGCCGCTTTAATAAAAGAGTATGGGTTTGAATGTCTGGCAAATATATCATTGGGTACAGCTTTTTTATCTCCCCGGCAGGCACTGGATGATGCAGTCTATTCAGCAAAATGGGCTCTTGAGCATGGTGCTGATACAGTGGTCTTATTCCCGCTTCACATTAAGCCATATACTTTGTTGGAATGGCTGTATGGTAAGGGTTACTATAAGCCGCCGTCCCTTTGGCTTTTGGTGGAAGCCATCTATCGTATCGGTCACCGGCAGGCTGAACATGTCGATATTTCTTGGTACCGGAACGAATATAAAGATCCGGCTAAAATGATCCTTTCACCTGACACCTGTGTAAATTGCCGGAAAATGGTCTATCAGGGCTTGGACGAGTATCGAAGAACTAGGGATTTTAATATAATCACAAATTTGCGGTCTACACCTTGTGGCTGTAAAGACGGAATGCCGGAAACAGATGGAATACCGGGAATAGACATGAATAGTACCAAAGCAAGGGTATTTGATCTGTATGGGCGGTTGGCAGAGGACTTGGGGCTAACGGGCTGGTGGAATGTGAACAAGGTAAATCTTAAGGCAGAAATAGAAAGATAATTCATAATTATGTAAAATAATATCACGAAAGTCAAGGTGAATCGGTATGAATTTGAATGTAATGCTTACGGAAAAACAAGTCAGTCAGGAAATAACCCGGATATGTGAGTTTATGTCATACGAACTTAACGGCAGGGATCAAGTTGTCATTCCGGTATCGGGGGGACTGGACTCCGATGTTGTCGTGCGGCTTGCCGCCCGTTGTGAGGCGATAAATAAACTAAAGCTATTCATAGTACAGCAGGATGACATGGAACCGCGTCATCTTAAGAATGCTAGGGATCTAGCGACTGATCTTAATCAGGTCTTGGTGGAACTGCCGCTATCCCATGAGCCGTTTCATATCGTGGGTGCCTTAGTTGCCTCCGACAGCGATGAGCTGTTTTCGACAGATGGGCTGGATGCTATGCGGATGAAAAGCAGTCTGCGTACCTGTATAAATTCCGCGTATCAAGATCATGGCTTTATTGTTTTAGGAACCAGTAACCGCACCGAATATGAAACGGGATTCTATCTGCCGTTTGGCGATGGCGTTGCTCATATAAAGCCGATACAGCATCTGTACAAGTCCCAGGTGAGACAAATAGCTCAGGCATTGGGAACCCGTAAAGAGGTGCTGGAACAGCCGGCATCGGCCGGTTTCTGGGCTGGCGAGGAAGATCTGGAAGATTTAGCCTGGTGGCTTTTTAATGAAGGACCGGTTACCGAAGCGTTATTGAGCACGGAAGAAGAAGAACAAGAAGTAGCCGATATCAAAGCTCAGCTGACAGTCGAAAAGATAGACAAAATATTACTGGGCATCGCCCGGAAACTGGATACTGGCAATATCTGCGAACTTACCGGCGCAAGCCAGGAACTTGTCGACAGATTCAAGAAGCTAGTCCATGCGTCAGCAGAGTTTAAGTCCCGCGGCTATAATAAGTCACTGTCTGACAATGAGCTGAGGAAATTAAAGTGAACAAGAGTTGTAAATTTAAATATGTCCGTGACTATCTGGAATATCATGCCTTGGTTACACCCGATGCTGCTGCTGTCAAGGATGGCAATGGATGTCTGTCCTACCAGGAATTAAATAGTCAGGCAGACAGCTTTGCCGCGGCTCTGATCAGGACAGGCATTGCCCAAGGCGATAGGATTGTCATTTACAGTGAGAACCGTATAGAATTCATTGTAGCAATATTCGGATGTCTAAAAGCGAATGCAGTGTTTATTCCCCTGCATAGTTCGTCCCCGGAGGCACGGCTGCCGTATATTGTACGAAATAGCAAAAGCAAGGCAGTCATCACATCGGATCCGGCTAAGGCCGCCGGACTGGAAAGCAGCCTAACCGTGATTTCCTTTGATTTATCGATAAATGATGAGGATGAAAGCAGCAAGGTGTTATTTTTCCTTGATATGATTCGGGAAGAAAATACTGGTCTTCACGTCCAGGCCAATCGTGTCGAATCGCAAGAAGATATTGCTGCTATTATCTATACGTCAGGTTCAACCGGATATCCTAAGGGGGTAGTGGAGCCTAATCAAGCCATTGTTTTTGTTACAGACGCTATTAATAAGATTATTGGGAATACACAGTCGGACCGTATTCTGTGTGGCTTGCCGCTTTCATTCGACTACGGTTTATATCAGGTGTTTCTGACGTTCAGCGTCGGAGCCCTGCTGGTGCTGACTAATGAGTTAAACAATCCGTTGGCGATACCGCGGCTTCTAGTCAAGGAAAAGATTACCGGATTTCCGATCATGCCGTCTGTGGCGGGTGCCTTGCTTCGCTCACGCTTGCTGGAACGCGTGACGCTACCGGATTTGACCTACATTACCTCGACGGGCGACATTTTTCATCGGGAACACATCAGTAATTTGCTGCAGCTACTGCCAAGAGTACGGATATTTTCCATGTATGGACTGACAGAGTGTAAACGGGTAAGTATCTTGGCTCCACAGGATTACATCGGACACGAAGATTCCGTAGGAAAGGCTTTACCGGGGACTCAGGTCTATGTGGCTGATCAGGATGGCAATCGGTTGAAAGCTGGTGAAAGAGGCCAACTGATTGTCTCGGGGCCGCACTTGATGTCAGGATACTGGAATGATGAGGAGGAAACCAAAAGAAGGTTTGCTATTGATCCGGCGAACGGAATAAGATTCCTTTATACCAATGATATCTTTAGGATTGATGAGGAGGGATTCCTTTTCTACGAGGGCCGCGATGAGACGCTCATTAAAAGCAGCGGATATCGTCTCAGTGTTTCCGAAGTGGAGCGCATCATGATGCAGTTGACCGGAGTGGAAGAAGCATGCGCAGCGGGTACGGAAGATATGGAAAGAGGGCAGGCTGTCATTGTATATCTCTCGGTTAATCCAGAGTCCTTCCGAAGTTCAGAAAAAGATGTCCGGCAAATTTTTAATAAGCATTTCGGCGATAATATACTCCTGAAAAAAGTACATATTACCAGCGATCCGTTACCGCGTACCGCTAACGGAAAATGGAACCGAAAGTCATTGGCAGCTCAATAAAGGAGGTGATTTGTTGTATGTAGGAAACATAGTAAACTGCTATACACAGGCCGCCGCCACAGTTTTACTGAATCGGTTGTCTTTTCAGAACCTGATCCATTTTGAAATCGCTACTTCTGTGCCGTTCGGGACGATATATCACGCAAATGATCCCAATCGGCTTCTCGACTGCTATATCGACCCAGATATGGGGATTGACCGGGCATTCCGATTTTTCCATATTCCATTTGAAGTCAGATACTGGCCCAAGGGAGAAAATTCAGCGGAGGCTTGGGAGGTTATCGATGATTGGCTCAGGCAGTCGCCGCTGTTGCTGGGACCGATCAATATGGGCAAGCTGACCTATATGCCGCAATATGAACTATACTCTGGCATTGACCATTATGTCATCGTAGTCAAGAAGGGTAAAAAGGGTTACTTTATCTGTGATCCAGAAGGGATTCCATTTATCAGTATATCCCAAAAGGATTTAAATGCCGCCTGCATCACCGGAGAGCTGGCAGAGGGAAGAGGCAGCTATACGATAAGACGGATATTGAAAAAAGTGGATGTTTTAAAATTGCCGGCCGAGGATTTACCGCTTATTCTGAGTACAGCGCTGGATAATCTCTACCAGGCGTCCTTAAAACCCAATGGCGGTATCCATGGTCTGCGAGGCTTTGCCGACGATCTGCAAGCAATATTCAGTAATCCTTCCCTGCTAAGAGGTTTAAGGCATATTCTTAACGTCCGTATGCAGCGCTGTCTGATTATTGCTTATTATCTGAAATTACTGATGGAAGGTCAGGCGGATCATGTTTTAAAGAAACGCACTACTGATGTCATCTGGCTTCAGGAAAACCAACAGCAATTATATGGACAGCTTTTGAAGGCAGCGCTTATTCAAGGTGAGGACCCGGTCGCTAACCTAGTTAAGACGGTGCACGAGCTGGCAGAAATAGAAGCGGAAACGGAAGAAACCATGAAGGTCATTTCCAGTTCCTATCACTGAGTAATTAAAATCTCTGCTTATTATGTCTAAGAGGAAAGGGAAGAGAATGGAATTGTATATGAGCCTGCCGTCTGTAATGATAGCCGACGCGGCCGGGTCTGATGTTGTAGAAAAAAATACTGAACTGTACCGCTTTTATTATTATATGTACAGTGCAGTATTTGAAGTTTATTCTCAGGAAAAACGTGAAGAAAATAGCTGCGGTTTGCCGAGTCTTGGCAGTTTGCAGAGCAGGAAGGACTTTATTGCCCCGATGCTTGTAGAGCAGTTATCAAAGAGTGGATGCAATCCGGAATCCATCAGCTATCTGTTCGACTGTCAAAGCACTGCCGTTGTTGAAGGTCCGGCCGCCACCTATTCTCTAGCCAAAGCCGCCGGCTTGTTCCATACTAAAGCAGTTCTTTTCAGTGGCCAGGGCGGAACAGAGTTTGCCCAATGTATAGAGTTTCTACTACGTGATGTCTCTTTACGGCATGCCCTCTGTGTATCATCCCAGATTGTATCCGAACCGGATACACGACAGGACGGAATCCGTTATCCGCTTGGAGATGCAGCAGCTGTCACGTTGGTTTCACGGGAGGCGGTTCCGGCATTTTCTGACCTCAAAATCATCTCAATAGAACTGGATAATTTAAAAAACAAGCCGTCCGCTATAGCGGCGCTGATTCAAAATAAAATAGATCTGAGTAACGAAAGGATTAAGTGGATTATTGTCCAGAATGAGTCAGAGGAGACAGTTGATTTGCGGGAACCCGGATCGATGAACAGGCTCCGATACAGAAGGCAGGACTTTCAGGAGGTTAATTTTGGCTGTGCCGATGTTTTTGTTACCTTAAAGGCTCTGATATGTGACAAAGAAAGATTTCACAGAGGCGACAGAGGCATCCTGTTTTTTCTGGGACGATTTGGCGCGGCGGCAGTTATGGAGGTCGAGTTAATGAACTGATTTTGGCAATGATGGTGACTGCGCTAGTGATGGCATCATCGGGAGGGATTCAGATGCAATACGGCTTTGAATTAATGAATTATACAATACCTACTGACAATATGGCAGTGGAAGAATTAGTTGCTGAAGCAGGATATGGCACCGATATGGCAGAACGCTTAAAGCAGGGCGGCTTAGACCGTATTCCGCTGAATAAAGATTCGACCTTGGACAGGCTAATTAACCGGTGTGTGACGGAAATAAAGGATCAGGCACCTGAATTATGTGGCATCGTAAAAGGGGTGATGTTAGCTCATTCATTGCCGTTTTTAGCCCCTGCCCATATCCCTTTCATTGACTTGTGCTTAAAAAACACCGGCTTTGATCACGGCTTCAAGATTGCTGTTTCCGGGCAGCCATGTGCAGTTTTCCATCAGGTAGTACAGCTGGCGATGACATGGCTGTCCAGAGAAGAAAAGAGCGGAATCTTGCTGATAGGGGCTGATCAGGCTCATTCTGCGCAGGAGCGAGTATTTTTTAACTCAGCAATGGGTGACGCCGCAGTGGCCGGGATCATTACCAATGTTTCCGCCGGCAATAGAATCATGGCATCGGTAACGGAAGCGGAAATTATCGCATGTGAAGGTGAAATGTCCTCACTTGACGAGATTGAGGAATTCAGGAGCAAAAATCCGTCTTTGATCCGCCATTGTATCGAAAGTGCCTTGGAAAAAGCCGGGATTACCATGAAACAGGTTCGTTATATTATACCCCATACCCCCTACCGGACAATCTGGGATATAATTGCAACGTTATTACGCATCCCAAGGGAAAAAATAATGGATGATTATATAGTTGGTACAGGACACTTTAATTCCAATGACTCTTTTTGTCATTACATTCGGGCATGCCGAGAAAAGCGTCTTAACCGGGGTGACATCGCCTTGTTAATTAACCCAGGCTTTGGCGGTAGCCATGGATGTACGATCATAGAGGTATAAATTAAATTGAAAATTAAAAAACGTTTGAATGCGCATTTATATGTAACCTCACGGTGTAATTTATACTGCCGGCACTGCTATTCAGCAGAAAATAACAGGATGGCAAGGGAGATGGCGGAACAGGAGCTGTCCTTAGATGAGATGCGGATGGTAATCAGCAGTATCTGCGCCGACTATGACGCTTACTTGGATGTCGAGGGCGGCGAACTGTTTATCCGGGAAGAGATTCCTGAACTGCTTAGGATGTTGACTGAAGATGAGCGACGGCGGATTACGATCACAACCAATGGAACGCTTTATCCGCCGATCCAGGCGGAACTGTTGCGCAGCCTCGATGAGTTCCGGGTGTCAGTCGAAGGTCATACTGATGAATTACATCGCCTGCTCCGTGGCATTCCGCTGACAGCGGTTTTATCCAACTGTCTTAGGTGGCAGGAACAAGGGATAACGGTGGTAATCAGAATGACGTTACACAAAGCTAATTACCGGCAGCTCCATGCTATGCTGCCTGATTTGCTGCAGCAGGGTTTCCGCGACTTTAGTTTTTACTTCTTTCAGCCGGTAGGCCGAGGCAACGAATTTGCGGATCAATTTGAACTAGACGGCAATGAACTCCATACGCTCATCCATGAAATAAGTATTCTGCCGGTCCGCTATCCTGACTTAAATAAAATAAAACTGCAGTTGCCCGCCGGGCGGCAGGATATCGTTATGGGCTTAAGGAATGAATGGGAAGAAAATGATTTTATCATAGAAGATTTATCAAAAATCCCTACGGTTACAGTTAATTATGAAGGGAGCGTGGGGACGTGTCCGTGGATGATTTCGCGGGACAGTCCAGAAGGATGGAACCTCAGGATAACCCCGCTTGCCGATTTGCTTAGAATGGCATGGGAACAGCAGCCGGTGCGACATGAGTGTGAACATTGCAGTGACATCAGGTTGAAATACGAAAGCAACAGGTGGTATTGTGAATCGACTAAAAGAATATAAGGACTATGCGTTTATAAAAACTCCTGTAGTTTGTCTGGAGCGATATGCAAATAATAAAAATCTGTTTCTTAAGCTAGAAGGTGAGAACTTAAATCATAATATAAAATCCCGTACGGCATATTTCATGTTTGAGGATATTGTCAATAACCGGAATGTGAAGAATATCGTGGAATCTTCTTCAGGGAATCTGGGATTAAGCTTAGGGTATTTTGCCAATGAACTGGGCTACCGTTTTTTGTGCCTGATTGACATAACCGTGCCGGAGTCTAAGATAAAGGCGCTAAAAAAGTATAATATCCCCTATGAAAGTGTTGCGCTGGGAAACTTTCCAGATTATCGCTCGGCACGAATCGCTTATGCAAAGGCGTTGGCCCAACGGGGAGACTGGTTCTGGACCAATCAATATGCCAATCCTTATAATGTAAAGGCGCATTACACCACGACCGGCGCTGAGCTGTTCGACCAGATGCATGGTGAGATAGATTACTTCGTTTGTGCTGTGGGATCAGGCGGCACCATTGTGGGTGTATCCAAATATATCAAAGAAAGGATTGACCGGACAACGGTTGTGGCGGTGGAGCCAATGGGTTCCACCATTTTCGGAGGTGAGCCAAGCAGATATATTACTGCTGGCTCGGGGCTCAACTATCCTTCGGAATTGTTGACAAAAGGCATGTCTCTCATTGACTATTATATTAAGATTGATGATGCGGAGGCAATTCAGGCCTGCCTTGATGTCCGGAAAACAGAAGGTTTATCGGTCGGCATTACGGCGGGTTCGGTGCTGGCAATAGCCTGTCGCCTTTCGGACGCATACCCGAAGAAAAAGATTGTCTGCATTGCCGCTGACGGCGGTCAAATGTATCAAAATGTGTTGGATGCATATGTACCGGATGACAAAATGCGGGAGTTGGTATTATGCAAATTAAAAGGAGCTGAGGATGAGCCGAGCCGGAATTATTTCTGATAATTCAATCTATTATGTGGATGCCCTGATTACAATATGGAATCAAGGGGATTCGGCTGTATTGATCGACTGGAGAATCCCGTCGGTCAAAGTGGTCGAAATGCTGTATCAGGCTGATGTTACACGATGCTATGTGGAAGAACGTCACTATGACAGCCTTTTATTCCATATTCAAATCGTGCCATCTACATCTGGAAGCGGCAAAACCATCAATTTAACTAAAATCCCCAATGCTCATAAAGAAACAGTTCCAATACCCAGTCGCATTCTTGATCTTTTTCAGGCTAATGAAAGCGACAAGGAAGCCGTCGTTTTCTTTAGTTCAGGCACGACCGGCCGGTCTAAGGGCATTTCCTTATCCCATCAGGCAATCAGCCAAAATGCGGATGCGGTGCGGGATTATATGCTGGACGACCATGCGGAAAGTATTTTTATCGTCAAAACTTTATCACATTCGTCCACCCTGACGGCCGAACTGCTGGTCGGGCTGCGGGCAGGTATCAAAATTTATTTATCTTCTTCCATTGTTTCCCCCCGGATGACTTTGAGGGCGTTGAACCGGACAAAGGCTGAAATACTTTGTGTTAATCCGACCGTTTTGGCAATTTATAGTGCCGCTATGCCCCGTGTCGGTAGTAATCTGGCTTACTTAAGGAAAATCTACGTAAGCGGTTCTGTTCTGAGATCAGATCAAATGGATATAGCGCGCAATACCTTTAAGGGAGTTAAGATTTACAATGTTTATGGTCTTACTGAAGCAGGACCTAGGGTATGCGCTCAGACGGATGAAAATTATGATCTACAGGGGACAGTAGGTAAGCCGTTGCGTGGTGTTGAAATCAGAATAGAAGATCAGGATAATAAGCAGTTGCCGCAAGGGGTGATAGGAACAGTTAAAGTGAAAACCAGATCCTGTTATACCCGGTATCTTAATGACCAAAATACGTCTGCGGATCATGATGGTAACAGCTTTATCAATACAGGGGATTCCGGCTATCTGGATGGGATCGGCAATCTGTTTATTATGGGCAGAACGGATGAGATGATTATTAAAGGTTCCCATAATATCTTTCCGGATGACATTGAAAAGGAGATTTTAGTTCATCAGCATGTAGATGACTGTATCGTGTTTGGATATGAGGATGCTCTGTACGGTCAGATTATGATATGTCTTTTTGTCTCGCCTGATGCCGGAGTGACAGCAGATAGTCTGAAAAATAGCTTGCGCACCAAGCTGGCACCGTATGAAGTACCAGATATATTTATTCCAGTCGCGGCGATCCCGCTTACTCCGAACGGAAAGAAATCCCGTCAAATGGCGCGACTGATATATAAAGAGGATGAAAAAACAACAGGAAAGGATGACGGTGAAGCTGCAGAAAGAACCCAAAATTGAAACAAACGTAAAGCCGCTATTCAGTGTAGTGGTACCGGTATATAACCAGTTTTCGCAGCTGGAACTCACACTTGCGGGTTTTTCGCGCCAAGGCATGGAGCGGTCTGAATATGAAATTATTATTGTCGATGACGGTTCGACGGACGGTTTGTCCGATAAGAGCAGCCGCTATTTTCAAGATCTTTATCTGATAAAACAGTTGGAAGTAGTGCATATTCCTAACAGCGGCAGAGCGGCAGCCAGAAATCAGGGGATCAAGGCGGCACAAGGCAGTTATATTGTGTTTTGTGATGCCGACCGCGTGCCCAGTGAGGATTACTTGGAACGATATAAGAATAATACCAGACAATATAATGTCATGACAGGCGGAGTAATGGAATACTATGGTACGGTAGATGCGGTCTCTTTGTTTGATATCCATAATAGGTTTAAGTGGTCACGCTATGCACAGTATTATAAACATGCCCACGATAGTTTATTTGATAATAATGGGATCAGTTGCTCAGAGTGGTCATGGCTGGGCTTTTTAGTCGGAAATTCTTGTGTCAGTACCGACCTGCTGGTGGAGATCGGGTGTTTTGACGAAGATTTTACCGACTGGGGATTTGAGCATTTTGAAATGGCTTTTAGGATTATTAAGGCCGGCTACAAAATATATAATTGTCATGAAATAGTCAATTTTCATCTTGTCCATAGCCGGCCGGAGGGTTTCTATCAGGAAAAAATCGCAAGCAGTATTAAGATCATGGAAAAAAAACATTTGATCTGCACAGATCTCTTAGATGAGTTTTTCTTCAGTAAAGTAAATAAATACAATTTTAATATTTTTGAGAGGTAGCCATATGAATAGAATAGAAACCACAGATAAAAAAACCGATAGGGAGCTTTCTCCACAGGAAAGGTTAGATAAAGAAGTAACAGCAAAAGAAATCATGGATTATATAGAAATGATTTTGCGAACGGAACTGAATCTACAGATCGGTACCATATCGCCTACCTGTTTGATAAGGGAAACGGGAATAGATTCGGTATCCCTGATGGCCTTGACTGTATATTTGGAAAATAAATATGAAATATCGTGCGATGAGATATTCCTAAATTATGAAAATGATTTACGGTTTTGTGATGTTATCCAAATAGTTTTCGAGCAGCTGGCAGAAAAAAGAATTGAGGATTAATATGTACTTTCAGACATTTCTTCAGAACGATCGTGTACGAATCTGTACCAATGTAATTTTTGCGCAAAAAGATTATCCGGTAGCAGTTATTATCTTTCCCGGTCTTAATCTGTCAAAATCTGGGCCTTTTTTTTTATTATCTAATGTAGCCAGGCGCTGTGCCGAGGTGGGCATCTCGGTTTTCCAGTTTGATTATTATGGTGACGGGGATTCATCCGGTTCCTATGAAACAATGGATTTGGAGCGCTTGAATCAGTCGGTCGCACTGGTAAAAGAGTTTGCGCAACGGTGTGGTTATGAAAAATTTATATATGTCGGTTATGGTCTGGGGAACATTTTGATGCTGCTCCATTCAAGCGCTTCGGATGTCATAGCCTTGTGTATGATTGCTCCGGAATTGGAAGCCAATCGGGACATCGACTTGGTGCTGGAAAAGACAAAGGCTTATGGAAAAGAGTATTTTTATCAGGAGGGGTATCTTTGGCCTAATACAGTGGAAAAGCCACTGCAGGCTTACTGGTCTTCTATAATCGGCATCGTTGACTGGCTCTACTATACTCCTTTTTCTATTGATTTGTTAAGAGAAATAGCCGAGATTGATGTTGAAAGCATGGTAAACGTTCGTTCGGAAAGCATATATATGCTGCTTCCGGAAGGGAGTGCCTCTGAAAAATATCAAGATTTTAACACCGTTACTATAGAGCATTTATATTACCATACGCGGCAAGAGTGGAACACGCTTGCGGAATGGCCTGATCTATGGGCAAGGATGGCCGAGTTAATAAAAAACTGGGTCAGCCGTGTTGTATCTACGACATTACCCAAGGGCGGTACAAACCGGCTCACGTCGGGCCGGCCTGCCCAAGATCAGCCCGCGCCGAGTCAGTTCATGCCTGACCGATTGCTTGGCCACTTGCCGCAGCTATGTTGTCAGGATGGGATAAACTGTGAAGTGGAAGCCGTATCTTTTGTCTCTGACAGCAAACAATTATTCGGGATTTTGCACTGGCCTTCCGGGAAGCGGGCGGATCGCCGATATCCTTGCGTAATCTATGAGCCGGGTCTAGGCGGAAGCAGAGTGGATATGGGACGGGCCGGTCCTTGGGTGGGGAGAGAGCTGGCTCGCCGCGGATATCTGTTTTTGCGTTATGATTCGGCGGGTTCAGGGGTGAGCGAGGGTGAGTTTTATGAAGTAACCTGGGAGAAAAGATACCGGAATCTTATGAGTGCCATTGCTTATCTGGAAAGTCATTCTTGTGCCGATACTTCTTACGTTGTATTATTAACATATAGTGCGGGTGCAAAAGTGGCCTGTATGGCCGCGGCGGCAAACACTAACATTAAAGCCTGCGTCTTTTGGTCGCCGCATTTTATTGAAGAGGAACCGTCGGGTCACCGTTCATCCTTTCTGCTACGGGAACAACGACTGGTGATGCCGATGAGCGGACTATGGCTTGGTTTTGATTTTGTCAGAGAAGACCGAAGTAGTCATTTTCTGGAACAGTTTAAGGCACTAAGAACAAAATCCCTGGTCATTACCGGTTCCGCGAGCGGTGATGATATCAATATTGAGCCTGTGGTCAGTGCCTGTGACGGAGTAATAAAAAAAGTGATACAATATCCCGGAGCGCATTGTTTTCAATATCAATATATGGAAGCCATTATTAACGATACTGTGCGGTATATAGTAAACTAACCGTTTTAAGTATTCAGTATTCCGAGAGGCATTTTGCAGTATGAAAGGAAGTCAGACCTGATGAATATTTTTTTAGAAGGAGTAAGGCAAAATAATCTCAAAAACGTTAACGTAGAGATACCGAAATACAAGCTCACCGTGGTTACCGGGGTGTCCGGTTCGGGAAAAACTTCTTTGGTTTTCGACGTTTTATATGCCGAGGCGCAGCGGCAATTGCTGGAATCGATCGGCACGTTTTCCCGGATATCGCTCTCCAAATATGACCGGCCGGATGCGGACAGAATCCTAGGTTTATCGCCGACATTTATTATTGAGCAGAAGCAACTTTCCAATAATCCGCGATCAACAGTTGGGACCTATTATGAGGTATATTCTTATCTGCGTCTTTTATATTCGCGGTTTGGTTTTCCGAAAGTAAGTGCCGGTGACCTGTCCTTTAACAATCCGTCCGGTGCCTGTGAGAATTGTAACGGGACGGGAAAAGAAATCAGAGTCAATGTAGTTACGCTGCTGGATCAGAACTTAAGTTTGAATCAAGGAGCAATCCGGCACCGTAACTATAAAGTGGGAGGCCGGGAGTGGAATATCATCAAGGCCGTGGAGTTGTTTGACATGGACCGAAAACTATGTGAGTGGCCGGAAGAGCAGATCAATCAGTTATTATATAGTGATACCATCAAGTGCAGTAACAAAGCCCTTGGTTTTGTTCAGAATTTTACCTTTGAAGGGCTGTCAAACCGGATAATCCGCCGGGCTGCTGATGCCCGCGGGCTTGAAGGAGTAAAATACGATTCTTTTTTTACCTATGAAAGCTTATGTCATGTCTGTAAGGGTTCCCGTCTGAACCGTTATGGGCGGGAAGTTCTCTATCACGGCCGCTCTATCGTGGATCTGGTAACCATGGAAGCAGGTGATTTATATGAATTTATTGTTCAGATCCAGGCGGACGGGCATGAAGAAGGCTCGGCAGCAATTCTTGAGTTTATCAGCAGAATGTTAAAAGTAATGATAGATCTTGGACTGGGTTATGTTTCCTTGTCTCGTCCGATCGGAAGCCTGTCAAACGGCGAGGCGCAAAGAATAAAGCTGGCAAGGCAACTGGGCACCTCTCTGACAGACATAGTCTATGTCCTAGATGAGCCGACAGCTGGTTTGCATGCCAAGGATGCCGGTACGATTATTGAGACCTTGAAGCAACTCGTCAAAAAAAGCAATACCGTCATCGTGGTCGAACACGATAAAGACATGATTCAAAATGCGGATTATATAATTGAGCTGGGGCCGTATGCCGGAAAAGATGGCGGGCAGATTGTTTTTCAGGGCGATTACCAGAAATTGCTCGGAGGAGATACCATAACAGCCGATTGTATTAAAAGCAGCCCGGATATTAAGGAAAAATATAGGACGGCGGAACAATTTTTCAGCATTATAGCCAATCGCAATAATATCCACAATCTCGAAGTACAGATACCGCAAAAAATATTTACTTGTATTTCTGGGGTATCCGGTTCGGGCAAGAGTTCGCTGGTACAGGAAATCATCCGTGACGTTCCGCACTGTGTTGTGATCGATCAATCAAAGATAGGCACTAGCGCACGTTCCAATGCGGTTACTTATACAGAAGCTTTTACAGATATACGCAAAGAATTTGCTAAGGCCAGCGGCAGACATGAAAGCCTTTTTGCCTTTAACAGTAAAGGTGCTTGCGATAGTTGCAACGGACTGGGTTATACCACTATCAATATGCATTTTTTGGGAGATGTCCGCACAAAATGCGAAAAATGCTCAGGCCGGAGATATACGGATGAAATATTGAATTACCGTTATAAAGACAAGTCGATTGCCGATGTGCTGGACATGACGGTCAGGGAAGCCCGGTCATTCTTTGACAACAGAAAAATCGCCGGTAAGCTGGAGATATTATCCAAGGTAGGATTAGATTACTTAACCTTAGGGCAATCTTTTGACACGCTTTCAGGAGGAGAGGCGCAGCGGGTACGTCTGGCTGGCGGTTTAAGCAAGAAAGGCAGTGTTTTTATCCTGGATGAGCCAAGTAGGGGCTTGCATTTATATGATATCAACCATCTGATTACGGTAATGAACGAAATCGTGGATAACGGCAATACTGTCATTGTGGTAGAACATAACCTAGATATAATCAGGCAGGCAGATTATATCATTGATATGGGTCCGGGAGCAGGTAAATTCGGCGGCATGGTGATCGCGCAAGGTTCACCAGTGACAGTAAAACTGAGCCCGGATTCTTATACGGCAAGATTTATATAGGAGAATTCCTTATGGGGATATTTTTAACAGAGGCAGTAAGAAGAATAAACCATGACCGAAAATACCTACCGGATCATCTGAATTATACGGTCCAGTATAAAAAAAATGAACGCTCTTTTGCGTCGGCATGGTTCCGCACGGCCGGCTGTCGCTTCAGCAGAAGCGGGGGCTGTACCATATGTGACTATTTTATCAGTCAGAATGTGACAGAGGAAAATATGTTTGCTTATTTTTGCGAGGCCATGGATGAGCTGCCCGAGATTCCGGACTTGCTGCTCATCCAGACATCGGGCAGCTTTCTAGATCCAGATGAGGTTCCGGTATCGGTCAGGAGAAAGATATATGCATACATAGCGGAAAAGCTTCCAGAAGTATTTCTGGTTTTTGAGACCCACGTTTCGACAGTTACGGAAGACGTAATTAAGGAGCTTCTTACTTTTTTTCCGCCCCAACGGCTCAGAATTGAAATCGGGATCGAGACATCCAATGAGTGGATCCGGAAATATTGCATTAATAAATGGGTTACTAATTATAATCTGCAGCAGGTGATCAGGAGACTCAATCAGAGCCATATTTCCGTAACGGCCAACTTTGTTATCGGGATACCATTTCTGACAGCAAAAGAAAACATTGAGTATGCGGCAGAGTCCATCAACTGGGCAATCAGAAACGGTATTGCCACCATATCTTTGTTTCCGGTGAATCTAAAGCCCTATACCTTGGCTTATTGGATGGAGCGGCATGGTATGTACAGGCAGCCGTCGCTGTGGATGCTGGTCGATGTTCTAAGCAGGGTCAGGACAGTTTTTTTGCCACGGATTGACATTAACTGGTATGAAAGCACGGTGATCTTAGAAAACCCATTATATGAGCACGGCGTCAAAGTGCCATATAGCTGTGATGTCTGCTATTCCAAGGTGGAGTCCTGTCTAAACCGATACTTCATAGGCGATGTCAGCCGTAAGGAGATTTTAGACGAACTGAACAGGATACAATGTGGCTGCCGGGATGAATACAGATGGTCTTTAGACCATGAGCCCCAGACGGATCTTCAGTCCCGGGTGCTGGCGGGTTACCGTAAGATCGGGACTGAATTACTTGGCGTAGACTTCATGCCGGAAACTGATAACTGGCAATGGGAAGCCATCATAGAAAAGGAAAAACAGAGGTGATACTATTTTATTAAGTCAAGAAGAGATTCAAAAATCGGCGCCTGAACTTACATTAAAAATCGACTGTTTTCAGAATCTACTACTAACAATGTTAAGGGTCAAAAATATCGACGGCTGTATATTCGGAAGCGTTTGGCCGTGGAAGTTTTATAAAGCCCGCAAGGCAGATCAAATCTTGTATCCTTATTTTGTATCAGAAACTGCTTTACAGAAATTAATCGGCTGCCGCCTAGTGGAAAACGATATCCGGGATCATGTTGATAGCAGTGGAGAATATAAGGATACCAGAAGCAAAGATCATAAGGATATCAACAGAAACAATATCACAGGGGCATTAACTAAGGCATTGCAATTTCATTCGGTAATTATTAATATCGATCAATATTATGTTTCACACCATTATCCTGATGTTTATCATGTGAGCCATGGAGTGCATAGTCTTCTGATGCTGGATTGGGATTATCAAAAAGCCGCTTTCTATTGTATCGGGGTTTTTCCGCAGTTTAAAGGCTGGATCAGCAGAGACGAGATAGAAACAGGCATAATATTCGGGTTTCGGGAGCTAAACGATGCTGTTATCTTAAAATATTACTATTTAGATGGACTGCAGACCAGTGGTCTTAATTTAAAAAAAGTATTGAAAAATAATTTTATAGATGACTTAAACCTTATAGGTAGTTCCGACGACGATAAACGGTTCAATGATTCGGACAGCGACTATGAACTGATCGGGATTTCAGGGTTTCTCAGGATGTTTGCCGAGATGCACAGCAGCGGACGAGATGCGTTTACAAAAAGATTTCAGGCGATCGGCAAAGAACGCTGGCTGTGGGAGATAGAGCGTCCGGGGCTGATATTATTGGCATATCTGGAATCAGGGATTTATTCTCCCTTCCGGGATCCCGATCAGAATATCATTGCGGACAAAAAGGCTCAGGATATTATTGCTGATATTAAAGCAATCAACAATCAGTTAGTGCTCAGCTTTAGAAAAATATATAAATATTCAATCGTAAATCAAGATGAAATCTTTGAAACGGGTATGAGATTGCTGCAGACATGTGCGAAAGAGGAGGAAAGGGTAAGAAAACAACTATTGATTTATTTTCATGAGGGAAGTAAGATAAGTAAAAAGGGTTAGGGTGAGATAATGAAGAAAGCCATTTATAACAATATCTCTATTCTAAAAATGATCTGTCAGGCAGATCGAAGAAGAATTATTTTAACTGCGGTTTCATTCTTATGGAATGCTTTTGTAGACTTGGTTTTCGGCTCTTTGTTGATCCGGTTTCTGATTGATTCTTATGAAATTGGCCGGTCGTACCGTACCGTGGTCGCTGTCTTGATGATTTTATGTGCTGCCCAGATCGGATATTCGTTTTATTCTAATTACTATAAAAATATCTATGTTCCGATTTCGGATGAAAAAATTTACCGTTATCTGCAAAATAAAATCTTTATCCGGTCAATGGCAGTTCCTTTGTCCGACTTGGACGAGCCGCAATATTACGACAGCTTTGTCAAGGCTGGCAATGAAACCAAGCAACGAGCTATTGCCTGTCTGGATAATATCTCTGCCATGCTCGCCGGCATAATATCGCTTGTGATTTTATCAAGTGTTATGTTTAGGATTAACGGGGTGTTTATCCTGATTGCATGGGTATCTGCGGCAGTGGCTATTATATTTGGAAAAAGATTGAGCCGGCTTACCTATGCCGGTGATATGGCAGTAATAATACCGAGCCGGAAGCTGGAATACTTGAACCGGGTTTTCTTCCTTAAAAACTATGCCAAGGAAATTAAGATATCGAAGATCCATGAGGTCTTATTTAAAGAGTTAAAGGACAGTATCCAGGCAATACGGAACAGCAGAAAATCATATGGAAAACATATCTTTTTAAACTGTGCCGTAATCAATGTCAGCGGAGAGATTATCGGTTATTTTGGTGCGGTTTTATATGCTTTGTTCCTATATTCGGCATCTGCTTTGAAATTAGGGGATTTTGCTTTTGTGGTCACCTCTTTAAACCGATATGTCCAAGCTGTCAAGGTATTTACCGACCAGATCATTGCATTTTACAGTAACGGGAATTATCTTGATAATTTACTTTTCTGGGTTACTGACGTGGCTCAGTATGAGCCTGAACGTGAGCAGAAAAGAGATAAAATTAACTTTGAGTCCATGGAATTTGCGGCAGTGTCATTTGCCTATACAGCTAAGGATAAGCCGGATTTAGACCAGATATCACTGCAGATCAAACGAGGGCAGAGGATTGTGATAGTCGGGGATAACGGAGCCGGTAAGAGTACCTTTATCAAGCTGCTGGTAAACCTCTACGAACCTGACAGCGGAGGCATCCTGCTGAACGGATTGCCAGCCAGCGAGTATGCGAAAGAACAATATCAGGCTTTATATTCCTGTGTTTTCCAAGATTTTGCTATCTTTGCCTGTACGATAGCAGAGAACATCTTGGGAAGAAAGGCAACTAAGCAGGATGACCAGATCATAGCGAAAGCCCTCGCGGCCAGTGGTTTAGATGAGGATATGAAAAGATACGGATGGACGCCTTATTCGGTTCTTACGAAAGAGTTTGATGATAAGGGGATCGTCTTATCCGGTGGCCAGTTGCAAAAACTTGCCATTGCTAGGGCGGTTGCCAAAGAAGCGCCAATCATTGTCATGGATGAGCCGACCAGTGCCTTGGATCCGATGGCCGAACAGGCCCTATTTGCCAAATTGAAATATCTCTACAAGGATAAGACTTTGATCTATATTACCCACCGCATCTCCTCGGCTATAACAGCTGACATGATTTATTACTTTGACAAAGGGCGGGTTTCTGAAAGGGGGACCCATGAAGAACTGATGAAACAAAATCAGCAATATGCTAACATATATAGGATGCAGGCCCGGCAATATGTCACAGAATAAAGAGGTTAAATATGGGTAAAGGACATTCAGTCATAAAAAATATATTTTACATTTTCCAAATAGCGGATTCATGGACTTATCTGGCATGTAGCATCTTCCATGCCTGTTTAAGCGGATTTAAGAACTCGGTGCTGATTATTTATTTTGTGCAGACATTCTTGGACAGGGTAGAAAGCAAAGATACCATGAAGAATTTAATGTTTATCATAGCGGGATTTGCCCTTATATACTTGATTGTGACCCTTATTTGCCTGTATTTTGAAAACTACTATAAGCCACAGGCAGTGCCGCTGGTCAACAGAAATGTCTGTGAAAAACTCTATCGACATTCGATGGAATCCGACCTAGGCAGCTTCGATGACGGTGATTTTTATAATAACTACATTTTCGTAATGCAGGATATGGAGAAAAAGACCATAGAAATCATTGATGATTTTTCACAGATGATAAGAAATATAGTAGTCACAATTTTGATTGCCAATGTATTTCTGGCTATGAATGCCGTGGTCATGCTGGCCATTATGTTATCGGTCGGCTTGACGGTATTTTTTTACTTCCATATTATCAAAATTAATTACCAGAAAGACATGGCGATATTGCCTAGCCAGCGTAAATCAGAGTATTTAAAACGCGTTTTTTATCTGAAAGATTATGCAAAAGAATTGCGTATGACGGAGATTTCTAAGCTGTTGATGGAGCAGTTCAGTGAAAATGCAAAGGAAATTTTCCGGCACTATAAACGATACGGGCTTAAATTGATGTTTATTAATACTATCAACGGCTTGACTATCTCGTTGCTTCTGGATATCGGTCTGATGCTGCTGTTATCCTATCAGCTCATGGTAAGCCGCACCATTACTCTAGGTGACTTTACGGCATCGGGCTATGGTATCTGGTCTTTATTTTTTAGCCTAAACGGCTTAATGTTCGGTTTTAACCGGATGCCGGAGCACAGTTTGCGAATACAGAAAATGGCCGATTTTTTTAACACAGCCCCCAAGGTATACCAGGCTGGCAAAGATATCCCCCGAAAAGCGGCCGGTCAGGGGAATCAGCCGGTGCTACAGCTTAAGAATATCGGTTTTTCTTATCATGTCAACGAGAAAATGATTATCCATAATTTATCATTGACTATCCGGGCGGGAGAAAAAATAGCTATCGTAGGTGAAAACGGATCAGGAAAGTCAACATTAATCAAACTTATTCTCGGTCTTTATGAGCCGACTCAAGGTGAGATCTTATTGAATGGGCAGAATTTAAAAGATATTGATATCACCGCCTATCACTGCCTGTTTGCTTCTGTATTTCAGGATTATGCTTTATTTTCCGCCAGTGTTGCCCAAAATGTTGCTTTAGGTTTAGAGTTTGACAGGGAGCAGGTAAAAGCAGCTTTGAATAAAAGTCTTTTTCTTGCCGATGATAGTCACGGGAAAATATCCTTGGACCAGACCTTGACGAAAGAATTTGATGATCAAGGGATAGTGCTCTCCGGAGGAAGATCACAGAAACTGATTATCGCAAGAGCATTTTTGGATAAGGAGTTTGCCTTGATGGATGAACCGTCCAGTGCCTTGGATGTTACCAGCGAAACAATGTTAAATGATATTATTCTGGATCATCCGTCGGAGCAGGCGACGGTCATTATTTCGCATCGTCTGGCAGCAGCGGTACGGGCGGACCGGATTATCGTATTATCACAAGGGGAAATCCTCGAAGAAGGCTCACATCTTGATCTGATTAAAAAAGATGGTTTGTATGCAAGAATGTTTCGGATTCAGGCAGAAAAGTACATGCAGACGTGAATCGGAGGTGGCAGCTTATGAAAGAACGATTAATAAAAATGATTGAGGAATTGACAGGCAGCACACAAGTCTCGGCGGAACAGCAATTGAGGGAAATTGGCATTAATTCAATAACATATGTTCAGATTCTGATAAGTTTGGAGGATGAACTAGGGGTGGAATTTCCTGACCAATTTCTGGATTTTGAGGCACTGAGTACAGTCGGGAGTTTGGCGGCATTGCTGGAAGGGATGGGTCAGCAGGCATGAGTGGCAGGCATGAGTGGCAGGCATGAGTGGGTGGCTGCGAACCTTGCCGTCCTTCTTTAGAACATGGGATTGCGGATTAAGAGGAAGCAGAATTGACTTCTTGAATATAGTAATAAAAATAGTAATAAAAGAGGTTATCTAATGCCAGACAGGGAAAAAATCTTATCTGACGATTATATGGATATTATATCTGATGCTTCGGAATTTTACAGTATGAACTATCCGCCGGAAGAATATTATTATCAGCAAGTGGAGGGTGATTTTGGGATTTTTTACATCAACCGGTCGATTGTGCCGCCTTTAAACCCGACTAATTTTACTTATCGAGCCATACCGAAGCTTTTTGCCCTTATGCAGACAGAAGAAGTGCAGCAGAACCGGACGGTGTTCGATCCCAGTGCGCTGATTGAAACTGGGATCTTACAGGTGCAGCGGCCACCGCTTTCACTTCTGGGCAGCGGGGTGGTGCTGGGGTTTATTGATACGGGGATCCGCTATACCGAAGATGTCTTCCGCAATGCGGACGGCTCTTCCCGCGTTATGGCAATATGGGATCAGACCATTCAGACCGGGGTTCCGCCGGAAGGGATGAAATATGGCTCGCAGTATACCAAATCGATGATTGACCAGGCGCTGCGGACGGATAATCCCCGTAATTTTGTGCCTTCATGGGATGAAAACGGTCATGGGACTTCAGTAGCCAGCGTGGCCGCCGGCAGTTCATTGGGAGAAGGGACGATATTCCAAGGCGCGGCACCGGACTGCCAGATCGTGGTAGTCAAGTGTAAACAGGCCAAGCAATATCTGCGGGATTATTATTTTGTGCCGGAAGAAGTGGATGCTTATTCGGAAACGGATGTCATCATGGCACTAAAATATATTGAAGAGTTCGGGATCGCGTACCGTCGCCCGGTGGTCATCTGTTTCGGTATGGGCAGCAATCTCGGCGGTCATGCGGGCGGTTCGCCCTTTTCTACTTTTATTAACCGCACCGCCGTCAGGCGCAGCCGTATCGTCGTGGCCGGCGGCGGGAATGAAGGAAATACCGCCCATCATTATTCGGGAAGCGTGAGAAATATCAGTGATGATGACAATCACGATCAGGTGGAGATCCAGGTAAAGGAAGGAACGCCCGGTTTTATCCTAGAACTGTGGGGAGGGCTTCCAAATTCGCTTTCGGCCTCCATTCATTCACCGGGCGGGGAAAGGACGGAAGCGGTGGATTTCCGGACGCAGGGCGGCCGGAACTTCAGCTTTGTATATGAGCAGACACAGGTAAGGGCCGATCATGTCCTAGTGGAGCAGAGCACAGGTGATGAATTATTTGTTTTCCGATTTACCAATCCTACTGCCGGAGTATGGGTCATCGATGTGGGGAGTTCGTTCGGCGTGATGGGCAATGACGGCAGTTTTAATATGTGGATGCCGATTTCCGCAGGGGAGGATGTCGTCTTCCTGCGCCCCGATCCCTATATCACCCTGACCGGCCCTGCTAATACGATGGAGATCTTGACCGTGACTACTTATAACCATGCCAACGGGAGCTTTTACGGGCGGTCGGGCAGAGGGTTTACCAGAATCAATGAAATTAAGCCGGACATCGCGGCTCCCGGCGTTGACATTGATACGATCCTAGGAAAAGTGTCGGGCGCCAGCATGTCGGCGGCCATCACGGCCGGGGCGGCAGCCCAATTCATGCAGTGGGCGGTGGTGCAGGGCAACAATAATCACGTGGAAAGCCAGGAGCTCCGTAATTATTTTATCCTAGGGGCGAAACGGTCATCGGAGCTCTCTTATCCCAACCGCGAATGGGGGTACGGGAAGCTGAATATCGCCGGAACGTTTGATATGTTGGCGGGGTTGTCGTAGAGGGAATAATAGAATTATGAGTAAGTCTGGAGCCTCCTTAGCGTGAAAAAAGGAGGCTCTTATTATTCTGTGGATTGATCAGGCGCTACAAACAGAAAGTCGCCATAATATACTATTTAAAAAAGTAAATAATTAATTTCATCATATATATCAATAATTCAGATATATCAATAAATCAGATATATATATCTTTTTGCTTGATTTATCTACTGTTATATGTTATTATATTGCTACATAGATGATTAATTATGAAAATATTGGTAATAACCAAATGTTAAGGGGGAATTTTATGTCTAAAATTGTTGTAGTGGATGACCATGACATTTTCCTAAAGATAGTTAGTAAGGTGATTAAGAATTATTACTATAAAAAAGGGCTGCCACTGGAGCTCAAGGTATATAATAAAGCCGATTTGCTGATATATGATCTTAATGATAAAATTTTTTATGATATTTATTTACTGGACATAGTAATGCCGGAATCTAGTGGAATCCAGTTGGCACAATTAATCAGGCAGCAAGATGGGGAGGCCATAATAGTATTTATAACACTCCACATGGATTTTTTACTCAAGGGATATGATGTAAACGCGTATCAATATATTCCTAAAACTGAGATTGAAGAGAAATTGCCGGAGACGTTAAAATCTATTCAAAGAAAATTGGAAATAAATAAGGAACAGTTTCTTGTTATTACGACGAATTCCCGATATGAAAAAATTATCTTAAGAGACATTTATTACATATATAAAAAAGATAAGAATGTACACATTGTTACGGCAAATGGTGACACTTTTTTAAGGGAAACACTGAAACAGGTATATGAAAAACTGGATAAAGAGCAGTTTTTATTTATTGATAGGGGATATATCGTAAATCTATTACACGTGATGAAATTGAATAGTAATGAAATTTTACTGAGAAATAGAATCACTCTTTGTGTCAGTCGAACACATTTAAATCAAGTTAAAAAAAGCATTCATAAATACTGGAAGGAATTTGCCTAATGCTATTAGTAAGTTATAATCATATGGCATTTTTTTGTTTTGTCATCATTATAATTAGTATAATAATTACTATTTCCTTCATTTCTGTAATTGGAATCTATTCAATTTATAAAGAAGCAATTAAAAAGAAGAGATCAATAGATAGTAAATGCAAAATGATAGAGCATAATTATGACAAGCTTTATGAAAATTATATTAAATCGTGTGAAGTATATCATGACTATAAAACTCATATTATGGTAATCACATATTTAGCCAAAGACGATAATAAAAAGGACTTGCTTAAGTATATATCAGACTTAGAGGAGCCCTTTTATAGTTTGGATAATATAATTTGGACGGGAAATAAAGTTGTTGATATGATTTTGAATTATAAAATATATGAGGCAAAAGAGAAAACGATTGAGTTAAAATATAGCATTGAAAATATCTGCTTTGCGGACAGCATGAAAGAAATCGATTTTTGTGCAATTATCAGTAATCTGCTTAATAATGCCATTGAGTCGTGCGAATTAATTAAGGACAATCGAAAATGGATTAATTTTTCCATGAAAAAAGCAAATGATATGATAGCAATAAATATAGAAAACAGCATAGCGATAAAACCAGTAATGAAAAACGGTCAATTGCAATCGATGAAAAATAATAAAATATTACATGGTATCGGCCTTAAATGTGTCAAAGAAATTGTAAAAAAACATAATGGTTTTATGGAATATAATTTTAATGATAATATATTTTATCTTGATTTGACTTTAAATATTTAACATGTTTATAAAAAGGACAAAAATATGCATTATAAGCCAAAAAAGGTTTATAAATTTTTAATGGCATATAATTAGTATATTAAATTTAAAGAGAATTCTCCTGTTTAACAAAACAAGAAAAAATTCTTTAACTGAAAGGAATGAGTATATCATGAAATACAAAAGTGAAGAAGTAAAAAAAATAATCGCACAGGTATTAGAAGTTTCAGAGGAAAATATTACAGGTGATTCAGATTTTATAAATGATTTAGAAGCTGATTCTTTAAAGGCACTGGAATTATTGGCGGCCTTAGAAAATGAATACAGTATTGAAATACCGGAAAGTGAACTAAAGAATATGACATCATTAAATAATACATTAAATGTACTGGAGCAAATATAAGATTTGTAAATATAAACACAAGAATAAGGAGAGTAATATGTATGATGACGAGGTTGGGCGTTTGCTTCCTCAGCAATATCCATTTCGTTTTATTGATAAAATTATTGATACCGATCATGCTACTTATATCACCTGTTTAAAAAATGTAACGATAAACGAATATTTTTTTAGCGGGCATTTTCCTAATAATCCAGTATTGCCGGGAGCTATTATCATTGAAACGGCAGCACAGTCTGTAATACTTTTGTATAATCAAAAGTATAGCAAAAACAGTGAATATTATAATTACCTATTGAAAAAATGTGAGATGGAATTTAACAAACCTGTCGTGCCAGGAGATAGCATTATATTTCAAGCAAAGACAATAAAAATGGTAGAGAGTGCTGGAATCTTTGAAGTTAAATGTTTTGTTAAGTCAGAAATTGTCGCCAAAGGGAAAATAGTCTTTGCGGTCGTTGAGAGGTGAAATGTGATGAGGCGAGTTGTTATTACGGGTGCTTCTGTACATACAATAATTGGCAGTGAAAAGAATATCTTCTGGAACAATCTGATCCAAGGGAAATCGGGATTATCAGATATTGACGTGATTGATACTAGCGACTATCAAAATAAAAAAGGCGGGCAAATTCGCGATCAGAGCATGTTAGAAATTATTCCCCCTAAGGAGCGTGAAGATTTAGGAAAGTGTGCGCAATATGCCCTCGCTGTTTCAATTATGGCACTTAAAGATAGCGGACTGGAATTATCAGCAATAGCAAGGGAAAGAATGGGGGTTGCCTTTGGCACAACTGAAGGTGAGGCTTCCTGTCTACAACTAATAGATGATGCTTTATATGGAAATAAGGATGAAGATAAAGAGCTAATTAGCAAAATGGCAAGTCTCTATCCGACTCACCGCATAGCATCTAGTATAAGTAAGTATCTGAAAATTGACGGTGATACTATAATTAATTCAAATGCGTGTGCGGCGGCCAATTACTCGATAGGATATATGTACGATCTGATCAAATTGGGTAAATTGGATTATGCGGTAGTTGGCGGAGCTGATGTATTTTCACGAATCGCCTTTACCGGATTTAATAGATTACTGGCGGTTTCGCCTCTGAAGGTCAGTCCTTTTGATCAGAATAGGCAAGGGATGATGGTGAGTGAGGGCGCTGGTGCATTGATCATAGAAACGCTTGAAAGTGCAAAGCAAAGAAATGCTGATATTTATGGGGAGATCATAGGCTATGGAATCAGTAATGATGCTTATCATATGACAACGCCACAACCAGAAGCAGAAGGAGTAGCCAGCGCTATGAATAAAGCGCTGGCATCTGCAAATCTCTCAAGTGTTGATGTAGATTACGTTTCTTTACATGGCACAGGAACTAAAGCTAATGACAATGCTGAAATGCTGGCGATGAATAAAGTATTCGGCAAAAGGGTTAATAAGGTGTATGCCAGTTCCATAAAAGGTGCTCTGGGACATGCAATGGGAGCCGCAAGTGCAATCGAAATGGTAGTGTGTTCGATGATTCTCAGTACCGGTATAATTCCACCAACGATTAATGTTCAGAATGTTGATGATAAATGTGACTTTAATCTTGTATGCAATAACGCAATAAGTAGAAAAGTGAATGTGATTATGAATAATGCATATGCATTTGGGGGAAGCAATAGCTGCATTATTATTAAAGGCTTGGAAGAATAGTCAATTATTTTTCCGGGAAAGGGTTAATATGAAAAAAAGGCTCTTTATTACAGGCTATGCAAGTATAAATAATTTGGGGGAACACAAGGATGGAATTTGGGAAAACTTCTGTTCTGATACAATCAACCGTAATTATGGATTGCTGAATAATTTCACACCCGCTGATTATTTGGGTACCAAAGGCTTACAATACATGAGCAGAAGTTCAAGTTTACTGCTGGCAGCTATGAGAATGATTTATGAAGAAGAATGCCTTGAAGAAGAGATATTTGATAACAACAAAGTCGGTGTGGCAATCGGCACGGTTTTCGGTAGTCTGAAAAGTATATGTGATTTCGACAGAATTACAGTTGAAAGCGGTCCTAAAGGGATAAGTCCAATGAAATTTGCTAACTGTGTAAAGAATGGCCCAGCGGCTAACATATCGATTCGGTTTGGGATGAAAGCTTTTAATGTGACCCTGGCAAGTGGAATGTCCTCGGCATTGGATGCAGTATGTTATGGTGGCGACATGCTTCTGTGCGATAAGTGCGAAGCGGTTTTTGCTGGAGGGGTGGAAGAATTCTGTGAACAGCTCTTGCTTGGATTTAAATCAAACGGGTTGGTAACAGATGCTTATCATAACTACTTGGAGCCTAATTGTTCCGAAGGGGTGGCGTTGAGTGAAGGAACCGGCTTGATTTTAATAAAATCCAGCGATAGCATTGTAGCTGATGAACATGTTTATAGTGAGTTAAAAGGATACAAAAGAAAGATTTGCACGAATGGTGATCTTGCGGAGAAGATGGAAGAATGCATGTTAGGGGCAATATACGAAGCTGGATTACATGATGCCGACATTGATATAGTCATGGGAAGCTTTAATGGTATTGATGAATTGGACTATGCGGAGGAGAGTGCTTTAAATAAAATCTTTTCCCACTACAAGAATAAAAAGTTATGTATTCCAAAGAGGTATTTTGGGGAGACGTATAGCGCCGGAGGAGGGATCGCATTGAACCTGGCTCTGCAAATACTGGAGAGGCAAAGTTTTGGCGGAGAGTATTGTCTTATTAATGCTACAGACGCGCGGAATAAAGTAGCGTATATTGAGGAAAAAGAGATAAACAATATTTTAGTTAACAGTTTTGATCTTATGGGACAGCTTGTCTCGGTCATTATTGGGAGATAATTATGTACGATGTTGTTATCATTGGAGCAGGAATCGGAGGACTGATTTGCGGATGTGGTTTGGCAAAGTACGGTTATCAGGTGGTTATGCTTGAACAGCATTCAATGGTTGGCGGTTGCTGTACATCATTTAGAAGAGGCGGTTTCCATTTTGATGCAGGAGCGCATTTACTAAGCGGATGTGGTTCAGGTGGTGCATTGTATCGCATATTAAAGAATTTAGAGGCTAAGACGGACTTAATTAAAGTTAATGATTATGAAAGGATTAACATAAATAATATCTGCTATGAATATCCGACAACCTTAATGGGATTGAAAAAATATTTATGTGAACTTCAACCACATGAGAGTGAAAATATTTACCGGTTTTTTAAAGATATTCGTTCAAAGAAAATAAAAGACAGATTAAAGGATATTTCATACACTGTATTTTTGGATAGATATTTCGATAGTAAGATAATCAAGACAATATTATCGGCAATGTGGCTTTATTTAGGCAATGAACCCAGCCGGCTTTGTGCACTAGATGCAGTGGATGTGTTTTATAGTTATTGGAATGAAGGAACATATTATCCTCAAGGTGGAGCCCAGACCTTTGTAGAAAATATAGCTCAAAAATTTGTTGAAACCGGCGGAAGAATTTTACTGAGTAAAAAAGCCATAAGGATAGAGAAAATCAAACAAGGGTACGAAATTATTGACCATACCGGACAAGTTTATCAGGCAGAATTTGTTGTGAATAACAGTGATTTTAAATCGTTCTTCAAGTCGTGTGGTGCAAATGTAAAACTAAATGCTATTGCGGCAGATTTATTTAATCATGGAAAGGAAAGTATAGCTTTTTTTTGTTCATATTGGGGAATCCATTGTGACGATTCATATGTGCAAAGCAAAAGCGGCTGGTATATAGACGAGAAGCAAGGTACAACTTTTTTGATAACAATTCCTAGTCTGACTGATCGCAGTATTTGCCCGGATAAATGTCATATTATTGATGTATTTACTCCATGTGACGGGAGGGATAAAAAAGTCCAGCTGGAAAGACAAAAAATGCTTATTGAATCGATTTTCATTAACATTGAGAGTAAAGTTATTCAAGTAGAAACAGCTAATTATAAGACATTTGAGCGATATACCAGTAATTATCATGGTTGTGCATACGGTTGGGATCATTCGGTGACAAAGGAAGGTAACAGACGGTTACCATATCTGATCGGAAATAATATCTATCAGGTTGGGCATTGGGCAGAATCTGGTTCAGGAGTTATGGCGGCAGCAATTTCAGGACAATTAGTGGCTCAGAAAATAAGTGGGCGGGAGGGATTATTTTAATGCTATATGCAGGGATTGATATTGGTTCAGAATCAACCGATCTGGTAATAATTAACGAAAAACATGAGATCATAGAGGAAATAGTAAAAAAAACCGGGGCTGATCATGCCATGATTGCAGAGAAGGTACTACTTGAGGCCTGTGGTAATATAGGGTGTGACATTAATGATATCGATATGATTGTCGGTACCGGTTATGGACGGAAAAACATTCAAGCGTCAGTCAAAAGTGTTACTGAAATTACTTGCCATGCTAAAGGTGCCTTTTCTCTTTTTCCAAAATGCAGAATGGTAATTGATATTGGCGGACAGGACAGTAAAGTAATTAAGTTAGACGATGAAGGTAATGTTATTGATTTTATCATGAATGAAAAATGTGCGGCTGGCACAGGACGTTTTTTGGAGGTTATGTCCCGTGTTTTGGATATAGATATTAATTTATTTGGTGAAATGGGTTTAAAGTCAAAGACAGCATTGAGTCTAAGCAGTACTTGTGCAGTATTCGCCGAAACAGAAATCGTGTCTTTGATTGCCGAAAAAAAGCCAATAGAGGATATAATTAATGGAATACATGAATCCATATGCAATAAAGTGGTAGCAATGGTCGAGCGTATCGGCATGGAACGGGAAGTTGTAATGACCGGAGGTGTGGCTAAAAATATCAGTTTAATAAAAAAACTTGAGGAACGTCTAAAAAATGCGATTATTGTACCGCAAAAGCCGCAGTTAACTGGAGCCTATGGTGCAGCTTTATTAGCATATGAGACCAGAAAGTGGTGGATTACATGAAAAGGAAATGTATCGCTTCCTTTTGCAAAGAAATACCGTATGAGATCTTAGCGGCAGCGTCTATGGATGTAATTAAGATAGCGGATATTCTGGATAACGTGGGCGAAAGTGGTAAGTATTTAAGTAACAATTTATGCTCGTATTCAAAAAATGCTTTAGATTATCTATTATGCAAAAGTGACCTATTTGAGGGTATGATTTTTACCAATTCGTGCCATGCGATGGAAAGTATGTATGAGATTTGTCACAACCTGTTCGATGATAAATTTGTTTATATGCTTGATGTTCCTCGGATACGAACGCCCAAATCAGTAGATTATTTTCAACAAGTTTTGATTGCATTTAAAAACGAAATATCTAATTATTTTAATATTGATATTAAGGATGATGTAATAGCAGAGCAACATAGTTTAATGTGTGATATTTATAAACAAAGGGTGGGACTGATTGATAAATCTAAAAAAAATGTATTAGTTTATTCAACTAATTATACACCTTTTGATTTACAGCAAGTATTGAGCCAATTTGGTGATTATAATATTATGACGGAGCTATTGCCGGATTACGAAGAAAGATTGTTATCGACTCCCAATATAATGGAAAGGATCGCTTATTTTTATCTGCAAAATAAATTTTCTTCTACAAATTACAATATTGATGCTGTTACAGAATCGATTGTTGCATTTGTCAAAAAAAATGACATATACTTGGTTATTATACCTGTGATTAAATTTTGTTCAGACCAAGTGTTTATATCAGCTGCACTACAGCAAAAGTTAAAGAAGGATAATATAAAAAGTATATTAATTAATACAGAATATTGTAAGTTTACTTCCGGCCAAATACTGACCAGAATAGAAGCAACTATTGAGAATATGCCTTAGAAAGTGGTGAATTGAATTGGAAAAGCTATTTTTGCAAAGATTACGTTTGGCAAAAGGATTAAATGAATTTCATGAGCCATTTTATAATAAGTTAATTGATTGTCAGTACAAATATACCTATCAAGCCTTTAATGAGAGAGACCGTTTTGTATTTATTGATTTTTATATTCCATCTGAAATTTTCTTTGCAATGGATTTAATTCCGGTTATGAGTGAGCATTCGGTTAATTTTTTGGCTTCAATGGGAATGGTTGATGATTTGCTGACACAAGGCAATGTTTATTTAAGCGATTCAGGAACCTGCTCCTTCCATAAACCCTTAATCAGTGCCTTTCAAAAAGGTTTGTTTCCGAAAGCAAAATTATTTGCTACTACGACTTTATGCGGAGAATCAGCTAAATGCTTTTCATTAGTTGCAAATTTACTTAATTCGAATCATTTTTGCATTGACATTCCATACACAATAGATGACAAATCAATTGCATACATAAAGGGGCAATATATAGAATTGGTTAGTTTTATTGAAAAATTAACCGGCAAGAAAATGGACATTGATAAATTTAAGGAATGTGTAAAAAAATCCAATGTTATGAGAGATTATCTAGTAAAAGGCAATGATGTACGTAAAACGAATGTATTTTTATTGGGAAACCAAATGTTGAGATTTGGCGGCAGTTTTTGCTATCATGGCACTGATGAAGCAATTGATATAGCCAAAAGTTATTATGAATTATTAATTCAAAGAAAAAATAATAAGGAATATAAAGAAAGATATCGTATATTATGGACACACTTACGTCCATTTTATGAAAATGATTTCTTTAACTATATGGAAGATGACTTACATATGGCAATAGCATTTGAAGAGGCTAATGATGTATTCTGGCGAAAACTAGATGAAAATGATCCATATATGGCGATGGCAGAAAAAACAGTAGATTGGCTTTATACTGGAAATATAAATAAACGTATTAACAGATTAAAAGAAATAGTTAAGGATTTTCATATAGATGGTGTTATAAATTTTGCCCATGTAAACTGCCGGGTTTTGAATCCAAAACAATATTTAATAAAAAAAGCTTTTATCCAATCAGGGATTCCGATGCTGGAATTAAGCGGTGATTGTATTGATCGACACAATTTTAGTGAAAATCAATTATTAACACGTATTGAAGCATTTGCAGAACTTATTAGCAAGTAAGGGGTGGAGATGGTCATTATAAAAGATATCCAAAACATTATCGGGTCACAGCCTGTTTACATGAATGAACTAAATTTATCGACTAATGAAATAGAAAGGGCTGTTGAATTAGGAATGGAGCGTATTTGTGTTGAGGAGAAGCTTACACAGCGTGAGATGTGTACGCAAGCTGTAGAACAGCTTCTTAATAAAAATGGAGTCGCGGCAAAAGAGATTGATATCATTATATATGCAACAGGATTAAAAAAAGACTTTGCAGAGTGGTGTGGTGCTGCATATATACAACATGAGTGTAAACTGGTCAATGCATTTGCTTTTGATGTATTTCAAGGATGTAATTCATTACTGCAAGGCATTATGATTGCTAATAACTTTATCAAAGCTGATAATCGCATAAATAAAGTCATTGTGTCAGGAAGTGATAAATTCTATCGCGCTATCCCACATGGTAGCTTATCAGGAATTATTGGTGGAGCCGGTTCTACAGCAGTTTTAATAGAAAACGATGATGATGGCTTACAGATTTGTGACAGTTTCAACCTGACAGACGGCCGGTTCGCAAATTTCACCTATTCTCTGGGGGGATCAGAAAGCAGAGTGTCGGAGTCAATACTTACAGAAGAAAGTGATTTATATAAAGTGCGTAATTTTGAACTTAAAGAAGATGTAGGGAGAGTAAGTCTTGAAAATTATCTAAATACTATCGGCAGTATTTTAGAAAGATCTTGTTTGCATGTGACAGATATTAGATATTACATATTTCCCAATACTAATAAGTCATTATATATTAGTATAATGGAGAATCTGGGAATCAGCAAACAGCAACTATTCTTGGATAACATTCCGGTATACGGTCACATGGGTTGTGTTGATTTTGCAATTAATTTTGCAAGCATCAAAGCAAATTTACTTGACGATGAATATATTTTAGCCAACAGTATGGGCGTGGGTTTGAGTTGGATTGCAGTGCTGTTTAAATGGAATTGAGCTATGAAAAGTTCTTTTGGTGTGAATTCAATTATTAAGATCAAGAATGACAATAGGAACCCGGAATATTACGCTATTCCATATATCGAAGTTGAGTATCATATGCGTGATGATTATATTATTAATGGTTGGTTTATCAAGGGAATAGAAAATAAAATAATAATTATTTTCCACAATTTAAATGCCAATCGGGCTAAGTATTTGTCGCTGGTTAAATGGATTTATAATTCAGGGTGGGGTGCCTATATCTGTGATTTGCGTGGGCATGGTAAAAATGAAAAGTATAATCAAATGTTTGTACATAATCTGCTCTTAGACGGAGTTGAGATTATTGAAAAGACATATCAAAATTTCTTGGATAGTAATAGTCTCATTGTGTTATATGGATTTTCTTTAGGTGCTAATATTGCGGCATATAATTTGAATAATAAAAGGATTAACGGAGTTATCTTGGACAGCGGTCCAATAATGAAACCATGTCGAGCATTTGGTAAAATGTTGGCCAGGGTGGAGGAAAACAAATTAAACCTAATTCAGTACAAAAGATATGTGAAGGAATTTGGGATTTTAAGACAGGATATTAAGTTAATTAAGCATAATTTTCGTAAATGTAGCCACCCAATTCTTATCATACATGGTAAAAAAGATGAGTTTGTTAATTGGCAGGAAACGAAAAAAGTTTTTGATAGCATCTCAGGTATTCGTAAAGATTACATTTTAATAGAAAAGGCGCACCATTTAACGAATATGTCCGTAGATTCTGTAAGATATTATAAAGAGGTCAGTGTTTTTTTGGAAAATGTAGGATCAGCTTTATATCAGGAGAGTTAATGATGAATAAAATGAATGCAGTTATTACTGGCGGAACGAGAGGAATAGGGGCAGGAATAGCCCTCAAATTTGCACAGTTGAATATTGATACTTGTTTCTGCTATGTGAGCAATGATGAAAGAGCAGAAGCGTTGAAAAAAGAATTGGTTCATTATGGAATCAAAGTATTCCCGTATAAGGCAAATGTCTCTGATGAAGCGGAGGGCAAAGAATTTATTAGTATGTGTATTAAAGAATTAAAGAAAATAGATATCTTGATTAATAATGCAGGTATACGAAAGGATAAATCGCTGGCGCTAATGAGTTCGGCGGAATGGAATGAGGTTATGAATACAAATCTAAACGGTCTTTATAATATTACTAGGCCGGTTATATATCATATGATTAAAAATAAAGGAGGTCACATTATTAATATGAGCTCAGTTAGTGGGGTGGCCGGAATGGAAGGGCAGACTAATTATTCCGCTACAAAGGCCGGGGTAATTGGATTTACCAAATCACTTGCAAAAGAAGTAGCAAAATATGGGATTCACGTCAATGCAGTGGCACCAGGATTTATAGAAAGCGATATGACCAGTGATTTAAGTAGTGCGAAATTAGAGAAGTCAGTTGATATTCCATTAAAGCGGTTTGGAAGAGTACAAGAAGTGGCGGATCTGGTTGCATATCTAGTGACCGGTGGAGATAGTTACATTACAGGACAAGTATTTCATATTGACGGTGGCCTTTTTATATAATGGTGGTGACAAGATGGAAAATAGAAAAGTTATTGTTATTGCGGGCGGAAACGGTGAGTTGGCCACATGTTTAATTCAGGAATTAAGTAAGCAGGATATCACTATATGTATTTTTGATTTGACAATTAATCGGAATTTACCAATAGAACAATTTATCTGTGATATCACAGATGTTATGCAAGTTCAAGATGCATTTGATAAAGTGTTTGCATGTTACAAAAGAATCGATGTTTTAATTAATATGGCAGGAGTTCATTTGAGAAAACCGTTTTTAGAGATAAAAAGCGAAGAACTAATGACAATTATTCGGACAAATATTATTGGTAGTTTTAACTTAATGCAAAGTGTAGTGCCGTACTTAAAAAGTGGCAATGGTGGTAAAATAATAAATTTATCTTCCTCGGCAGCATATGATTATGCTGAGAACACCAGTGTATATGCAATGACAAAAAGTGCGCTAAACTGCCTGACCCAGTACTTGGCTAATGAATTAAACGAGTTTAATATCTCCGTATATGCACTGTGCCCGACAGTAATACATACACAAAGGGTGGATGAGAATATTCGGATGTATATGTCACAAACGGCCAAAGAAAAGAACCAGATAATTGAAGAATATTGTGATAATTTAAATGGGGCGAAGCGTATGCTACAACCTAAAGAAATGATCGGTCTAATTGAGATGCTTATGGGTGATGAGAAAAATTGTATGACGGGAGTATTATTTCCGATAAATTGTGGCAGTAATATGAGGATCTGAGCGGAGATTTAAAGGATATGGTAGATAATAGAATAAGTCAATTGTTTGAACAAGAAATAATAACAATAATAGGTATCAGCAGGAAAGAGTCGTCATTATCCTATCAAGTTTGTAAAAATCTGATTGAAGGAGGATATGACGGTAGGATACAGATGGTTAATCCCAAAGCGGGAGTTTTATTTGGTCAGAATATACATAAAAATATTAATAATTTGGATATTTTTGGATTGGTTCTGATTTTCCTGCGATTCGATCTGGTGGTAGGCAGTATCAGAGAAATTGCGGTAAATGGAGGAAAGTTTTTCATTATATATAGTTCTGGCTTTGCAGAAATGGAAGATTCCAAGTGCCAGAAGAACATATACTTGCAGGAAGTAATTGCAGAGTATCAGCTAACTGTTATTGGTCCCAATTGTATGGGAATCATTGATACACATAAGCGGTTATTTGCTTCAAACTGGTTTTATGCAACTAGGCATGGTAGTATTGCTTTGGTGTCACAAAGCGGAGCGTATGGAATGATTTTATCCTATATGGCAAATAATAGAGGCTTGGGGTTTTCAAAATTTATTAGTGTGGGTAATTGTATCAACGTAGATTTTGGGGAAATTTTAAACTATCTATGCGATGACAATGCAACTAAATTTATAGTTTTATATGTGGAGGGAATTAAAGACGGAAGAGGATTTTTGACAGCCCTAAAAAAGGTGGCTGCTATAAAGCGAGTATATATCATAAAAAGTGGGAATACGGCAGAAAGCACACAGGCGACCATCAGCCATACCGGATCAGTCGGAGTTGATATAGATATATTCAAAGCCATTTGTAATTATTCCGAGGCAATTTTGGCAGATAATATTGAGGAGTTAATCAATTCGTTATATTTAGCCTCTTGTTATGAAATGATTGATAGTAATAGAATCACGGTAATTTCTCCATCCGGGGGTCCTTGTACGGTTGCGGCGGATCGCTGTGAAAAGTATGGGCTTGAATTAACAAAATTTTCTGTGGGAACCACCAAAAAACTAAAAGATATTTTACCTCCGTTTGCCAGTATTAACAACCCTGTAGATGTGACTACTCTTACTACCAATGAAGAGGCTTTTAAAGCAATTGAAGTGATTTTGCATGATGTCGGAGTTCAGACCATCATATTGATGATATTCACTGATTATATGAGTACAGATTTTGAAAAAACAATTTTATATATTCTGGCGCAAAAGAAAAAGCTAATATGTATCACTTTAGAAGAAAACAGCTTGAGAAATGAATTTGAACGATTACATGTTCCGCTTTACTTTTCCATAGATTCGGCATTTATGTCAATCAGAAATCAGTTAAACTATAGAAATAAAAAGCATTTTTATAATCAATACCGATCAGACGGAAGATTTACGTTTGGCGAGTTGTATTCGGGGATTTATAACGAGGAAGATACTAAAAAAGTATTAGGTCATTGTGAGATTAAAAACAGTGATGAGTATATTATCAGGAACGAGGAGGATTTGGCAAAATACTGGAACATAATTATTAAACCGGTTTGTCTGAAGGTTAGTGAAAAAGAATGTATTCACAAAACAGAAATAAACGGTGTAAAAAAGAATATTGTTGATTTGGAAATTGCCCAAAAAGCACTAAAAGAATGGAAAAGTCTTATAAATTGCGGTGTGAAAGCAATTTTGTCACGGATGAGGGACGGAGAATGTCAATTGTATATAGATATCAAAAAGGATAAGGATTTTGGATATATTTTCATATGGGGAATTGGCGGCGTGATGATCAACGAAATTAATTATAGGAAGGTATTTATTATGCCCCAATTCCGTGAACAACTAGATGAAATTTTAGATGATAAACTATTAAAAAAGTTTTATAACGGTTTTAGGAATAAATATAGGATAGACAGACAAAAATTGTTGGAATTAATAGAAAGGTTAATTATTTTCGTATTATCAAATGAAAAAATAGAAGAAATTGAGATAAATCCATTAATGATTGACGATAATGATTTATATATCGCTGATGCATTGATGATAGTGGGGTAAATATGACGACAATACCGGTCAAAATTAAAGCAGTGGATTTTGCCGTTGGGAATCACATCATTCCCAATCAACATTTCGAAGAATATTTGGAAACTTCTGATGAATGGATAAGAGAAAAAATAGGTATCTGTGAAAGAAGATATGTAGATGAAAATATGGCATTTTCTGACTTGGCGTTTGAAGCTGCGAAAAAGGTGTTAAAAAAAGTGAAACTTAAACCTGAGTCGATAGATTTGATAATTGCAAGTACGATTACGCCAGATCATACAAATGTCTCCTCGGCATGCTTACTGCAGAACATGCTGGGGGCCCATAAGGCGGCTGCTTTTGATATATCAAACGGAGGCTGTCCGGGATCGGTCTATAGTTTAGTAGTAGCAGCAAAATTTATTGCTGATGGGACATATAAGAATATTTTGATAGTGTCTGGAGAAATATTTTCGAAGTGTGTCAATATGCAGGATAGAGATATTTGTTTATACTTTGGAGACGGTGTAGGTGCTGCAATTATGGTACCGGCAGAAGAAGGATATGGGGTAATTGCCCATGATTTGGGGGCTGATGGTTCGGGTTATTACGCCTTGGCGGCACCGGCTGGTGGATCAAGAACGCCTATTACGATGGAAAGATTGGCGAATGGTCTGCAATATGCGAAGATGGATGGAAAAGCCATATGGAACTTTGCTACGCAGATATTTAGCCATACAATATTGAAAAGCTTACAGAAAGCCGGCTTGACGGTTGCTGATTTAAACTTTATTATTTCACATCAAGCCAATATTAATATTATAAAGTCTGGAATGGACTCATTAGGACTTGAAATGACTAAAACGTACACCAATATTGATGTCTATGGGAATACAGGCGGGGCATCGGTGCTGATTGCCCTCTCTGAAGCGTTAGAGAAACAACTGATCAAGCATAAGGATTATGTTGCAATAGTGTCGTTTGGGGGTGGTTTGGCCTATGGATCACTTATAATAAAATGGAGTTAATGTATAACTATGAAAAGAAGAGTAATTGTTACAGGAGGAAAAAGTGGAATTGGGCAAATAATAGCTGATAGATTTCATGATGCAGGATATTTTGTGGTAGTAGCAGATATAGATGTAGGAGAAGATGAGTATATATCACAGGACAGGCGTTTATTCCTTCATTGTGATATCGGTGATTACAATAAAGTAGTATTGTTAATGCATAAAGTCAACTCATATTTAAAGGGATTCGATGTGTTGGTAAACAATGCGGCAATTACGCAGGATGCCTTGATTGAAACAATGACGATTGAACAATGGCATCGTGTTATACAAATAAATCTGAATGGAACATTTTATTGCTGCAAAGAAGCCATCAAATATCTAAAAGAGGCTGATAGTCCCAGAATCATAAATATAGCGTCATTAAGCGGAATATACGTTAATAAGGGACAGGCTAATTATGGCGTTTCTAAAAGTGGGATCATAGAACTGACGAGGTATCTGGCCGTTGAATTAGCTAAATATAAGATACTTGTTAACGGGGTAGTGCCAGGGATTATTGATACGGATATGCTAAAGACCATACCGGAGAATGTATTAAGTAAAATGAAGGATTTAATACCGCTGAAGCATTTTGGGACAAAGGAGGATGTTGCACAAGCGGTTTTGTCGCTTGCGGATAAGAATAATACTTATATGACCGGGGAGATGGTCAGAATCACAGGAGGTTTAAAACTATAATGAAGGTGGTAAGCACGGTTGAAAAAGAAATTGGGGTGGGTATTAAAGGAATGGGATATTATATTCCCCAGAAAGTAATTACTAACCATGATATTGCGAATATGGTAGAGACAACAGATGAATGGATACAACAGAAAATCGGTATTAAAGAACGCCATGTATGCTCAGAACAAGAAGCGGCATCAGATCTGGCAATTAAAGCGGGGGAAAGAGCACTTACGAATGCCGGTATCGGACCAGAGGAGCTTGATTTAATTATTATGACAAGTCTGCAACCGGATCATTTAGATCCACTACCATGTAGCTTGGTTCAGCATAAATTAGGAGCAGTAAATGCGGCAGCTTTTAATATGTCGATTGGGGGATGCCCAGATTCAATTTTTTCTTTTGTTACGGCTTGTAACTATGTTTTGTCAGGAGCATATCGAACGGTCATGGTAGTTAACGCGGAGGTAAACAGTAAATTTATCAATTGGAAAGATCGCAGTATGTGTGTTTTCTTTGGTGATGGGGCAGGAGCATGGATATTACAGCCGGTCAAAAAAGGCAAAGGTCTGATGGGCTTTACAATTAATAATGATGGTTCAAAGCATGATGTGATTCAGGCTCCCGCCGGTGGATCACGAATTCCAATATCTAAGGAGGTATTAGAACAGGGTCTGCATTATCCCTATATGGACAGTAAAAAAGTTTTTGAATTTGCAGTAACAGTTTTTCCTGAGTCGGTTGAAGGGGTTTTAAATAAGCTGAATATCAAAAAAGAAAATGTTAAATTATTCTTATCCCATCAGGCAAATTTTAATATTATTACTACTTCACTGCAAAAGCTTGGGATCAATATGGACCGGACTTTTACTAATATTGATAAGTACGGAAATATGAGCAGTGCATCGGTGCCGGTCGTATTAGCGCAAGCATTGGAGCACGATCTAATCAAGAAGGATGATATTATTACATTAACGGCCTTCGGAGCAGGACTGGCATGGGGTACATGTGCAATTAAGTGGGCAGGAAAAGAAGATTTCATAGCGTAGGTGAAAAGAATTGAAAAAAGTCAATATATGTGGTGTAGGGAAATATCTCCCTGTTAATCGCTTGAACAATAGCGCGTTAGAAAGAATTGTGGAAACAACGGATGATTGGATACAGCAGAAAATCGGAATTGCCGAAAGAAGGATTGCAATAAAGGAATCGGTAGTTGAAATGGGATTACACGCGGCATTAGCAGCAATCCAAGACGCAGGTATAGATCGGGAAGAGGTCGATATGATTGTATGCTCATCCACCTCATTTGATAAAAGGATACCGACCCTCGCCAATTACATCTCTGATGAGTTGGGGATAAACAATGCGTTATGCTTGGATATAAATGCTGGTGGATGCTGCAATTACCTGGCCAGTATATTGACAGCAATAGGATATCTGAATAGTAATTGCTGTAATACAGTTTTATGTCTTGTTGCCGACAAATGCAGTGATTTTGTTGATTGGAGTGATAGGAGTACCTGTGTTATATTTGGGGATGGAGCAGCGGCAGCCATTATAAAGCCGGTTCAACAGGGCAATGGAATAATATATTTTAAAATGACCGGAGAAAAAAAAGATTCTTTGATATTACCGGTGGGTCAGACCTTAGAATATGAAGAAACGATGCTTAAGATGAATGGCAAAGATATATTTACATTTGCAGTTGCCAAGGGGACAGAAAGTATCATAAACGGCTGTACGGCATGTGGAATAACAGTAGAAGAGGTGGATATGTATATATTCCATCAAGCCAATTTAAATATTATTAAAAACATAATGAGTCGGATCGGACTAGATATGTCAAGAACACATATAATTTTGGATAAATATGGGAATACGGCCGGTTCATCAGTTGGGATCGCTTTGGTGGAAGCTGTGGATGAAGGAAAGATTAAAAAAGGCGACAGAGTAGCGATGGTCACATTTGGTGGAGGATTGAATTGGGGGATAATTATATTGGAATGGGGTTAATCAGGATTGCAGAATCATTTAGATAAAAAAGAAGGTACACATATGAAAAAAGTAGTGGTTTTTGGATCAGGATATATGGCTTTGGAAATATCTAGGGAATTGATTAATTATGGATTACATATTATGTTGTTTATTCAGCAGGGTAGTCTAAATTTAACGAGTGAAGATATTGATAAGATAGATATAATCTATGATTATGATATTTCATTGCTTGAACCTAATGATTTCAGTGATGTTCGCTATATAATTGAAGCATCGGGTGAGCAATATGATAATAAAGTGAAAATTATGAATTCCTTAAAAAGAGTGGTTACCGACCGGCATATTATAATTGTCCATACATTGGCACATTCGATAACGCTTTTAGCTTCGCAGGCAAAATTTCCGCAGAGTGTTATGGGAGTACAATTTGTTCCAAGAATAACCAAACAAGAAAAAATTGTGGCTATATCCACATCCATGACAAGCAAGGACAGCTTAGAGGCAGTTAAAGAACTTAGTCTGGCGATTAACAAAGATATTGTGTTTATTGAGGATAGTCCAGGAGGAATTGTGGGCACGGCATTAATATCTTTTATTATTGAAGCGATCCGTATTTTGGAGGAAGGAGACTTAACGGCAGAATCTATCGATAAAATCGTTGTTTTGGGTATGAATTTACCAAAGGGTCCGTTACAGTTGGCCGATGAAATTGGCCTTGATACGGTTAAATTTTGTATGGAGCAATTATATAACCAGACTAAATTGAATAAGTACAGACCTAGTAAAAGGCTTAATGATATGGTCTTTGCGGGATATTTAGGATGCATGTCACAAAGAGGGTTTTATCAGTATTAGACATTTAAAAGAAGGTGAAAAGGGATGGATGTAGGAATTTTAAGCACAGGCTATTATGTACCTGAAAATATAATTACTAATGAAATGGTACAAGCTAGATTGGAATTATTAAGTGATGGTCCGGCAAAGGGAATGACTAGGGCAATGCTGGGAATAAAAAATTCCCGCTTTGTCGGTGCGGAGGAAACAGCAACGGATATTGGAGTAAAAGCGGCTCAAAATGCAATCAAGAACGCTTATATTAATAAAGAGGAAATTGATCTAATTGTATATCATAGTTCGACACCGGATCATTTAGGTTCACCCGATGGTTATTTAGTCCAGCATATGTTGGGAATTTATGGGGCAGCAGCATTGACATTGACAAGTGGCTGTTCGGGATTTATTGCCGCTATCCAGACCGGACAGAAGTTTATTGCTGATGGTACATATAGAACGGTATTAGTCATTTGTGCAGAGGTTGTATCCAAAGCTTGTCAAATCAATGAAAAGGCTGAAGGAATTGAAAAGACAGGAGCAATCAACGTGGGTGATGCCGCAGCTGCAGTTATTATACGCGCGTTAAAGCCAGGTCAAAAAGGAATTTTGTCAGGTGATCTGGGCGGGGACGGCAGAGGATATGAAGTTCTTATGGTTCCGGCCGGAGGGATGAGGCTTCCGGCAACGGAGGAAAATATAAAAAAAGGCCTGACGATTGCGAGAATCAATGATAATAACTTTAAGTATGATAGCAATGATAGCAGCAGTACATCACCGACAGTACAGTTTGCTGCCAATTCTTTTGTGGCAGGAATCAATAATGTTCTGAAAAGAGCTAAACTGGATAAAGAGGATATAAGTTGGCTGATACCACATCAGCCAAACTATGAGTTGATTAAAATAATGGCCGGACGGTATGGAATTGAATCCCCCAAAATATTAATGACGATTGAGCAATTTGCATGTCCATGGAGTGCGGCAACGCCATTAACATTGGCTATTGAGAATGAGAAGAGTAGATTTAAGAAAGGCGATATAGTAGTAATAGTAGCATTTGGCGGCGGATTTGCATATGGTGCTATCTGCTTGAGCTGGAATGACGCCGCTGATTTCGTTCAATGAGAGGAATTATATATGAAAACAATAATAGCACAGTTAATCGCAAAATATGGCAAAGAATTTGAAATATTTCTAAAGGACTCCGAATCAAATACTTTTAAATTTAAAGATGGTGTTGTTCTCAGTGAAGAAAGAGAAATAAATTTGTTTTTGCGAAAGCAACCCGGTTGGGAAAAGGTTTGGCAAAAGATTTTTACGACTGATGATCAGGATATGTCGATAGGAATCAGTATAGTCGAGCCGGGTGGCGGAGGTGAATGTGAAACTGTCAGATCTGAGTTTATCGATTTTGTTTTAGTCGGTGAAGGTAAGTTGACAATTGAAGATTTGGGAGAATATCACATTAAGGCAGGAGATTTTCTTAATATAAAAAAAGGGGTTAGGCGAGGGTTCAGAAATACCGGGGATACACTTTTTGTATCGATTTTTGGAATTGGTACGGTTCCTGGAATATAGTAGCGGCGATAAAGTAAGCTAAGTGAGGAGTTGTGAAAATGGATAGGATGCAAATAGAAAAATTATTGGGAAGTTCAACTCAGTATACATTCTTTATAGAAAATAAAAAAGTACAGGAAAGAATTAATAAAATTGATTTCCAGTATCGGGGACAGGAAGGTTGGGATGGTATCAGCCAAAAAATATGTGTTGCCGATGGTGGAAATATGTCTATGGGAATATCGGTAATTAAGGCTGGAGGGTCAATGCAAGAGATACAGACAGTACATGAATTTGTCGATTTTTTACTATATAATAATGGCACAGTTACGGTAGACGGTATCGGAGAGCTTCCGATTAGTCAAGGAGATTTTCTTAATTTCAAACAAAATATAATTCGATCCTCCGGAAATATGAATGACGATATTGTAGTGGGTATATGGTATCAAAAGGCTAGGCCATCTTATGAATTCTCGAGGTAATGCTTATGAATATTAAATCAGTAGCTGTACTGGGTAGCGGATTAATGGGAAGTGGGATTGCGGCGACGATTGCCCGCAATAATTATTCGGTATCAATGTTTTCTCATTCGCAAGATGCTGAAGTAAGGATGAAAAGTTATATTGAACACGAGTGTGTAAAAGGTCGGTTATCTGAAACACAGAAAGAGAGTATTTGGACAAATCTTAATATTCTAAGCTATGAAAATCTAAATGAACTTACAAAATGCGATTTAGTGATTGAAAGTACACACGAGGATAAGGCATTTAAAAAAAATATTTTAAAGACAATCGGTAAGATTGCAAGTAATATGGCAATTGTTTGCACAAACACCTCAACATTGTCCGTTTCTGAGTTGGCGGCGGAATACAAAAAACCGGGCAGGTTCGCCGGAATGCATTTTTTTTCCCCGGTTGCAAGCATGGGACTTATTGAAGTAGTCAAGGGTTTTTTGACAGAGGATTCAGTTATTGATGATCTTATGCAGTTTGGGAGAATGATCGGAAAGGAACCGGTTCAAGTAAACGACAACCCCGGATTTGTTTTGAATCGTATAATTGCACCTTATATCAGTGAAGCGGTAAACCTTTTGGACAGAGGTATTGCAGAGGCAGCTGATATTGATTGTATTATTAAGCATTGTATGGGGGCACAAGTCGGTCCGCTCCAACTGGGGGATAATATCGGTTTGGATGTCATTAAAAAATGTAGCGATATACTTTTCGATGCATACAAAGATTCAAAATATATTAGTAATTTACTTAATAAAAAATATTATGCAAAAGAATTCGGAAAAAAGTCTGGGAGAGGTTTTTATACTTATGAATGAGGATGTGCGTTCACCTTTGAAAGTTGGTAAACATTTAATTAAGAATAGATTTGTTTGTCCTCCGATGGGCACCAATTTTGCCGATAAGGGAGGATATATAACTAATAAATTTATTCAGCATTATAAGAATTTAATAAATTCCGGCTGTGGAATGATAATTATTGAGGCGGTGAATGTAGAAGCACGTGGGATGATTACCGACCATCAGGTTAATGCGTATCACCCCAGCTTTGTAAGTGAAATAGGAAAATTAGCCGCTGCGGCACAGAGTAGTCAAGTGTTGCTTATTGTTCAATTATGTCATGGAGGGATTTTTGGTGGGAAAGGTTTGGTAGATGTAGATACCATAGCTCCTTCTGATACAGATGGCGCAAGTGAAATGTCGATACAGGATCTCGATACAGTAAAAAGAAGCTTTGTAGAGTCAGCTGTTAAGGTTCAAGAAAGCGGAGCTGATGGTATTGAAATTCATATGGCACATGGTTATTTGTTAGCCGAATTCATTTCGGGAGCTATGAATAAAAGAACGGATCGGTATGGCGGCAAAATGGAAAGCAGATTAAATTATCCACTTTCCATTTTAAGAGAAATTCGGAGAAGATGTGGTAAGGATTTTCTGATTCAGGTCAGAATCAGCGCAACCGAAGGGATAGACAATGGGATGACAATCAATAATTCAATTTTTGTTGCCAGATTGCTGGAGTTAAACGGAGCTGACTGCATTCATGTCTCATGCGGTGTAAAAGGTTCCGGCGAGTCGAGTCCAGGAAAAGCAGACTCAAATCTTAATCTATTGTTAAATGCAAAAGAAATTAAGAAGAATATTTGTATACCAGTTATTGCCGTTGGAAAAATCAATACGATTGAGAGTGCGGATTATATAATAAAAAATAAAATAAGCGACTTGGTAGCTGTTGGTAGGCCATTACTTATGGATTGTTCATATGTAGAAAAACTTCTTCGAGGTCAAAGTGTCAGACAATGCTTATACTGTAACAGATGCTTGTCCAATGCCGTTATCGGCAAAGAAGCAGTATGTTTACAGAAAGGATGAAATATTTTGAATTATTCTTTGAATAATAAAGTTATTATCTTAACTGGCGTATGTGGGGGAATAGGGAGTGTACTTCTTCGCAAACTGCTTGAATGTCAGGCTAAAGTGATCGGGGTAGACTTAAGGGTCGGACAAGAAGTAAGAGATGAATTTGAAAATGTAGATTTTTATGAGTGTGATTTATTAAAAAAAGAAGATTTTACAAAGCTAGTCGAGAAGACTATAAACAGATACGAAAGAATAACTAATTTAATTAATGCTCATGGTGTTGCCGGCAATTATGCCCTGACGGAAGTAACCTTTGAAGAATTTGAAAGGGTAATGAACACCAATTTATATTCAGTTTTAATGACGTGCCAAGTGGTCATTCCGTACTTTGTAGCACAGGCGGGCGGAAACATTATCAATATATCGTCTAATCTGGCATTTAGTTGTTTGCCTTATAATTTGCCGTATACTTTATCAAAAAGCGGCATTAATGCGCTGACCAAAACGATTGCTAAAGAGTTTATAAGTGTCGGAATTAAGGCAAATGCGATCTGTCCGTCAGTAGTTGCCACTGAAATGTTTATTGATTATGTTAAAAGCGAAGCAGCAAAAGAGAATAAATCATTTGCGAATAAAAAAAATGAATTGCTATCAGCGTTACCACAAAAGCGGTGGCTGATGCCGGAAGAAATTGCTGATTTAGTCATTTATCTTGCTTCAGATCTTGCGGATGGGATTACTGGACAGTCAATTCCGATCAATATGGGCAGTTATATGTTTTAATAATCATTTTCAATAAAGAAAGGACGGTTGTATGTTATGGCGGGAAAAGTTATTACGGGAGATAAGGCAATGAGCGATTCATTAAAAGCGGCAAAAGATTCAGGATCAATGAAAGGAATGGTGTCTATTGCCAGTGGGAAACAGTTGAATGCCACAAAATTCAGTGGAATAGCCAAGGGTGCTGCCGGTGAACCATTTGCCCACGAGAATGAGCAAGTTACAATTATTCTGTCTGGTGGAATTGAATTTCATTTAGGCGAAGATATTGTGGTTTTAAGAGCGGGAGACTCGATTTTTATACCCCCCAATGTAATTCATTATGGAATAGCAATTGAAGATGAAACAACGGTCGTAGATATTTTTTCACCACCAAGAAAATATATGGATTAGTCGATCGAAAGGACAGCAAGGTGATAAAGTGATAAAGTGTGACGAGATTATCTGTGATATTAATGATGAGATAGCGGTAATAACTTTAAACCGCCCGGAAAAAGGAAATTGTCTTAATAGGAAAATGAGAACAGCCATCGGCGAGTATATGGATATGTTGGCTCAGGATAAACATGTAAAGGCGGTTATCATTCAAGGTAATGGTAAAAATTTCTGCGTGGGTGGCGATATTGCTGAAATGAGCGGCGTAGAATCACAATATCAAGCACAGCTTCTTTCTCAGACAGAGCAAACTGCTTTTGATAAAATACAGCAGCTGCCAATGCCGGTTATTGCAGTCATCCAAGGAGCATGTATGGGGGCCGGTTTTGATATGGCGTTGTCATGCGACTTTAGATTAGCTGCGGCCGATGCTAGAATAGGATTTCCGGAAATAACAATTGGCATAGTTGTTGGCGGCGGGGGTGTCAATAAATTAATTAGGCATATTGGTCTGCAGGAAGCAAAAGAGATGTTGTTTACGGCGAGAATACTGGATGCCAATGAAGCTCTGGAGAAAAAATTAGTTAACAAAATCCTGCAGGATCCGCATGGATATGCTGTTGAGTTTTCACATAGGTTTCTAAATATAAGTACCAATTGTATCGCTGAATATAAGAAGGTTTTGTATGATAATAATACTAATTACGGTGGCATGATCCTTGAAAGTAATGCAATAGCGCGAAGTTTTGGGCATCAGAACAGGGCAGAAGGGATTTCAGCCTTTTTAGAAAAACGTAATCCACATTTTACATAAGGAGATTTGATTAATGATAAATATAGAATTAAACGAAGCCATCACAATTATTACCGGCGGTGCCGGTGGCATCGGAAGCGCACTGGCAGAGCAGTATTTTAAGGCCGGCTCAAAAGTTATCATCCTAGATATTATACCTGAATATTTATTCAGAGAAAAGATCGACATCCCGGAAATGAAATATGTAGAAATCGATCTGCTAGATACAAAAAGGTTATATAAAGTGTTGCGAAATATTTATAGTGAATTTGGACAAATTACGCATCTGATCAATAATGTGGGCATGTATGGCAATGATGGCATTGAGGAAATTGATATTCAGTCCTTTAAAAAGATGATAGATATTAATATAATTGCTTCCTTAAATATGTTACATGTGATTATTCCTATCATGAAAGAAAGAAGGTATGGACGCGTTGTCAACATATCATCAATTGCAGCGTATTTTAACGGGGTCAATTCCGGAACCTATAATATGACAAAAGCAGCGGTAATAAGTATGACCAAGACACTGGCAAAGGAAGTCCGTGATTATGGTATTAATGTAAATGCAGTATGTCCGGGTCTGGTGGATACACCGATGCTGGACGAAATGATAACAAAACGTGCAGAGTTTTGCGGTATTTCGAATGATGACTATAGAAGTAATCTGATGAAGGTATGCGAGCAGACCAGACTTGTGCGACCGCGTGAAGTGGCCGACGTAGCATTATATCTGGGCAGTAAACTAGCTGACGGGGTAAGCGGTGCGTCAATACCGGTAACAGCAAACGGTCTTCTAATATAAGGAGAAAAAATGGTAGGATACAGTAATATATCAGCAGTTAAGGATTGGCACAGTCAACAAGTAATAAATGAAGTAATCAATAATTTGCAGCGGCGTAATTTTGCGGCCCGTTATTGTCTGTCCAAGGATGCCTGCAACGAATACCTAAAAAAGAGCATTGGATTAACGGATATTGTTTCCTGTGGCGGGTCTGTCACATTAGAGCAGTTAGGGATAATTGAAGAGCTGGAACAACGGGGAAATAAAACATGCCATTCATTTCACGCGGGTTTATCAAAAGAGCAGCAGTTTGATGCCATGCGTCAGGGAATGATGGCGGATGTATTTATGTCAAGTGCCAACGCAGTTACTAAGGATGGCAAGCTATACTTTGTGGATGGAATCGGCAATAGAGTATCCAGTATCGTATTTGGGCCGAAAAGAACCATCATAGTTGTAGGGAACAATAAAATTGTAGATTCACTTGACGATGCTTTTAATCGGGTCAGGAGCAAGGCGGCTCCAATGAATATTAGAAGATATTTTAAGGAAGGGAGTACCATCCCTCCATGTGCTGTTGCAGGTAAGTGCTGTGATTGTTCGGCACCATTAAGGGCATGTAATATCCGAATGATCTTGGAAGCAAAACCAAGTGCAATTGATTTTGAAGTTATTATTGTTAATGAGCAATTAGGATTCTAGTCAGGTGTAAAATAAGATTTCATAGGAGGCAATAAAGTATGTATGTAAAAGTGGAAGGTGTATGCAAAAAATATGGTCAGGATAGCAGTGCGTTCTATGCGCTTAAGGATGTTAACGTTGAAATAGAAAAAAGTGAAATTGCTATTATACTAGGTGCGTCAGGTTCTGGAAAATCAACGCTACTTAATTTAATTGGAGGATTGGATAAAGTAACCGAAGGGACAATTCGGATTAACGATGAGGACATAACCGGTTACAGTGAAAAGCTGTTATGTGAATATCGGCGAAATAAGTTGGGTTATATTTTTCAGTTTTACAATTTGATTGCGGACTTAAACGTCAAGGATAATATTGAGGTTTGCAGTGATATCAGTCGGAAAAAGCTTGATACGACGGAAATAATCCAAAAGGTAGGATTATCTGGGAAGGAGAAGCAATATCCAAGCCAATTAAGCGGAGGACAACAGCAGCGGGTAGCGATTGCCAGAGCGGTGGTAAAGAGTCCGGATATATTATTGTGTGATGAACCTACCGGAGCGTTGGATTCCAAATCTTCTAAAGAGATAATGGAATTATTACTATTTCTAAATCAAGAATATAAAACCACAATTGTCATTGTGACTCATAATGAGAATCTGAAATATTTGGCACATCGTATTATTAGTGTTAAAGACGGTCAGATAGTATCAAATTTAAAAAATAAGCAAGTAACTATAAATGAAATAGAATTTTAGAATAGAGAGCATATATGAAAATCGATAAACGTTTAATTAAAAAATTAAAAACACAAAAAATAAAATATGTAGTAATTCTGTTTCTTATGTCTTTGTCAATGGTATTGTTTGTAGCATTTCAAACTTCATATGGATATATGATAAATGAAATTCCGGAATTGCAAGAGATATATGATGTCGAAATAGTAAATTTCAGCACTCTTTATGATTTAGAAACAGACGATATTGAGGAATTGGAAAACGATTATGATTTACTTATCGAAAAGAGACTTAAAGCCGATATTGAACAGTCTGCGATGATTAATATTCGACTATTCAGTATTACGGAAAAAATAAATAAAATTATGATCAAGTCAGGGAGAATTCCCCTAAATGATCAGGAAATTTTATTGAATTCAAATTTTATGCAGCAAAATGATATTCTTCTTGGAGATGACATAAGCATAGATGGTATTTTTTATAATATAGTCGGCAGTGGTATTGCAATTGACTATATGAATATGAAGAAAACGGAAACTGACGCTCTGACCGACTTTAAGAATTTTGGAGTAGGTTATTTACATTATGACAGCTTTAAAGAAATTGAAGAAACAAATGAACAATATTTGGTTTCGGGGAAGAAAAGCGAACTAGAGGATTTTAAAAAAAATATTGATGAGCAATTCACAATTATCGCTTGGGAAGAACGTGAAAACAATATTCGGATCAGTACGATTGTTCCCAATATTGACGGTTCCTACAAAATGGGGTTAATGGTTTCAATACTGCTTATGATTATTGGCGGAACAATTCTCATGATCATCTTGGAGCGGGATATAAAATCAGAAAGTAAGATAATTGGAGTTTTGAAAGCTTTTGGATATAGAAAACGTGAATTATTACTACATTATTTGAAACTAGTTGTATTTATTACTTTGATAGCCAGTATTATAGGATATTTAGGAGGAACAGCTTTTGCCCAACCGCTCATATCAGTGCAATCAACTAGATTTGAACTGCCGGTGTTTGTCATTGAATTTAATATACAATTATATTTTGTCGCCGCCGGAAGTATGATGGCAATAGTGTTATTAATTAATGTAATCGGCATCCTAAAGTTGGTCGGAGTACCACCGTTGGTTTTAATTCTTAACAATTCAAATTCAACAAGAAAAACTAAATATATAAGTTCGGTAGAGCTATTTGACTTTAAAAAGCGCTTTAGAATTAAAATCTTTTTTAATAATTCGACGCGATTAATTGTATTATCACTTGCTATAATTTTTTCTTCAATCCTAATATTTACGGGAATGGGACTAAGTGATTCGGTTGATAATTTTGTAATGGAGAGCAAAGATAGTATCACATATACGCATAATTATATATTAAATGGTTATTATCAGGAAGATGAGATAATGGAAGATCAAGAAGAAGGCGAAAGTACCGTATTACGTAGCTTAAAATATACATATAACGATGAAGAATATTCGATTTTCCTTCAGGGAATCAAGGGAGACAGTAGGTACTTCCCGGATGATCTGGTGGCAAGAGATAAGAATGCAATTGTTATATCAAAATCCATTAGTGAAAAATATGGTTTAGAGAAAGGCGATATAATAAAACTTGAAGATAACATGACCAGCCGTATTTACAAATGGGAAATAACGGAAATAGCAGAGTGGTACATAAGTGATATGGTTTTTGTACCTATCGATAAAATGTACACCGCATTTGATATTCCAGAAGACGCAATTAACAATATATATTCCGAAGAGGCATTGAGTGTTGATGAAGATTATATATTGTCAATTAATCAAAAGGAAGATATTTTAGTCAGCATGGAAGCTTTTCAGGGAGTTATGAATGTAATGAATTATTCTATTCAGGCGGTGGCATGCGCCATGGCGATTGGAATCATATATATTATTATGTTGATGGTCATGGAAGAGAATAAAGTAAACATATCAATGCTAAAAATCATGGGATATTACCATAAGGAAATTCGCCGAATATATTTAAATATCAATCATATATTTGTAATTTTGGCAATCATAATTGGTCGTTTAGTGGTTCCGGTGTTTATTACAGCATCAATACACGAGCAGAATATGGTGCTGAATGGCTTTGTGAGGCCGCATATATATTGGCGTTCGACTCTCATCGCAGCATTAATTGTTCTAATAACTTATATTTTGTCTAATATGATTTTATATAGAAGAATAAGGCGGATTAATGGCGCTGATCTGTTAAGAAATCGAGAATAAACCATGATATATGCAACTATTGTCAATGTAACAGACAAAAGAGAAAGAGGTAGAGGATATGAAAGTATGTTTTATTAATCCATCAGTTGATAAGTATTCGGATTTAAAGTTATGGTCGACAGATCTTATGAAATCAGTGTTAGGTGAGCACATTACTACCTTACCAAAGCTTTCAGTCATGGTACTTGCAGCGGTGACCCCAGAAAAATGGGGATTCCGCTATTTGGATGAAGAGGTTGAAGATGTTTTATACGATGAAATCGACGCGGAAATAATTGCAATTACTGCCATGACAGTTCAGGCACCCCGTGCATACCAGATTGCGGAGAACATGCGCAAACGAGGCAAAATAGTCGTAATGGGAGGAATTCATGCGACTATTGCGACTGATGAAGTATTGGAGCATTGCAATGTAGCAATGATAGGTATGGGGGAGAATACTTGGCCGGCCTTATTGGCAGATTATGAGCATGACGAACTGAAAAAAATATATGATGCCCGAGAATACAAGCCGGTGGAACAATTTGTAAGTCCCAGAATTGATATTATTAATCCTAAATATTATTTACAATTCCCTATACAGGCCACAAGAGGTTGCCCATATGACTGCGATTTTTGTTCAATAAGCCATTCGAGCGGTAAAAAATATCGCATGAAACCCATTGAACAGTTGGTTAAGGAAATAAAGGAATATGAGAAAATTAATAAGGGTCTATTCAAAAAAGGTTACTTTTTTGTAGATGATAATTTGTATGTAAACCGTGAGTACACTAAAGAATTATTTAAAGCCTTAAAAGACTTAAACATAACTTGGCAAGGACAAGGAACTGTTAATGTAACCGAGGATGATGAAATTCTAAAATTAATGGCTGAAAGTGGATGTCGTAATTTTAGCATTGGTTTTGAATCTCTGTCTGATGAAAGCCTGAAAGAGGCCAATAAACCTAAATGTAATAAGACGGAAGATTATTCTAAAGCGCTGAAAAAGCTGGCAGTCTATGGAATTATACCGGCGGGAACATTTATTTTTGGCTTTGACAGTGATGACGTATCTTGTTTTAGAAGAACTGTTGATTTTGCACTTGATCAACATATATATACGCCGTTTTTTAGTATATTGACGCCACTTCCGGGCACTCGTCTATATGATCGGCTTGAAAGTGAGGGACGGATTTTTGATAAGGATTGGAGCAAGTACAGTGCGTTAAAGTGTGTTTTCACGCCCCGAAAAATGTCAGCATCACAATTGCAGGAAGGTGCATATTGGGCATCACTGGCAATTAGTAAAATGGAGATATTCAGAGAGCACTTAAATTATTTCTGGTCACATGGGCCATGGGAAAACAATCCAAGACTGAAATTGGTTGAACGGTTGTTATTGATTGGCCTTGCCTTTAAGTTTTGGATAAAAAAGGATTACCGCCAGTTTCTGCTTTGGGCGTCAGTCCAAAAAAATGCCGCTGACTTCAATAACATCGTGACTGCGTTGATGTTAAATGATATGGCAGCACAACTTCCGGAAAGCCATGATCCTAGCACTGCGCGGCGTTAGTGTTATTTAACAGAAAGCATGAGGAAATATAATGAAGGAGAAAGGGAGTTATGATTACTGTATCAAATTTATTTTTTAGCTATACAAAGCAACCATATTTTGAAGATATCAATTTTAATGTAGCAAATGGTGAGATTGTCGGATTTTTAGGTCCTTCAGGGTCGGGAAAATCAACTCTGCAAAAAATTCTAATAGGACTTATTAAAAATTATCGCGGAGATGTTCTGATTAATGGCATAAGTTCAAAAGATGGTAATGCTGATTTTTATCAAAAGATTGGGATAGACTTTGAATTCTCGACATTGTATGAAAAATTATCAGCTATAGAAAATCTAAAATTATTTTCGTCGCTATATGATGCCACGAAATTGAGAGATATAGATAAGCTTATTATAGAGATCGGCTTAGCTGACGCAAAAGATAAAAAAGTCAGTACCTATTCTAAAGGCATGCGTTCCCGGTTAAACTTTATCAAATGCTTAATTCATAATCCGGAAACATTAGTGTTGGATGAACCGACAAATGGCCTAGATCCTGTAAATAGTTATCAAATGAAGGAAATGATTTTAAAAGAGAAAGCGGAAGGTAAAAGCATTATCATTACGACACATGATATGAACATTGCGTCGGATATATGTGATCGAGTTGTTTTTATTTTAAATGGTAAAATACTACTGATTGATACTCCGCAAAATATTATTATGAAAAGAAAACGAAATAGAGTTTCCTTTTGGTATGGTGATGATCAGAGCAATAAAGTCGAGTGTGAATTGGATAATTTACATAAAAATCAGTATTTTATAGAGGCATCGCAGCATCGAATGTTGAAATCAATACACTCATTAGAGCCGACATTGGAAGATGTTTTTATTGAGCTTTCAGGTAAGCGCTTAAAATAATTAGAACCTTAAATAAGGGCTAAGTAAGCAAAGGAATGATTAAACTATGAGATTATACAGACTTGTACTGGCAGATTTAAAATGTCAGTACCGATATGGTTTTTTTGGAATATATGTAGTGTTATGTGCGATTTATTTTATAGTATTAAATTTAGTACCGGAATCGCAATTGACAATAGTCAGAAATATAATAATAATGATTGATCCTATGACATTGGGATTGTTTTTGATGGGTGCGTGGATCCTTTTGGAAAAAAGTCAAAAAACCATAACTTATATTGGCATTACCCCCATTACATATCAGCAGTATATAATTTCAAAATGTATTTCAATGAGTTTTCTTGGAATATTAGTTACATCACTTATAATAAGTTTTTTCAAAGCTGATAATTTTATTTTATCCATATTGGCAGTTTTTTTAGGTTCAATTATTATGACATTGATCGGGATTGTTGTTGGAGCAAGGTCAAAAAATATAAATATCTATGTGATGCTGTCGATACCGTTTGAAATATGGGCATATGGACCAGTGCTATTATCTCTGTTGGGTTTTGAGAATTGGTATCTGAGTTTATCTCCGGGCTATATAATATGGCAAATACTAAACAGCAATACAAAAGATATAGCGGTCAAAATATTATGTTTGATTATTTGGACCGTAATACTATTTTTCTTTGCTTATCATGAAACCAAACGTATTTTTATATCAGAAGAGGGATAAAATGAAAAAGTATTGGATCGCAGTTAAAAACTTATTTATATATAATGGCTTCAATCTAATAGCATTAATGGCGGCGGGAATTCTAATTGTATTGATGGCTGCTTATATATGGGGCGTACCATTGTTACTAAATATTATTGATGATTATAAAGTTAATTTTGAATTTGCGCCATTAATAATAATTAGCTTCTTATGCATTATTCCGTTACTGACAGGCTTTTATTCGGCCTTTATTGTACTGGAGGAATTAGACAATAAGGTAGAAGCTTATTTTTATATCACCCCCTTGGGTAAGGGCGGATATTTATTTACACGCATAATCATACAGTCGTTTTATGCATTAATACTTAATTTGTTGTTTTTTATCGTAATTGATACAAGCTTCTATACTAGGATTGAATTGCTTTATATAATATTGGGGATGGCACTGGAAGAAGTAATTATTTGCCTGATCATATTAAATTTTGCTTCCAATCGGGTTGAGGGAATGGCTGTGGGAAAAATCTCAGGGTTATATCTGGCAATTATGTTTATGCCATTTATATTGCAAGAAAATATGGCAAAAGCATTTGTATTTTTCCCATCATTTTGGTTGGGTATGATGTCTATAAAAAAAGATTTTATTACTTTTGCGATATGCTGTTGTGTGAGTACCGTATGGATATTGGTTTTATATAAACGCTTTATTAAGAAACTGGAATGAGTAAAAATTAATAAGACATATTGATTTATACACCGCACTATGATATGATGGAAATGTTAAATGCTTTTTTTGTTGATCTTGTCTGGTATAGGAATTCTCCAAATCATATTATTGGATTTTCCTTAGAATGGAGTAGCATGGTAAAAATACTGAAATTAGCTGATCCGATAATTTCTACATACAATGGATATGCATTATCATTATCTATCATACTGAACAGTCAGGTCGGTTTTGAATGGTTTATACAAAATTATAATAATATTATTACAGTATATACTGAGGAATACAAAGAGATTTTCATGGATTTTGTTAATGTTACTGATATATTTGTCAATTCTTTTGAAATATATCAACCGGATAATTTTATGTGCCGGCCATTGCGGACATATTCTCTGCCCCGCAGTTTTGTACAGGATAATGAGATAATACAATTTGTCAAGAAACAAATAGATGATGATTATTATATATGCACATTTATAAACAGAAAATATATAAAGCAGCACAATATAGAGTTTGATTTTACCCATGATATCTTAATCTGCGGATATGATGATGAAAGGGAGCTGATCTATGTATGTGACTATTTTAATCAAGAGAAGTATACACTCAGCACCTGTCCATACAGTGAATTGGTAAAAGCTTACAAATATGCCAATAGTTATATGGAAGATGAGAACAATGTTTTTTACGAACATACAGATGTAGGTAGAATTAATCTATTAAAATTAAATGACTTATATAATGATACCTTTAATATTAATAATTTTGCCGATAGCCTTAGATATTATTTAAATCCGCAAATGTATTCCATGGACTATAAAATATGGATATATAAAATAAAAAAAGAAAGCGGGGCTAAGAAATGTTTTGGAATAGATAATTATAAGGTGATTATCAATTTCTTAAAATATCAAATTATGAATAATAATTATATTGATATAAGACAGTTACATTTATTTTATGAGCACAAGAGAGCATATGCGGTTAAAATGAAGTTTTTAGTGGAAAACGGATATTGTAACGATTATAGTTTTACTGATGATGCGGCAAAATTGGCAAAAAACGCGGCAATTCTTAGGAACATGTCAATGATGCATAATGAACGTAAATATACAAATATAACACAAAATAGCACAAAAGACCTTATTAATAGGTTGGAGCATTATTTAAACGACATGTATGAAATAGAAATAAAGTTGGTAACGAGATTACTGGAATACATATAAGGATTAAGTTACATTTATGCTATGGCCAATCGCCGGCATTTTTGATATGTCGGCGGGAATCATAGAGGGAATAGAGAATTTGACTATATGGAATATCTGAGCCTCTTTAATGTAAATTAAGGAGGTTTTTTAGTATGACTTTATTTCTTATTCCTTCTTTCCATTTTTCCTTTCAATCGCTCACACTCTGTCATTGTATCAAGATTTTTGTGGTGTGTTATACAGGATTGACAATTTCCATAATTACTACAGCCGGTTTTTGGACAAGGGCATTTGTCGCCTTGAAATAATATGTAGCTAGTGGAGCCGCGGCTTGTACTAATGAATTTTATAATTCCTACAATGGTAAGAGAAATAGATAGTGATAAGGCAATCAAAAAGCATGCATAAATAATCTCAATAGAAACAGAATGGGCTGATAAAAGAATGATAATCAGTGGGGCTAATATCATTAAAGCGATACCAGATGAAAAGATATGACTCCACTTTGCAGCCGCGTGGATTTTGGCCGGTTCGGCCTGTATGTGGCGGAGAATACCTAATGCAATGCATGAAATAATAGCATAAGTAGCTATGGCTACACTCACCATTAAAATCGGCACATAAACAGTATAAGAAATACCATTTACCGCAAGAATTATCAATGATATTACCCCAAACGCAATTAAAAGAATACTTACAGTGATTTTTATTAAGGTATTTGAATGGTTTTGTTCTTTGTTATTCATATATATTTATCCTGTCTTTAAGATGTTTTGGCAATTGTGCAATGAATTAAGTCATTTATAATTATATAAAATATATTAACATATGTCAATGGTAAAACATATGATTTGTTTGCATATTGCAATTTAATTGGACAATATAATTAATTACCAAAATTATAATGATATTATTATTGCTTTATCTTGATTTAACTTTAAGTTTTTGACATATTTTATTAAAAGTGAGTATTCCGATGTAAATGCGCACCTTTTTCGGAAATTCAGAGCACCCTTTACCGGAAAAAAAAGAGCATGTCTTTCCGGTATGAGTGCAGGTATTCTTATTAATGATACGATTTATTACCAGACATAAAACCTTGGGTAATCAATATTATGATCCTTCAGGATGGATTCAAGTTTGTCCGTGTGTTCACGGAGTCGGTGGTAATCATCGCGTAGCAGGGTAAAACATTCTTCCGCTTCTTGAAGAGCCGCTTGATCCACGGCATGTTCTATTTCAAGCTCACAGCGGTGTTTTGCACTATAAGGACAGCGGTTATTCATGCGCACCACCTTCCCGGCTGGTTTTCAGCCCGTGGCGTTCCCTCATGGATATTCGGCCGTCAATCATGACTTCGTATGAATTGTGGATAATACGGTCAATGATTGCTTCACAGATGGTGGCGTCACGCTCGTCACCGATGCGGGTATACCATCCTTGTGGCTCGAACTGGGTACAGAAAATAACCGAACCTTTTGTGCTGCGGGCCTCAATGATTTCCAGCAATTCACGGGCCTGATCGCTTGCCAGCGGGCTTAGGAGGAATTCATCCAGAATCAAAAGGTCTGTCTTCTGATAGCTTTTGATTACTTTCTCAAAAGTCCCGTCACCGTGAGCGACAGCCAGCTCATTCATCAGATCCGGCAGCCTTATATACCGTACTTTGATAAAGTTCCGGCAGGGCGGATAACGGAATTCAGCAGAGAGGATCAGTTTCTGAAGCTTTGTGCTCTTGCGTTTGTCCCACTCTTTGTCAACTAGCATCCCGAAACGGTCTTCAAAGGATAATGTACCATACGTGGCAGTATCACTGCACTGATTTTCAAAGGCGTCAGCCATAGTGGAAAGCCGCATGTCATGGAGCCTGTCGATTGTTGTCTGGCGTATCATTGGCACTCACCTCCCTTAAAATAGGCGGCACCTCTGGTTATGCCATACTTTGTACTTTCATTACCTTGTTCACGGGCGGCAGGGACCGCCACCTTATCCTGTCCGTTCTTAAGGATCGTCGATATGTTTTTAAGGCTGGGATTAGGCGTGTAGCTTAATGCTTTGGCACAAGCACCTTCCAAACGCCCGGCGGAATAGCGGTCGGCCAGTCTCATCAGGGCGGCGCACGGCTTATAGCCTTGCTGCTCCACTTTATACATGGTCAGGAATGTTTTAACGACGATAAACGTCGACATCCCGATATTTTCGCCCCACTCGAGTAAACTGTCGGCACGGTATTCCAGAAACTTCCGGTGATTCTCCGGCATATGTTCCGGTATGTAAACCGGAGCTGCGGCATGTATCTTCCTCACATGCGATGCAATACGGTTATTATGATAGAATACCTCGATACTGGTTCCAGTGGCCCGGATGTCGACTTTCCTGCCAATAAATTCATATGGCACAGAATACTTGCAATCCCCGACAGTTATGAGATAATCAGGTTGTATGGTGGCAGTTGACCAGACAGCCGTTTCATACGGGGAAGCAGGCAGTGGCATGAGGAAGTCCTTTTCTTCCTCAAGAAAAGCCGACAGCCGGCTTCCTTTCTTTTTCCGAAAGGGTCTGGCATTGAATTCCGTGAGCTTTTTCCGGATGGCATCGTTGAGTTCTTCAAAGGAGAAGAACCCTCAGGACATCAGCAACCGTGTTGCGGGAACAGAGCAGGCTGTTTGCAATCGCAAGATTGCTAAAGTTCAGGCTTTTGAGCCTGATAATTTCTCGATAATTTACCATCATTATCGACCTCCATAATGTATTTACACATTTGCATGTGCATGAAATCATTATAGAGGGTTGCACTCCGGAGCGGAAAGTGGTGCTCCGGATTATCGGAAAGTATGCTCTGAATTTCCGAAAAGAGTGCACTATTTAAGCGGTATATTCAAGTGGGTCGGATTCATTAGATGCTGCTTTGCGAATATGCCAGTTTATTACCGGTAAAAAGAGATACATTCGTTTTGGTTATGTAGGGTGGCATGACAACTTACTTTCGGATGGGATTAATTGGCATGAGCCGCTTAATTCTAAAATGTTTTCTGACTAGGCGGTTAATCTGCCTGTATGGACAAATAAAATGGCAATAAACTGGCATGGTAACAGCGTGGAAGCATTTGAAAAATTATGTGATGATGATATTGCGTGCTTCATGCTAGATGCATATCAAATAGAACGCCAGCCCCAAATTAATATAAAAGATGTTTTAGATATATGCAATGATAGAAATATTTTGGTGGTTTTAGATGAAACAAAGACAGCCGGTCGAGTTTGCCGATATGGGTTTTATAAAGAAAAATTAGTGTTTGACTTTACTGTATTGAGGAAAGCAATTGGAAATGGCTATCCGGCAAGTCTTTTGGTTGGCAGTGATAAGTTCGCGCAGCTTCCCTATGACAGTCTTAAAATAGCAGGAACATATGCCAGAGATGGATTATGTAGCGCAGCGGTAATAGTAACAGATGAAATCATGTGTGAAAATAATTATTACCGATAAAATATTCATTAAAGCGTTAGCAAGGAGGAATCCTTGAATTTAACTACTCTGAAGATTATGCCAACAATACTCAGTTACGGGATGGTCTGCACCGGGAATTCTTAAAACATGGAATCATTATAGCTGACGGACATTGCTTTTATGTGTCGGCCAAACATAAAGATTGCTTTGATGATTTGACCGATAGATTCAGCGAAGCATTAGGCAATATTATGCTCCGGCATCCCGGCTGGATGGCCTAAAAACATGGCAGTAGCAAGAGGGAGGGAAAGCCCTGACCGGGCTTTCCCTCCCTCCTGTGATATGTATATCTATTTTTCGAATGAGGCAAAAGTCTTGATTAATTCATTCAGACTGTCTTCTTCTTGACTGGCACCGGAGCCAAATGTGCCGGTCATCATTTCTAAGGCATATTGCCTAGTCGTGTCATATTGCTTTTGGGAGTACTGAAGCAGATAACTGATATCGTCTTTGGTCAGGGCGTCCGAAAGATCACTATAAGCCTGACGGACTCCTGCGCTTCTTGATGCCAGAGCGTCCTCGACATTCAGCTTATCTTCATTGGCTTTGATATATGCCGCTTCGTACTGGTCTTGCCGGTTCTGCAATAAACCTTTTACCTCATCATCGCTCAGGCCGTCCGGCATCTTAGAGGCTTCCTGCATCCGCCGCGTATGCGCCATTTCATTTTTTCTGGCCACCGCCGCATCCAGTTGTTCCCTGCGGTATTTAATCAGATATTCAAGGTCTTGTTCAGTCAGAGCATCGGGAATCTCCTGATAGGCCTTCTTGACTCCGGCTGATTTTGAGGCCAAGATGTCCCGACTGCCGGGCTGTCCTTCGTTTGCTTTCAAAATAGCTGCTTCAAACTGATCACGCCGATAGGCAAGCAGATTGTCAACATCCTGTTCGGTCAAGGCTTCCGGAATCTTAGTGTCGGCTTTCATATACTCTTCTAGCGATTTAGTATTGGCTGGCACATACTGTTCATGCGATTTGGTGTTGGCTGGCACATACTGTTCATGCGACTTAGTATTGGCTGGCACATAATGTTTATGTGATTTGGTATTGGCCGTCACATACGCCTGTACCTTGGGATTGTAGCTGCTACTGTTTCCGTACACCGTCGTTGGGCTGGTTTGAGCGTTACGTTCCAATAAATTATGTTTCGGGTCTAGAGCGGGCTGCTGACCAACTCTGTTTTTGAGCGGTACCCTGCCCCCATGCTGCGACGGTAAATCAGCAAATCTTGTCCTCACCCGCGGCTCGCTATCATGAACCATCCGGTTGTGGTCATGAGGGGGATGTGCTCCCGGCTTCTTCCCAGAGGCCGCTTTTTGCTGGGCTCTGAGTTTTAAAATAGATGCTTCCAGATTGCTTGGACCTTCCCCGGCCCGATAAAGTTTCATCTCGGAAGACTTCTGCTGTCCCGCTTCGCTTAGTTCAAGCTGAGCGGAAGGACCCGCCGGGATACCGGAGTTTTGCTGCTCTGCTGCCGGAGCGGCAGTACCTGAACTGGGGCTGGACGGCACCTCATATTCAGATGAATCAAATGTTGGCTGTGTTCCTAATCCGTTAATAGCCATGTCGTACCTCCTTGTACTTTTTGTAAAAGAGATAGAAAATAATCTCTTTTCGTAATATATATCGTCATAATACCAATAAACATTATAGTATATTATCATATTTTCAGAAAAATTATAAATATTTATTAAGTCTTACTAAATATCAAAAAAGATACTTATTCGATGCGGATATCACTTATACAGTTATTACGAATATAATATTAGTAATAAGCGCATTAAAAGATAATAACGTTATCCAAAGATTATTATCTTTTAAAAAGTACAGGAGATTAACATGGCTACAATTTCAGGAAGGCTGATTTTTGACAGGGAGCGGACGTCTGTCGCCTCCGCATCCCAGACAGGACTGGCCAATGTACCGATTGTATTACAGAACACCGTGACCGGTGCCTTGCTGGCCGTCAGAACTGATGCCAATGGCAATTATACTTTTAACAATGTTCCCAATGGCAGCTATCAGATCGTTGAGGCATATGGTACATCGGCCACGGCAACGCCGGGGGATTTTACCAATGCCGTCACGGCACCGATCATGAACGGCGGAACGTTTCCGCCGATAAGCTATGCCCAGAACCCACCGGCAGGGGCAACGAACCTTGACGCCACTACGCCTACCACCATAAAGATCAATGTCAGCGGCGGAGATATCAACAATCAGAATATCTTAAACGGCCCGGTGACATATACCCCCATCGAGACAATTACCGATGACAATGCCGTAATATCAACCGTCAATCTGATCACCAAGGCTGACAACGGGACGTTTGGCAGCTATCCACCCGGCACGGCGGCCAACACTGGCGCTAATCCCAATCCTTATCCGGATATCGGAACAGAGTTTAACTATGTCCAGCCCAATCCGTATTACGTTCAGCCCAATGACGGCGAGTATACGATACAAAATATCATGAACAATGCCATTCCTAACCAGTATTTCACCTGGTGGCGGATTGCTGACCACACGGAAGGAGATGAAACGGGTCGGATGATGATCGTGAACGGTTACAATCCCGGCGCGGTCTTTTTCCAGCAGCAGGTAACCGTAAAACCGAATACGTTTTATCTGTTCAGTTCGTGGATCTTGAACCTGGCCAATACCACGACGCTAGTTGAACCGCAGCTTGGCGTCCAAGTGCTCGGCGCGAACGGGCAGGTCTTATATAACGGTACTTTGGGCGCCCTGATTCCGACAGATACGAGCAACCCTGAATGGAAAGAAATCGGAACCGTACTCAACAGCCAGAACAATACCACGATCACCGTCAAGTTTACCAGTCAGGGACCGGCCGCCACCGGCAATGATTACGCCATAGACGACATCCGGTTACATGAGATCAGTTTCCCACTTTATGCACCGGTTAAATCCGCGGATAAAACCCAGATTAATGTCGGCGATACCGTCAACTATACGGTTACGCTTACCAACCCCGGTATTAATCCTCTTACCGGCGTTACCATAAAGGATGTGCTGCCGGATGGGATGACTTTTGTCCCCGGGAGCGTAACCGTCAACGGCCAGGCCAATTCGGCGGCCAACCCCGTAGTCGGCTTTACCGTACCGGATATACAGGGCGGCGAAACCGTGACGGTTGTCTTTACGGCCAGAGCCGCTTCTGTACCGGCGACAAATCCGGTCGGCAACACGGCCACGGCCAGTTATAACTATTCGCCGGTGCAAGGCGGCATCCCTTCCACCTATACCGTCACCTCGAATGAAGTACCGGTAAGGATATTATCCGCCGATCTTTCGATTGTCAAGACCGGAAGTACGGATCCGATCACGGCCGGCGATGATCTGGAATATCGGCTGCGAGTCACCAACAGCGGAATGGATCCGGCGGAGAGCCCGGTGATTACCGACATGATTCCGGCCAATCTGCAGAATGTCACCTATAGCGCAGACGGCGGCATAACTTGGAACGCCTGGTCGGGTGATGTAAGATTGCCGTCTATCGCGCCGTCTACCTCGGTGGATGTCTTGGTCAGGGCAACAGTCAGCAGCGCCGCCGCTGGCTTTATCCAGAATACGGCCGTGGTCACGAGCCCGACTTTTGACCCCGATACGTCCAACAACAGTTCTACCGCCGTGGCGCCGGTAATCGAAAGTGCCGACCTAGCGGTGGTCAAGACCGCGAGCCCGGCCACCGTGACGGCCGGCGGTACGATAACCTACCATCTCGTTGTTTCCAATGCCGGACCCTCCGACGCCACGAATACGGTTGTTTCCGACCAGCTGCCCGCCGGGCTTAATAATGCTATGTATTCGGCGGACGGCGGCATAACCTGGAACAGTTGGACCGGAACCTACCCAATCGCCAACTTGGCTGCCGAGCAGTCGGTAGCGCTGGAGATCCGGGCTGATGTCGCTCCGTCCGCGAACACGACGCTTACCAATACAGTTTCCGTGACCAGTGATATCCCGGATACCAGTCCCAACAACAATAACTTTTCCGTCACCACGCCGGTAGTGGCCGCCGCTGACCTGGTTATCAGCAAAACAGCCGACAAAAGCCCGGCTCCGGCCGGCGAGCCGCTGACTTATACAGTCTCCGCAGTGAACAACGGCCCTTCCGATGCCGCCAATGTCCGGATTACCGACGTGGCTCCTTCGCTTCTTGGCAATGTCCAGTATTCACTTGACAACGGCGCCACGTGGAATCCGTGGAACGGTTCGTATACCGCCGCCACCCTTGGTGCGCAGTCAACCTTGACGTTATTAATCAGGGGAACGGTAGCTGACGTGGCCGGCGGCCTCATCAATAACACCGCCAGCATCACCAGTGATACCGATGACCCGAACCCGGGAGATAACAGTACGACGGTCACCACCCCGATCAACACTTCCGCCGATCTTTCGGTTACCAAGTCGGTCAGCCCGCAGTTTGCCAATCATGGACAGCAAGTGACCTTTACCGTTAGCGTAAATAATGCCGGACCGAATGCGGCCAGCAACGTCGCCGTGCGTGACGTGATGCCGAGCTCCCTTCTGAATGGCCAGTTTTCCTTGGATAACGGTGCCACATGGCAGAATATTACCGGTTCTCTTTTTGTTCTCGGCACAGTTCCCGCCGGGGCGACAGTACCGCTTTTGCTGAGGGGAACCGTTGATCAGACGACAGTCGGCGTGGTTACCAACAGTGCTTCGCTCAGCACCGATACCCCCGATCCGGATACGAGCAATAACAGTACCAGTATCAACTTTATTATTGGCAATGCGGCCGATCTTAGCATGACCAAGACAGCCGACCGGGAGACGGCGCTGGCCGGCGAAAGGCTGACCTATACCCTTGCCATCCGTAATGGCGGTCCGGATAACGCCACCAATGTTGTCTTAACCGATGTGTTGCCGACGGCTCTCCTGACCCCCGAGTTTTCCGTTGACGGCGGCACGACGTGGCAGGCATGGAGCAGCCCGTATTCAGTCGGCACGGTGCCAGCCGGTACGACGACGGCGGTCCTTATAAGGGGTACAATTGATCCTAGCGCCGATACCGCCACGCTCACTTCCATCACCAATACGGCTAGTGTCAGTTCCGATACCCCGGATCATAATGCGGATAACAATACCGGCACGGTAACCACGCCGGTTTCCGCTTCTGCCGATTTAACCCTGACTAAAACCGGCAGTCCCAGCCCGGCGGTTGCGGGCAATATGATCACCTATAACGTCACGGTCACCAATAACGGCCCTTCTGCCGCGAATGATACGCTTCTTATTGATAGTGTTTCCGCTAATATAATCAATCCGCAATATTCGGCTGACGGCGGTGCCACATGGCAGGCTTGGTCCAGTCCGCTGGCACTCGGCACGCTGGCGGGCGGAGCCAGGCAGAATATCCAGATCCGGGGCATCCTCAATTCGGCAGTCGTCGGCAGCGTCACTAACACGGCGGTGATTAGAAGCACAACCCCGGATCCCGACACGAGCAATAACATGACTACCATCAATACCCCGATCCAGCCCAATGCGGATATATCGGTTGTAAAAATATCGGATGCTGATATTGTCAATGCCGGAACCCTCCTGACCTATACGATGACGGTATCCAATGCTGGCCCGTCCTACGCCGAAGATGTGGTGCTTACCGATGCTGCGCCGGGCGATCTGGGGAATCCGGAATATTCAACGGACGGCGGCCTGAGCTGGGCGCTGTGGACCGGGTCGCTTAATCTCGGCACGATCGCATCGGGATCTACCTCCAAAGTCCTGCTCCGCGGAACCGTTAAGAGCGGCACGGCCACCACGTTTTCCAACACCGCTTCGGTAAGGCAGACTACGCCTGACCTGAATCCGGCCAACAACACTTCTACAGCCACGGTCTCGCTATGTCAGAGCATTGACTTAGCGGTTACTAAGACGGCGGACGCAACTTCCGTCAGGGCCGGTGACCCGATCACGTATGTCATAGTTGTGAGAAATAACAGCTCGCAGTCAGCCGCCAATGTAATATTAGCAGATGAGGTTCCGGCGGGATTGGGAGATGTCGTATTCTCGGCCGATAACGGAACGACCTGGAGCAGCTGGAGCGGCAGTCTGCCGCCGTTCACACTGGCAGCCGGGGAAACTAACCGGATATTGCTCCGTGCTACGGTGCGTGATACGGCCACCGGCAGCATCATTAATCTGGCAACCGTCAAAAGCGATGCTCCGGATCCTGACCCGACCAATAACCATGCGCTGGCGGTAACGCCGATTGTCACGGATTGTCCGGTACCGCCCCCGCCGGCGGACAGTGCTGATCTTTGTATTGAAAAGACATCCAGCAGCAGCTGCATAAAGACTTGTGAATATGCCCAGTATATGCTTACAGTTAAGAACTTGGGTCCGCATACGGCGACGCAGGTCAGGCTGAAGGATTCTTTGCCGAAGGAACTCGCCGATGCCGAATACTCAGATGACAATGGCAAGAACTGGTATGTCTGGAGCGGTACCCTGCAATTAGGGGATATGCCGGCGGGCGAGACAAGAACGGTCTGGATCTCGGCCAAAGTCAACCCTTGTGCCTGCGGCAGTTTTACGAATACAGCAACGGTTTCGTCGGAAACGGAAGATCCGAATCCTAGTAATAACAGGGCGGCAGTGGGCATCCACATTATTTAGCAATGCATTAAACCAAATCAGGTGTGTTTTTCGCATGATAAGGAAACAAAGGGCAAGCCAGCGGCACGGCGCTGGCTTGCCCTTAAGAGTATTCCCGGTACACCGGGCGAAAAGGCTGTCGTGATCGGCTGCTCTAGATAAGCTTATAAGATCAAACTACAGGCCAAACAGACCCAATTACAGATCAAACAGACAAAATCACAGACAAAACTGCCAATCAAACAGACTAAACTACAGACAAAACAGACCAAACAGTTTTGATAATATAAGATGCAAAAATAGAGAAAGAGCAATAAACCAAGATTTTCTTGCTCTTTTTTTAATTAAGGTTAAAGACTATCCTAATCAATCTGGCGGAGTTCCCAATTGATGATTTCTTTTTAATAGGAAAGCAAAGAGAAAATAGCATTAAAAATTAAAATAATTATCATGAATATTATAATGATAAGAAGAAAAATAATAATAAATAATCAAAAAATATAGTATACAAATAGAATAATCATATATAATAAAGATATATATAAGAGTAATAGAGATATAGAAAGCCTACTTCTGATCATGTCGCTTAAAGGCATTTTTCTCTTGAATTAAGCTGCATTCATGACGCAGTAAGTGTCATTACTGACAGCATTACCCGCAATCCTGCCCGGCTGTACCGTGAGCAGTGAATGACCGATGACCCAAAAAATCACGATTTCAGGAAACTTTTCATAAGCATTTTCATATCCTCTATTTCTTCTTTTATATTTCTTTTATGTCATAAAAGATAAAAAAAAATAATATAAGATATAAAGAGATATAGCATGACAACTCCTGCTATCTTATAGCGCCTTTCAAGCGATGACACAAAACCTGTGAATAATTGGTTTTTATTTGTCATTATGACAAGTCTTTATGTCACGGTTAGATTTCTTGATATTGATTTTCCTGATATTTTTTTAAGTAAGGGGGCGTGCGCACGGGAAGAAAATTGCCATGTTTGATAAGTTTCATTTTATTTCAGTGTCGCATTGAAAAAGTTCAGCTATTTCATTGTATTTTTTGATAACTAAAAACAACTTATGAGTATTTCTGATATGTTAAAAATCGTTATTTCTCAACAGCCGTGTTTTCACAACCAACTATAAGGGGCGCACGGGGGAAACCACGATAACAGAACAACGGCAAGATGAAGACTTTTCTTACTACGATATTTTATTTAGGAATAGACATTAATTCGGCTTGATAAACTCATCAATAATTTTGAATAAGGCTCGCTTTTTTTGTTCAGGAATAGCTTGAATGTCCTTCATGCGTTTGGTAATTCTGATAGAAAGATTTTCTTCCGGGACATTCAAATCTTTTAATCCTAAAAGCGTGTCAGAAGAAACTTTGAGAGTGAGGGCAATACGGATAATCATGTCATCATTCGGTCTTGAAAGATTACGTTCATAATCAGAAATTTGCTTACGAGAAATGCCCATAGTATCAGCTAAAGAATACTGGCTAAAGCCGCGAAGTTTACGCAGTTTTGCAAGACGATCTCCAAAGGGAGAGATAGGGAAAATCAAAGGTTTCGGAGTTAATTTAGAAGGTCTTGCCATAAAAAAAGTATATAATACAGCTTGACTAAAGTACATAATAAGTGCTAAAATAATCCATAAGTGTACTTGACATAGTTTTATGTCAACGGCTTAACGCTTGTCGTTAAGCAAAAAAAGAGCCTGTAAACGAAGCTTCCGACCAAGAAAACCGTTTACAGGCAAATAAACACAACGAGGAGACCTCGTCATGCACGGAAGTTATCATATCAGAAATCCCCGCAAAACAACAGCCCGCAAAGACAGGTCTCCTCAAAACTACGAGGAGGAGAGAATGCAAAGAAAAGACATCAATGATTTTCATGAAGCTGCGTACTTACTGGCGCAAGGCTGTGCAATCGCGCAAGTGTTTGTCATTCCGATGACAGAAAAGTTCGCGTGGAGCATAACGCTGTCAGGGAACGATATTGAAGTATTATCAGCGCAGTACCGGAACAAAGAAGCAATCGTAAATGTCAATGCGTTTTTAAGCGCGCGAGATGCAGTGAGGAGCGCGATAGACGCGGAACTATCAAGCGGGAGAACCGGGGGTGCGGTATGATGAAAGAAGTAACAGACTTATACGAAGCGGCATTTCTTATCTGCAACGGCTGTAAGGTAGAAGCAGTCGAATGCGTCCCGTTATCAGGAAGCCTCGCGTGCCGGTTTAAGGTGAGCGGAGAAAACCTCACAGAGTTAGAAGAAACCTTTTACAAGCGGAGTGCTGTCGTAAATCTCTATAGTTTCCGAAGCGCCTACGGACAGGTGAACAGTTTTATGCATGAGGCAAAAAAACGCTATGACCGGCAGCTTCGGGAACTGCGGAGAAGCGGGGGCGAGTTATGACCGTAATCACCATTTGCCAAAGGAAAGGCGGGAACGGAAAAAGTACGGCGGCGTTAAATCTCTCTTGTGTGTTTGCGGAGATGGGGAAGAGTGTTTTGCTCATCGATCTCGACGACCAGAAAAACACCACAAGTGCAATCGCCGCAGAAATCAAGGAAGGATGTACGGTTGACCGTCTCTTGCTTGATGAACACACCGGTGTGAAGGATACGGCTCTATCTACTAACTGGAAGGGCGTAGACCTCATAGCGTCAAGCGCGGGTTTGTCCGGTATCATCCGAGAACTAGACAGAGAAGTCGGCAGTCACGCCGTCTTAGCCGAGAAACTTGACGGCTGTGAAGACTATGACCTCTGTCTCATCGACACGTCCCCATCCCTTAATATCTTGGTGGTGTCGGCGCTGTGCGCGTCAGACTATCTATTTATCCCGCTGTCATCAAAGTATTTTTCACTCAAAGGACTGGAACAAACACTGGAAGCGTTCAGGAAAGTAAAGAAACGTCTTAACCCTTCCTTGTCCATTTTAGGCATGGCGTTTGTGATACATGACGGCAGGTCGAGCCTTGCAAAAGAAGTCTTAAGTACCGCGCGAAAAGAATACGGACAACTTGTCTGCGATTCGTTTATAAATCAGAACATCAAGATAGAGGAAGCGCAGACTGAACAGAAGTCAATCATCCAGTACGCGAGTAAGGACAAGGGAAGTATCCAGTACCGCGCCTTGGCTCAAGAACTTCTTGAACGGCTGAAAGGGAATGACGCATGAAAAAATCATTTCTCAAAGACTACAGCGGAAGCGGAGACATCATCGACCGGCTGACATCGAAAGACGGCGAAGAAAACGCCGAACCCGTTCAAGCCATGTCCTCTAAGATTGAGATTGGTCAGAAGGAACAAGCTCAATCACCCCTGCGGGGGGCGGCTTCGGGAACCGGCGTTGTTCCAACGTTTCCGGTTCCACAAAGCGTAAAAGAAGCCGCCGCCGCAGGTAAGACAGAAACAGAATCTCCGCCCCCTGCAGGTATCCTTGAACATCGGGAGCTTGTTTCAAGCAAAGAAGGCATCTTCCAAGTATTCAGCACCGGAGACATCACGTACCGGATCGGCGGGATAAAACCGCTTTTTGTAACAAGCCTACGGGTAAATATCAGAGCGAACAACGGAAGTGTAAGCTACTACGATTCAATCGACCTGTACGCCGCCCGCGGACGCGCCGGCTTTGCGCAAGGAGTATACCGCACATGGGGAGCGGTTCCGGCGCGTGTTGAACAGGATTTAATCAGAATCTTAGAGAAGTTAGAAAGCGAGCGGGACGCGGCATTACTCAAAAAGCCCGATGAGCAAGTGAAAACGTTAAGCGAAGCGGAGAGAATGCTTGCCCTAGAACTCTTAGAAGACCCGCATCTTTTCGAGCGGATAGAAGAAGATCTCTCCGCTTTAGGTTATGTGGGCGAAGGCTTAAACAAACAGCTTTTATATTTATGCGCTTCAAGCCGGAAACTCGATGACCCCATCAGCGTGATGATCTTGAGCCAGAGCGCGAGCGGGAAAAGTTTGTTAGTGGACACGGTAAAGAAACTCATGCCGAGTGAAGATGTTGTAGCGGTAACTAGCCTAAGCGATCAGGCATTAAACTACATAGATAACCTCGAACACAAATTCCTTGTGCTTGGGGAAGCCGTTCACGGCGAAGTTGTGGAGTATCAAATCAGGGAAATGTTATCAGGGAAGGAGCTTTCCCGCATGGTAACCGTAAAAGACGAAGACTCAGGGAAAATGCAAAGCCGTATCGTAAAAACGCCCGTGATAGTCGCGAGCGTGATGAGCGGAACGAACCACGCGGTAAACCCTGAGAACGCGAGCCGGTGTTTTGTGATACACACCGATGAAAGCCGCGAGCAGACGGAGCGCATCCACGAAAGCCAGAGGGGTAAATATTCTCTTGAGAGGCTCAAGCACGGCGGGGAGCAAAAGAAACGTCTCATCCGTCAGCACCAAAACGCGCAGCGTCTTCTTGTGAAGCGTAACATAGTGAATGATTTCGCTCCCTTCCTCGATTTTCCGACAAGCCTTATGCGGATGAGACGAGATCATGACCGTTTTCTTGACCTCATCGCCTGTGTGTGTTTTCTCCGGCAATACCAGAAGAAATTGGAAACAGACGGAGAACTCTCATTCATCCGTTGTGACTTAGAGGACTACCGCATCGCGTGGAAGATTATGGTATCGGGAGTGTTATCAAGTACAATGCGTGAGCTTCCCGCGGGAGCGCAATTGTTGTACGAGGAAATACGGAGCTTCGCGCGGAAGACTGCGGAGACACAGCAGTTAGACATCACGCAAGTATCTATGACTCAGCGGGACATAAGGGAAGCCGTAGGCTTAAGCCAGACAAGCGTCCGCATGGGAATACGGCAGCTTATAGACTATGAATACCTCATGGTAAGCCGCGGAGGGAGGGAACGGAGCAAGGGATTTTACCGCCTTGTAAGCGATGAAAGTATACGAAGCGCGGACTTATCGATGATACCGACACCGGAAGATATGAAGAAGCGGATGAGTCAGAAAGTTTAGGGAATTACGTCAGTAATTCCAATGTATTGCGATAGCAATACCAAAACTGCGCCGCAACTGCGCTGACTGAACAAAACTGAACATGCGCAGTTTGACATAGTTAATTCGTTATCAAATATAGAATTACAAAACTGAGCGGAGATATTCGCCGAGAGGTATAGAGGCAAAAAAGTTTCAGAAAGTTTAGGGAATTACGTCAGTAATTCCAAGGTATTGCGGGAGCAATACCCAAACTGCGCTGACTGCACAAAACTGAACATGCGCAGTTTTGACTGCTTAATTCGTTACGAGATATGGAAATACCAAACTGAACATTGATATTCAGGGAGAGACATACACCCCAAAAGGAAAGGAGAAAACACATCATGGGATTTGTAATCAGTGAAGCGTATGCAGACATCTATCAATCATTCATGGCGTATGCGGAAAGCCAAGTCACGAAGCAAGGCTATGAAACTCTGTCAAAAAATACCCGCAAAGTCTTAAAGTGGTTTGCAGATGAAGACATACAGCTTACAGACGCAAGCATCCAAGACGCGATAGCGTTCCGCGCTTCGGAAAGCCGGCGCGTCAAAAGAGACGGCAGCCTAATAAGTGCGGGGACTGTCGCTAACCGCCTCAAGGCTGCCCGCTCCCTCTTTCACTGGATGGTTCTCGAAGGCTTACGCAGTACAAATCCTTTTGATGAAGTAAAGAATCCCCGCATGGCGGAACCCTTGAGCCGCAACGTCCTCAATGAAGCAGAAATGGGAAAGCTCCTTCAGAAGCTCTCTCTCTTTCATGAAATACTGGATATAAGGCAGCGTTTAAGACGATACCGCCTCCACGTCATCGCAGAGCTGCTCTATGCTTCCGGCTTACGGATAGCCGAAGCTGCGAGCCTTATCCCCGATAACATAGACCTGCGTCAACGCTTAATCTATGTGCCGGAAGGCAAAGGGCAGAAAGCGCGTATCGCTTTTCTCTCCGGCTTCGCCTGTGATGTCCTCTCCTGTTACCTCAAACAGGGAAGACGCGCGGTACTGGGAATATACAGCCGTTCCTACGGACATACCATCTTTGGCGCGCATTCAGGGCGGGTTATGGCGGTTGTCAATGAAGAACTGGAAACCGTCTGTCATGAATTGGAAATCCCTGTCATTTCAAGCCACGGTTTCCGCTATAGTCTTGGGACGCATCTTTTAAAGAACGGCTGTGATATGAGGCACATTCAGGCAATCTTAGGACATGAACGCCTGGCAACGACCCAGATTTATACCCGCGTCGATAAAGATGAAATCAGGGAAAGCCTGGATACCTTCCACCCGCGGAGGCTTCCTTCATGAACGCCGATACCGTTCTTGAAATTACCCGCCGTCTCATGAATGAGGAACTTGATGGAGCGCGGATAAAACCCCATACACGAAACATGATACTGAAAGACCATGAAGCCTTTATAGTCTTTCTAAATGGCAGGGATATTCGGGAAGTCCAAAAGAAAGACCTCATGGCGTATCATCAGTATTTATGTACATTACGGTCAAAGAAAACAGGAGAACTCTTGAGCCGTCACACCATTCACGACCGCTTTTACAATGCGTGCCGTCTCTTTTCAGTGATGTACCGGGGAGGGCTTATCGCGGAAAATCCCTGTCATAACCTCACATTGGATAGTATTCATCGCGACGGCGTAAGACGCCGTCCTCTTACCCGCGATGAAATCAACGGGTTCTTGGAACACCTTAATACAAGCGGAACAGTGGGCTTACGGGACAGAACCTTGTTTGAACTCATCTATTCGTCAGGGCTTCGGGTAGCCGAAGCCGCTTCCTTGAAACGGGAAGACGTGAACCTTGACCGCAGGGAAATCATAGTCCGGGGAAAAGGAGACCGGGACAGACTTGTTCCCATATCGAAGCTCGCTTGCGCCTTTCTGGAATTGTACCTCGGAAACCGCACCTCTCCCGAACCGTGGGTATTCCCCGGAGGAGGACGAGGACCAAAGACCGGCAGACATATACGTCCTGATACAATAAGCGAACGTTTCCGAGACCTCTTGAGACGGTTCGATATGGACAAAAAGGAAATATCTACGCACAGCATACGGCACAGTACCGCTACGCATTTACTGGAGAATGGGGCAAGCGTCCGTCATGTGCAGGAACTTTTAGGACACAAGAATATTGAGACCACAGTTCGCTATACCCACATGATGATTGACGGACTTACGAAGGTTTATCGGAAATATCACCCAAGGGAACATGAACTCTTTGAAGCCGTCGATGATGAGTATTATAAAAGACTTGAGAGTATTGTCAGTAATCAAAAAAAGGAGTAATCCTTAAAGCAAAGAGAATGAAAAGGAATAACACATGGCAAAAGCAGAGCAGAAATCAATCATCACCGTACAGGGAAGTGAAATAACAATCCTCTCGGTAAACAACGATGATTACATATCATTAACCGATATGGCAAAGAAATTCGGCGGGGAAGATTTAATATATAACTGGATGAGGAACCGGAACACGGTAGAGTTCCTCGGACTATGGGAACAGATAAATAATCCGAGTTTTAAAGGTGTCGAATTCGACACCTTTAGAATGCAGTCAGGCTTGAACAGTTTTCGTCTTACTCCCAAGAAATGGATAGAGGCAACGGGCGCAATAGGATTCCAATCAAAGGCAGGACGGTACGGCGGGGGAACCTATGCGCATAAAGATTTAGCGTTTGAGTTCGGCGCATGGCTCAGTCCCGAATTCAAGTTATATCTCATAAAAGAATTACAACGCTTAAAAAACGATGAGCAAAAACGATTATCTACGGAATGGAATATCCAGCGGACACTTGCAAAGATAAATTATCGGATACACACAGACGCGATAAAGGCGCATATCATACCGCCTGCAGTAACCAAGGCACAGGCAGGAATAGTCTATGCTTCCGAAGCTGATTTACTGAATGTCGCATTGTTTGGAAAGACAGCCCTTGAATGGCGGAAAGAACATCCGGGCGCAAAAGGGAATATCAGAGATGAGGCAAGTCTTGAACAGCTTGTAGTATTAAGTAACCTTGAAAGTATCAATGCCTTGCTGATTGAACAAGAAAAGAGCCAGAGCGAACGGCTTGTATTGCTGAATAAAACAGCCATAACGCAGATGAAATCACTTGTAGGAAATCTCCAACTTAAACGGCTTGAGGATAAAACAGATAAAAAAACACTATCTAAAAAAGGGAACTCATAGTATAATATGCCCATGAAAGTGTCGAATTTAGCAATAAAAGAGCGAAATATCCCGATAAATCGTCTTTATTTTCGGAGAAACCTCCGAAGGAGAAATTATCATTCTCTGGAGAAGGGCTTTTATATTGCAGAATTCGACTGCGGGGACAATCCTGTAAAGTACCTAGACCCCAATGGGTTATATGTAATAAACAATGTTGCATCAGGAGCGAAATCTGCGCTTGATTACGTGAAGAATCCAAAAAATACTGTATTCCCCACTGCCAATTATTTTAATCCATTTTTTACAACAAGTGATAGACCAGGTATTGTTGGTGCAAGGGAAAATCAATTTCAACCTCGAAATAATACTGGTATTCAATTGCCTGGAAATCTGAATAGAGCATTAGACGCGGCAATAGGTGCAAAGACCGATAATAATTCAAACACTCAAGGAAAAATTACCGCTGGTCTTACCGATATGGGAGATGGAGTATATGGGATTTCTGTTACGACTGAAACTAGCACTGTAGATTCAAATGGACGAGTTCGTACAACAAGAGAAAGCGGTATAGTTGCTTATGCACGATTAGATGAAATAAAAGTACATGGTACAACGAATGAAATTGATTATGATAGAGTTGGTCAAATAGCCAATGAGACGATAAATATCGTACGAGATACTCCCAAAAGTACAGCAAATATTGATGAGGTGAATCAATGAAGAATATAATATTGTTTGTAATTTTTCTGATTCCCTTTTTGATTGGTTGTAATAATAACGTAAGTAAAGAATCAGAGAAGTATGAATTTTACTCTGAGAATAACGGTAAAGAAATTGTAGTTGCAGATGAACAAGGAAAAGATGTTATTGTAATAAAGTTTGATGAAACTGATTCTATTACATCAGTTCATATGGAAAATTATAAAGGACTTACGTTAAGCGTTGGGAGATACGATGGTGAATTAAGCTATTTTATTATTGGAGATGAAAGTATTATGTATCATAATTTAACTCAATTTAATCTCACACATAAAGATGTACTTATCGATAGACAAGAGTCCTATCGAACATTTTCTAAGAAGTATGAATTATTGGACAAAGGACAAATAAGGATACAACATTGGGATTATATCAACGAAATATGGATAAGTGAGAAAGAGTTCGAGAAACAGCAGACAACGCGAGAGTGACCGACACCGAAAAGTCCTAGTGTTCGTCGCGAGTAATAGTACGCTAGATGTTAAGTAACAATAATGAAAAGGCAGTCTGTGAGTGGAAACACTTAGATGACTGCCTTTTTTATGGTCTGAGCCTTTGTATACCCCAGAGAGACCTTCTTCGCCAAGATTGCAGGTAACTCCGAAAGAAGTCGTCCGTTAACAAGTCCCTTGCCCGCGCAAGCCCGCCAGAACGTCCCCAGAAGCCGCAAGAAGCCCGCACAGTATGTTTTTATTACAGCTTTGAGGCTTCAGCCTCGAAGCCGCCCCCGGCAGGGGCACAGTGCGCGAAACTCCACGGAAACCCGCAAATCCCAAGCCATATTGAACACAGCCTTATGGTAACAACTCCGTCCCGCTTTTTTTCATTGTACGCCGAATTTTTTATTTGTAAAGGTTAAACCCTGCGCTTGCGCTCCGGGCGGGCTAAAGCCTGACCTTGACAAATAAAAAAGTTCGGCAGTGGGAGCCGCTAAAGCGGGACAGAGTAAGCTGCACCGCAAAAAACAATATAGGAGGTGCGCAATGCACACATACGAAAAGCTAAAAGGCTACACACCCCAAATCAGCCTTATATTAAGCGGGGCGCTCAGGCGCATGGCATGGCTGCATAAAGAAACAATGGTCAAAACATTGGAACGTATCGTAAGGGAAGCTGCTCTCAAGTATAATCTTACAGATTTATGCGAAGCCTGTAAAGGACACGAAAAACAATGTGAAACATGCTTGCTGTTTCAAGAATCTACGGGTTCATTCAACGGCAGTGAATTCACTGTTGGCTAAAAGTTCAGCGTATAAGCCGGGTGGTTATATCAGCCGCTCGGCTTTTAATTTGACGCTCCTCAAGGAAGAAAGGAAAGGTCAAAATCACTCCGTGATTTTCTCAACTCATCAAAGAAGTTGCTATCGCAACAATTCAAAGAGCCCTTTTTGCGCCGCATTATTCGGCAATAAAAACATCACCGTCAGCAGGGACAAAAAAGCCCGGCTTCGGCTATATAAAAACCATCTCCCAAACAATCACAAAAGCCGCCAAAAAATCACTTCCACCGCAAACCAAACACCGGGCTTTTCCGCCCCAACCAAAAACACAATAAAAACTTTTAATGCCAAACGGCGCAAAAACCCCGGCAACCCACCCATCGCAAACCGTTACCTATACCGCCATGATAAAACACAAGCCATGGGGAATATAAACCCAACACCCACCCAGCCCCGCGCAACCCACAAGTCAAGCGAACTTCGGCAGTGGTGCGGCGGCTGCCTATATAAGTCCCTCCCCCCTGCCGCCGGCTTCCCCCGCTCCCAAGAAGAAATCGGTTGGGTTTGCTCCCACCTGTACTTAGGACGTCGCAAACCCTTCATCAACGGCTCAATGGGGGAGGAACAGCCCACTCCCCGTGGTCGTGTG